>Ga0209573_1000810_pt1 | contig 56747 bp, 44 predicted proteins | sample TNRBio252014_DNA_FD_185870 | JGI IMG/M metagenome (GOLD analysis project Ga0209573, IMG submission 185870) | Wastewater treatment Type I Accumulibacter community from EBPR Bioreactor in Madison, WI, USA - TNR Reactor_6/25/2014_ DNA (SPAdes)... | ecosystem: Engineered > Bioreactor > EBPR >...
AAGGCGACCACATTTCCCGAGGTGATGGGCGTGGGTCCATCCCCGCGTGTGCGGGGGAGCCTCTGGAGCTTAACCCATTGCGGTGTCTTTACAATGTCAAAAAGCGGGTGCGGCGCGGTCAGGCGCTGCGGGCGGGCGTGTCGCGCGGCGGGCGGGGCGCCCGCTTGCCGACGAGCACGCCGTCGAGGTCGGCAAGCTCTCGCGTCGGCGCGCCCAGCGCCAGAATGCGCAGCCCGCCCGGCGCCGCCTCGTCGCGGAACACCATCAGGATCGAGCCGCCGGGGCGCGCGCTCCACCAGTCGCCGAGAACGGTCCACACTCTTTCGCGCACCGCCTTCGACAGGTTGGGCGAGGCGAAAACGCCCGGCGCGATCTCCGGCATCACCGAGGCCAGAAAGCCGGCATAGCGGTCCACGACATCGCGCGTCACAACCATCGTCATGCCCATGGCGCGGTCCTCATGCTGCGCCGTCCGCGCTCGCGGCCCCGCCGGCCGGCGTCTCCGCTTGTCCCGCGCGCGGACGCGGCGGCGCGGCGTCCGCGCGGGCCTCGTCTTCGAAAAGCATCTTGATCCGGTCGATCATCGCCGCGATGACGCCGCGCTTGCGCAACGCCTCGCCGGCCATGCGGCGCGCCAGCCGCTCGATCGCCAGCCGCGGGTCGGCGCGCGCCGCCTTCGCCGCGCGGAACGCCGTCGGCACGGTCACGTCGTCGCGAAACAGGTCCGCCACGTCGAGCACGAAGCTCTGCCCCGAATCCTCGTGGATGAAGCCGAGTTGCGGAATTGTCGCGGTCGCCGCGACGGCGATGGCGGCCGCGCCCTCAACCGCGCTCGCGACATGATTGAGCGCCTGATTGGGCAGGTCGGCGGCGGTGGGGTCGGCGCGGTCGTAGCGCCGGCCGTTCCACGCCACGCCGATCCGCCCGGCGACAAGGCGGTAGGTCTCTTTCACCCGCGCGCCTTCAATGCCGCGCAGAACCGCGATGTCGCGATGCGGCAGCACCTCGCCGAGCCGCAGCGCATACATGCGACGCGCCACCTGCATGCGCCCCTTTTTCTCGTCCGCCCACAGCGTCGCCTGGCGGCGGGCGAGGTGGGAGAAATCGGGCGTCAGCGGCTGCGCGGTGTAGCAGCGCACGCCGTCCTCGCCGACGGCCGCCAGCCCCGCGCCGTGACGGGCCAGCAGGCGCAGGGCGTCCTGCGAGACGCTGCCGCCCGGACCCAGCAGCACCAGCGAAATCGACTGGTGCGGAATGACATAGTCGCCAGGCGGCGTTCCGCCCCCGCCGGCGCAGACGAAGGAAAGCGCGCCGGCCTCGACGCCGAGCCGGCCGCGGTCGAGATAGATCAGCCCATGCCGGTCGGCGTGGGGCAGGCGCGCGGTTTCCAGTCCAAGGCGGCCCTGAAGCATCTCAGCACGGCCTCAACAGCAGCATGCCGAAACCGAAGGCGCGATGACGCCCGACGCCGCGCGCGAGCAGCGCCGGAAAGGCCAGCGAATCCTCGACCTCCAGCACGCCGGCGAGGCAGATGTCCGGTCCTCCGCCCTTGCGGCCGGAGACGGTCAGACGGCGCTGCGCGTCGCGCCGGGCGACGCCCGAGCGCCGCCGCCAGACGAGGCTCATCAGCGCCATGTCGGCGCGCGCGCCGCCCCTAGCCAGATGTTCGGCCATCCAGGCCTTGTAGACCTCTTCGGCATCCGGCAGCGGCGCCAGGGCGTCGGCCTCGCGCGCGGCAAGCGCCGCATGCAGCGCCGCGTCGATCTCGTTTCGCTCGTCGCGGCCGCCGCGTGAGCCGTCGGGTTTGAGATTGCTCCGCGTCACCGGGCGAACGCGCGCCTCGAAGCGGAGGCGTTGGCCGGTCGGGAACGCGTCGGGCATCCGCTTCACCGCGAGCGTGTCGAGCCCGAGCGCTATGGCGGCGGCGGGATCGGCGTGGAGCGCGGCATGGCGGCCGAGCGTCGCGCCGTCGGCCTCCGCATAGCCGAGAAGATGCGGCGGCGCGCGGTGTCCCGGGGCGGGCCGCGCGTCGGCCCTGGGCTCCATCAGCCGCCAGGGTCGCGGCGCCATCCCGCCGAAAACCGCCGTCAGCAGCGCATGCCACAAATAGCCCTGATCGGCGCCCTCCGGCGTGAGGCCCCTGGCCGCGCCCCAGGCGGCGGCGCGGCGCATGTCGGGATCGACGCGGAGCATGTGCAGAGTCATGGCGCGCCTCCCGGCGTCAGCCGCGCGACGACGCGGCGCTCCAGCCCGGCGTGGACGCCGGCGATCCAGTCGCGCCGCCCCGTCAGATACAGCGTTTCCGTCGGCGTCAGCCCCCCGGCGTCTTCCGGCGCCAGAATGTGTCGGCGCGGCGTGGTCTGATCCCCGACGACGGCCGTGGCGGCCAGGGCGCCGAGCAGCGTGTCCGCCTCCACGAGCCCCAGCGACAGCGGCCCGGAGGGCAGGCAGGGCTTGCGCCCGATGAACAGCGGCCGGGCCGGTTCATCGAGCGCCGCGGCGCAATCGTCGAGCGTGGGCGTCTCGGCGGGCGCGTCGAGCGCGAGCGCCACGGTCAGCGACGCGTCGGCCCGATGCCAGCGGAAGCGCAAATGCGGGCCAGTATAACTGCCTGCGCCGCCGTCGCGGCCCTCCGGCGCGCCGCGCGTGGTCCATCCGGCGTCCGCCTTCGCGAGCCGCGCCGTCTGAAAATCGCGCAACTCGACGCCCTCCCGGTCGATGCGCACGACGAAGCGCAGGCGGTCCTGCAGGCGTTGCAGCCGCGCGCCCTCCTCGCGGCGCAAGCCGAGCGCATTGCCGAGGAGTCCGGTCAGCAGGGACGCGTCGGGATGGTCGCGGGTCGGTCCGTTCTGGTCGATCGCCTCGCGTCCGAAGGCCATCAACGGCGCCTCCAGGCGCAGCAGCAGCGCGCGCATCGCTTATGCTCCGCCGCCGGCGCCGACATCGCGCGCGAAAGCGGCGAGCCCGTCGAGATCGGTCCGCTCCGCGCCCGGCAGGTCGGCGCCCTCGATCGACAGCGCCCGCCGCGTCTCCCTGGCGCCATAGGCGGCGTCGATTTTTTTCAGATGCGCGGCGAGCGCGCTCTCCGCCTCCGCGATGCGCGCCCGCGCCGGCGCCCGAAAAGCGTCGGCCAGCGTGCGCGGCTGCCGCCGGCCGGCCTCGATCAGCATCGTCTGCGCGACGGCGTAAGGCGCGGTCGAGCCCTTCTTGGCGCCGGGGGAGACGGTGGCGATCAGATGCACGAGATGCTCGCAAATCTTGCCCGCCAGCGCCTTGTCGCCGCCGACATTCGCCGTCAGGCCCGCAAGGTCCACGACGACATAGCCGTAGAAAAGCCCGGCCGTGAGTTCGGTATCGAAAATGCCGCCGGCGCCGGCCTCGCCCGCCTCCTGCGCGAGATCGTCGACGACGGTGAAATAGTCGCTCTCGCTCGCTTCCCCATGCACGGTGAAGGCGTGCGCGACATGGACCGCAGCGTCGGTGTTGGCTTCAGGGTCGGACGTCACCATCCGGCCGAACAGCGCCGCTTCGAGGCCAGCCTCGAGCACGCCGTTCTTGCGCATCGCGGACAGATTGCCCTTCTCCTCCCTGAACAGTTTTTTCATCGCCTCCGCGGCGGCTTTTCCGTCTTTGGCGGCTTTCGCGATGTCGAGACATTTGCCGGTCAGATAGGCGATTTCCGGCTCGCCCAACAAAAGCGCCTGACGTTTCGAAACATCCTCGGCTTTCTCGCCGTAGAGCTGGATGGCGAGCGCCAGAACGGTGGCCTGGCGCGACTCGTCCGTGCCGGCCCCGGCCTCCTCAAGCTTCGGCAGGATGCGGCGCGCGGGAATGTCGCGCGAGCGCACCGCCATCGCCGGACCGATGTTCCTCAACGCCCATTCATCCTCCACCATGCGCCAATGCCGCTTGAGGCATTGCGAGGAGATGCGGGTGCGCATGACGTCGCCGAACGGCAGACGTTTGGCGAGGCCGCTGTCGTCGCGGTTGAGCAACGTCGCGGGATAGGAGGTGAGCCAATGGATTTGCAGGAAACGGGCGTCGGTCATGGCGGGCCTCAGTTGGAATTTTGCGCGGGCTTGTTGCGGGAATCGCGGTCGGCGCGCTGATAATCGCGGGCGATGCGCAGGCGCAGCGTCTCGCGCGCCTCGCGGCGGTCGTCGAGCAGCAGGCGACCGAGTTCGCGATAGGGCAGGGGCTCGTCCGACAGCGCGATGCGCCGCGCCGTGCGGCGAACCAGATCGTCGAGCGTCGGCCCCTGGGCGTTGAGCAGCATCGCGAGGCGCCTCTCCGACGAGCCGATCGCATGCAGGATGGTCCCGAGCGATCGGCCGTCGAACCCCCCGAGCCCGTCGGGCTTCATCGCCATGATCTGCGCGATGCGCGCGAAGCGCCGCGTCATCGTGGCGAGATCGGAGCCGCCGGCGAAAAGATGGTCGGGCGCCGAGTCCGCCAGCAGCGCATGAAAGGCCGGCGCGAAAGGCGTGTCAGGATCGAGACGGCGCAGCGCGGCGAGCGCGCCGGTGGCCTCGCGCGCATGCAGGCGGCGAACGCCCGCCGCCATCGCGTCGAGAGCGGCGTTGAGCGGCGACGGCGGTTTGGCTTTGGCGTCAGGCGCCGACATCGGCGGGCTCCTTCATCGACGGGAAGGTGTTCAGGAACTGGCCGTCGAGCGCGGCGCGCGCGGCCGCGATCGCAAGCTGGCGGCGCAGGCCCGATCGCGGCGTCGCCGTCTCGGCGGCGGCGAGCTGGGCCTTTGCGAACCGATGAAGCCGCGACAGCCAGTCGCGGCGCGCCGCCTCGAGCGCGGCGTCGGTTTCCGCCTCGACAAGGGCGAACAGCGCGTCGAAAAAGATGCGGTCGACCTCGGCGTCGAACGCGGCGAGGAACGGCGCGGCCCTGGTCTGGCTGGCGACGTGGCGGAAATTGATCGTCTCCGGCGCGTTCTGGAACAGAATCATCAGCGCGGTGTTGAGCGCCCCCCGGCGCGCCTTGCCCGCGTCCTCGACCTGCTCCTGGGCAAGCGCGCCAAACCGGTCCGGATCCTCCACCATGCGCCGCGCCGCGAGCGCCCTGATCGGGATGCGGCGCTGATGAAACCCGTCGGTGACGCCTTGTCCGCGCGCCGTGGCGAGGAAATGCATTTCGACGCCCTGCGCGCCGTCCTCACGCCGCAGCTTTTGCAGTGGCGCGGGCGTGAAAAACCTCGGGTCGAGAAGCCTGGCGACGCGGCGATAGTTGAACCCGTCGCCATCCACCGTGAGAACCTTGGCCATTTCATAGGGCGCCCAGGGATCGCCGGTCTTGCCGCCGAGCGACCTGTCGGCGGCGACGCGCGCCTTTTCGCTGCCGCCGCGTCGCGCCACGATCCGTCCCGCCTCCTCGACAAGGCGAACGCGGCGGCAGATTTCAACGAAATAGGGGTCGAGACTGCCCGGCTGCGCTTGCGTGCGGCCATCCCAGGGTTCGAGCCACAGCAGCGTCTTGCCGCCGCGCGCGGGATAGACATGGTCGCGCGCGAGCGCGTCGTGATCGACGGCGAGGGCGACAATGTCGCGTCCGAGCCGCGCGCCGAAGCCGCCGGGCGGCGCGACGCCGACCATCGCGCGAGAGGCGAACCCGCCGTTCATGCGCGCGACGCCGTAATTGCCGGCGCCGAGAAAGCCCTCCATCGTTTGCAGGGTCAGCAGCGCCAGAAACCAGTGCTCCGGCGTCGCCTGCCTCATGCGCGCCGCCTTGAGGTCGTGATTTTTCGAGGTGACGAGCATGTCGAGTCCGTCCGGCGTCGTCTCGCGCTCCCTGAGAACGTCGAGTTTTCCTTCCGGGATCGGCGGCTGCAACAGCGCGGGCTTGCCGACATCCTCCACCACCAGCGTCCAGGGCGCGTCGTCGGGCCAGTCCGGCGTCAGCCCGCGCAGCAAGGCCGCCCATTCGGCCTCGGTTCGCGGCGCGTCGCGCCGACCGGCGGCGACCAGCGCAAGCGCGCCGACCTGAGCAAGAAAAGCGTGCAACGCCTGCCGCTGATGCGGGCGGACCGCCGGCAGATCGTCAATCTCGTCGCGCATCGCGGCGGCGATGAGACCGGGAAGCGAAAAATTGCGCCGAACACCGTCGACAAATGCCAGAATAAGAAAATCGGACATAAAATTATAGCGCATAATCAATTCCATCGCTGAGATAGATTGTTACTTTTGTAACATCTCGCTTGCCCCCGCGTATGCGGGGAAGTAACTCCGTATAAGACAAACAGACGGTCCATCCCCATTTTCATAGGGCTATCTATTATTCGTTCGCGTGGCAAGTAGTAAAATCTCTCAAATGCCACATAACAATAAAAATATTCGGAAAAATCGTCAAGAGGCGAGCGCAGGAATTGTTGCTGACTAAATTTATTATTTCGAATTAATCGTCTCCAAGCCGCATATGTTGCGGGATTCCACCGCTTTGGAAGCGCCCTTCGGAGAGATCGGCGGGAGGCCATGGGGAGGGGTTCAGCATGCTTGCAAAAGTAGGCAGTCTGGATTAATGTGTCAAGACATACAGAGTTATAAAAAAGTCACACGTCGACTCCCTACCGTCGAAGCCCGGAGGAATCGTATGTAAAATTCGATGCTTGAAGGCGAAATGCCAAGCCTTGCTCGTTAAGTCGAACGTCGAGCAGCGTCAGATCGCCGCTCGCATCGATGCCTTTCGCCCAGAAGTCGGGAATGGCGATTTGTCGGATCGGCGCGCCGAAGGGGCCGGGAACGGGCGGCTCGAAGACCGCCAGCAGGTCTCGCGCCCCGAGCCGCGAGCCGAATGTCTCGTCGACCGGAAAAACAACATCGGGATCGTCGAAATGTCTGTCGAATCGCAGCCGCGCCTCGTTCGCCTGCATCACGAAGGCGCGGGCGCGGCCCTCGGCGGAATTCGCCGTGTCGCGCCAGCGCTCCGGCGGGTTCAGGGCGGCGAGCACGGCCTCCAGCGCCTCCGGATGCGTCGCGCTCTCGACCAGCAGACGGTTCATCGCGGGGATGTCCCAGCGCGGATGCGCGAGGATCAGGCGCCGCGTCGCCTCCAGCGCGACGAGATCGGGGTAGGGGAAGGCGGCCATGGCGTCGCCGGCGCGGAAGAAGCCCATGCCATGCGCGCCGCGGCTGATCAGACCGGCAAGATCGGCCGGGGCGAAAACCAGCGCGCGCGGCGTCTCGAACCCCGCCGGGCGCTCCCGCGCATGGCGGTGCAGTCTGCCGAGGCGTTGCAGCAGCACATCCGCGGGGCAGAGATCCGTCAGCAGCAGATCGGCGTCGATGTCCAGGCTCTGTTCCAGCGTCTGCGTGCCGATGACGATCGCGCCGCCGGGCGCCCGCTCCCGGCCCAGCGCCGCCTCCGCCGCCTCGTCGAGCAGCACGCGGTCCTCGCGCGCGAAGCGCCCGTGGTGCAGCGTCGCGACGCCGCGGCACGCGAACAGCCAGGGTTCGCCGCCCAACTCCCGCACGGCCCGGAAGACGGCGACGGCGTCGCGGCGCAGATTGCGGACGACCAGCGTTTTGGCGCCCGCCCGCGCCGCGTCGATCGCGCGGCGGGCGATGGCGAGCGGGTCGCCGATGTCGTTGCTTTGCGTGATTTCGATCGTTCGCGCGCGCCCCGCCCCGGACGGGGCGACGGGCTCGGGCGCGGCCTCGCTCCAGAGCGCCGGATAGGGCGTCGCCACCGCCGCCGTCAGGGAGGGCGCCGCCGTGTCGAGCAACGTCGCACGCGCCGCTGACCCGAGGGTCGCCGACAACAGCAGCGCGTGGCCGCCGGCACCGATATGGAAGCGCAGCAGATGCGCGAGCAGGCGGCTCATATAGGCGTCCGAGGCGTGAACCTCGTCGACGACAAGAAAAAGCCGCAGCAGGCAGGCGGCGCGCAAATGCGCGTGTTTGGCCTTCACCGCGCCGAGCAGCGCCTGATCGATCGTGCCGACGGCGATCGTTCCGGCAAAAAAACGCTTCGGCCGCTCCGCCGCCCAATGCGCCGCCAGGCGGGCCTCGTCGCGATATTCGGTCGCGTCCGGCGCCGCCGCCTCCAGTCCCGCGCCATGCTCCGTTTCGCCGGCGCTCCGATCGGCGGACATGCCGGGCGCGGCGAGCGTGACGCGCGGCCGCGTCGCCGCATCGGGCCAGAGCTGCTCCACGGCGCGAACGACGCGCTTGTGCAGGCTGACGGCGGCGACCCGCGTCGGCAGCGCGAAATAGAGTCCGTCCACCTCGCCCGCGGCGAACAGGCGGACGAACCGCCACAGCGCCGCCTCGGTCTTGCCCGAGCCGGTCTCGGATTCGAGAATGGCGAGGCGGCCGGGCAAGTCGCCGGCGGCGGTTTGCATCGGCCGAGGCGCGAAAGGCGACACATGCCCGAAGCGCGGAGCCGGCAGCGCCGCGCGCGGATCTCCCGGGTCGAAGCCGATGCGCGCGAGCGCCTCTCTCGCGCGCCGCCGCGCGAACGACATGCGGTCCGCCGCCGCGCCGTCGGCGAGGGGGAACCAGGCCGTGTCGGAGCCGAGCCAATCGGCGAATGTCAGCAGGCCCAGAAAGGCGTGCCAGAATTCCGGCGCCTCCGGCAGCGGTTCGCCGCCGGCTGCGAAGGCCTCGGGAAACCATCGCCGCACGGCCTCGCCCAGCGGCGCGAGCGCCGCGATCGGATCGTAGTCCGGACGCGCGCGCCACCGGTCGCACAAGACGGATGGAGCGTTGGGCGAAGCCAGGGGCCTTCCGTGATGGGCCAGCGGCGCGAGCAGCGCGTCGTCGGTCTGGCTCCACGCCATGATCTCCGTCAGCGGCAAAACCCGCGCCATCGCCGCACGAATCGTTTTGTCGCCCCATGCCGCAAACGCCTCCTGACAATGTCCGACAAAGGGCGCCCGCGCGTCGCGTCGCGCCTCAAATCCGGCATTGGCCTTGCCGAAATCGTGCAGCGCGGCGAGAACGCAGAGCCTGGGGAGCCAGATGGCGGGCGTCGCGGAGCGGCCGGCCAACGCGGCGAGGCGCGCCGGAGGCGCGGGGCAGGCGAGGACCGCTTCAAAGCAGGCGGCGACATCGGCGCAATGATCGACAAGAGAGTGCCATGCCGTGAGGCGTCCCGAGGCGTCCCTCGCGAGTTTCGCCCACGCCACGCCGGGGAGCATGCATCCGTCGTTCATTCGAGGTTCCGTTCAAAGTCCCGGGGCGCCGCGTCCTTCGCGCCATCGCCGGCGCCGAAAACGGTCCCGGGACTCAGCGGCAGGATTTTGCCAGGCCCGCGGCGAACCGGGCAAGCCCCGATTTTCCCGGGCCGCGCCGCCCGGCGCCGTCAGCACTCGACGATGTTGACGGCGAGGCCGCCGCGCGCGGTCTCCTTGTATTTGCTCATCATGTCCGCGCCGGTCTCGCGCATCGTCCTGATCACCTGATCAAGGCTGACGATGTGGCGGCCGTCGCCGCGCAACGCCATGCGCGCGGCGTTGATGGCCTTGACCGCCGCGATGGCGTTGCGCTCGATGCAGGGGATTTGCACGAGCCCGCCGACCGGATCGCAGGTCAGGCCGAGGTGGTGCTCCATGCCGATCTCGGCGGCGTTCTCGACCTGCTCCGGCGCGCCGCCGAGCACGGCGCACAGGCCCGCCGCCGCCATCGAGCAGGCGACGCCGACCTCGCCCTGACAGCCGACCTCCGCGCCGCTGATGCTGGCGTTCTCCTTGTAGAGCAGGCCGACGGCGCCGGCCGTCAGCAGAAACTCGCCCACCCGACTGTCGTCGCCGCGCGGGGTGAAGTTGACGAAATAATGCAGAACCGCCGGCACGATGCCCGCCGCGCCGTTGGTCGGCGCTGTGACGACGCGCCCGCCGGCGGCGTTCTCCTCATTGACGGCGAGGGCGTAGAGATTGACCCAATCCATCACCTGCATCGGATCCTTCAGCGCCGCCTCGGGCCGCGCCGTCAGCGATTCATGCAGCGCGGCGGCGCGGCGCCGCACGCGCAATCCGCCCGGGAGGAGACCGCCGGCGCGCAGGCCTCGCCGCACGCAATCCTGCATCGCGCGCCAGATGCGCGCCAGGCCGGCGTCGATGTCGTCGTCGCCGCGCCATGCGCCTTCATTGCGTCGCATCAGTTCGGCGATGGAGATTTCGTGCGTGCGCGTCAGCGCCAGCAACTCCGCGGCCGACGCGAAAGGATAGGGCGGCGCCTGCGCGGGCGCGTCGGCGAAATCGGCCGCGCCCGCGCGCGCCTCTTCGACGACGAACCCGCCGCCGATCGAATAGTAGACGCGCTGCGACAGGACGCCGCCGCCCGCGTCGAACGCCGTCAGCCGCATTCCGTTCGAATGGCCGGGAAGCGTTTCGTCGCCGATGAAGCGCAAGTCCTCCGGCTCCCGGAAAACAACGCGCCGTCCGCCCGGCAAGGCCAGCGCGGCGGCGGCGCGCACGCTCCCGACGAGGCCGGGAATGGCGTCGACATCGACCGAATCCGGCTCGTGGCCGAGCAATCCGAGAATAACCGCGACATCGCTGCCATGGCCGCGCCCGGTGGCGCCGAGCGAGCCGAAAAGCTCGCAGCGCACCCGCGCCGTCGCATCGATGAGGCCCTCGGACGCAAGCGTCAGCGCGAACATGCGCGCCGCGCGCATCGGCCCGACCGTGTGCGAACTCGAGGGTCCGACGCCGATCCTGAACAGGCTGAAAATCGAATGCCGCACAGCGAACGCCCCCCGCCGGACGCCGGGCCTTCGCCCGGGCCATGAAAGCCAGCCGCCCGACGCAAGCATGAATGATTGCATAAAGCAACAAAATGCTCTCCCGCCCGACCCGCGCCCTTGCCCCTTCCCCGGCCGGCGCGGCGAAACGCGGGAACGGACGCTTCCGTCCGCGACGCAGAGAAGAGCCGCAGCTTGAACGAAATGTTGCAATTTGCAACAAAATGTTTATGACCGTGGAGCAATGGGCGGATGGACGGGTCATCGGGGATGATGTCATGCTTCTGACTTCGCTGGACATCGTCGGCGCGTTCGTCTTCGCGCTGAGCGGCGGCGCCCTGGCCGTCGAGAAGCGGCTGGATCCGTTCGGCGTCGTGTTCCTGGCTTTCGTCGCCTGCGCCTCGGGCGGCATCGCCCGCGACGTGCTGATCGGCGTGACGCCGCCGACCGCGCTGAGGGATTGGCATTATTTCGCGGTGGCCTGCGTCGCGGGCGCGACGTGCTATTTCGGCTACGGCCTGATTTCGCGCCTCAGCGCGCCGGTGGCGTTCTTCGACTCGGTCGGTCTCGGGCTGTTCACGGTTGTCGGCGCGCGCAAGGCGCTCGACGCCGGATTGTCGCCCCTGATGGCGGCGATGCTCGGCATGATCACGGCGATCGGCGGAGGCATGGCGCGCGATGTTCTGACGGCGCGGACGCCGATGGTTTTTCGCCGCGACATCTACGCGATCGCGGCGCTGGCCGGCGCCGCATTACTGACGTTTGGCGACGCCGTCGGCCTGCCTGACGCGCTCATCGCGCCCCTCGGCGCGGCCTTCACCATTTGCATTCGTCTGATCGCGATCGACATGGATTGGCATTTGCCGGCGGCCCGGCTGCGTCCGTCGGACAGTGAAATCAACGGCCGGTAGAGCTGTCCGCCGGAGGCGCGCGCGGGCTGCGCGCCCGGCTCGGGGCGGCGGGAAGAATGCGAGGCGGAACGCCCGCGACATCATCAGGGGAGGAGACTCATGCACGCATTGCTGCAAGCGCTGGAAGAAGATCAGGGCGAGTTCACGACATGGCGGCGTCATATGCACCGCCATCCGGAAACCGCTTTCGAGGAGAAGGGAACGGCGGCCTATATCGCCGGTCTGCTGCGCGGGTGGGGATATGACGTGGTCGAGGGAGTCGGCCGGACAGGCGTCGTCGCCTCGCTGAAGGCGGGAACGGGAGACAGGGCGGTGGCGCTGCGCGCCGACACCGACGCGCTCCCCATTCATGAGATGAACGATTGCGCACACAGAAGCTGCGTCGCCGGCAAATCACATATGTGCGGACACGACGGCCATAGCGCGATGCTGCTCGGCGCGGCGAAGCATCTGGCGCGCACGCGCAATTTCAACGGCGTCGTGCGGCTGATTTTTCAGCCGGCCGAGGAGATCATGGGCGGCGCGGTCGCGATGATCGACGACGGCCTGTTCGAACGCTTCCCGTTCGACGCGATTTTCGGCATGCACAACATGCCGGGGCTGGAGCAGGGCAAGATCTATTTCACCTCCGGTCCCGTCATGGCCGCCGTCGACAATTGGGAGATCGTGCTGACCGGTCGCGGCAGCCATGGCTCCATGCCGGAGAGATCGCTCGATCCGATCGTCGCCGGCGCGTCGCTGGTGCTGGCCTTGCAGACCATCGTGTCGCGCAACGTCCATCCGAAGGATTCGGCCGTCGTCACCGTCGGCGCCTTCAACGCCGGCGAGGCGCCCAACGTCATTCCGCAATCGGCGACACTGCGCGTCAACGTGCGTTCAGCGAAGCCCGAAACGCGAAAATTCGTGCTGGACCGCATCCGCGCCATCGTCGCGGCGCAAAGCGAATGCTATGGCCTTACGCATACGATCACGGAAGGATATCCCGGCGCGGTGCTCGTCAATGATCCGCGGGAGACGGCGCGCTGCGCTGCCATCGCCAAACGTCTGCTCGGCGACGACAACGTCGTCGATGACGGCCCCACCTTCATGGGCAGCGAGGACTTCGCCTTTTTCGCGCGGCACAGGCCCGGAACCTATTGCTTCATCGGCAACGGCGACACGCCGATGGTGCATCATCCGCAATATGATTTCGATGACCGGAACCTCCCGGTCGGCGCGGCCTACTGGGTCTCGGTGGCGGAGGGCTATCTGCGCTGACGCCGTTTCCCGTTCACGAGGGCTGGTCGGGAGCGTCGGGGCCAGCCGGTGAAGCGCAAGCGGCGTCGCGCCGCGTTCCCGCCGGGAAGACGGCGACGCGCGGTCGCGCAAGAAAACCTCGATCGACATCGCCCCGCCGCGCCAAGGCGTCACCCGCGGCGAGACGACCGATTTCTTCGGCCCGTCCGGCAATCGCAACGAGGTCTTCTCCGGCGGCTGCGCCGATGATCCGGGCGGGCCGCCGATAACCTGGACCGAAGAGGAAATCGGCCCGGCGATCTTCTGACGCGATCGCAAGCTGAACGAGACCTTCCTGTCGGTTTTCCCTGACCAGGCCGGCGTTTCCGCCGCATGCGCCCCGTCCCCGGCGCTGGCGGGTCGGCCGGATGCGCCGCCGACGGGCGCATGGACAATATATCGATATTATGAAACTATATCGATAATAAAGATCGCCACCAGGGCGGACGCGCCGCACGAACGGGGAATCGAGATGAAAGAGATCGGGAATTTCATCAACGGCGAATATGTCGCGAACGTCAGCGGCAAGACCTGCGAGAAGCGCAATCCGGTCGATCATTCGCTGATCGGCATGGTGTCGATGCGCTTCGTCTGAGCGCATTGAAGGAAACGCAGAACGGACGGCGCGGCCGCGCGCCGTCCTCAGACAGAACAACAACGGGAAACGGCCATGTCGTCGAAAAAGCGCATCTCGAACGTCTTCACCCAGGAGGAAGGCGCGATTCACATCGGCGGCATCGATGCGCTGGTGCGCCTGACGCTCGATCAGGTGCGCATGGACGCGCGCCGCGGCCTAAGGACCGGCATGTTCGTATCCGGCTATCGCGGCTCGCCCGTCGGCATGCTCGACGCCGCGCTGATCCGCCAGCAGAAAACGCTGCTCTCCAACAACATACATTTCGTCGACGGGCTGAATGAGGATCTCGCGGCCACCGCCGTGTGGGGCACGCAGATGCTGCACACCGTCGGCAGACAGAAGTTCGATGGCGTCACCGGCATGTGGTATGGCAAGGCGCCTGGCGTCGACCGTTCCGGCGACGCGCTCAAGCACGCCAATTACACCGGCATCGCGAAGAACGGCGGCATTCTCGCCATCGCCGGCGACGACCCGAGCTGCAAGAGTTCCTCGCTCTGCTCACAGTCCGAGCCGATGCTGTATCATGTCGGCATCCCCTCGCTCTATCCCGGCAACGTGCAGGAGATTCTTGATCTCGGCCTGCACGGCTACATGATGTCGCGTCTCGCCGGCGTCTGGGTCGGCATGAAGATCGTCACCAATGTCGCCGACGGGTCGGGCACGGCCGACGTGACGCCGGAGCGTCTGAATTTCGTCACGCCGGACCTGACTTTCGACGGCGTTCCGTTCACGCCCAACATGAATCTCGGCATGAACGTGCGCGTCGAGGCGCTGGAGATGGAGCAGTCGCTCTACACGCGGCGTCTCGAAATCATCAAGCGCTACGCCGCCGTCAACAATCTCAACCGCGTCGTCTTTCCCAATGACAAGGCCTGGCTCGGCATCATCACCGCCGGCAAGACCTGGAACGATCTCATGCAGGCCTGCCTCGAACTCGGCCTGACCGAAGAGCGGCTTCGCGCGCTTGGCGTTCGCATTCTGAAAATGGGCATGCTGTTCCCGATGGAGCCGTCCGTCGTGCGCGATTTCGCGCGTGGACTGGAAGAGATTTTCGTTATTGAGGAGAAGCGGCCCTTCCTTGAAATGTTCGCGAAGAACGTGCTCTACGGCATGGCCAACGCGCCGCGCATCGTCGGCAAGTTCGACGAGAACGAGAGCGAGCTTCTGCCGCATTACGGCGAATATGAATCCGACGTCATCGCCCGCGCGCTGACGAGGCGCCTGTCGCAAAAGAGCCGTATCGAATCCGCCGAAGCCTGGATCGGCAAGCTCGACGAGATTCGCGCGCGGCCGAAGCTGCCGACGACCGGCCGCACCGCCTGGTTCTGCTCCGGCTGCCCGCACAACACCTCGACGAAGGCGCCGGGCGACGCAATCGTTTCGGCCGGCATTGGTTGCCACACCATGGCGATGTGGATGAACCGCAATGTCGTCATGGGCACGCATATGGGCGCGGAAGGCGCGCAATGGATCGGCATGGCGCCGTTCACCGACACGTCGCATATTTACCAGAACATGGGCGACGGCACCTACGCCCATTCCGGCTCGCTGGCGATCCGCTATTGCGCGTCGGCTGGCTCGAACATCACGTTCAAGGTGCTGCGCAACGCGCATACGTCGATGACCGGCGGGCAGGAGATTCAGGGCGCCCATCCCGTCGTCGACATGGTCAACGAGTTCCTCGCCAACGGCGTGCGCAAGGTCATCGTCACCACCGACAATCCGGATTCGTATCTTGGCGTCGCGCTGCCCGGCGGCGCGCAGGTCTGGCATCGCGACCGCATGGAGGAGGCGCAGCGCGAACTGGCCGCGATCCCCGGCACGACCGTGCTGCTGCACGATCAGGAATGCGCCGCCGAATTGCGGCGCGCCCGCTCGCGCGGCAAGGCGGAGGAGCCGGCGCAGGTGACGATCATCAACGAGCGCGTCTGCGAAGGCTGCGGCGATTGCGGCGAGAAATCGAATTGCATGAGCGTCGAACCCGTCGACACCGAATTCGGCCGCAAGACGCGCATTCATCAATCGTCCTGCAACAAGGATTTCTCCTGCGTGAAGGGCTTCTGCCCGTCGTTCCTGACGATCACGCCGAATCCGGCGCCGGCGGACGGCGGGAAGAAGAAAAAGAAGGGACGCATTCCGCAGCTCACGCGCGAATTGCCGCCGCCGGTCAACAAGATCGACACGACGATCGGCTTCAATGTGCATCTGATGGGCATCGGCGGCACCGGCTCGGTGACTGTGGCGGCGACCATCGCCAACGCCGCGCGCCTTGAGGGCCTGCACGCCATCGCGCTCGATCAGACTGGCCTGGCGCAAAAGGGCGGCGCCGTCATCTCGGACGTCAAGGTCAGCCATGAGCCGTTCGAGGGCTCGAACAAGGTGACGGACGGCCGCGCCGATCTCTATCTCGGCTTCGATATCCTCAACGCCACGGATTACAGGAATCTCGACAAGTGCAATCCGGCGCGCACCATCGCGGTCGTCTCCACCACGCGCACGCCCACCGGCCAGATGATCGCCGACCGGCATGTCGCCTTCCCGGACGTCCGCAAACTTGTCGAGGGCGTCAACCGCGTGACGCGCCGGGAAGAGAACATCTTCCTTGACGGTCAGGCGATGGCGGACGGCCTGTTCGCCGATTCCATGGCCACCAATCTTTTCATGGTCGGCGTCGCCTACCAGGCGGGCGCGATCCCGCTGAAAGCGGATTCAATCGAAACCGCGATCCGCAACGCCGGCGTCGGCGTGGAGCAGGGCGTCGCCGCTTTCCACTGGGGCCGCATGGCGGTTGTGGATCGCGCCTTCGTCGAAGCCGAGATCGCCAAATACAAACCGGCGACGCCGAAGCAGGACTTGTCGCCGGCGGCGCGCGCCATCGTCGACTCCATCGCCGCGATCGGCGAGACGAGGCGCCTCGCGGAAGTCCGGGCGCCAGAACTCATCGCCTATCAGGACGAGGCCTATGCGACGCGCTATGCCGAGGCTCTGCGCAAGGTCGTCGCGGCGGAGACGAGGCTTGGCGCCGGCTCGGCCTTGTCCGAGGCCGTGGCGCGCAATCTCTACAAGCTGATGGCCTACAAGGACGAATACGAAGTCGCGCGGCTGCATTGCGATCCGTCGTTCCTCGCCGAACTCGACGCGCAATTCCCGCATGGCTACAAGGTCGTCTACAATCTCGCGCCGCCGCTGTTGTCGAAGCCTGATCCCGAGACGGGCGTCGCCGAGAAGAAGCGGTTCGGCGGCTGGATGAACGGCGCGTTCAGGACATTGGCGAAGCTGAAAGGCTTGCGCGGCGGCGCGCTCGACGTGTTCGGAAAGACCGGAGAGCGCCGCATGGAGCGTCGACTGGTCGAGGATTATTTCGAACAGATCGACGAGGTTGTCGCGGGCCTCACCCTCGCCAATCATGCGCGGGCCGTGGCGCTGGCGCGCGTTCCCGACGAAATCCGCGGCTATGGCCATGTGAAGGAGAAGGCGGTTCGCGTCGCCCGCGCGCTTCAATCCGAATTGCTCGACGCCTTCCGCAAGGCGCGGGCGGGCTGAGGGCGCTTACGGGTCTCCCTGCGGGATCGCCGCCGCGTCAGCGCACGACGATGGACGGCGATCCCTCCGAGGCCACGCCGATGAGCCGCGCGGAACGGTAACCCGCGCTGGCAATTCGCGTCGCGATGTCTTCGGCGGCGGTGGGCTCGCAGGCCACGAGAAGCCCGCCCGACGTTTGCGGGTCCGTCAGCAAATGGCGTCCCCAGTCCGGCAGGTCTATGGGCAGCGTGACGTCGCCGCCGTAGCTCGCCCAATTGCGATGCGACGCGCCGGTGACGCAGCCGTCCTCCGCCAGTCTCGCGGCGTCCTTCAGGAACGGCAGCGACGCGAGGTCGATCGTCAGCCGCAATCCCGAGCCGCGCGCCATTTCGAGCCCATGACCGAGAAGGCCGAAGCCGGTGACGTCGGTAATGGCGCGCACGGCCGGATCGTCGGCGAGATCGGCGCCGATGCGGTTGAGCAGCGTCGTCGACGCGATCATTTCGTCATAGGCTCCGGCCGACAATTTTCCTTTCTTGATGGCCGAGGAATAGACGCCGACGCCGAGCGCCTTGGTCAGGATCAGCGCGTCGCCCGCTATTGCGCCGGCGTTGCGACGCACCTGCGCGGGCTTGCACAGGCCGATGACGGCAAGGCCGTAGATCGGCTCCGGCGCGTCGATCGAATGGCCGCCGGCGATCGGAATGCCGGCTTCGGCGCAGACCTGCGCGCCGCCTTGCAGGATGGCGCGGATCATGTCCGTCGGCATTTTGTCGATCGGCATGCCGAGAATGGCCAGCGCCATGATCGGCTTGCCGCCCATGGCGTAGACATCCGACAGCGCGTTGGTCGCGGCGATGCGGCCGAAGTCGACCGGATCATCGACCATCGGCATGAAAAAATCCGTCGTCGCGATGACGCAGGTGTTGGCGTCGACCTGCCAGACGGCGGCGTCGTCGCCGGTCTCGAGCCCCACAAGCAAGCGCTCGAACGGACCGCCCCGCGCCTGCCCGGCGAGAAGCGTCTGCAACACGGAGGGCGCGAGCTTGCAGCCGCAGCCCCCGCCATGCGCCAGGCTGGTCAGTCGAACTTGCGGTGCGTTCATGGCGTTGGTCTCCGGCGTTCGGATGGGGGCAAATCGTGCGTCTTGACGATCCAGTAGAGGTAGAGTTCGCCCTGCCGCTCTTGCCGGGCGAGCGTGTGTCCGGTCTGGCGGGCGAAATGCGGCACGTCGATCACCGTCAATGGATCAGTGCATTCGAGCCGCAGCGTCGCGCCCACGGGCAGGCCGCGCAGCGCCGTCTTGGCGCGCAGCACCGGCTCGGGACATTCGAAGCCGCGCAGATCGAGAACGGTGTCGAAAGCTCCGGCCGTCATGAGCGCCGCCGGCTTCGGCCAGGGAGCGCCCCGCGCGCCGCCGCTGTCTTGATGAGGCGCGCCTGTCCGCGCGCGGTCCGGCTTTCGCGATATGGCGCGCCAACGCGCCCCGCGCTGCGGGTGAAATCATCCGAATTCACGGAAAATGCCCGATGGCGCATTCCGGGGACGCCCCGAACCTCGGGAGCCATGTGCTCGTCCACAGGCGCAATGTATCAGGGGAGCCCGCGCATTCGTCAATCGCCGGGGCGGGGCCGTCGCAATTTGTATGAATTCGAATATATTGTAATTACAATATATTGCGTCGTTGGGATCGCTAACATTTCGTTGACAGGGAAATGCGGGGGCAGCTAGCCTTCCAGTCCAACGCCGGGCGGATTCCGTCCCGGCGAGCACCGTCCCGAAAGGGGCGAGTTTGGGAGGAGACGCCCCATGAACATGGAACTCTCGCGGCGCGCATTCATGCGCGGAGCGGGGGCAGGCGCGGTCGCCACGAGCCTTTCGGCGCTCGGGTTCGGCGGAATTGAGACGGCTTACGCACAGACGATCCGGCCGTTCAAGCTCGCGAACACCACGGAAACGCGCAACACCTGCACCTATTGCTCCGTCGCGTGCGGCATTCTCATGTATTCCAGGGGAAACCTTGCGAAGGGCGAGAAGGCCGAAATCATTCACATCGAAGGCGACCCGGACCATCCGACCAATCGCGGCACGCTCTGCCCGAAGGGCGCGGCGCTGCTCGATTTTGTCAAGTCCGAGACGCGCACGAAATATCCCATGGTGCGCAAGCCCGGCTCCGACAGGTTCGAGCGGGTGACCTGGGATTACGCGCTCGATCGCGTCGCCCAATTGATGAAGGCCGACCGCGACGCCAATTTCATCGCCAGGAACGGCGATGGCGTCACCGTCAACCGCTGGACGAGCACCGGCTTCCTCGCCGCGTCCGGAACAACGAATGAAACGGCGTTTGCGACCTACAAGGTCGTGCGCAGCGCCGGCATGGTGGTTTTCGACAATCAGGCGCGCGTTTGACACGGCCCCACGGTGTCCAGTTTGGGCCCAACTTTTGGCCGTGGCGCGATGACCAATTCGTGGACCGACATTCGGAACACGGACCTCGTTGTCATTATGGGCGGCAATGCCGCCGAGGCGCATCCATGCGGATTTAAATGGGTCACGGAGGCGAAGGCCAATCGTGGCGCGAAGCTGATCGTCGTCGATCCGCGCTTCACGCGCTCCGCCGCGGTCGCCGATCTCTATGCGCCCATCCGCCAGGGTTCCGACATCGCCTTCCTCATGGGCGTGATCAACTATTGCATCCGGAACAACAAGGTGCAGTGGGATTACGCCAGGGCCTACACCAACGCGTCCTATATCGTGAAGGAGGGCTTCGCCTATTCCGACGGCCTGTTCACGGGCTATGACGAGGCCAGGCGCGACTACAACCGCGCCACATGGGATTACGAGATCGGCCCGGACGGCTTCGCCGTGACGGACGACACCCTGGCCCATCCGCGCTGCGTCTGGAACCTGCTCAAGCAGCATGTTTCGACCTACACGCCGGAACTCGTCGAGCGCATCTGCGGCACGCCCAGGGCCAAATTCCTGAAGGTGTGCGAGCTGATCGCGGAAACGTCGTCCCCGACGAGGACGATGACGTCGATGTACGCGCTCGGCTGGACGCAGCACTCGAAGGGTTCGCAGAACATCCGCGGCATGGCGATGCTCCAGCTCCTGTTGGGCAACATCGGCGTGCGCGGCGGCGGCATGAACGCCTTGCGCGGCCACTCGAACATCCAGGGCCTCACCGATATCGGCCTGATGTCGAACCTGCTGCCAGGCTATATGACGTTGCCCACCGACAGAGAGGTCGATTTCGCCCGCTATATGTCGAGCCGCGCTTTCAAGCCGCTGCGGCCGGGGCAGATGAGCTATTGGCAGAACTACGGCAAGTTCTTCGTCAGCTTCCAGAAGGCCATGTGGGGCGCGGCGGCGACGAAGGAGAATAACTTCGCCTACGATTACCTGCCCAAGCTCGACGTGCCGGCCTATGACGTGCTGCGCGCCTTCGACATGATGTTCCAGGGCAAGCTCAACGGGTATTTCTGTCAGGGGTTCAACCCGCTGCAGTCGTTCCCGAACAAGCGCAAGCTCACCGCGGCGCTCTCCAAACTGAAGTTCCTTGTCGTCATGGATCCGCTGGAGACCGAGACGGCGCGCTTCTGGGAGAACCACGGGGAGCACAACGACGTCGATCCGTCGAAGATTCAGACCGAAGTCATCCAGTTGCCGACGACATGCTTCGCGGAGGACGAAGGCTCGCTGACCAACTCGGGCCGCTGGATTCAGTGGCACTGGGCTGGCGGCACGCCGCCGGGCGAGGCGCGCGACGACATCTGGATCATGGCGCAGATCTTCAACCGGCTCAAAGCGCTGTACAAGCGGGACGGCGGCGCCTTCGCCGATCCGATCCTGAATCTGCACTGGCCCTACAAGGATCCGCAGCGCCCGACTCCGGAGGAGCTTGCCAGGGAGTTGAACGGCTACGTCGTCGCCGACGTGCCCGATCCCAACGACCCGGCGAAGCTGCTGCTCCAGGCGGGCAAGCAGGTTCCCGCCTTCGCCGCCCTGCGCGACGATGGCTCAACCGCGTGCGGCTGCTGGATCTATTCCGGCTGCTTCAACGAGGCCGGCAACAACATGGCCCGCCGCGACACGTCGGATCCCGATAACACCGGCGCCTATCTGAAATGGTCCTTCGCCTGGCCGGCGAACCGCCGCATCCTCTACAACCGGGCTTCGGCGGACATCAACGGCAAGGCGTGGGATCCCTCGCGCAAGCTCATCGAATGGGACGGCGCCAAATGGGCGGGCTACGACGTGCCGGACATCGCGCCGACCGCCAGGCCCGAAACCGTGATGCCGTTCATCATGAACCCCGAGGGCGTGTCGCGTCTGTTCACGCGCGGCATGCTGCGCGACGGGCCGTTCCCGGTTCATTACGAACCGTTCGAATCGCCGGTCGCCAACGTCATCGCGCCAAAAATCCGGGGCAACCCGGTTGCGCGCGTGTTCAAGGGCGACATGGAGCAGTTCGGCGAGGCCAGGGAGTTCCCCTATGCGGCAACCTCCTACCGTCTGACCGAGCATTTCCATTACTGGACGAAGCACGTTTGGGTGAATGCGGTGCTGCAGCCCGAATTCTTCGTCGAGATTTCGGAGGAACTCGCGAAGGAAAAGGGCGTCAAGTCCGGCGGCTGGGTGCGCGTCTTCTCCAAGCGCGGCTCGGTCAAGGCCAAGGCCGTGGTCACCAGGCGGATCAAGCCGCTGATCTGCGACGGCAAGCCCGTCCATGTCGTCGGCATTCCGATCCATTGGGGCTTTACGGGCGCGGCGAAGAAGGGCTTCGGCGCCAACGTGCTGACCCCCTTTGTCGGCGACGCCAACATCGAGACGCCGGAGTTCAAGGCGTTCCTTGTTGACCTCGAACCCATCAACAGCCCGTCGGCGTAAGGGAGGCGAACATGGCATTGACATCCGCCGACCTGATCCGTCGCTCCGCCTCGTCGGTTCCCGCGCCGACGAACAAACTGACCGGGGTGGCGAAGCTCATCGACACCTCGAAATGCATCGGCTGCAAGGCGTGCCAGTCGGCCTGTCTCGAATGGAACGACTTGCGCGAGGAAGTGGGCGTCAACGTGGGGGCCTATCAGAACCCCCACGACCTGACGGCCAATTCCTGGACGCTGATGCGCTTCTCGGAATGGGAGAACCCGCAGAGCGGCAATCTCGAATGGCTGATCCGCAAGGACGGCTGCATGCATTGCGCCGATCCGGGTTGCCTCAAGGCCTGCCCGGCGCCCGGCGCCATCGTGCAGTATTCCAATGGCATCGTTGACTTCAATCACGACGCCTGCATCGGCTGCGGCTATTGCATCAAGGGCTGCCCGTTCAACATTCCGCGCATCTCCAGGGTCGATAACAAAGCCTACAAGTGCACGCTGTGCTCCGACCGCGTATCCGCCGGTCAGGGCCCCGCCTGCGCCAAGGCCTGCCCGACCCAGGCGATCGTGTTCGGAACCAAGGACGACATGAAGAAGCACGCCGACAAGCGGATCGCCGACCTCAAGTCGCGCGGTTTCGACAAGGCGGGCCTCTATGACCCGCAGGGGGTGGGCGGCACGCATGTGATGTATGTGCTGCACCACGCCGATCAGCCGCAGCTTTACGCGGGCCTCGCCAGCAATCCGAAGATCAGCGCGATCGTCGAATGGTGGAAGGGTCTCGGTAAATATGCGGGCCTCGCGGCGATGGGTCTGGCGGTCGCCTCGGGCTTCATCCATCACCTTGTCGTCGGCGCCAACCGCGCCTCGCGACAGGATGAGGACAACGCCCGCAAGTTGACGGAGGACCGCAACTGATGTCGCAGATTGCAAAAACGCCTGACGGCGTCGTCGAGGTTCACCGCTACAGGACGGCGGAGCGGCTGAACCATTGGGTGGTCGCGGTCAGCTTCGTGTTGCTCGTGCTCTCGGGGCTGGCGATCTACCACCCGGCCTTCTTCTTCCTGGGCGGATTGTTTGGCGGCGGGCAGAACGTCCGCGCCATCCACCCGTGGTTCGGCGTGGTGCTCTGCGTCAGCTTCCTCGGCATGTTCTTTCGGTTCTGGAAGGCCAATCTCATCAACCGGAACGACCTCGTCTGGATGAGCAGTCCGGCGGCCGTTCTCTCCGATCATGAGGAGACGCTGCCCGAGATCGGCAAATACAATGGCGGCCAGAAAGGCATTTTCTGGTCCATGACGATCCTGCTGATCGCGTTGCTGTGCACCGGCCTGATCATCTGGGATCAGTATTTTGCAGCCTATACGACGATAGATGCGAAGCGCGTCGCCGTTCTCGGTCATTCCTTCGCCGGCATCGCCATCATCTGCGTCTGGATCATCCACGTTTACGCGGCGATCTGGGTGCGCGGCACCATGCAGGCGATGACGAAGGGCACGGTGACCGGCGGCTGGGCGTGGAAGCACCATCGCCGCTGGCTGCGCGATCTGGCCGGAGGCAAGCCCTCGGCGTGATATGAGTGACGCGGGCGACGGCTTGACGCCGCCCGCGTCGTTGACTTTTTGGGCTAACTTTCCAGGCCCACGTGGCCCGTGCGGTTCGTGAGGAGCAGATGACCCAACAGATAGGCGCGCCGCATCATGACGCGGCGCCAATCGGCGATATCGCGGCCCCTCCCTTCGCGCTTCTTCCCGAGCCCGCGACCTTGTTCGCGCGTCGCGCGGAACGGTTTCGCGCTTTGGCCGCGATGAGTGAACTCGGGCCGTATCTTCTCTTCCTCGCGCAGCTCAGTGCGGCGCAGCACGCTATTCAGAAGGGCTTGTCCGCGCCGCAGCCGTTGAGCGACGAGGCGCGCGAGCGGGCCCGGGAGTTCGCCATGCCGCCGCTCGACCGCGCCGGCTTCGTCATCGACGACGTCTTCCGCGAAACGTTCCGGCGCCTTCTGGAGGCCGCAGCGCGCATCGCGGCGCCGGCCGAGACCTGCGCCGCGCGCGAACGCCTGACCCGTATCGACGACGCCCGCCTCGCCGACATGGCGCGCGCCGTTCTTTCGGACGCGGTGGAGCCGGACGAACTGGCCGGGCATATTTTCGTCGCCGCCGCGCTGCAGGTTCATTTCGCGCGGGCCGCGGCGCAACTCGACGCCGCGCGCCTGGTCGCGGTCGGCGACGCGCTGTGTCCGGCCTGTGGCGCCGCGCCGGCGTCCTCCATCGTCGCCGAGACGACGGGCTCGCACGGCTCGCGCTTCTGCGCCTGCGCGACGTGCCAGACGCAATGGAATTACGTGCGCGTCAAATGCGTCGCCTGCGGCTCGACCATGGGCGTTTCCTACCAGGAAATCGAGGACGGCGCGGGCGTCGCCAAGGCGGAGGTCTGCGACGCCTGCGGCTCCTATGTGAAAATTCTCTATCAGGCCAAAGAGCCGCAGGTCGATCCGATCGCCGACGACGTCGCCTCGCTCGGCCTCGACATGCTGGTGCGCGAGACGGGCGTGCGCCGCGCCGGCGTCAACATCTTTCTGTCCGGCTATTGAGGGCGAGCGGGTGAACGACAACCGCCTGCGCGATTTGCCGTCGGTCGACGATGTGCTGGCGTCGCCGCTGCTGGCGGCCGCCATCGCGCTGCATGGCCGCCACGGCGTGCGCGCCGCCGCCCGCCTCCGTCTTTCGGTCTGGCGCGCGCGGCTGAGAGACGGCGCAGCCGCCACGCCCGGCCTCGATGTGCTGGCGGCGGACGTCGCGCGCGCCGCTGACGACGCGGCGCGCCCGAGATTGCGCGATGTCTTCAACCTCACCGGCACGGTGCTGCACACCAATCTCGGTCGCGCCGTGCTGGCCGAGGAGGCGATCGCGGCGGCGACGACGGCCATGCGTCAGGCCGTCGCCCTCGAGTTCGATCTCGACGGCGGCAAGCGCGGCGAGCGCGACGCGCTGGTGCGGGATCTGCTCTGCGAACTGACCGGCGCGGAAGACGCGACCATCGTCAACAACAACGCCGCCGCGGTTCTCCTCACGCTCAACACATTGGCGAAAGGCCGCGAGGCGATCGTCTCGCGCGGCGAACTGATCGAGATCGGCGGCGCCTTCCGCATGCCCGACATCATGGCGCGCGCCGGCGCGCGGCTGCATGAGGTCGGCACGACCAACCGCACGCACGCCAGGGACTACCTTGCCGCCTTCGGCCCGCGCGCCGGCCTCGTGCTCAAGGTTCATACGTCGAACTATCGCGTCGAGGGATTCACCGCCGAGGTCGCGGGCGGCGATCTGGCGAAACTCGCCCACGAGGCGGGTCTGCCGCTGTTCAACGATCTTGGCTCCGGCACCTTGGTCGATCTGCGCCGCTACGGACTGAAGCACGAGCCGACCGTGGCCGAGGCCGTCGCGGAAGGCGCCGACATCGTCGCCTTTTCCGGCGACAAGCTGCTGGGAGGTCCGCAGGCCGGCTTCATTGTCGGCCGCCGCGAGATCATCGCGCGCATCAACCGCAATCCGATGAAGCGCGCCATGCGCGTCGACAAAATCCGTCTCGCCGCCATCGAGGCGACGTTGCGGCTCTATCGCGATCCTGATCGTCTCGCCGCGCGTCTGCCGACCCTGCGTCATCTCGCGCGCCCGGCGGAGGCCATCCGCCAACAGGCCGCACTTTTGGCGCCCGCGCTCGCACGCGCCTGCGGCGAGGCCTTCGCGGTCGAGGTCGTCGACTGCATGAGCCAGATCGGCTCCGGCGCGCTGCCGAGCGAAACCTTGCGCAGCGTCGCGCTCGCCATTCTGCCCAACACCGCGCGCGGCGCCGGCCGCGCCTTGAACGCGCTCGCCGCCGCCTTGCGCGCGTTGCCCACGCCGGTCGTCGGCCGCATCGAAAATCAGACGCTGCTGCTCGATCTGCGCTGCCTTGAGGATGACGCGCGCTTCATCGCCAATATCGAAAAGCTTGCGCATGGCGGAGCGGGCCATGTCCTGGCTTAGCCGGTTGTTCGGCCCGGCCGCGTCGGCGCCGCGCGAAACGGTCGAGACGCAGCTCGCCGCGGCGCGCGCCGCGGCTGAAGGCGGCGATTACCAGACGGCTCTCGGCCTGTGGCGGGAATTGGCGCCGAGCACGCCGCGCGCGGCGAGCAATATTGGCGCCTGCTTCGCCGAAGGTCTGGGCGTCGAGCGCGCGCCCGATCTGGCGTTTCACTGGCTCTCGATCGGCGCGGAAGCCGGCGATCCCGTCGGTCAGCGTAACCTGGCGACGCTGTATTTTCGAGGCGAAGGCGTCGCGCAGGACGACCAAAAGGCGCAAGAGCTGTATCGCCGCGCCGCCGAACAGGGTGACGCGCCGGCGCAGGACATGCTGAGCTGGATGCTGCTCGAAGGCGAGCGGCCGGAGCATTTCATCGCGGCGAAACGCTGGGCCGAGGAAGCCGCGGCGCAAGGCGCCGCCGCGTCCATGACGCGGCTCGGCATGATCCATCACAACGCGCTGGGCGTCGCGCGCGACCCCGCCGCCGCCGCCCACTGGTGGCGCCGCGCCGCCGAACTGGGCGACGCCGACGGGCAGGCGATGCTCGGCGCGGCGTTGCTGATGGGCGCCGGCGTCGCGCGCGACGACAAGGCCGCGCGCGTCTGGCTGTTGCGCGCGCGGGAGGGCGGCAGCCCCCTTGCCGCGCGCTACCTGACCGCAGCGACGTCGGAGGCCGCGCCATGATCGTCGGCACGGCGGGCCACATCGATCATGGCAAGACTTCGCTGGTGCGCCTGCTCACCGGCGTCGACACCGATCGCCTCAAGGAAGAGAAGGCGCGCGGCATCACCATCGATCTTGGTTTCGCCTATCTGCCGATCGAAGGCGGCGGCATGCTCGGCTTCGTCGATGTGCCGGGCCATGAGAAATTCGTTCACAACATGCTCGCCGGCGCGACGGGGATCGACTTCCTGCTTCTCGTCGTCGCCGCCGACGACGGCGTCATGCCGCAGACGCGCGAGCATCTCGCCATCGCCGATCTGCTCGGCGTGCGGCGCGGCCTCGTCGCGATGACCAAATGCGATCTCGCCGGCGACGCCCGGCGCGTCGGGGTCGTCGGCGACATCCGCGCGCTGCTCGCCGGCACGGGGTTGGCGGGCGTGGACATTTTGCCGACCTCCGTCGCCAGCCGCGAAGGCCTCGACGACCTTCGCGCCGCGCTGGTCGATGCCGCGCGCGAAACAGCGGCGCGCGACGGCGGGGGACTTTTTCGCCTCGCCGTCGATCGTTCGTTCATCATGCAGGGCGCCGGCACGGTGGTGACGGGCACGGTTCTGTCCGGCGCCGTGCGCGTCGGCGATCGTGTGATTGTCAGCCCGTCCGGCCTGGGCGCCCGCGTGCGCGCCATCCGGGCGCAGGGCCAGCCGGCCGGGATTGGCCGGGCAGGGGAGCGTTGCGCCCTCAATCTCGCCGGAGACGGCGTTTCGAAAGACGCGATTCATCGCGGCGATATTGTCGTCGAACCAACACTGCACGCCCCCGCCGCGCGCATCGACGCGCGCCTCAGACTTCTCGCCGGCGAGAAGAACGCGCTCGCGCAATGGACGCCGGTGCGCCTGCATCACGCGGCCGCCGAAGTCGGCGCCCGCATCGTGCTCATCGATGAGGCGCCGTTGGCGCCAGGCGGCGAGGGGCTCGCGCAGCTTGTGCTCGACCGTCCCATTGCCGCCGCTGCCGGCGACGCCTTCATTCTGCGCGACGCCACCGCGCAACGCACCATCGGCGGCGGGCGTTTCATTGATCTGCGCGCGCCCGCGCGCAAGCGCCGCACGCCGGCGCGGCGCGCGCAACTCGCCGCGCTGGCCTTGCCCGATCCCCGCGCCGCGCTCGCGGCCCTGCTCGATGCGCCCTTCGCCTCGGTCGATCTTGCCGGTTTCGCGCGCGACCGCGCCATGACGCCGGAAGCGATCGACGCCATTGCCGACGCGCCGGGGCTGGTGCGGCTGCAAGCGCGCGGTCAGACATACGCCTTCGCCGCGGCGGAATGGGCGCGGCTCGAGCGCGCGACGCTCGCCACGCTCGAGGCCTGGCATCGCGACAATCCCGATCTGGCGGGCATGGGGTTCGAGCGTCTGCGCGTCGCGGTGGCCGTCCATGCGCCGGCGCCGCTGTTCGCCGCCGCGCTGCAACGCCTGGCGCGCGAGGGCGCGGTGGCTCTCAACGGCGCGTGGGCGCGGCTGGCCGGCCATGAAGCGCGGCTGACGCCGCGGGACGAGATCGATTGGGCGCGCATCGCGCCGCTGCTGGCGGGCGCCGAGCGTTTTCGTCCACCGCGCGTGCGCGACATCGCCCATGCGCTCACCCTTGCCGAACCGGAGGTCCGCCGGCTGATGAAGCTGGCCTGCCGCATGGGCCGCGTCGATGAGATCGCGCACGATCATTTCTTCCTGCGCGCGACGGTGGCGGAGATGGCGGGCATCGTCAGTCGGCTGACGGACGAGATCCCGACCGGCCAGTTCTCCGCCGCGCAATTTCGTGACCAGGTCGGGAACGGACGCAAGGTCGCCATCCAGATTCTGGAGTTCTTCGATCGTCACGGCGTCACCCTGCGGCGCGGCGATCTGCGCCGCGTCAACTGGCGGCGGCTTGACTTGTTCGCGCAAAGCCCGGACGAAAGAACTTCGGAACAGGGAAGAGAAGCGTCCCCGGTGGGGCGTCCGGACTTCAAATCCGGGAGGGGCCGCGAGACGGTCTCTGGTGGGTTCGACTCCCATTCTCTTCCGCCAGACACATCAGGAGCCGCATGACGCCGACCCTCGCCTTGCGTCACAGCCTGGAGCGCGCCGCCGAGGCCGCGAGCGCGGCGGAGACGGACTTTCGTCACGCGGCGGCGGCGCGCATGGCCGCGCTGGAGGAGGCGCGCGCCTTCTCCTATCGCCGCCTGCAGCTCGCCGACATGCTCGACGCCGCGCTGGCGGAACTCGGGACGGCGGAGGAGGCTGACCTCGCCGCCCGGGCCGCGCTCTGCGGGCGTTTCGGCTGGAGCAGCGCCAACGAAAGCCAGGCCCCCGTCATCGCGCGTTTTGGCCAGCTTGGCGCCCGTCTCTGCGCCGCGCGAGACGTGGATGGGGACGAGCCGGCGCGTGCGCTCGCGGAATTCGAGGACTGGTATCGGGGCGAGCGCGGCGCGCCGTTCTGGCTTCTGTTCGAGCAGCCGATCGTGGAGACGCCGCTTGTCGATTTCTGATGGCGAGGAGCGGCCGGGCCGGTTCGAGGACTGGCTGCGGCGGGAATACGCCGGGGACGGCGCCTTCACCGCGCTCGTCGTGCTGCTGCGCCTCGGCGCCGGCCGCGTCGATCCCTTGTGTTCGACCTATCTCAACGTCGTCGGCGACGAGGTCGAATGGCCCGATCTTGCGGTGCTGTTCGCCGGCTCCGGCCAGAGCTGGGACGGAGCGGCGTTCTTTCCCGTTCGTGCGCGCGAGGGCGGTCCGCTCGACAATCCGGCGGCGCGCGTGCGCTTGCGCGAGATTGAAATGAAGGTCGATGAGGATCGCCTCGCCCTCAACGCAGGCCATGTCTTCGACGCGCGCGGCCGCCGCCTGCGCATCGACGAAACATCGTGAGGGCGCGCTCATGAGCGGCGGCGCGCATCGCCTTCTCATTCTTCTCGTCAACACCGATCCGCGCAATGTCGAGCAGATCGGCGCGCCGTTTTACCACGCCGCCATGGCTGCGGCGCTCGACCACGAGGTCGATGTGCTGTGCACGGCCTCGGCCGGGCGGCTGCTGCAAAAAGGCTTCGCGGAAAGCGTCGTCATCAGGCCGGGACATCCCAGGACCGCTTACGACTGGATTCGCGAGGCGCATGATCAGGGCGCCAGGCTCTGGGCGTGTCCCGCCAATCTCGGCCTGCTCGGCCTGACGCGGGACGATCTCATCGCCGAATGCGCCGGGCTGATGAGCGCGGCTGCGATGATCCAGGACATCATGGACGGCGACTGCCGCGTCCTGACCTATTGAGGACCGCGATGGCTTTGGTGGAAGGCGTCGAATACCCGGACGATCTCTATTACGACGTGGACAACCAGATCTGGTACGCGCCGCTGGAGGACGGAACGCTGCGCGTCGGCATGACGCCGATCGCGATCGGCATGGCCGGCGAAATCCTCGTTTTCACACCCAAACGCAACGGCCACGAATTTGAGAGGAACCGTTGGTTCGCCGCGTTGGAGGGCGGCAAATGGGCGGGCTCTGCCCGCGCCGCCTTCGACGGCGTCGTCGTCGAATCCAACGAAAGACTTGTCGCCCGCCCGAGCCTGTTGGGAGAAGACGCCTTCGGCGCCGGCTGGATGCTGATCGTCCGGCCGGGCGCCGACGATTGGCGCGCCGGCCTCGTCACCGGCGCGCGGATCGCGCCGGCCTTCGCCGGATGGCTCGCCGATGAGGGCTATCGGGGCAGGGCGGATTGACCGCCGACATCAGGGAGGCCCGCCGCCGGCGTCTTCCGGGGTGGTTTCCCATCTGGCGGCCAGATCGGCGGCCTGGCTGCGCCGGGTTCCGGTCTCGCGCGCTAGAAAGCATAACCGGCGAAGTCGTATCGCCCGAAGCCGAGCGCTGCGTGACTGCCGGCGTGAATGAAGTGCCCGATCGCGAGAAACGGGTGATAGGGCGCCATATCGCCGCGGACGACCAGCTTGCCCAGCGCGCCGCGCATCGGAATGGGCGCGCCCGGATTTCGGCGCGAGTAACGCTCGAACCGCACGATCGTCAGGTCGCCGTCGTCATAGTCGAATGTTTCGGCGAGACGGTGTAATGCCGTCCAGTCCGCCGCGATTTCGATATTGAGCCAGGGCGCCAGGCCGCGCACGCGCGTCACGATGCTCTTGAGCACGGAGGGCCCGTCAAGCCGCAAGGCGTCCTTGCGGCGCACGCAAACCGGCGTCCGGAACACGAGCGCGGCCTCCGTCAGGCGTGCGCGGTTCTCCGGTGCGGCGCAGCGTCGCATCATGGCGTCAAGCGGAACGAAAGGCGTGCGCAGCGCGCCGCCGCGCAGTGACACGCCGTCCGCCAGCGCCTCGATCAGCGCCTCGCGCGCCTGATCGGCCCAGAACGCGGCCGCGCCGAACAACCGCAGATCGACGATGACGACGTTTCCGACGACATCGGCGTCGATCACGAAGGGCCGCACGCGATTGCCCTGCTCGTCGCCGAACAGCGCCGGATAGGGCGGCGGCCTGTGGAACGGGTCGCGCCGATGCGCGATCGGCGCGCCGCGCCGCGCCAGCGCGTTGCCGAAAGCGCCGCGGATGCGCAGGGCGAGATCGGGAATGTCCTCCAGATCGTGCGGGCGTCGGGCGATGACCCGCACTTCGTCATGCGTCCAGATGTCGAGCAATTGCCCGGGCGTGACGCGCGGCGGCCGCGCGGGTCCATGATCGTCGCCGGCGCCGGTCACAGCAGCAGGAATCCGCTCTTTTCGGCCAGGGGCGCGCCGCCGCTGGCGAAGCTGGCCGCGAGCCCTTCGGCGGTGAGGCAATAGACGCGCAGCGAATCCGTTTCACGCAACAGCAAGGCCGCCTGGCGCGACAGCCGCCGCGCCTCGGCGGCCGTCATGCGGCCTTCAAAAACGCTTTTCTGCACGCGGATCATGCGGCGCTCGAACAGGCGCGCCAGCCTGGCGCGCGCGGCGTCGCGCTCCACGTCGTAGGCGAAAACGTAAAGATGCCGGGTCGCCGTCATGCGTCCTCAATAATCCATGCGATAGGGCCGGTAGGGCGCGCCGCCCTCGCAATGCGCCGCATAGGCGCGCGCCTGCTCCAGCATGAGCGCGCGCCACAAAACATCCTTGCCGCTCGATGGCGAGCGCACCGGGCGGCTCACCCAGGTCTCGTATCCCCGCAGGATGGTCGACCAGACGCCACGATCGAGCGTCGTCTGTGTGACTCCCCTGGCGAACATCTCCGCCCGCAGCGCCTTGCGGTTGAACAGAACCAGCGCGCAGGCCTCCGCCACGGGCGCGCGGAACTCCTCCATCAAATCGTAGACCAGCGCCTCCTCGCCGTCGCTGACGGCGTGCAGGGCGCCGAAGCCGGGGTGCAGCCCCGCCCGCAGCGCCAGCGAACGAAGGTCGCGCGCCAGAACCGAGGAGAGCGCGTTGATGACGAGATTGCCGGCGTCGGGCGCGGGCCGCCGCCGCCGCAACGAGAAGCGCAGCCCCTCGGGCATGGCGCGCCCGAGCGCGGGCCAGTAGAGGGCGGCCGCCGCGCCCTCGAAACCCATGCTTTCCTCGACGCCGCGCGGGATGGACAATTTCGTGATGATGCGGCCAATGCCGACGCAGGCGCGCGCGATCTCCGCGTCCTTGCGCTCGCGGTTGAGCCGGCGCAGCAGGGCGCGCTGGTTGCGCAGCTTGCCCTCGACGAGGCGTTGCGCCAGATCGGCGCGCGCGCCCTCGTCGAGCGTCAGCCGCGCCTGCGCCAGATGCCGCGTCGCGCGCTGGGGGGCGGTCGGCTCATAACGGCCGGCGACCTCGCCGAGGCCGTTGACGCGCAACACCTCGACGTCGTTGGCGGCGGCCAGATCGAGCGCCGCCATCGTCGCCTCGACCTCCGGCCCCAGCTCGATGCGGTCGATCGCCGCCGGCGGCAGATCGACGATGCGGCCAAGATCGTCGACGACGCGCAGCCGCGCGCCGCGCGCCTCCAGCCGCTTGCCCGGCTCGACGACATAGACGGGATAGATCGGGTCGGCCCGCTCCCGCCCGTCCGGCGCGGGATCGGCGAAGGCCTCGCGCTCCGCCGCCTCCGCCTGGCGGGCGACCGCCTCGGCCGCGTCCAGCGCGTCCTCCGCCGGCGTGTCGTCGTCGCCGATCTCGCGCGCCACGAGCGAGCGCACGAACAGATGGCCAAGAAAGCGGAAACCCTCGTCGAAATGCGTCACCCGCGTCTTGTCCGCGTTGATTTCCAGCCCCTCCTCGGCCAGCAGATCGCGCATCTGCGCCAGGGCGCCCTCGGCCGCCGCCTCGCTGCGGCACAGGATGAGCCAATCGTCGGCGAAGCGCACCAGCCGCCGCCCGCCTGTCGCGATCTTCTCGTCGACGCTGTCGAGATAGAGATTGGCCAGAAGCGGCGAGATGGGCGAGCCCTGCGGCACGCCGCGCCCGGTGAGCGAATAGGTTTCAAGCCAGAGCCAGATCAGGTCGACGGCGGCCTGATCGTCGAGATGCGCCTCCAATTTTGCAATCAGCCGCTCATGCGGAATGCGCTCGAAATAGGCGGAAATATCGCCGTCCACCACATGGTCGAAGCCCTGCCGGCGCAACGCCGCCACGCGCGCCACGGCCCGCGCCACCGAGCGGCCCTTGCGATAGGCGAAGCTGGAATCCTCGAAATGCGGGTCGAGCGCCGCGTCGAGCGTGAGCGCCGCGGCGCCCTGGGCGATCCGGTCGCGCACGCAGGGAATGTCGAGCGGCCGCACGCCGCCGGATTTTTTCGGCGCATAGACGCGCCGGGCGGGGCCGGGGCGATAGCGCCCGGTTTTCAATTCGCGCGCCAGCATCTCGATCTGGGCTTCCGCGACCAGCGCGAATCGGGCGACGGTGACGCCGTCGCCGCCCGCCGCGCCCTGATTGGACAACACTTTCTCCCAGGCCGCCCGCAACGTGTCGGGATGGCTGATGCGGTCGAAATAAAGGCCGGAGAGAGCGGGTTGGTCGATCATAGCGAAGCCGGCGGCGCGGGAGGAGGGCGATATTTCCACGGACCGGTCAAAAAACCCGTTTTTGTGCCGAAAAATTTGGCCGGATCGTGGAAACCTGCCAAAAAATCGGCCTGTTGACAAGCGCCTGCAAGGAGGTAGGATCAGCCGCATGGGCCGCACGCCTGCGGACTGAAACATTGGCGCAACGTGCTTGAGTTGCCATCGGGATCAGCCGCATGGGCCGCACGCCTGCGGACTGAAACCTGGTAGGGAAAAACGCCGCATCAAAGGACAGGATCAGCCGCATGGGCCGCACGCCTGCGGACTGAAACCGTATGCGGTGCCGGAGTAAATAATCTCGTCGGATCAGCCGCATGGGCCGCACGCCTGCGGACTGAAACAGAGGAGGAGAGCAAGGGGAACCTTAGCATCGATCAGCCGCATGGGCCGCACGCCTGCGGACTGAAACATGCGCGGCCTCTTGCTCAACTATTCCGAGAAGATCAGCCGCATGGGCCGCACGCCTGCGGACTGAAACGCTCTTGGGGGCGCGGGGGCGGACGACCACGATCAGCCGCATGGGCCGCACGCCTGCGGACTGAAACAAGTCGTCCGCCTGCCACAGCGGGGCCGTGAAGATCAGCCGCATGGGCCGCACGCCTGCGGACTGAAACGTCAGCCTTGTCGAAGTCTACCGTGACGCCCTCTGATCAGCCGCATGGGCCGCACGCCTGCGGACTGAAACAGGAGCGGTGTTGATGAGGTTGCTGGCGATGGGATCAGCCGCATGGGCCGCACGCCTGCGGACTGAAACCCGGTTGGGCCCCCCAACGACCTTGAGCACAGATCAGCCGCATGGGCCGCACGCCTGCGGACTGAAACCACTCGCCCGCGCGCCCCATGTGTTGCGATCCGATCAGCCGCATGGGCCGCACGCCTGCGGACGAAGATCGGATTTGTGCGGTCGGGCGTGAGGCGGCGCAGGGGCCGTTCGGGCGAAAGCGCGTTCGCCGCGCGCCGGCCTGATTTCAGGCGGACCCGCGCCCGGCCGACGCCGGCGTCAGGCGAGCGAGGGCCGACGTCGTTCGGGCTTCAGGTCTTCGGCTTCGGCTCGCGCGGCCAGCGCGCCAGCGCCCTCTCGCCTTTGGCGGCGCGCTCCTTGATCTCGCGATGGCCGGCGAGGGAGCGCGTCTCGTCCGTGCCCGGCCTTGGCGTCCCGTCGGGATAGACAAGCGTCGCAAGCCGCGCCTGACCCACCGCCGGATTGCTCATCGACAGCAGGTCCGCGATCGCGTCGATGTCCATCACCGAGCGGTGCGCGGCGCCGCAGCCCGCGTTCCAGGCCTGCACCAGCCATTGCTCGAACAAATCGAGATAATGTTTCGCGCTGTCGCCCGGCTGGCCGTCCTTGTTGCGCTCCAACGTCAATTCGACAATTTCGGCGCTCGTCTGGCCGTGGCCCTGCGCCTTGCCGCGGCCGATGGAATGGCGCCGCACGCCCGGCCCGACGCCATCCGAGGCGCCGAGCGTGATGGCCCAGATCAGCGCGCCGACCTCCACCGGCAGCAGATTATGCAGCCTGATCACGCCTTCGAATGTCGCGCCGGCCTTCCGGAAGATCATCTTCGAGACCTGATCGGCCGCCGCCGCGTCGTCTTTTGGCGTCGGCGGAAAATCCTGGGTTTGGCCGCGCACGGGATAACGCTTCCACCCCGCCAGCTCCACGCCGGGCGCGCCATTCGGCTGCGCCGAATAATCGGCGCGCCCGGCAAAGCCGGGCTTAGGCTTGAGATAATGCGGCCAGAACGAGGGCTTGGGCCCCATGGTCAGGCCCTCCCTGAGGGTCTCGCCAGAATCCTCGCCGCTCAGTTCCGCCCAGTCGAAAAACACCCGGCCCTTCCACGCCCTTTGGCTCGGCGGCGGATTGTCGTCCGCCGGCGCCTGGGGCGGGACATGCCCGAACAGCGCCTGCACGAAATCAAGCCTTTCGGGGTGGGCGTCGGTCCGTTGCGCGGCGAGGATCGACGCCGGGGAATGGATGTGCGGCGCTTTCACCAGTTTCGACATGGCCAGATAGGCGAGGTGCGGGGCGCCCGCCGCGCCGTCTTTCTCGGTCTTCGCGATCTGCGCCAGCGCCTGCGTCGGCGTCATGCTCCTCGGATGCACGAAAAAGAGCGGAATCTCGTCCGTCGCCTTGCCCTCCAGCGCCTTGCTCCAGAAACCCCAGGCGCTGCGCGGCGCATCCTTGTCCAGTTTCTCGGCGCGGCCGTTGACGGAGAGGAAGCGCTGCATCAGTCCGGGCGGCGCCGGCGCCGCCGCCGGCGCCGCGTCGTAAAAAACGTAACTGTTCTTTTTCGACTTTTTCGGGTCGCCGCGCTGCGGGTCGGGCCCGGAAAACGCGATCAGCCCGCTCAGCGGCGTGCGCGTCGCCCGCACGTCGGCAACAGGGACATGGATGACACGGCCGTTGGCAAGGGTGACGGACTTTCGGCTATCGGCGAAATCGAGCCGCCACGCCGCCTTGCGGGCGCCCAGCAGGGCGTATTTGCCGGCGAGCGTCAGCGCCTCGAACGTCTCGCGCATCGCCGCCCCGCCGCTGACGCCGAGCTTGCCGCCCATGCCGCGGTGCGCCAGCAGATCCGCCGTGTCGAACGGCAGGATCTTGCACACGCGCGCCTCCCAGCCCTCGGCTGTTTCGGTCTTCGCGCGCATCTTCGACGCGCCGCCGGCGCGCCGCAGCAGCAGGCCCGAAATCGTCACATGCGCCTGATTGTTCGGGTTCGGCGCGAAATGCTTCCAATGGTCGTCGCTCATATCGCGCACCGCATAATGCGCGGTCGCGTCGGTATGGATCATCCGCGCCGAGGTGACGATTTCGAGAATGTTGCGCAGCGCGCCCCGCAAGGTCGCGCCGGGAATGGCCAACGTCTCCCCGTCGTCTGCGTTGCGCAATTTATGGAATGTCGCGCGGCCTTGCGCGTCCTTCTCGGCGCCGGCGATCAGCGTCGGCGTTTCCGTGCGCCATCGCACCCGGATTTCGCCGCAGAGCCCGTCTTCGTGCGGCCGTCCGTGCTCCGGCCCGTTCTCCCACGGCGAATGCAGGATGGCCGGGCCGAGCGGCGCGAAATGATAGGGCGACGTCATGGTTTTTGCTCCGCAGCGCGCTCGGCCGCGACGTCGAAGCGCCCCAACCCGCGCGCCGCCGCATGGCCGAGCGACAGCCCGTTCTTCTCAAGGTCGTCGAGAAGATGGGTCAGGAATGTCCGGTCGAGGTCGCTGGCTTCGCGTCGCACTTCGTCCAGCGTCAGATCGAAGCTCCACGCGCAGCCGGTGGTCGCATCCGTATGGAACAGCGCGCCCCGCAACGCGCCGCCGGAAAAGCGGTCGATGGCGACGTTGGCCAGCTCCGTCTTGTGGCCGGGCGAGACCCGTTTGAAGCCGCTGATCCGCAACATGCCGCGCCAGCCGGCGACGCCGAACAGCCGCTCGACGCTCGAAAGGCCCGCCAGATCTTCCAGGTCGCCGACAGCGCGCCGACCTGACAGCGCCTTGTCAAGATCGCGGTCGTCGGCGGGGCAATCGGCGGCGCGATTCTCCGGAAGCCATCCCGGATCCGTTCCGCGCATGCGGGCGATCTCGCAGAGCCAAGCGGCGCGGCCGCGCAGCGCCCCGAGCACCGAGGTTGCCGGCAACACGGCGGCGCCGCTGCTGTCGCGCAGCGCGGGAACCTGCGTTGTCTCGTCGCGGCGCTGCGCGCCCTCGCCGTCGACGATCAGGAACGGGCGCGCCGCCGAGAGCGACACGCGCGCGACATGCGCGGCGTCCTGCCGCGGCAGGTCCACGAGCGCCTTTTCCATCGCCGCGTTCAATGCGGCGGAGACATCCCGCGCGCCTTGACGAAGGTCCGGGTAACCCTTTTTCGGATCGAAGACGTGCAGCACCGCGGCGCCTTCCTCAAGCGGCAGCAGATGGGTCAACCCCTCGCCGCGCCGCCCGCCCTTGCCGAGCCTCAGTCCCTCGCGCCAGGGGGCCAGCGCCCGCCCCAGCAATGCGATGTCGTTCGCCAGTTTGGCGGTATCGCCGCCGACGTCCATGGCGAGATGCATGTCCAGTTCGAACACGGTTCCGGCCTTGACGGATTCGACGCGAAACAGCCTGTTGCGCGCCGCTGCGCCGCTGCTTCGATCGATCGTCGTGTGCGACGAATAAACTTCGCACGTGCCCGCGTCTTCTCCCGGCGTCGCGGCGAACAACGCGAGACGGCCGGCGTTGCCGCTTGCGCCGAAGCTGACGGCGCCGAAAAGCGCGCGCTCGTCCTCCGCCGTCCCTGAAACTGAAAAAGCGGCGCGCAGCGCGCCTTTCAGCGACGTCGCGGGAATGACCGGCCGGTCATTGGCGTCGCGCAGCAATTCGAGCGTCGCGAGGTCTTCCTCGCCTTTGGAGCGGCCGCTTTTGACCTGTCCCGACGAAACCGTGAGATCGGCGTCAAGCTGAAATTTGCAGCGCAGTTGGATGCGATCCAGAAGCATGACCGGTCACGCCTCCACATTGACGGACTTGAGCCATTTTGGCGGCGCCTGGCCGGCGAGATGGCAGGCCACGGCGCCAAAGCCGTTGGAGCGCGCGAAAGGCGTCCGCCGCCAGGCGGTCTCATGCGGCTGGCCGTCGATCTCCGGCAGCCCGCACGCGAGGGCGCGTTTCAGCGCCGTCGTGAAGGCGGCGCGGTGGCTGGCCGCGCAGCCGAACAAAAAGGTCGTGCCCGCCCGCGTGACGACCCAGGGCTCGTAGCGGTCGGGGTCGGCGCGATAGCGCATCGCCTGATAGCCGCCGGCGAAGCGTTGCCGCGCGAAGAAGCGGACGAGCGTGACATCGGCGGCCGCGAGCGTCGCCTTGGCTTCTTGCGCGAGCGTCTCAAGCGCGCGCGGCAGATTGCGCCCGTAGACGGCGGCGATGTCGTTTTTCGCCGCGCGCAGCTCCGCCGCCGAACACAGCACGGCGTCTGTGATCAGCGTCACGGCGAACAACGCCTGGCCGTTGGCCCCGTTTATTACGTTGACGTTCATGGAGGGCGCACGTTCGGCGGCCGTGATCTCGAAGGCCGTGTTCAGCTTGCCGACGAAGATCGGCTGGCTCGCGACAAGGTTGAGGAGATCGGCGAGGGCCGGCCCATCCTCGGCGTTGAAAGCGGCGATGTCCTGCACGAACCGCGCGTCGGCGAGCGCGCCGTCATTGCGGTATTTCGGCAGCACGCGCCATTGCGCGAACAGCCCGCCGCCTTTGTCCTCGCGATAGGAGGCGGTTCCCGCGTCATAATCGATCGCCGTGCGGGTGCGCGGATCGTGCAGCAGATCGAGCGGCGCGGCCAGATTTCGTTCACGGCGCCAGACGCTGACTTCCTTGCGATCCTTATCTTTCCAGTCGATCTCATATCGCGGCGCGTGCAACGCGCCGCCGACGACGCCGAGCGGCGCGCCGGGCAGCAGCAGCGTGTCGCCGGCTTTGACGTCATCGCCGCCGAAGCAGGCGAGGCAGAACGGCGTCGGCAAGGGAAGCGTGTTGACGGCGTCGAGCCTGGCGTCGCGCGGCGCCGCGCGCGCGTGGCCGAAGATCGTGCGCGCCAGCAGGTCGCTGCGTTCCGGCGTCATCTGTCCCGAGGCGGCGAGCATGTCGGCGATGGCGCCCTTGATCGCGCCGCCGGGAATGATGTCGCCGCCGCGAAAGATGTTGCTGGCGACGCGCTCGACGGCGGCGAGAAAGGCGCCGTGCGCTTGCCACGCCACCCGCTGCGCCGGCGCAGGCTTGAATTTGACCGCCGGCCTTTTGGCGGCGGCTTTCGGCTCGAACAGGCCGACGTCGAGCACGCGGCCGAAGCCGGCCGATTTGAACGAGCCGACCTGGCGCAGGGCCGTCAGGCCGAGTTCGATGATCTTCTTCGCCTCCCCGGCGTCGATGGCGCCCGCGAGCCGGACCAATCCGGAAAACGTCACGTCCGCGCCCACAGGCCAGGGCGCCTCGATCGCCTGCAGCGCGCCTTCATCCGCTGAACCGAGCTGTTCGTCGATGCGAATGCGGGTGATGTGCTTCGCCGCCGGCGCGACCGGCGACAGCAGATCGGCGATGACGAGCGCGCCGCGACGCGGCGCGAGGCCCTCGACATCGGCGTCGTCGCCACGGCCGGGCTCGAGGGCGCTTCCCGTCTTCTCTCCGGAGCCGGCGCCGAACACGAGGCGCGCCAGCTTCGCGCCGTCGGCGATCCCCGGCAGGTTTCCGCCGCCGCGCTTCAGCATGGAATCGAGCGCGTCGCGCAACAGGCCGCGCGCCAGCGTGCCCGGCAGCACGACATGGCCAGCCTCGTCGCGCGGCAGGCGGTCATCGACGCCGAAGGCGAGGTCGGGCGCGCCGCCGAACATGAACGGGCTGGCGAGCGTGATCTGGAGAGTCCAGGCGGTCATGACGCGCTGTCCGTCGTCTTGAACGGATCGAGATAGTCGCCGAGGTGCATCAGCGTCAGCAGCGGCAGCATGCGCGCCTCGGCGTATCGCGGGTTGTTGCGATCGAACAACGCCTTTTCGACCTCGTTGGCATGGGCGGAGGAACTCACGACGCGTCCAAGCTCCTTGCGGACGAAGTCGTTGCCGGGATCGTGATGCGCCTCGGTCAGATTGCCCGCCTTGTCGCGGATGGCGCGCAGCAGCCGATGCGCGCGGGTGCGCGGCAGCGCTTTGCGCAGGCCGCGCCATCGCGCCAGCGCCGCAACGAATGTTTCGCCCGGAAGTTGCAACTGGAAGGCGGCGGTCATGGCGCCGTCGTCGAGCGCGGCGGGCAGTTCGAACAGCCGCCGGCGCAGCGGGACGGCTGACGTCTCCGGTAAATCGAGGCCTTCGAGCGCCAGCGCCTGCGCGCCGGCGTCCGGATACATCGCCTTGGCGGCGACGGCGACCTCGTCGGCCAGATCGCGCAGGAGCTTGATCGGCATCTTGCGGTCGGCGAACACGAGCCCGACGCCATGGGTGAGGGGTTCGTCGGTGAGCTCCGCATCGCCCAGCATCGGGTGCCAGTTCTGCAACGCCGGCTCGATGGCGGCAAGAAAATCGAAAGCCGCCCAGGCCGGCAGCACGAAGGCCATTTCATCGCCGCCCCACAGCAGCGTCTGGAAGCGCAGGCGCGTTTCCTCGCCAACGGTAAACCGCAGATCAGCCTGGCCAAGCAGCCAATCGAGCGCGGCCGCGAGCAGCAGCGCCTGACGGCGCGCAATGTCGGCGCTGAGCGCGGCGAGTTTTTCCGGCTCGCCCGCCTTCGCCGCAAAGGCGGCGCCGAAGCGGTTGCCGTCGAGATACAGCACGCAGATTTTCGAATGCAGGGATTCGCGCAGCCGACCCGCCAGCGCGTCGTCGTCCTCGTCGCGAACGCAGATCTGGCCCAGATCGACGGCGAATCCGATGTCGCCGAGGGATTTGATTGTCGCGGCGCCGGCGGCGTCGGCCTGTTCCAGGATGCGGTTGTAGAAGCGCTCTCGCTCTTCGCGTCCGAAAGCGCGCCGCCGCTCTGTGAAGCGCGACACCCTCGCCTTGACTCGACCGATGCGCACGGTCTCGCTGGCCGGGCGCAGGCGGTCGATGGCGCAGGGGCGGGGGGGCGGCTGGGCCATCCATTGCGACGCCGGAAGTCGCTCGGGCAGGGCGACGGAGAGAATCGAATATTGTTGACGCGCCGTCGCCGCGCGCGCGGCGGCGACGCGGCTGGCGACATCGCCGTGGCCGAGTGCGACCATAGCGTCCGTGGACACGGCGGCGTCGAGAAAGGTGAAGTCGGCCAGCCTGACATCGGCCTCGCCCTCGCCGAGCCGCCAGAACTGATTGCGGGCGTCCTCCAGCACCGCCGCCACGTCCGTCCGCAACCGGCTTTCGCTTTGTCCGTCGTCGCCTTTGATTTCATAGACGAGGTCGGAAGCGCCCGACGACAGGCGACGATAGCGCGGCCCAAACGCCTCCGCCAACCGCGTGTCGATGCGCCGGACAATTTCCAGCAGGGCCAGCGAGCCGCCGCGCACGGTGGAGAGATCGTTGCTGTCATAAACCGTCGAACCGAGTTCGGCGGCGGCGAAACGGCCGGTGAGGACCGGAGGCGGGGGCATTGCAGGCATGTCCGGGCGGTTCGAAGGCTTTGCGCCAAGGTTAAGCCCCTGGCGCCGACGCGCGCAAGCCGCTCACGCGCAAAATCCCCCGGACCAGGGAAAATAGGGGGGCAAGCGTGCGGCCGATGCGGCGGAACGCGAGCGCCTCCCACCACCCGCGCATAACCACGTTTCAGTCCGCGGGTGTGCGGCCCATGCGGCTGAACCCATGGCGACATACGCACCCAAGTCCTGCCGAGTTTCAGTCCGCGGGTGTGCGGCCCATGCGGCTGAACCGGATCGAGCGGATGGAAGATGAAATCCGCGAGTTTCAGTCCGCGGGTGTGCGGCCCATGCGGCTGAACCATAATGGGGAGCTAAAGCTGGCCGTCTTCAAGTTTCAGTCCGCGGGTGTGCGGCCCATGCGGCTGAACGGTTTCGGACGATTGGAAACCGGTCCAAAATGTTTCAGTCCGCGGGTGTGCGGCCCATGCGGCTGAACTCGGGTGGAACACCCGTTCCGGGATGTTCCGGCGTTTCAGTCCGCGGGTGTGCGGCCCATGCGGCTGAACCTTCTTTTTTCGGCGTCGGGTCGGCGTCGGCGTTTCAGTCCGCGGGTGTGCGGCCCATGCGGCTGAACGGGACAGGGGCGGAGAGCAGCTTCTTTTTTGGTTTCAGTCCGCGGGTGTGCGGCCCATGCGGCTGAACAGGATTTGCAAGTGTTCCTCCGCTCGAAGCGTTTCAGTCCGCGGGTGTGCGGCCCATGCGGCTGAACGCTGAGGAGAATGCTCTTGGCGAGCTTCATGTGTTTCAGTCCGCGGGTGTGCGGCCCATGCGGCTGAACAAATATGTGAAGGGCGTGATTCACACGCTCCAGTTTCAGTCCGCGGGTGTGCGGCCCATGCGGCTGAACTGGATCCTGAGACTGACGAGTCGAACGACTGGTTTCAGTCCGCGGGTGTGCGGCCCATGCGGCTGAACTGCGTTGGCGCCACCGTCACGGACCGCAGCAAGGTTTCAGTCCGCGGGTGTGCGGCCCATGCGGCTGAACGCACTCGTTTCGTTCGTCGCGCCCGCCGCCAAGTTTCAGTCCGCGGGTGTGCGGCCCATGCGGCTGAACGAGCCATATTATTGGTTCTGCAATGAGACATGTTTCAGTCCGCGGGTGTGCGGCCCATGCGGCTGAACTGCTATTGTATACTGTGTCGCTATTGCACTAGTTTCAGTCCGCGGGTGTGCGGCCCATGCGGCTGAACCGAAATGGCGCAGTTCCAGCGCCTTGCTCAGTTTCAGTCCGCGGGTGTGCGGCCCATGCGGCTGAACTCGTCACCGCCCCGATTTCGTCGGCCCAGGCGTTTCAGTCCGCGGGTGTGCGGCCCATGCGGCTGAACGGCACTGGTCGAACTTTGGGGATCAGGACCTGTTTCAGTCCGCGGGTGTGCGGCCCATGCGGCTGAACACGACGCTCAAATGCGGCACGCTTTTCGAGAAAGTTTCAGTCCGCGGGTGTGCGGCCCATGCGGCTGAACGCGGCAAGTGCGGCCTTGATCGTGGCCGGGTGCGTTTCAGTCCGCGGGTGTGCGGCCCATGCGGCTGAACTAGTCGATCCCGGGAAACCTACAACGTAGGTGGTTTCAGTCCGCGGGTGTGCGGCCCATGCGGCTGAACGCATGGGCCAACGGCGTCGACGCCAACGGCAAGTTTCAGTCCGCGGGTGTGCGGCCCATGCGGCTGAACTCGTTCGCCGCGTTCGCTTTCGCTGCCCCAGAGTTTCAGTCCGCGGGTGTGCGGCCCATGCGGCTGAACACGAGGCGGTTGTCGCGTTCCTGAAGGAGCGCTGTTTCAGTCCGCGGGTGTGCGGCCCATGCGGCTGAACTGTTGACATCCCACCAGGGGATCCCCGCATTGTTTCAGTCCGCGGGTGTGCGGCCCATGCGGCTGAACCTACCTCTCCGGAGGGGATTGTCAAGTCGTCGAAATTTGGGGTGGTTTCCACGCATAGCCAAAATTTTTCTTGCGAAATCCGCAAAATCGCGGTGGTCAGTGGAAAAAGCGGCAGGCGCCGCGGCGGCGGCGAGAATCGCCAGAACCGCGCTCCCGCCGTCGTCCTCCGCGTGGGCGCGGCCCCAGAAGGCGGAATGCGGCGGGTCGCCGCCGATCCATCCGCCGGGCAACGCGGCGTGCAGCGCGGCCGCGCGCGGCGCCGAGCCGAAAAAGGCGATTTCGCCGGGCATGACGACAACAAGGTCGGGCGGGTCGCGCAGATGGATGGCGAGCGGGTCGGTCGCCGTCGCCGCGCGACGATGCGGCAGGCTGACCAGCAGCGCATGCGCCGCCGGCTCCCAGCGCGCTGTCGCCAGCGCCGTCAGGCCCGCCTCTTCCTCGGCCCGGCTGACGCCCTGAGCCCGGCGGTCGGCCCGACGCACGGCCGCACTTTCAGCATGGCTCGCGCCGAGGGCGCGCATGGCGCGCACATGGCCGCGATCATTGGCGGCGATGAGCGCCAACCGCCGCGTCCAGCGCCGGGCGGGCAGCGCGAGCAGCGCGAAAACCTGCTCGAGCGCCGTCGGCCCGGCGGCGCGCGCGCCGTGATGATCGACGAGGATGGCGCCTTCCGGCAGGGGAATATCGGCCTCCAGCTCGACCAGAACCGGCGTCGCGCCCTCGCCGGCCGCCGCGGCGATCTCGTCGGCATAGGCCGAGGCGCGCGCGCCCCAGCCGAGCCCTTTGTCGACAACCGCGTCCGGCCCCGCCACGCCGCGCGCCAACGCGGCGATGGTCGCCATTTCCAGATCGCGCCCGCCGAGGAAGAAGCGCAGGCGGGGGGAGTTTGGGCTCTTTGTCAGGACGGCGCGCACCATGCAAACCAAAAAAGCAGCGCCGCGAAGATGCACAGGGCGAAGCCGGACAAGACCAGCCCGTTAAGAACGCTGGACGCTTTCGGATCGTCGCCGCCACGCAGCAATCGGCGCATGACGAACCATCCCCCGAGCGTCACGCCGCCGCCGCCGAGAAGCGACATCGCCAAATGCCCCCACCAGGTCAGTTTGGCCGAGGATCCCTCGGCCGCCGCCTGCTTGACCAACGGGGCGGGAAGCCAGTCGTAAAGCTCGGGCTGCGCCAGAAAATTCATGCCGAGAAAACCCACCGCCAGCGCCGCCACCACGCCCACGGCGGCGACGCGGCTGAGATTGGTCGCCGCCTGCGCCGATTCCGCCTGCGCGCGGTTGAACAGGAACTGGTTGGCGCTCTCGATCTCCTTGCCGACATCGTCGAACAGCCGTTGCAGATTCATCTGCCGCCGCAACAGGTCGTAGAGTTCGCCCGCCTGAAGCTGGTTGCTGACGCCCGTGAAGCGGAAGCGATGGACGAATTGCAGGAACTGCTCGTTGATCGCCCGCATGTGCCTGCCGAACCTGTCGCCGGCGGCACCGTCGCCGGCGGCGCCCTCGTAGCATTCCGCCGCGTCGGAAATCTCGCGCGACAGCAGCAGCAGCGTCGCCATCTCCATATGGGCGAGCAGCGCCATCTGATAATAATGGCGGCGCATGTGCATGGCGACGTGCTGATCGAAACCATCGCCGGCGCCCAGCGCGACAAAGGAATAGCCGGACACGAAATAACGCGTGCCCCAATTGGCGAAGCGATCGTAGGCGTGGCGGCTTTCGAAATCGCCGAGAAACGCCGGATTGCACGGAAAGTCTCGATCGGCCGGGGTCGTGCGACCATAGCTGTTGCAATTGTCGGCGAAGCACAGCCGCGCGAGGTCGCCGCGCCGCACCGCGCCGAGCCAGCCGCCTGGCCGCGAGCCTCCGTCCTTGCCGGTCAGCGAAACCGTGAGCAGCGTCGGCATGCGTTCGTCGACGACATGGCGCCACACGGGTTCGTCCTGGCGCGCGGCGGCGCCCGCCAGCGGCAGCGCGCCGCCGAGCAGGTCTTTCCAGTGCTCAAACACCGGCGGATGGCGCGAATCCCGCGTCGCTCCCTCGACATAGGCGACGACAGGGCCGGTTTCCGCGTCGAGATCGCGGGGCCCAAGAGCGTCGGCGCCCTTCGTCCGCAACCACGTGAGACGCTTGACGACGAGATGCGACGCCTGCCGGACGGGCGCCTCGCTCTTGATCACCTTGTGCGTGACGAACGGGTGGTAAGCGCGCCGCAGCAGATCGTGCAAATCCTCCACGTCGGCCAGCGTCAGCCCGGCGGCCGCGTTGGCGCGCAGGTCGGTGACGAGCAGCGCCACGCCGGTGCGGAACAGGTAGAGCAGCACCCGGTCGACGGTCAGCGTCGTCTTGCGCGTCTCCTCGCCTTGCGCCCATTCGACATAGGCCGCGGCGATGTCATTCCGGCGAAACAGGACGACCGGCGGCGCGCCCGCGCCCGACGTCTTCGGGTTGGAAAAGAGAAACTTCCGGACGAAAGGATGGAAATAGACTCCCTCGGCGTAGACCTCGTTCTGCCATTCGCTGAATTCGAGCTTGTTGGCCGTGGCGGGCGGGGCGATGTGATGGGCCAGATCCGCGACCGGCGTCCATATTTCTCGGAGGGTCGTGCGTATCCTCTCGGCGTTCTCCTGCACGACCTTCGCGACCGCGCCGCCCTTGTCGGCGGGGTGCGGCAGGCTGACGGCCAAAGGCCACATCAACGTCAGCCGCGCGCTGTTGACCGGAATGTCGAGCGCGGGAAGGTCTTGAAAGGTCACGGCCATGATCTGTCGAATCGCCCAATCGTCATATCGATCGCTTGAACTTAGGAACAATCCTCCCCCGGGGGCAATGCGACGGGACGACGGCGCGCCGAAAACGGCCGATTCGTGCGATCGGATCGTTGGTCGCTCCCGGGAGGGCTCGTTCGTGAAGCCTGTGAGGCAAATCCGACGCCGCGGCCGTCAAAATCCACAGGGCCGGGTTTGAAATTGCCGGTGATTGTGTCTAGAACATATCATGAACAAATTTACGCCCTCACCCCTCACGCCGGCTTCGCTTTTTGCCCCCCCGACGGGTGGGGCTGTGCATGAAATCCACGCCAGGGCCGGCGACGCGGGAGCTGTTTCCGGCTTTGGCCTCGCGGCGGCGGCCCTGGCGGCGCAAGCCAGGGCGGTTCTGTGGGTTTGCCCGAAATTCGGTTCTCTGGAGGCCGGGCGTCCTTATGGACCGGGCTTGCATGAATACGGGATTGATCCTGCCGATTTCATCATCGCCAGCACACGCAGCGACATGGAGACGCTGCAGGCGGCGCTGGAGGGCGCGCGCTGCGCCGGGCTTGGCGCGGTGCTGGTCGAGATATGGGGCGATCCTGGCGCGCTCGACCTTACCGCCACGCGGCGTCTGGCGCTCGCCTGCGAGGCGTCCGGCGCGCGGGTCTTTCTGCTGCGCGTGGGCGCGCGCCTTCTCCATCCCTCCGTCGCCCATGCGCGCTGGCGGGTGACGCCGGCGCCGTCCCGCGCGCTGGCCGCCAAGGCCCCCGGCGCGCCGGCTTTTCTGGCGCGGCTCGAGCGTCATCGCGGCGGCTGGCCGGAGCAGACGTTTTATCTGGAGTGGGATCGCGATGCGCGAGAATTGCGACATGCGGGCGCCGGGGCGGCGCTATCTCGGCCTGTGGCTGCCGTTTCTCTCGGCCGAAAACCGGATCAGACAAAGCGGGCCCAGCGCGTCGGATAGGCCGCATGTGTTCGTCGAGCGCGTGCGCGGCGCGATGCGCCTTTGCGCCGTCGACCGCGCGGCGCATGAGCTTGGCCTGGCCGTCGGCCTCTCGCTCGCCGATGCGCGGGCGCGCCTTCCCGATCTCGTGGCCGCGCCGGCCGATCCTGCTTCGGACGCCCGGCGCATGCTGCGGCTGGCGGAATGGTGCGAGCGCTTCACGCCGCTTGTCGCGCTCGATCCGCCGGACGGTCTTATGCTCGACGTCGCAGGTTGTGCGCATCTGTTCGGGGACGAGGAGGGTTTGCGCGCGGCCGTGACGCAGGGCTTGCGGCGGCTTGGCTTCACCATCCGCGCCTCGATTGCCGCGACGCCCGACGCCGCGCGCGCGCTGGCGCGCCATGGCCGCCAGGGGAAGCCAATTTCCGCTTTGCCCGTCATCGCGCTGGAGGCGGGCGAGGACATCCGTCTCGCCCTGATCCGCGCCGGACTGAAAACCATCGGCGATCTGGCGGCGCGGCCAACGCAGAGCCTCACCGCGCGCTTCGGCGCCGGGACGACAACCAAACTCGTGCGCATTCTGGGGCGTGAAGACAGACGTATCACGCCGTTGCGGCCATTGCCCGATTGCATGGTCGAGCGGCATTTTCCCGAGCCTTTCGTCGATATGACGGCTCTCGAAGCCGTGGTCGCGTCTTTCATGGATGAGGCGGGGCGCCTGTTGCGTCAGCGCGGGCAGGGCGGGCGCCTGTTCGAAATTCTGTTTTTTCGTGCGGATGGCGTTGTGCGGCGGTTGAATCTGGAAAGCTCGACGCCGCTGCGCGAAGCTGCGCCGCTGATCCGTTTGTTTCGTCTCAAATGCGAGAAGCTCGCCGATCCGCTTGATCCCGGCTTCGGCTTCGACGCCTTACGCCTGTCCGTGCTCAGAACAGAACTCTTTGTCGAGGAGGAGCCTCGCTTCGACGGCGACGTTCGTGTCGGGAAACATATCGACGAACTGATCGACAGACTCGTCGCGCGGTTGGGCCGCGAGCGCGTGCTGCGTTTTGTCGCGCGCGACACGCATGATCCGGATCGCGTTTCGGTGAGCGTCGCCGCACTGGATCCTGTCGTCTCCGCCGCATGGCCGGAGCGTGAGAAAGTCTCCGCGCCTGCGCGCCCCTTGCGTCTGTTCGAGCCGCCGCAGTCGATCGAAGCCATAGCCCTTGCGCCGGACGGGCCTCCGGCGAAATTCCTGTGGCGGCGCGTCTGGCGCATCGTGTCGCGCGCCGAAGGGCCGGAGCGCATCGCGCCCGAATGGTGGCGCACGGGCCCGGACGCGCCAACGCGCGACTACTACCGATTGGAGGACAGCGAAGGTCGTCGTTTCTGGGTGTTTCGCGAAGGACTTTATGATCGGGAAACCCCGGCGCCGCGATGGCGCCTGCATGGGCTCTTCGTATGAGTTTCTATGCTGAACTCGCGGCTGCGACGCATTTCTCGTTCTTGCGCGGGGCGTCGTCTCCCGTCGACATGGTGCTCACCGCGCTCTTGCTTGGCCTTGACGGCCTTGGAATCGCCGACCGGAATTCCGTCGCCGGCGTCGTGCGCGCCCATGCGGCGCTAAAAGAGCTGCGCGAGGCTGGCGCTCCGCCGATGCAAAAAAGGCGCGACGGCTCCGGGTCGGGCGAATTCATCCATATTTCGCCGGATGCGCCGCCCCTGCCGCCAGAGGCGCTGGCGGCGCGCGCGCAAAGGTTCCGGCTCGCCGTCGGCGCGCGGCTCGTATTCGAGGACGCAACGCCCGAGGTTGTCGCCCATCCGACCAGCCGCGCGGGATGGGGCCGGCTGTGTCAGCTTCTGACCATCGGCAAGATGCGGGCGAAAAAGGGCGCATGTCGTCTGACTTTCGACGACCTGCAGCCTGACGTCCGCGACCTCTTGTTGATCGTTCTGCCCGACCGCGACATGACGGCGCTGCCGGTTGTTTTACCGCGGTTGAAGGAGATGGCGCCCGACAGCGTCTGGCTGGGCGCGACCATGCCGCGCCGCGGCGACGACCGGCGCAGATTGGCGCATTTGCAAAAAATGGCGCGCGCGGCCGGCGTTCCATTGCTCGCCACGAACGACGCGCTTTACGCCGATCCCGGCCAGCGCGATCTGCAGGACGTGATGACCTGCATCCGCGAAGGCGCGCGTCTGACGCAGGCGGGGCGCCGGCTCAACGTCAACGCTGAACGCCACATGAAATCGACAGCGGAGATGCTGCGCCTGTTCGAGGATGCCCCGGAGGCCGTCGCCGAGACGCGGAATTTTCTCGATCGCATCGATTTTTCGCTCGATCAGTTGATCTACGAATATCCGGATGAGCCCGTGCCGCCGGGATGGCGGCCGCAGACCTGGCTTGTGGAGCTGGTCGGGCGGTGCGCCCGGATGCGCTATCCTGGCGGCGTGCCGGCGAAAGTCGAGCGCGCGCTTTCCGATGAACTCGCGTTGATCGGCAAGCTCGATTATGCGCGCTATTTTCTCACCATCCACGACATCGTCCGCGCGGCGGAGGATCGCGGCATTCTGTGTCAGGGGCGCGGTTCGGCCGCCAATTCCGCCGTCTGCTATGTGTTGGGCGTCACGGCTGTCGATCCGGCCGAGAACGAATTGTTGTTCGCGCGCTTTTTGTCGGAAGAACGCCAGGAGCCGCCCGATATCGACGTCGATTTCGAGCACGAGCGGCGCGAGGAAATTATCCAGCACATCTACGACAAATATGGACGCGACCGCGCCGGCCTTGTCGCGACGATCATCAGCTACCGGCCGCGCAGCGCGATCCGCGACGTCGGCAAGGTTTTCGGACTGAGCGAGGACGTGACGGCGGCGCTCGCCAGTTCGCAATGGGGAAGCTGGGGACATGACATTCCCGATCGGCGCGTGCGCGAGACGGGGTTCGATCCGCGCAATCCGACCATCGCGCGGGCCATATCCTTTGCGACGCGATTGCTCGGCTTTCCTCGCCATCTCTCCCAGCATGTCGGCGGCTTTGTTTTGTCGCGCGGTCGCCTCGACGAAATCTGCCCCATTGGCAATGCGGCGATGGACAAACGGAGCTTCATCGAGTGGGACAAGGACGACATCGACGCGCTTGGCCTGATGAAGGTCGATATTCTGGCGCTTGGCATGCTGACCTGCATCCGCAAGGCTTTTGATCTTCTGCGCGCCTATGAAGGCAAGGACATCGGCCTCGCCGATGTCCCGCAAGACGACGCCGCGACATACCAAATGCTTCAGCGCGGCGATTCCATCGGCGTGTTTCAGGTGGAGAGCCGCGCCCAGATGAACATGCTGCCGCGGCTCAAGCCGCGCGAATTCTACGATCTCGTCATTCAGGTGGCGATCGTCCGTCCCGGGCCTATCCAGGGCAATATGGTCCATCCCTATCTGCGCCGACGCAATGGTGCGGAGCGGGTCAGTTTTCCTGCACCGGCGTCCGAACATGGCCCCGCCGACGAATTGCATCGGGTGCTCGACCGCACGCTCGGCGTTCCCCTGTTTCAGGAGCAGGCGATGCAGCTCGCCATGGTCGCGGCGAAGTTTTCCGACAAGGAGGCCAATCAATTGCGGCGCGCCATGGCGACGTTTCGCAATGTCGGCACGATCCATAAATTCGAGGCCCTGATGGTCGGGCGCATGATGGCGCGCGGCTATGACGAGGCTTTCGCGCGCAATTGCTTCGAGCAGATTCGCGGCTTCGGCTCCTATGGTTTTCCCGAAAGCCACGCGGCCTCCTTCGCCAAACTGGTCTACATTTCGTCCTGGCTCAAATGTCATCATCCGGCGGTTTTCGCCTGCGCGCTTTTGAACGCGCAGCCGATGGGTTTTTACGCGCCGGCGCAGATCGTGCGGGATGCGCGCGAGCATCGCGTCGAGGTGCGGGCGCCTGACGCGAATTTCAGCGATTGGGACAACAGCCTCGCACGCAACGCAGCGGGCGCCCTGACGCTGCAACTCGGGTTTCGCCAGATCGACGGGCTGAACGAACAGGAGATGCGGCGCTTCGTCGTTCTGCGCTGCGCAGGCTATGAGAGCCTTGAGGCCATGGCGACGCGCGGCGGCCTGTCGCGCGCCATCCTGCGCAGGCTGGCGGACGCCGACGCGTTTCGCTCGCTCGATTTCGACAGAAGGCAAGCGTTATGGGATGTGCGTCGCCTGCCGGATTCCGCGCCCTTGCCGTTGTTCGCCGTAGCCCGGGCGCGCGAGCTTGCCGCCGAGCCTTCAGCGCATTTGCCGGATATGTCGCTCGGAGAACATGTGGCGAGCGATTATCAAACGCTGAGGCTGTCGCTGAAAACGCATCCGATGGCGTTGCTGCGCGGCCATCTCCCGGGCGTCTCAACCTGCGTCAGCCTCGCCGCCCAGCGCGACGGCGCATGGGCGCGCGTCGCCGGGCTTGTGCTGGTGCGCCAGCGCCCCGGCAAGGGCAACGCCATTTTCGTGACGCTCGAGGACGAGACGGGCGTCGCCAACCTTGTGCTGTGGGCGCGGCTGTTCGAGCGCTTCCGTCGCGAGACCATGGCGGCGCGGCTCATGTTGGCGGAAGGCCGCATCCAGAAAAGTCCCGAAGGCGTCATCCACCTCATGACGCAACGCGTGTCGGATCGCTCGGATCTGCTCGATCATCTCTGGCGCGATGACGTCGGAACCATATCGGCGCCGCCCGACCGCGCGCGTCATCCGCGCAACGCGCGGCTCCTGCCAAAATCACGGGACTTCCATTGACGTTGCGTCCAGGCGTTTTCAGCATCAGCGCTGTTTTGATTGCCTGACCGTGGCCTGCTGCAGGTTCTTTCGAGGTCATCATCGCCCCCGCCTTCTTCGCCTGATTCTCAGATGGCGCAAAGAGGGACGCGCATGAGTGGGGGCTGGACGTGACCGGAACTGACGGCAACCTGCTTCCAGGGGGGAGCCCCATCTGCGCGCGGGCAAGAAGCCGAAATGAGCGACCCGACCGAAATCCTCCGGGCCCCGGGCAGGCCATGCGCGGCGCCGGGTGGCGGCGCGCCCTGGCGCGCGCCCCATTCCCGATTGGATCTGGTTGGCGGCGCCCGGCCCGCTGCGTCAGCGCATCGCCGACGCGCCGCCCGCCCGGCCCCCATCTGCCAACCATCTCAACACAATAGATGCTCGCGGCCGCCGGTGGCCAACGAGGCCGAATGATCGTGTCCCCCTACATTTACGCGCGCTACAAACGCCGGCCTCGGCGGACTACCCGGCATAGTCCGCGGATTCGGGAAACGCGTGGCTGACGAGGCAGTGCGGGTCGAAAGGGTCTGGGCTTTTGCTTTGTTTGGAAACAGGGAAAGAGCCGGAAATTTCGCGCGAACGGCTCTGGATTTGAGCTGTTGCGACGATAAACACGAAGAGTTTTCAATTTCTTGAGCGAAATGTCCTCCTTGTCGTAACAGGCATATGGCGGCGCAGAACAGGGGATGTGGCTTCTGGCCCGCTTTGCGAACAGGAGGAAAATTGTCGTTACGCGGGATGGCTTTGCTTTTCGCCAGGATTGGATTGCCAGATGGCGGGACGGAAATGGCGTTCGCCGGGCTTCAATGGCGTCGAGGTGGGTTGGCGATGTCGCTGGGCGGGACGCCGCTGTCATAAGGCGTATCAAGAGCGCCGCATTGCGAGACGCGCTTGAAAATCGGGCGACCTTTTCCCGCGCCGCGCGCTAAGCAGATATCGAGTTGCGGTAGGACCACGCCGCGTCGTCTGCCAGGCTTCGTGGACAAAGGTTGACATGAGACTCGGAGATTGATTCAAGGTTTCTTTTCGGAGGAAGCCTTGGGCGAGCGGATCGGTCTGACGGACGAGGAATGGGCGGTTATCGGGCCTTTGCTGCCTTCGGAGCGCGGGCGTGGCTGTCGGCCAGCGCAGGACAACCGCCGCTACTTCGAGGGCATGATGTGGCTGGCGCGCACCGGCGCTCAGTGGCGACATCTTCCCGACGAATATGGCAAATGGAACAGCGTTTTCCGGCGTTACCGCCGTTGGCTGGAGGTCGGGGCCTTCGACGCCATGCTCGAGAGCCTGGCGGAGATGGTCGAGCGAGACCCCACCGCCGACATGATCGACAGCACCATCGTCCGGGCGCATCACTGCGCAGTCGGCATAAAAAGGGGACTCAACAAACCGAGGCGCTTGGCCGATCACGCGGCGGTTTCACCACCAAGCTCCACGCCCGTTGCGATGCCAAAGGCCGCCCGCTCGGCTTCGTCCTGACGGGTGGAGAAACGCACGACATCAAGGGCTTCACGCCGCTGATGCGCATGATCGCCGACAAGATCGAGGCGTTGCTGGCCGACAAGGGCTATGACGCGGGCGCCATTCGCGAAGAACTGGCAAATGCCGAAATAGAGGCTGTCATCCCGGCCAAACGCAACCGAAAGGCCCCAGCGCCGCACGACCCCGAGAAATACAAGTGGCGAAACCTGATCGAGCGGCTCTTCAATAAACTCAAGAACTGGCGGCGCGTCGCAACGCGATACGACAAGAGCAAGGAGTCCTATCTCGGCTTCGTCGCCATTGCCGCAGTCAAACTCTGGATACCCTTTGTCCACGAAGCCTAGAACGCGGAGGCGATCAATGAGCAGGGCGGCGAGGTTGCGGTAGGACCACGCCGCGTCGTCTGCTAGAACTGAGGACGTCAATCGCTTTATCGTCATCGGGTTGCGGTAGGACCACGCCGCGTCGTCTGCTAGAACGTATCGCGCCGGCGCGCCGCCGTATCTCCCGTTGCGGTAGGACCACGCCGCGTCGTCTGCTAGAACAGAGAATGACGATGGCGTCACAAGGTCATGGTTGCGGTAGGACCACGCCGCGTCGTCTGCTAGAACATCGGCGCGATGGACGCCGTGCGGGGTGGCGTTGCGGTAGGACCACGCCGCGTCGTCTGCTAGAACAAAAGGCTTGCGTTCCGCTATGAGTAGCGGGTTGCGGTAGGACCACGCCGCGTCGTCTGCTAGAACTATGGCCGCTGCGGCCTATCGCGAGCAACAGTTGCGGTAGGACCACGCCGCGTCGTCTGCTAGAACAAATAGCCGTAGAGCGCGACGTGGATTTGGGTTGCGGTAGGACCACGCCGCGTCGTCTGCTAGAACCTACCAATTATGCAGAAGCATCTAAATATGGTTGCGGTAGGACCACGCCGCGTCGTCTGCTAGAACTTGCCGCCAAGATGCTCGATGAAGCTGAGGGTTGCGGTAGGACCACGCCGCGTCGTCTGCTAGAACCCACGCCCCCATCCATCGCAGAGCAAGCCGGTTGCGGTAGGACCACGCCGCGTCGTCTGCTAGAACCATCGAGCGCATCGAACGGCTGCACGAAGAGTTGCGGTAGGACCACGCCGCGTCGTCTGCTAGAACGAAGCGCAGAAGGACATCTCGTTCGAGCGGGTTGCGGTAGGACCACGCCGCGTCGTCTGCTAGAACCTCCGACTCCTCACGCTCATGACCCATTATGTTGCGGTAGGACCACGCCGCGTCGTCTGCTAGAACGATACGGCGGAATACAAGCGGGCGCTGGCGGTTGCGGTAGGACCACGCCGCGTCGTCTGCTAGAACGCGCAAAGTTGCGCGTTCAAACGTTCGACCGTTGCGGTAGGACCACGCCGCGTCGTCTGCTAGAACGCTCGCGTCGAGCACCGGATGATCGGTGTCGTTGCGGTAGGACCACGCCGCGTCGTCTGCTAGAACGCTCGCGTCGAGCACCGGATGATCGGTGTCGTTGCGGTAGGACCACGCCGCGTCGTCTGCTAGAACCCGATGACGAAGGAATGCTCGCCTACAACCGTTGCGGTAGGACCACGCCGCGTCGTCTGCTAGAACACCAAGCTGACCAATCCCGATGCGTTCAAGGTTGCGGTAGGACCACGCCGCGTCGTCTGCTAGAACCATCGATCAATTTGCGCCGCATCGCAAGATCGTTGCGGTAGGACCACGCCGCGTCGTCTGCTAGAACCGCGCAGCCGGACCGGAAGTTGATGGCGCTGTTGCGGTAGGACCACGCCGCGTCGTCTGCTAGAACGCCCCACTTATGGTCCATTGCGGCGGACATGTTGCGGTAGGACCACGCCGCGTCGTCTGCTAGAACTCCGAGCCGGTCCTGCCCGCCAGCCTGATCGTTGCGGTAGGACCACGCCGCGTCGTCTGCTAGAACGTGCAGAAAATCGGCGGGCATGGCGCCTCAGTTGCGGTAGGACCACGCCGCGTCGTCTGCTAGAACGAACCGGGGTTCGACGACGACGATCGGGGTGTTGCGGTAGGACCACGCCGCGTCGTCTGCTAGAACCTCGGTCTTTTTATACCCCGGCACTGTGAAGTTGCGGTAGGACCACGCCGCGTCGTCTGCTAGAACCCACCACGAGAACGGCACCTCGGGCCTCTCGTTGCGGTAGGACCACGCCGCGTCGTCTGCTAGAACGTTCTTGCCGCCGAGCTTGACGGCGCCGTCGTTGCGGTAGGACCACGCCGCGTCGTCTGCTAGAACGAGGCCGGCCGCATCCCTGCGCGGCCGCCGGTTGCGGTAGGACCACGCCGCGTCGTCTGCTAGAACATGGCGGCGCTGCGCGAACAGCCACTCATGGTTGCGGTAGGACCACGCCGCGTCGTCTGCTAGAACTTCGCCATGATTTTTGATATCATTTTTCACGGTTGCGGTAGGACCACGCCGCGTCGTCTGCTAGAACGTCCGTGCGCGCGTAGACACGCCGGACGATGTTGCGGTAGGACCACGCCGCGTCGTCTGCTAGAACGCGTTCTTACGTGTCGTGAAGCCCTGCCCGGTTGCGGTAGGACCACGCCGCGTCGTCTGCTAGAACAAGTCCGAATTACGCGCGCTCGACGCGGCAGTTGCGGTAGGACCACGCCGCGTCGTCTGCTAGAACCCGTGTCCAAATGGATCGACGCGCGCGGCGGTTGCGGTAGGACCACGCCGCGTCGTCTGCTAGAACAACTCATAAATGTAGAGTATGTAGTGGTCCTGTTGCGGTAGGACCACGCCGCGTCGTCTGCTAGAACGGAACGCGCTGACCGCGCACCGCGGGTCCTGTTGCGGTAGGACCACGCCGCGTCGTCTGCTAGAACGCATCCTCGGCGGACGTTCCCGTGATACGGGTTGCGGTAGGACCACGCCGCGTCGTCTGCTAGAACATGCAACACGAGTCGGCACATCGAATTCGGTTGCGGTAGGACCACGCCGCGTCGTCTGCTAGAACGGAAGTTGATTGATATACTGTCTTTCTACAGTTGCGGTAGGACCACGCCGCGTCGTCTGCTAGAACAGGCTCTGGGCAGGACGCGAGCGAAACCAAGTTGCGGTAGGACCACGCCGCGTCGTCTGCTAGAACCGCCC
>Ga0209573_1000811_pt1 | contig 56705 bp, 52 predicted proteins | sample TNRBio252014_DNA_FD_185870 | JGI IMG/M metagenome (GOLD analysis project Ga0209573, IMG submission 185870) | Wastewater treatment Type I Accumulibacter community from EBPR Bioreactor in Madison, WI, USA - TNR Reactor_6/25/2014_ DNA (SPAdes)... | ecosystem: Engineered > Bioreactor > EBPR >...
CCGGGCGGATGTCGTCCAGCGGCGAGGATTTCTTGCCGGAACGGTCGCGCATCCGGTACGCCAGCCAGGATTTCACCACCTCGAAGCCGGAGATGCTGAAGTTCCAGACTTCCCGCCGCACCGGGGCGAACACGCCCTTGCCGATGCGCAATTCCTGGGTGGCGGGATCGTAGCTGAAGCGGTCGGGATAACCAGCCGGATCGGCAGGCGTGCCGACCTGGCACCGGGCGATGCCGGATGGCACGCGGCCCGGTTTTTCGCCGGGTGGAACGCAGCGTTCGCCGTAGGTGTGCAGCCAGATCAAGCGCCGGCCCAGCGCCGCGCCCTCGGCGAACAGCGCCGCGTCTTTCGTCAACGGCAAGCGCGGGCCGGGCAGGGCCAACTCATCCCAGAAGGTCTTGACGTAATCCGGCGTCGCCAGCAGGGCGTAGGCGTAGGCGAACAGGTCTCCGGTGCCGACCGGCTGACCGTACCGCCGGCTCAGAAATTCCAGCAAGCCGCGCGTAATATTCGGCTGCGTTGCGGCGGCGTCGCGCCAGAGCGGGATGACGTGCGCGCCGCCGAAGGAACCCCGGAAATGGTGTTTGTCCGGTATTAGCGCCGTGACGACGGCGGCGGGTCCATGCCCGAAAACTTCGGTTAGAAAACTGGTCAGGAAAATTTGTTGACCACCGTATGATCGATGCAGGTCAGGGCGCATCCGATCACCCAACCGGTTGTCGAGAATGGCAAAACGCCGGTCGAAGCTGCGAAAAGCGTAGTGGCTGACATTGGGGATTGGCGTGTCAGCTTCAATGTTGGCGATAGGCGGCAAACGATTATTTTTGTCGTTAAAGTTGGGGTAGCTGCGAGCGATTCGGCGGTCGGAGGTTTCACGGAAGGCGGCCTTGCGGTCTTTCGTGGCCAACAGCACCCGCCAGCGTTGTTTAAGCACTTCGGCGGTTTCGCCAATCGGCCAACTGCGTTGGAACTGCACGCCGTTTTCCTGCCACGGGAACAGGTCGGTCACCAACGGCCAATCGAAATAAGGCCCCGTCATCAAGGGCGAAAATGGCGCGGTCCAGTCTGCCGGGCATTCCTTCCACGGCAAATCGGCCAAATACTGTACCTGACTCAACCGTTCCAGCTTGGCCGCCTGGGTTCCTTCGATGCGGGTATAGCGCGCCGTCGCCGGAGTGTCGGGTTGAGGTCGGTCGTAACGCGCCCCAATCGCAATCGCGACCGGGGTTTGAATGGCGAACACGTTGTCGGTCTTGCGCGCCCCCAGGTTGTCGCCTTCCAGGTCGATGATCCACAGTTCGTCGAAGGTTCGGCGCATCCACTGGCGCATGGCCGCGAAACCCGGCCCGGCCAGATAGGACGAGGCGGTGATGAAGCCGACGATGCCCGGCCCGCTTTTGCTCTCGAACACCTTCCACAGCGCCCAGCGCCAGAAGTAGACGTAATCGTTGTAGAGATTTCTGGCATACAGTCCCAGACCGAGCGCGTTCAGCGGTGCGATGAAGTCCCGGAGAATCCCCGCACCTTCCCGATGCGCATCGCCGTAGCGGATCCAGCCGCCCTTGCGGGTTTGCCCGCTATCCCCGGCGTCCAGCACCTGCCGGTCATAGGGCGGATTGCCCAGGCACACCAGCACCGCCGTTGCCGCCTTCACCTTCTGCGCCCGCCGGTGCTCCTCGCCCAGCGCCTTGTAGACCAGCGGCAAATGCCCCGGCGGCGCGGCGTTGGGCGGCTCCAGCGTGTCGGTTAAATAGACGTGCGCGCCATCCGCCGGCAGCGTCCCGCCTTCCGCCAACACCCGCTGGCTCAACCGCAAATGCGCCACCGCATACGGCCCGACCAAAATCTCGAAGGCATGGAGATTGCGCGCCCCAACCGTCGCCGCTTGCGCCCGCATTCCCGGCCCCTGCGTCGCCGCCACCCGTTCCAGCGCGTGATCCAGCGCGGCGAGAACATAGGTGCCGGTGCCGGCGGCGGGATCGAGGGTGACCACTTTTGGATCGACGAAGGAAAATTCCGCGCCGAACCGGCCTTCCAGCAACTCCCCGATCAGCGCCACTTGCGCCCGCACCACCGGCACCGGGGTGTAGTAGACGCAGCGATCCTTGCGCATCTTCGGGTCGTAGACCGCCAGAAAATCCTCGTAAAAATACAACCACGGATCGCCGCCGGGCAGCTTGCGGGCCAGCGCCGCCGGGTCCACCGCGCCGATCACCCGCTCCAGCACGTTGACCGGCGTTTCGATTTCTGTTCGCGCCTGCTCGTCGGCCAGGATTTTCAGCGCCTCGGCCAGCAGTCCATGCCGGGAACGCAGGGTCTGGGTGGCCAGCGCGGTGGACAATTCCGCCGCGCCCGACCAGCGGGCCAGCAGCAGCGCATAGGTCAGGGTTTGGGCGTAGGCGTCGGCAAATTGCGCATCGTCGGCGTCGGGGAACAGATAATGCCGCCAGTCCACCGCCAGCGCCGCCAAGTTGGATTCCGGATTCCGCACCGCCGCCAGCACCTCGGCCCGCAGCAGGCGACAGAGCGGCGCCAGCGTTTCGGCCAAGGCGCGCGGGGTGGCCGGTGCGGTCGGTTGCCACAACAGAAAATCCCGCAGCAGCTCGAACACTGCCGCCGCGTCGGTTTCGCTGACTGCTTTTGCGCCATCTGCGATCACGTCGCCCGACAGTCGAATCAGTCGCCCGACCCGCTCGCCACCGCGATACAACGCCCACTGATTGCCGTCGGTATAAATCAGGTTGGGCAGATCGCGGAATTTCTCCCACTGCGTCTTGTCGTTCGCCTTGAATTTGGCCGGGTCCGCGCCCTTGCCTGGCGCTTTCAACTCCACGTAACCGGCCAACAGCGACTGCGCGAACACGCCCACGTCCGGCCGCCCGGAACGCTCGCGATCCTGCACCTCGGTCAGCACCTCCACCGTCAAACCAAGCTGATCCGCCGCCCCGCGCAGCAGGGCGATGATCGGCGCTTTCAACTGATCTTCCGGGTTGAAATGCAGGGGCGCGGCGAACTTGGCCGTGAGGTCGGCGGCGAACGCGGCCAGCAGCGTGGTAAACGGCGAAGCGAGAGAGGAGGGCATGGAAGTTCGTCGAACCGCCCCTCTCCCAAAGGGCGAGGGGAGTGTCGAGGTATGGCGCTCAGCTCGCGATCCGTTCCCGGATAGCGTTCACCACGCCCTCGCTGGTGGGGGCGGTGATGGTCAGCAGCAGGCCTTCCTGCCGATAGAAGTCCACCAGCGGGGTGGTCTTTTCGTTGTAGATGTCGAGACGATGGCTGATGGCGGCCTCGGTTTCGTCGTCGCGCTGCACCACCGGGCTGCCGCATTGATCGCAGATCCCCTCGACCTTGGGCGGTTGGCTCCGAACATTGTAGATCGCCTGGCACCGCGTGTTGACGCAGGTGCGGCGGGTCGTCAGCCGATCGAGAATCTCCTGGCGCGGCACCTCGATGTTCGCCACCCCGTCGAGTTGGACGCCCAGCAGGGCCAGTATCGTCTTGAGGGCCTCGGCTTGGGGGATGGTGCGGGGGAACCCGTCCAGCAGGAAACCCTTGGCGCAGTCCGATTCCCGCAGGCGTTTTTCCATGATCCCCATGATCAAGTCGTCCGGCACCAGATCGCCGGCTTTCATGAAGACCTCGGCCTTCCTGCCCAACTCCGTGCCGGCTTGCACCGCGCCGCGCAGGATGTCGCCGGTGGAGATTTGCACCGAACCGTCCAACTGCGTCAATAGCTTGGCTACGGTGCCCTTACCGGCGCCCGGAGCGCCCAACAGAATCAGTCGCATGAAGGTTTCCTCGCGATTTTGAGAACGATACGGAACGGTTTTAACAGAAAAGATGATTACGGCGTGGCGCCGCCGCGTTTTGCGTAAAAATCCGCCACGAACGACCGCAACCGGCCTTCGGCGATGGCCGCCCGCAATTGGCGCATCAAATCCTGGTAATAGTGTAGGTTGTGAATGGTGTTGAGCCGCGCGCCGAGAATTTCGTTGCAGCGATCCAGATGGCGCAAATAGGCGCGGCTGTAGTGCCGGCAAGCGTAGCAGCCGCAAGTTTCATCCGGCGGCCGAGTGTCGGCGCGATACCGGCTGTTGCGAATCCGGATGTCGCCATGGTGGGTGAACAGATGGCCGTTGCGGGCGTTGCGGGTCGGCAGCACGCAATCGAACAGGTCGATCCCCCGACGCACCGCCTCGACGATCTCTTCCGGCTTGCCCACCCCCATCAGGTAACGTGGCGCGTCTTCCGGCAGCAGTGGCGCGGTGCAGTCCAGCATCGCCAGCCGTTCCGCCAGCGGCTCGCCGACCGCCAGCCCGCCGATGGCGTAGCCATCGAAGCCGATCGCGCGCAATCCCTCGGCGGAAACCTGGCGCAGGTGGGGATACATGCCGCCCTGGACGATGCCGAACAGCGCCGCTGGCTGGTCGCCATGGGCGGTCTTGCTGCGCCGCGCCCAGCGCAGCGACAGTTCCATGGATTGGCGCGCCTCGGTTTCGGTGGCCGGGTACGGGGTGCATTCATCGAAGATCATCACGATGTCGGAACCGAGCGCCCGCTGCGTCGCCATGGATTCCTCCGGCCCCAGAAACACCGTCCCGCCGTCCACCGGCGACTGGAACTTGACCCCGGCCTCGGTGATCTTGCGGATCGCCGCCAGGCTGAACACCTGAAAGCCGCCGGAATCGGTCAGGATCGGCCCGTCCCAGTGCATGAAGCCGTGCAGGCCGCCGTGCTGCTCGATAATGGTCGTTCCGGGCCGCAGCATCAGATGGAAGGTGTTGCCCAGGATGATTTCGGCGCCGCTGGCGCGCAGTTCCTCCGGGGTCATGGCCTTGACCGTGCCGTAGGTGCCCACCGGCATGAAGGCCGGCGTCGCCACCGCGCCGCGGGCGAAGGTCAGTTGGCCGCGCCGCGCCGCGCCGTCGGTTTGGAATACCTGAAAGTCCATGGCGATGAAAATGTCTTCGGATTGGATTGGGCCGGGAAAGGCGCTATCTTGCGGGCGTCGAACCCGTCTGACAAGACGCGACAGGCCATTGCCCGGAACGCCGCCGGCCGTGTTTGAGGAGAAAATCGCGTGAATCGCCAGCGCCTTTTGATGTTTGCGATGATGGTAGGGACCGTGATGGCGGGCCGTTCGGCGGTCGCCCTGGATTGGGCGCAGATCACGGTCGGGCCGGCGACGCTTCGGGTGGAAATGGCGCGAACGCCCCAGGAACGCGAGCGCGGCCTGATGTTTCGCCGGGCACTGCCCCAGGACCAGGGAATGTTGTTCGTGCAGGCGCCGGGGCCGGCGGCGTTCTGGATGAAGAACACCTATATTCCCCTGGATTTGCTGTACTTCGACGCCGATGGCCGATTGCTGCAAATCGAGGCCAGCGCGCCGCCCTGCGTTACGTCCACCTGCCCGATCTATCCCAGCGCGACGGCGACGGTGCGCTATATCCTGGAGATCAACGCCGGCGAGACGGCGCGACGCGGTATCCGGATCGGCGACCGACTGCGGTTGGAGTGAGATTGTTGAAGCCGCGCGGCGCGAACGCTCAGGACGACAGCGCCAGCAGCAGGCCGCCCCCGACCAGCGCCAGCAGCAGACACCCGGCCGCGCGCCATTGAAAATAGCGAATCAACCGGCTCTCCTCGCGGAACGCGGCGATGATGTAGGGCCGGGTGGAATCGCCGGGATCGGCCAGCAGATGGACCTCCGGGTCGGCGGCGTATTGCAGTTGCTCGCGCCGAACCTGTCGATAGGCCGCCCGCCGCGCGGCTTCCCATTCCCCGGCGTCGATCCGGCCATCGCCATTGCGGTCGAACAGCGCCATCCGGCGCGGATCGCGTTTCCAGCGTTCCAGCAGGTCCGCTGCCTCCCGACGGGTGTCGGGCGTTTCCCGCAAGCCGCCGACGGTGCGGAACTGGCCGATGACGTGGAGTTCCTCGCCCGGCAGGATGCGCTGCTCGGTGTAACGGTAGGCGGCTCCGATGCCCCAGAGGGCGTGGGTGCGCGCGCCGCCGAGACTGCCGTACCAGACATCGCGCCGGGTCTTGACGAAATCGGCTCCCTCGGGATCGACGACGCAGTGGCCGGCGCCGTCGTCCAGCGCAAACAGGTTGTCGCTGTCGCCCGCGTCCACTGGCCACCAGCGTCCGCCCTCGGAGCGTTCCTCGACCCGGTAGCGGAACCAAGCGCAGGGCAAGCCGCTCAGCGGGGCGACAATCGGCGGTCCCGGCAGCAGGCGGGCGCGGCCGTACAGTTCCACGTAACCTTGTGGCGCGGAGCGAATGCGGGCGATGGGAGTATCGGCCAGCCGCCAAGCCCGCCGGCCGTAATGCAGGATGCCGTGGCAGCAGATGCCCGTGGCCAGCGCCAGAGCGATCAGGATGATCCAGTACAGCAGGGTGGCCGGCGGCAACGCGGTGGCGGTGCTGGCGTGCGGTTGCCGGCTCAGGGCGATCAGACCGATCCACGCGGCGGCGAAGAAGAGAGCGCTCTTCAGGCTGGGTTCGCGCACGCCGGTTCCCCGCGCCGATCAGCGGAACAGGCGGGCCAGATCCACGTCCTGTTTCTCCGGCTCGGTGAATTCCAGCAACCGGAGCGGCGCGAAGTTGAACAGCCGGGCGACCAGCACGTCCGGGAACTGCTCGATGCGCACATTGTTCAGGTTGACGCTGTCGTTGTAAAACTCGCGGCGGTCGGCGATGGCGCTTTCCAGCCCGGTGATGCGGGTTTCCAGATGCCGGAAATGGTCGCTGGCGCGCAACTCGGGATAGGCTTCGGCCACCGCGAACAACTGGCCCAGCCCCAGGCGCAACTGGCTTTCAGCGGCCCCCAGCGCCGCTAGATCGCCGCGCTGCTGGGCGTCGGCAACCGCTTGGCGGGCGCGCATCACCGCTTCCAGGGTATCGCGCTCGTAGCGCATGTACTGCTTGCAGGCCTCGACCAGCTTGGGCAATTCGTCGTGACGCTGCTTGAGCAGCACGTCGATGTTGGCCCAGGCCATGCCGGCGTTGTGCTTGAGGTTGACCAAGCGGTTGTAGAGGACGATGCCATACAGCGCGAGCAGCGCCAGGGCGGCGAGGACGATGAGGCTGGCTGGATTCATGGCGGCGGGCGATGGAAAAAGGGTGGATGGCGCGCTTCAGTATAGCGCGGTTGGATCGAGGGGAACGCGGGAGACGGCGATGGGGTTGTGGTTCAAGGGGATGCTGATCGGCTTGGCCATCGCCGCGCCGGTGGGGCCGATCGGCCTGCTGTGCATCCAGCGGACCCTGGCGCGCGGGCGCTGGGCCGGCGTGCTGTCGGGGCTGGGCGCGGCCAGCGCCGACGCGGTTTACGGTTGCGTCGCCGGTTTCGGGCTGGCGTCGGCGGCAGACCTGTTGCTGGCCTGGCAGGCGCCGTTGCAGCGGCTGGGCGGCCTGTTTCTGCTCTATTTGGCTTGGCGGACCTGGCGAACCCCACCCGCCGCCGAGCAGGCGCCGGTCCAACCGAGCCGAACGGGGCTGGTGGGCGACTACCTTTCGACCCTGGCGCTCACCCTGACCAATCCGGTAACGATCCTAGCGTTTCTGGGCATTTTCGCCGGCCTGGGCCTGGTTGCCGAGGGACGGGATGGGGCGGCGGCCGGAATGCTGGTGTTGGGCGTGTTCGCCGGATCGCTGCTGTGGTGGCTACTGCTGGCCGGCGGCGTGGGGTTGTTGCGAGGGCGGTTGACGCCGACCGCGCTGCGCGGGATCAATCGCGCCTCGGGATTGCTGGTCGCGGGTTTTGGAATTTGGGCGTTGACAACGGCGATAGGGAACTGACGCGCGGATCGGGCAAGACCATGCGTTGATTCGCCTCGCGCGCCCGATCCGTCAGGGAACCATCGGCCGATGGAAAACTCAGGTAAGGATAGGTCTTCGTTCGCTCCCTGTTTCCCCGGAAATCGCCATGTCCGAATCCCCGCGCGCCAATCGCCTGATCCACGAAACCAGTCCCTATCTGCGCCAGCACGCCCACAACCCGGTGGATTGGTATCCCTGGGGTGAGGAAGCGCTGGATCGGGCCCGCCGCTCGGGCAAGCCGATTCTGTTGTCCATCGGTTACTCGGCCTGCCACTGGTGCCACGTCATGGCCCATGAGTCCTTCGAGGACGAAGCCACCGCCCGGGTGATGAACGAGTTGTTCGTCAACATCAAGGTGGATCGCGAGGAGCGGCCCGATCTCGACAAGATCTACCAGAACGCCTTCCAATTGCTGCACCGTCGGGCCGGCGGTTGGCCGCTGACGATGTTTCTGACCCACGACGACCATGTTCCCTTCGTCGGCGGCACCTATTTTCCCAAAACGCCCCGCCATAGCATGCCGGCTTTTACCGAAATTCTGCGCCGGGTCAGCGCCCATTATCGCCAGCACTCGAAAGAATTGCGCGAACAGAACCAAGCGCTGCTGGATGCGCTGCGCGCCGAAATGGTTGCTCCATCCGAGGCCGCTGCCCTGACCGCCGCTCCGCTCCAGGCCGGGCGCGACCAGCTCGTGCGCGGTTTCGATCCGGTCCACGGCGGCTTTGGCGACGCGCCCAAGTTTCCCCATCCCGGCGGTCTGGAGCGCTTGCTGCGGCGCTGGGTCGCCAGCGCCCAAGGCGGTCAGCCGGACCGGCCGGCGGAAACCGTCGTATGGCACACGCTGCGCCGGATGGCGCGGGGCGGGATTTACGATCATCTGGGCGGGGGGTTCTACCGCTACTCGGTGGACGCCGAATGGGGCATTCCGCATTTCGAAAAGATGCTGTACGACAACGGCCCGCTGCTGGCGCTTTACAGCCAGGCTTGGCGGGCGACCGCCGAGCCGTTGTTCCGCGCAGTCGCCGAGGAAACGGGCGAGTGGGCGATGCGGGAGATGCAGGCTCCGGACGGCGGTTATTACGCCACGCTCGACGCCGACTCCGAGGGCGAAGAGGGCAAGTTCTACCGGTGGACGCCCGACCAAGTCCGGGAACTGTTGACCACCGAGGAGTACGTGGCCTTCGCCGTCTGTTACGGGCTGGAGCAGCCGCCCAATTTCGAGAATCACGCCTGGCACTTGCGGGCGACCGCCGAACCCGCCGAACTGGCCAGCCGGTTGGGCGTGGAACCTGCGCAAGTCGCCGCCTGGTTGGCCAGCGCCCGGCGCGCCTTGCTCGAGGCCCGGGCGCGGCGGATTTGGCCCGGCCGGGACGAGAAGGTTCTGACTGCCTGGAACGGCTTGATGATCAAGGGCATGGCCGCCGCCGGCCGGCATCTGGGCCGGATGGATTTCGTGGCGTCGGCGGAACGCGCCCTGGATTTTATCCAGACTCATCTCTGGCGAAATGGCCGATTGCTGGCGGTCCACAAGGATGGCCAAGCGCGGTTGAACGCTTATCTGGACGATTACGCTTTCCTGATCGACGGCATTCTGGAACTGCTGCAATGCCGCTGGCGCGGTGGCGATCTGGACTTTGCCCTGACCCTGGCCGAGGTGCTGCTCGACCAGTTCGAGGATCGCGAGGCGGGCGGCTTTTTCTTCACTGCCCACGATCACGAGTCGCTGATCCAGCGGCCCAAGCCGGCGCACGACGACGCTCTGCCAGCCGGCAATGGGATCGCCGCGCAGGCGCTGTCGAGGCTGGGACATCTCGCGGGCCGAACCGCTTGGCTGGACGCGGCGGAACGGACTCTGCGCTGGGCTTGGCCGACGCTCCAGCGGATACCGACCGCCTGCAATGCGCTGCTGACGGCGCTGGAGGAGTTTTTGGAACCCACCCAGATCGTCGTGCTGCGTGGCGAGGGGATGGCGCTGGAAGCGTGGCGGGCGCGGTGCGCCCAACCGTGCGCGCCGCGCCGACTGACGCTGGCCATTCCCGCCGACGCCTCGTTGCCGGCGGGGTTGCTGGCCGAGCGACGGGTCGGGGCCGCCCCGGTGACCGCTTACGTTTGCAGTGGGTTACAATGCGTGTCGCCGATCGTGGTGCTGGCCGAATTGGAACTCGAACTGGCCCGGACCGAGGCGGTCATGTCCTGAAGCTGGAGGATCGCCGCCCGCGAAATTTTCACCGATTTCCCCGGTAAGCTACCATAATTAGTCTTGTCGCCATTGTTCGCGAACCGCCGGCGCCCGGTTTTATCAGGGCGAAATGGGGTCGTTCCCAGCGGTGGGTCGGTAATCTCGAACCCGACGTTCTGGCGGAAAGCGGGTTTCATCCGCCGAGAGCCTGTAACCAACCATTGCCATACCTTGGAGAGAGCACGCAACCATGACCATTCATCTGTATTTTTCGCTGATCCCCGAAGCGCTTATTGCTTCCAACCTCGGGCCGGAGCAGTTCGGGCAGTACTACGCCACCGGCCATAAGTACAAGTCCAAGGGTCAAGCGATCTTTTTCGAGGTGGATCCCGCGTTTCGTCACGACTTTTTCAATCTCGACGAAGGCTTGAGTCGCTGCGCGCCACATCCGGACGGCACGCCCAAGAATTCGGTTTACATTTCGGTCTACCGGGTGTTGGAACATATTCCGGTAAGCGCGTTGGGCAAGCTCTATCTAAGCACGGCTTACGGTCACACCCTGGGTCTGGAAAAAGGAGCGATCAAGCCGCGGGAGGCGCCAGGGCTGCACATGTACCAGGATCTGGTGCCGGTCAACAGTCTGGTCGTCAGCACCCAGGATCCGGTCACCTTCTACCAGAGCGTCACCAGTCAGCCGGCCAAATTCATCCGGTTCCCCGGCCTGTGTTTCGTCGAATTGGGCCTGGGCGCGCTGGCGACCGATCCCGAAAATGGGCCGGTGGGCGATCTGCCGTACTCGTTCATGCACCATTTGCGCGAGGCTTTGCTGGAGCTGAATCCAGAGAGTAAGGAGAGCAAGCTGGTGAATCGGGTGCATTCGCTGGAATTCCCGTACCGGATGATCAAGAGCGGTTTCTATATCGGTAACGGCCCCGATCTGGCGTTCTATCCGATGCCTTCGCACGAGGCGCTGCGCCGAGAGCACAACCAGTGGTGGCGCTCGGCTAATCTCTGAAGCGTCCGGTCCCGCCGGACCATCTTCATCGGATCGTGGAGATCGTGGGGGCACGACGGGTGCGCGCTCCCACGCCTTTCGCCGATCCCAACATCCGCCGTTTCCTGGCGTTCCGACTGCTGTTCGGGGTGCGCTTCTACTACCCCGTGTTCGCGGTGCTGTTTCTCGATTTTGGCCTGAGCGTCGGCCAGTTCGCCGCGCTGAACGCAGTCTGGGCCGCAACCATCGTACTCTGCGAAGTACCGTCCGGGGCCTTGGCCGACGCGGTGGGTCGGCGGACGCTGGTGGTCGCGGCTGGGGCGATCATGGTGGTGGAAGTCGCCTTGCTGGGTTTCGTTCCGCTCGGCGATCCCCAACTGGTGTTTGCGGCATTTTTGCTCAACCGTTTTTTGAGCGGCCTGGCCGAGGCGCTGGCCAGCGGCGCCGACGAGGCGTTGGCCTACGACAGCCTGAAGGCAATCGGACGGGCAACCGACTGGCCGCAGGTACTCGCCACGCTGATGCGCTGGAATTCGCTGGCGTTCGTGGCGGCGCTGGCGCTCGGCGCCCTGGTCTACGACGCCACGGCCTTGCAAGGGTTGTTGCGGGGATTGGGCTGGGAGGTGGCGCTCGATCCCCAAACCACGATGCGCTTTCCCCTGTATTTGACGCTGGTCACCGCGCTTGGCGCGTGGTGGGCGGCGCTGGGGATGACGGAACCGGGCGAACGGCCCGCGCGCGCCGGTGGTTTGCCGTCGTCCATCCTGGCGGCGTTGCGACTGACCCTGGATGCTGGCCGCTGGATTCTGACCACTCCGCTCGCCTTGGTGGTCATCGTCGGTGGGATGCTGTTCGATCACCTGTGTCGGCTGTTTGTAACCCTGAACAGCACCTATTTCCGCCTGATTGGCCTGCCGGACGCCAGCTTCGGTTTGATCGGCGCCGGCATCGCCCTGCTGGGCGTCGGCATCGCCCGACTGGCTCCGGTGCTGGGCCGGCGGTCGCCGCGCTTCAACTTCGCGCTGCTGGCGCTGTTGTGTCTGCTGGGCTTGGCCGGAGCAGCGCTGGCATTGCCGTTCGGTCTGGGGTTGCCGCCGGTCGTGCTGCTGCATGCGACGCTGCTGTTGACCGGCTATCTGGTTAGCCACTACCTGAACGCCATCACCGATTCCGCTCGACGGGCGACGGTGCTCAGCTTCAAGGGGCTGGCGTTCAACCTCGGCTACGGTGTGCTTGGCCTGCTGTACGCCGGTTTGCTGACCGTACTGCGCGAGGGCGCCGGTTCGCCCATGGACGAGATAGCGGCGTTTCAGGCGTCCCTGCCATGGTTGCCGGCCTATGGAATGTTCGCCGGCCTGTTGTTCGCCGTATTCGTGGCGGCGCGGATACCCGCCGGCGCGCTAAAGGGGCTGGACGGCGGTTGATCGCATCGGATTGCCGGGCGTTTTGTGCGCCGACGGTCGCCGGGCGGCCGCGCCGCCGCCCAGGATCGTTGGGCCTGGCGGCGAATTCCCATTCAGGGTTCGCTAGTCGCTCGTGGCGACGTTGGCGTCGGAACTGGCGACGGTCGCGAGCGGCGGCCCGGCGATGTAGGCCAGCGCGAACGAGCCTGGACCCACATTGACGCCGGCGGTGGTGCTCATGATCGATAGCAAAACCGTGATCCCTCGGGCGTTGGCGTATTGTTCGAAATCCGCGAACGCCCGCTTGCGGCGAACGAGTTCGGGGTCGCCGGCGTAGCTGGTGTTGATGATCCGGGTCGCCAGTCCCCGATCGATGGCCTGCCGGGCGATCTCGAACAGTTTGATCAGCGCGTGATCGAAGCCCCGCTCCTTGGCGACGACTTGGCTTTTGCCTTGGTGAAAGCCGATAATCGGCTTGATGTCGAGCAGCGAGCCGAAGTGGTAGCCGAACAGCCCGACCGTTTTTTCCCCTTTCTTGCTGCCGCGATAGCGGAGATAGAACAGGTCCTCGGGCACCAGATAGGCGTGGACTTGCTGGCTGAGTTGCTCGATGGCGTTGCGCAGGGTGCCAAAGGGAAAGTTCTGCTCTTCCAGCAGGCGCATAGCCTCGTGGACCAGGACGCCCTGGCCGGCGAACAGGGTTTTGCTGTCCAGCACGTTCAGGTAGAACGATCCGGACATGCCAGCTTTCTGCCGTCGTTCCCGATACTGCTTGAGGATGTTGAAGGACGCCTCGGTGGCGTTGGCGAAGATCGGGCTGCGGGTCTGGGCGATGGTGACGACCAGCACTCGGTCGTACTTGAGCACCAGTTCATCCAGGAACATCGCCCTGATCTGTTCCGCTGAAAATGGCGCGGTTTCGGCGTCCAATGTCTTTTCGGCCAGATATTTGCGATAGAAGGCCTGGGTCGCTTCTGGGTCGCGGACATCCTTGAAGATGTCGTAGCCGAAATGCAGGTTGATCGGCATGATGTGGATGCCGTGGCTCTGAATGTAGGTCTGCGGTAGATCGCAGGCCGAATCGATGACGACGCCGGTTCGCACGGTCTTTTCCTCTGGTTCCTCACTCGAGACATTGACCGCCACTTCCCCGAAGGACTTTGGGGGGCGGCTGCGAGTTCGCGCGTGGGCAGGCCAAGTGACGCGACTGGGCCGCGTTTCGTTGCGTGGGGCGGAGCTTGAAAAAAATTATAGCGATCTTTGCATCGTTTAACCCAATTTATTCTATTGGCAACTCCCTTTTGAAGTTTACCGATCCCGCGCGCCCAGGATCAGGGGGTTCCCGTCTGCCGCCGGGCGTGCCGGCGCCAGCGCCAGAGGAATAGCGCCGGCCCCGACAGGCCATACAGCAAGAAGCCGAGGAATAGCACCTTGGGCGGGTCGATCGAGGTGAACACGAAGACCAGCACCACGATCAGGACCGCCATAAAGGGAACAGGCCCGCGCAGATCCACCTGTTTGAAGCTGAAGTAGAGGATGCTGCTGAACATCAGCGCGCCCGCGCCGATGGTGACGACCAGCGCCGGCCACAGCATCTGGACGCCGGTCAGACCCAAATCGGCGCTGAACCAGACCAGCCCGACCACGATGGCGGCGGCCGAGGGGCTGGGCAGGCCGACGAAATAACGCTTGTCGGTGCTGCCGAGCTGGACGTTGAAACGGGCCAGTCGCAGCGCCGCCATCACCGTGTAGAAGAACGCCGCCAGCCAGCCGAGCTTGGACATGAAAGGCCCCATGCCGGTCATGGCGCCCAAGGCCCACTCGTACATGATCAGGGCCGGAGCCAAACCGAAGGACACCAGATCCGCCATGCTGTCGTACTGGGCGCCAAACTCGCTTTCGGTGTGGGTCAACCGGGCGACCCGCCCATCCAGCCCATCCAGCACCATGGCGACGAATACCGCGACGGCGGCCGGCTCGAAGCGGTTTTGCAGCGCGGCGATGATGGCGTAGAAACCGCAAAACAGCGCGGCGGTGGTGAACAGGTTGGGCAGCAGATAAACACCGCGCGAGCGGCGAACTTCGGGGGTGTCTGGAGTCATCGGATCCGCCATCAAATGCGAAAGGCGGGATGTCGGCGTCAAGTAATGCCGCGCCCCGCCTTAGCTTGCGCTTCAGTTTTTGCTGGTGTCCACCAGCCGATTGGCCTTGATCCACGGCATCATGCCGCGCAGTTTCTCGCCGACATGCTCGACCGGATGCTCGCGGCTGATGCGGCGATTGGCCCGCAGCACCGGCGCTCCCGCCTGATTCTCCAGGATAAATTCGCGGGCGAATCGACCGGTCTGGATTTCCTCGAGAATCTTGCGCATCTCGGCCTTGGTCTGCTCGGTGATGATGCGCGGCCCACGGGTGAAATCGCCGTACTCGGCCGTGTTGGAAATCGAGTAGCGCATGTTGGCGATGCCGCCTTCGTAGATCAGATCCACAATCAGCTTCACCTCGTGCAGGCACTCGAAATAGGCCATCTCGGGCGCGTAACCCGCTTCCACCAGGGTCTCGAACCCGGCCTGGATCAGCGCGGTCAGACCGCCGCACAACACCACCTGCTCGCCGAACAGGTCGGTTTCGCATTCCTCGCGGAAGGTGGTTTCAATGACGCCCGCCCGGCCGCCGCCGTTGGCCGAGGCGTAGGACAGCGCCAGCTCCTTGGCTTGGCCGGAGGCGTCCTGCGCCACCGCGATCAGGCAGGGCACGCCGCCGCCCTGGGTATAGGTCGAACGCACCAGATGGCCTGGCCCCTTGGGTGCGATCATGATCACGTCCAGATCGGCGCGCGGCACGACCCCGCCGAAATGAATGTTGAAGCCGTGGGCGAAGGCCAGCGCCGCGCCCTGCTTCAGCCTGGGTTCGATTTGCCGGTAAATCTGACTCTGATGCTCGTCGGGGGCGAGGATCATGACCACGGCGGCGGCGGCGGCGGCTTCCTCGACCGGCTTGACCGTCAGCCCCGCTTTTTCGGCCTTGATCGCCGAGGCGGAACCTGGCCGCAGGCCGACGATCACGCTCACGCCGGAATCGCGCAGGTTGAGCGCGTGGGCATGGCCTTGGGAGCCGTAGCCGATGATGGCGACGGTTTTGCCTTTGATCAGGGACAGGTCGGCGTCTTTGTCGTAATAGATGTTCATGCAGCGATTTCCCGCAAAGGTTAAAAGCAAGCCGTCCCCCACCGGAACCGGCGGCGGGGACGGCGAGGATTCACGGCAGGGCGTCAGGCGTGCAGCGCTTTCTGACCGCGGGCGATGCCCGTCGCGCCGGAGCGCACCACTTCGAGGATCGCGTCCTTCTCGACCGCGCGCAAAAAGTTATCCAATTTGCCGCCGGCGCCGGTCAGCTCGATGGTGTAGGTCGCCTCGGTCACGTCGAGAACGCGGCCGCCAAAAATTTCCGCCAGCCGCATCATTTCGGCCCGCTGCTCACCGCTGGCCTTGGTCTTGACCAGCATCAGCTCGCGCTCGATGGCGTCGGTCTCGCTCAGGTCGATCAGCTTGACCACGTCGATCAGCTTGTTGAGCTGCTTGACGATCTGCTCGATGATCTGCTCGTTGCCGCTGGTGACCAGGGTCAACCGCGACAGCGTTGGATCATCCGTCGGAGCGACCGTCAGGCTCTCGATATTGTAGCCGCGCGCCGAGAACAGATTGGCCACTCGCGACAGGGCGCCGGCCTCGTTCTCCATCAGGATCGAAATCAAGTGACGATTATTGTTGTTCACAGCAGCACCATCCCTTCGTCGTGAGTCGAAACCATCTCGTCGCGTTCGGCCAGCAGCATCTCGTTCTGGCCGCCGCCGGAGGGAATCATCGGGAAGACGTTCTCGGTTTGATCGGTGAGGAAATCGAGGAACACGGTACGGTCCTTCAGGGCGAAGGCTTCGCGCAGCGCGCCTTCCACGTCGCCCGGCTTCTCGATCCGCATGCCGACGTGGCCGTAGGCCTCGGCCAACATCACGAAATCCGGCAAAGCCTCGAAGTAGGTCATGCAGTAGCGCTTCTGATAGAAAAACTCCTGCCACTGCCGCACCATGCCGAGATAGCCGTTGTTCAGGTTCACGATCTTGACCGGCGTATGGTACTGCTTCATGGTCGCCAGTTCCTGCAACATCATCTGGATGCTGCCGTCGCCGGTGACGCAGACCACGTCCTGGTCGGGGAAGGCGAACTTGGCGCCCATCGCCGCCGGCAGGCCAAAGCCCATGGTGCCCAGCCCGCCGGAATTGATCCATTGCCGCGGCCGGTCGAAGTGATAGTACTGGGCCGCCCACATCTGATGCTGGCCGACGTCGGAGGTGATGATGGCTTGGCCCCCCGTGACCTGGTACAGCTTCTGAATGACAAACTGGGGCTTGATGACTTCGCTGCTCTGGCGATAGCTCAGCGATTTCAGGGCTCGCCATTCGTCGATTTGCCGCCACCAGCGCGCCAGCGCCTCGGCGTCGGGTTTGAGCTTCTCGTCGCGGATCACGTTGATCATCGCCCGCAGCACGTTCGGCACCGAACCGACGATCGGGATGTCCACCTGGACGTTCTTGGAGATCGAGGACGGGTCGATATCGACATGGACGATCTTGGCGGTCGGGCAGAACTTGTCGATCTTGCCGGTCACCCGGTCGTCGAAACGGGCGCCAATGGCGATCAGCACGTCGCATTCGTGCATCGCCATATTGGCTTCGTAGGTGCCGTGCATGCCCAACATGCCGACGAACTGCGAGTCGGTGGCCGGATAGGCGCCCAGCCCCATCAGCGTCTGGGTGATCGGATAGCCGAGCAGTTGGGTGAGTTCGACCAGTTCCGGCGAGCCGTCGCTCAGGATCACGCCACCTCCGGTGTAGATCATCGGGCGCTTGGCGGACAGGATCATATCCACGGCTTTGCGGATCTGACCGGCATGACCCTTCACCGTCGGGCTGTAGGACCGCAGCTTGACCTTCTTGGGGTAATGGTATTCGGCCTTGGCGATGGTCACGTCCTTCGGCAGGTCGATCAGCACCGGCCCCGGGCGGCCCGTGGTGGCAATGTAGAAGGCTTTCTTGATAGTTTCCGCCAGGTTCTTAATGTCCCGGACCAGGAAGTTATGCTTGACGCAGGGCCGGGTGATGCCGACCGCATCGACTTCCTGGAAGGCGTCATTGCCAATCAGCGCGGTGGGCACCTGACCGGAGAACACCACCAGCGGAATGGAATCCATGTAGGCGTTAGCGATGCCGGTGACCGCATTGGTCAGGCCAGGGCCAGAGGTGACCAACGCCACACCCGGCTTGCCGCAGGCGCGGGAATAGCCATCGGCAGCGTGCAGGGCCGCCTGTTCGTGGCGGACCAGGATGTGCTTGATGTCGTCCTGAACATACAGGGCGTCATAGATATGCAGCACGGCGCCGCCCGGATAACCAAACAGATATTCAACGCCTTCTTCCTTGAGGCAGCGAACCAGGATTTCGGCGCCAGTAATAGGTTCCATGACTTTGACTCCTCATGGGGGGTTGGATGGGGAATTGCCGACCGGTAAGACCGATCGTCGCCCAAATATCGGCGCGTCATGGACGGGTTCGGCGAGTGGCTTGGCCGGGGCCGCGGTCGAGCGGGGTAACCGTCGCGCGGCAGGGGTAATGCCCGGCGGGCGCAACCCGTCCTGAAGGTCGCCAATACCTGTTGGGCGCGAGTCTCGCGGGCCGGTTATACTACACGACATTCATTTTGAGCAAAATCCCGTTGCGATATCGGGGAGAGTTGGCCGCGTGGCATACTTTCCGCAGAATATCCAGGCGACTTGGAGGTGGATCATGTTGAAACGAACGCTGTGGTTGATGCTGGCGGTGGGTTGCTGCGGAGCGGTGGTCACGACCCAGGCCCAGCAATTCATCTACAAGTGGACCGACGCGCAGGGGATGGTGAAATACTCCGAGCTTGCGCCGCCCACTGGAGTGAAATATGAAATGGTGCGCAAGTCTAGCGCGGCCGCGGGAACCGAGGCAGCCCTGAGCAGCCAGCAAGCCAAGGAGCAGGAGGAGTTGGCCCGGGAAGAAGCCAAGCAGAAAGAGCAGGCCGAACAGGCGAAAAAGGAAACCGAGGACGCGCGCGCCAAGAACTGTGAAGTCGCCAGGAAGAACCTCCAGGTGCTGCAAGGCGAAGCCCAGGTGGTGAAAACCGACGCCCAAGGCAAGAAGGTCGTTCTCGACGCCGAACAACGCGCCGAGGAGTTAAAAAAGGCCCAGAAGGACCAGGATTATTTTTGCAACCCCTGATCGTCCTCCACGTTTCGCAAGGCGGGATTCATGCGCGTCTCTCATTTTCCGCTGTTCACCATGAAGGAAACCCCGGCCGACGCCGAGGTGGTCAGTCATCAGCTCATGCTGCGGGCCGGTCTGATCCGCAAACTCGCCGCTGGTGTTTACACTTGGCTGCCGCTGGGCTTGCGCGTGTTGCGCAAGGTCGAGGCTGTGGTGCGCGAGGAGATGAATCGCGCCGGCGCCTTGGAACTGTTCATGCCCGCCGTGCAGCCAGCCGAGTTGTGGCAGGAATCGGGGCGTTGGCAGCAGTACGGGCCGGAGTTGTTGCGGATCGAGGACCGGCACGAGCGCGAGTTTTGCTTCGGCCCGACGCACGAGGAAGTGATCGCCGATCTGTTTCGCCGTGAAATCAAGAGCTACAAGCAACTGCCGATCAATTTCTACCAAATCCAGACCAAATTTCGCGATGAAATCCGGCCGCGTTTCGGCGTGATGCGGGCGCGGGAATTCCTGATGAAGGATGCCTACTCCTTCCATTGCGACCATGCATCGCTTCAGGAAACCTACGAGGTCATGCACGCGGCTTATTCGCGCATCTTCACCCGGCTGGGCCTGAAGTTTCGCGCGGTGCTGGCCGACACCGGCAGCATCGGCGGCGCCCGCTCGCACGAATTTCATGTGCTGGCCGATTCGGGCGAGGACGCCATCGCCTTCTCCACCGAGAGCGACTATGCCGCCAACGTCGAACTGGCGGAGGCGATCGCGCCCCGGGAATCGCGGCCCGCGCGCGCCGAGGCGATGCGGAAGGTCGCGACGCCCGGCAAGCGCACCATCGCCGAGGTGAGCGAATATCTCGGCGTCCCCCGCCAGCAGATTCTCAAGACGATCGCGATCATGCGCGATGAGGGCATGAGTCTGCTGTTGCTGCGTGGCGATCACGAACTGAACGAAATCAAGGCGCGCAAGATTCCCGCCCTGGCTGATTTTCGGTTCGCTACCGATGAAGAGATCGAGCGCCATTTACAGTGCCGGCCTGGTTATATTGGCCCGGTGGGTATCCCAACCGAGATCGGTGTTGTGGCGGATCGCGCGGTGCTGGCGATGAACGATTTTGCGTGCGGCGCGAACGAGCCGGGGTTTCACCTGACCGGCGTGACTTTCCGGCGCGATCTGCCGGAACCGACCCAGGCGTTCGACCTGCGTCAAGTCGTCGAGGGCGATCCCAGCCCGGATGGTCGGGGGGTGCTGCATATCGCTCGCGGGATCGAGGTGGGCCATATTTTTCAACTCGGAACCAAGTACAGCGCCGCGATGAAGGCTGAAGTGCTGAATGAACACGGTCAGGCGGAAACCGTGACCATGGGCTGCTATGGTATCGGCGTGTCGCGGGTGGTGGCTGCCGCCATCGAGCAGAGCCACGACGAGCGCGGCATCGTTTGGTCGGCGGCGATGGCGCCGTTCCAGGTCGCGGTGGCGCCGATTGGCGCCAGTCGTTCCGCCGCCGTGCGCGAGGCGGCCGAGACGCTGTATCGGGAATTGCGAGCGGCGGATATCGACGCCCTGCTGGATGATCGCGAGGTCCGACCCGGCGTGATGTTCGCCGATATGGAATTGATCGGTATTCCGCACCGGGTGGTGATCAGCGAGCGGAGCCTGGCGGCGGGGCAGGTGGAATATCGCGGTCGGCGCGATGCCGACAGCGCCTTGATCGCGCGGGAACGGTTGCTTGACGAGCTGCGGGAGCGGCTGGCGGCGGAGCGGCGCTAAGCGTCATGGTGCCAAGAGTTATCCACAGGTTCTGTGGATAACTCTGTGGATAACTTTCGCGTGGTTTGTATAAATGGGTGTTGCCGTTAGGAGAATGGCGGTTTGGTTAGTTTTTGATCAACCTATATTTGTTATTTTTTTCAGTGGGTTGTATGTAAGGCTTGGAATCTGGCGAAGATTTTTCGCCGGATCGGCTCGGGAAACCGTCCGGTGCCGCGCCGCGCACAAGCCTGTGGATAAGTCAAGCCCGGCGACAATAAAAAAACGCGGTCTTCAGTCGATTCGGAAATCGGAGTAATCCCGATAGGATAACGTTTCGTGGCGGACATCGCTCACCCGGGCGAGTTGCGGACCCTGCCACAGCCAGTTGCGCAGCGCGTTGACTGCCCTTTCCTCGCCACAGGCCAGGACTTCCACCCGCCGATCCGGCAGATTGCGAACGTAACCCGTGACGCCCAGGTTCAGGGCTTTTTCGGCGGTGGCATAGCGGAAACCGACGCCCTGGACGCGGCCACTGACATAACAGCGCAGGCAAAGGGTTTTCACGAAACCTCCTCAAAGTCAAGGATGATCCGGCGTCGATGCCTTGGTCTCGGGCCAACCACCCGCGCGTTCCAATTCGGTCAGTCGCTCGGCCAGCAGGGCGGCGTTCACCGTGCCCAAGTGGGTATGAACGAGGGCGCCAGCGGGAGATACCAAAAAAGTGGTCGGCAATCCCTTAAGCGGAAAACTTGGCATCCGCTGGCCAGCGCTCAGCACGATAGGAAAGGTCACGCCCAGCCGCTCCACGAAAAGCCGGATTTCGCCAGGGTCGAGATCCTCGAAATTGACGCCGACGACCACGGCGCGGCCGCGCTGGGCTTGGTGAAAAGATTCCAGTTCGGGCATTTCCAGCAGGCAGGGCGTACACCAGCTTGCCCAGAAATTAACGATGACCCATCGACTGCGGAAATCGGCCAGTCGCACCGGCCGACCGTCGAGGTCGGGCAAGGTGAAGTTCAATCCGGCGACCCCAGTGGCGGGGCTCGACGCCAGCAACAACGCCAAAAGCAGTAGCCGGCAACCGGGGTTGGAAGCGGAGGATGGGACAGAGGCGGGCATGGCGGATCGCGGGGCCGATGAAGTGGAAACGCGCGGGGTTGCCGGTCAGGGCGCGGGTCGGAGCACGGCGTTCCGCGTCGCCTGTTCGCGCGCTCTGATAGCGGCGTCGCGGGCATCCAGAGCGTAGCGGCGGGCCTCGCCGTAGGCGCCGGCTTCCAGACGCTCCTGCGCTTCCCGCAACAAGCGTTGGGCCGCCAGCAAGGCATCGGGCGAGCGCTGCACCGCCCCGGACGCTTCGGCCGAATGGATCGCTTGGCGGGCGTCGCTCATCTCCTGCACTGGCGCGGTGACGCAGGCCGTCAGCGCCAGCAGGCTGAAAGCGGATAGAGTCAGTTTGGCCATCAATCGCGTAACGATCCAGGGAACCACGGTTAACATCAACGCTTGGTCGGGCGGAGTTGCAATTGGGGGAATTATATAGCATCAAATGCGATCTCATGGCAGGCATTATCCATCGGGGCGATGAATCCAGGATTAACGGTGAGTGGTCGGGTAGCCGGTTTCGGTCAAAATGGACAGCGTGTTGGAGCACAAAGTGGCGGAGATTTTGGTTCTGTACTACAGCCGCGCCGGGGGCACCGCCGAAATGGCGCGCCAAGTGGCCCGGGGTGTGGAGGAGGTCGAGGGCATGACGGCGCGACTGCGCACCGTGCCGCCGGTCTCGGCCGTTTGCGAGGCGGTCGAGGACGAGATTCCGGCCGCCGGTCCGCCCTACGCCAGCCTGGACGATTTACGGGAATGCGTCGGCTTGGCCTTGGGCAGCCCCACCCGCTTCGGCAACATGGCGGCGCCGCTCAAATACTTTTTGGATTCCACCGGCGGACTCTGGCTGGCGGGGACGCTGTCCGGCAAACCGGCGGCGGTGTTTACCTCGGCCTCAACCCCGCACGGCGGCCATGAATCGACCCTGCTGACGATGATGGTGCCGCTGTTACACCACGGGATGCTACTGGTGGGCGTTCCCTTTACCGAGCCGGCGCTGAGCACGACCCGTGGCGGTGGGACACCCTACGGACCAAGCCATTGGTCGGGCCCGGAGTCCCGCGCGGCGCTGGATGGCGAAGAGAAGCGGATTGCTCGGGCGCTAGGCCGGCGGCTGGCGGACATTGCGCGGCGACTGGAGTCGGCATGATCCGGTTTTGGCGGGTGGTCGCGCTGATCGGCTATTTCGGCTTGTTCGGACTGTTGTTGCTCTGGCTCGCTTGGCTGGAGCCGCCAGTCCGGTTGCCGGTTGCCCTGGCCCTGATTTTGTGGGTAGGGCCGTTGTTGTTTCCGGTGCATGGGTTGCTGCACGGTCGGTTCCACACTCATGCCTGGACCAGCTTTCTGGCGTTGTTCTACTTCGTGTTTGGGGTTTTCCATGCCGCTGGGCCGATGGCGTGGCCTTGGCTGGCTTGGCTGGATATCGGATTCAGCGCACTGCTGTTTCTGGGCGCGATTTTTTATGTTCGCGCCGGCGCGCGGTCGAGCGCGCGGGTGGGTTATCCTGGCGCGAATTCGCGAGTTGCCGGCCCCGCGAAGGGTGGCTGACCGAAGAGTAGACGTTGGCGAATCGTGTATTTGCCGCTTGCCAGGTACCCATTATTGGTGCTACATTACTCTTCTCTGATGCGGGGTGGAGCAGTCCGGTAGCTCGTCGGGCTCATAACCCGAAGGTCGTAGGTTCAAATCCTGCCCCCGCTACCACACCCTATTTTGATAAGGAAGCCCGTCAAGGGCTTTTTTTATGCGGCCGTTTCCAGGGCTTTCCTGGCTAGCGAGCGTTTGCGGGTTTCCGCCAGGAGCGGCTCCCAGCTTCGCCCGCCAGTGGCGGATGCTGTGGCGAGCCAGTCCGGTTAACGAATCAGTGGGCCGTGGGCCCATTTTTTGTTTGTGGTGGTCGAAATGCGCCGGGACCTGAAGACGCTCAGACGGATGCTGGCCGCCGTGGTGGAGGCCATGGGTTACGAACTGGTGGGCGTGGAGTTTCATGCTGGCCGCGATAACGCCCTGTTGCGGATTTATATCGATAGCGAAAATGGTATCGGCCTGGATGACTGCCAGCGAGTCAGCCATCAACTCAGTGGCGTGCTGGAGGTCGAGGATCCGATCGCCGGACGATATACCTTGGAAGTTTCCTCGCCCGGGTTGGACCGTCCCCTGTTTGAGGCCGGTCATTTTACCCGCTTCGCCGGCTTTGAGGTGCGCCTTCAGTTGCGGGAACTGCTGGACGGGCGACGGAAACTGGTCGGGCGGCTGGTCGGGATGCGCGACGACGACGTGGTGATCGTGGACGGCGAAGGGCGGGAGTGGCGGGTGCCGCGCGAGCGGATCGAGAAGGCCCGACTGGTGCCCGAACTCTAGGGCGGGGTGACAGCGTGCGGATCCGGCGAGGAGGCAGAACGCCATGCGCGGTAAAGAGAGCAAAGAAGGCAATAAAGAAATTCTGCTGGTCGTGGATGCCGTTTCCAACGAGAAGGGCGTCAATAAGGAAGTCATTTTCGGCGCCCTTGAATTGGCTCTGGCATCGGCGGCCAAGAAACGCTACGCCGGCGATCCCGATCTGCGAGTGGCGATCAACCGGCGCACCGGCGGTTATGAAACTTTCCGGCGCTGGTTGGTGGTGGCTGACGCCGCGCAAATCGATAACCCAGACCGGCAGATGACCCTGGACCAGGCGCGCGCGCTTCAGGCCGATGTTCGGGTCGGCGCGCAGGTCGAAACGCCGCAGGAGAATGCCGATTTCGGCGGGCGCATCGCTGCCCAGACCGCCAAGCAGGTGATTGTCCAGCGGGTTCGAGACGCCGAGCGCGCCCAGATCGTGGATGCCTACTTGCATCGCAAGGGCGAGTTGATCGGCGGCATGGTCCGGCGCCTGGAACGCGGCGACGTCATTCTCGACGTCGGCGGCAACGTCGAGGCCAAGATTCTCCGCGACGAGTTGATCCCCCGCGAATCGTTCCGAATCGGCGAGCGGGTGCGGGGCTATCTGAAGGACGTGCGCACCGAAAACCGTGGTCCCCAGTTGTTCGTCAGCCGGGTGGCGCCGGAATTTCTGATCGCTTTGTTCACGCTGGAAGTGCCCGAGATCAACCAGGGCATTATCGAGATCAAGGGCGCCGCCCGCGATCCCGGTTCGCGCGCCAAGATCGCGGTCAAAAGCAAGGACGCTCGCATCGATCCCATCGGCGCCTGCGTGGGTATGCGCGGCGCCCGGGTGCAGAGCGTGACCAACGAACTGGCCGGCGAACGGGTGGATATCGTGCAGTGGCACGACGACCCGATCCGCTTTGTCATGAATGCGATGTCGCCGGCGGAGGTGGAGTCGATCATCGTGGATGAGGACGCCCACGGCATGGACATTATCGTCGCTGACGAGAAGCAATTGGCCCAAGCCATCGGCAAGGGCGGCCAGAACGTGCATCTGGCCAGCCGGCTGACCGGCTGGACCCTGAACGTGATGACGCGGACCCAAGCGCAGGCCCGGCGCGGTCAAGAGGATGAGGGCCTGCAACGGATGTTCCTGGAACAACTGGGCGTGGACGACGAAATTGCGGCGATTCTGGTGCGCGAGGGCTTCGCTGGCCTGGAGGAAGTCGCTTACGTACCCGCTCACGAGATGCTGGAGATTCCCGAATTCGACGTCGAGATTGTCGAGGAGTTGCGGGGGCGCGCGCGCGATGTGTTGCTGACGCGCGCGATCGCCGCCGAGGAACACCTCGGCGGCGCCCGGCCATCCGAGGCATTGTTGCGGATGGAGGGTATGGATGAAAATCTGGCTTTTACGCTGGCGGGCGGCGGTATCGTGACGATGGATGATCTGGCGGAATTGTCGGTGGACGATCTCAACGAGATCGCCGGGTTGGATGACGAGCGGGCCGCGAAATTGATCATGACAGCGCGCGCGCCTTGGTTTTCGAAGAACGAGCGGTAGAACAGGCTCGTCCCGGGGGTGTTGAATGACGGATGTAACGGTCAGGCAGTTTGCGACGGTCGTCGGCATACCGGTGGATCGCCTGTTGGAGCAGTTCACCGAAGCCGGTATTACGGTCGCTGGGGCGGATGCCGCGATCACGGAAAAACAGAAGCTGGATCTGCTGGCGCACCTGCGCAAGAGTCACGGTAACCAACTAGCGCCAGGCGCAGCCGAGCCCAGGAAAATCACGCTCAAGCGTAAAACCCATAGCGAAATCAAGATGAGCGGTGGCGCGGCGGGACAAGTCAAAACCGTCAGCATCGAAGTGCGCAGGAAGCGCACGTATGTCAAGCGCAGCTTGGTGGAGGACGAAACCTCCCGCCGCCGCGAGCCAGAGGTTCGGGCCGAGGCGCCGGTTCTCGTCGCCGCAGAGGTCGGCGAGCCGATTCGCGCGCCGGAAGTGGCCGAACGGGTTCGCCCCGTTCAAGAGATGGAGCAACGGCCCACCGAAGATGCGGTCGGATCGCCGGTCGCGGAAGCAACCGGCTCCCGCGCGCCGGAAACAGAGGTGGGCGTCGTCCGTCAGCCTGTGGAGGAAGCACCTCCCGCCCGGATGGAAATCGAAGAGGCCGTCCCTCGTCAACCCGAGGCAGGGGTGACCCGCCGTGTTCCGGAGGAGGAGCCACGTCGCCAAACCGAGAGCGAGGCGCCTCGTCGCCGGCCGGAGGACCAAGTCCGGCGCCCGTCCGAGGCGGGCGCGCGCCGCCGGCCGGAAGCGCCGGCCGAACGCCGCAAACCCACGGATCGTCCCGTGGGTTCCCGACCCACCGAGACCCGGGGACGTAAACCGGCCGAGTCCGGGCCAGCGGCGCACCCGGTTCAGCGTCGCGCCGAGGCGGGTGGTGCTGGGCCGGCCTCTGGGATCAAGCCGTCGCCCGGGGCCGTGGTGGACGCCAGGGCTAGAAAGCGTCCCGAGGGCGCTCCGGCCAAGCGCCGGGTCGAAGCCGAGGCGCCTCGGCGACGGGAGGCCGAGAGCGAGGCGGACCGTCTGTCCCGGCAGGGACGTAGCGATCAGGCGGTCTTCGATCGATCCGATCGCCGCCGGCCGCGAAAAGCCAAGGGCGCCAAAGCCGTCGCGCCCGTCCCACGCCATGGTTTCGCCAAACCTACCGCGCCGGTGGTGCGCGAGGTGGCCCTGCCCGAAACCATCAACGTCGCCGACTTGGCCCAGAAGATGTCGGTCAAGGCCACCGAGGTCATCAAGACCCTGTTCAAGATGGGGATGATGGTCACCATCAACCAGGTGGTCGACCAGGAAACCGCCGCGCTGGTCGTCGAGGAAATGGGACATACCTATAAACTGCTCAACGAATACGCGCTGGAGGCGGAACTGACCGCCGAGACCGGCAGCGAGGCCATGCCGCGCCCGCCGGTGGTCACCATCATGGGTCATGTGGACCATGGCAAGACCTCGCTGCTCGATTACATCCGCCGGACCCGGGTCGCGGCCGGCGAGGCGGGCGGCATTACCCAGCACATCGGCGCGTACCACGTGAGCACTCCAAAAGGAGTGGTTACCTTCCTCGACACGCCGGGTCACGCCGCGTTCACCGCCATGCGGGCGCGCGGCGCCAAGGCCACCGACGTCGTGGTGCTGGTGGTGGCGGCCGACGACGGCGTGATGCCGCAAACGGTGGAAGCCATCCAGCATGCCCGCGCCGCCAAGGTGCCCATCGTGGTGGCGGTCAACAAGATGGACAAATCCGGCGCCGATCCGGAACGGGTCAAGAGCGAGCTGTCGGCCCAAGGCGTTATTTCCGAAGAGTGGGGCGGCGATACCCTGTTTACCTACGTGTCCGCCAAGAGCGGCGCGGGCGTGGACGAGTTGCTGGACAAGATTCTGGTGCAGGCCGAGGTGCTGGAACTGAACGCGCCGGTGGACGGCCTGGCCAAGGGCGTGGTGATCGAATCGCGGCTGGACAAGGGCCGCGGCCCGGTGGCGACCGTGCTGGTGCAGAGCGGCACCCTGCGCAAGGGCGACGTGATCCTGAGCGGCCTCGAATACGGCCGGGTGCGCGCCATGCTCAACGAGACCGGGCAGAACGCGAGCGAAGCCGGTCCATCCATTCCGGTGGAAGTCCTCGGCCTGTCCGGTACGCCCAAGGCGGGCGACGACGTGATCGTGGTCGCCGACGAGCGCAAGGCCCGCGAAATCGCCCTGTTCCGCCAAGGCAAGGCCCGCGAGGAACAGACCCGAAAGCCGGTGCTGGATATCGATGGCATCTCCCGGCAATTCGAGGCCGGGGAAATCAGCGTTCTCAACGTGGTGCTGAAGGCCGACGTGCAGGGTTCCGCCGAGGCCATCGTGGATGCGCTGACCCGGCTGTCCACCCCCGAGGTGCAGGTCAAGATCATCGCCAGCGGCGTCGGCGGCATCAACGAGTCCGACGTGAATCTGGCCAAAACCTCGGGCGCGCTCCTGATCGGCTTCAACGTGCGCGCTGATAGCGTCGCCAAGAAACTGGCCGACGAGGAAGGGCTGAAACCGCACTACTACAGCGTGATCTACGAACTGATCGACGACGTGAAACGCGCCATGATCGGCATGCTCAAGCCGGAATTCAAGGAACAGATCATTGGCCTAGCCGAGGTGCGCGGCGTGTTCCGCTCGCCCAAGTTCGGGGTCGTGGCCGGCTGCATGGTGGTGGACGGGATCGTGCGCCGCAGCAATCCGATCCGGGTGTTGCGCAACCATGTGGTGGTCTTCGAGGGCGCGCTGGATTCGCTGCGGCGGTTCAAGGACGACGTCAACGAGGTGCGCGCCGGCATGGACTGCGGAATGGGCGTGAAGAACTACAACGACATCCGCGAGGGCGACCAGATCGAGGTCTTCGAGCGGGTGCAGGTGCAGCGTACCCTGTAACGCAGGGATGGAACACAGTTGAATTATGGCCGCCAATAGCGCCGTCCCGCGCACCCGCCGGATCGGCGAGCAGATTCGCCGGGATCTGGCGGAACTGATCCGCGCCGAACTGCGCGACCCGCGCCTGACCCTGGTGTCCACCACCAGCGTCGAAGTCAGTCGCGATCTGGCTTACGCGCGGATTTACGTCACCGCCGTGTGCGATCCCGGCGAACGGGCCGAACTGGTGGCCGAGCTTAACCGGGCCGCGCCGCTGCTGCGCCGGGAACTGGGGCGGCGGCTGCGCACCCGCACCGTGCCGAAGCTGGAATTCCGCTACGACGAGGTGGTGGAGCATGGCGCCCGGCTGTCGGCGCTGATCGACGCGGCGGTGGCCGCCGATGCCGAACGGCATCGCGATGACGCCCCGCCGCCGGACGGGGCGGGTCCGGAGGATGCGGCGTGACTGCGCGCGACCGTCGCCCGGTCAGCGGCGTGCTGCTGCTGGACAAGCCGGTCGGCTGGACTTCCAACGCCGCGCTGCAAGCGGTCAAGCGGCTGTACCAGGCGCAAAAAGCCGGTCATACCGGCAGCCTCGATCCCTTGGCCAGCGGCCTGTTACCGATTTGTCTGGGCGAGGCCACCAAGCTGTCGGGCCTGTTGCTGAACGCCGACAAGGCTTATCGCTTCACCTGCCAGTTGGGCGTGACCACCACCACCGGCGACGCCGAGGGCGAGATTCTTGCTACCTGTCCGGTCGGGCCGCTGAGCCGGGAACAGGCGGAGGCCACGCTGCGACGCTTCACCGGTACGATCCAGCAGATACCGCCGATGTACTCGGCGCTCAAGCGCGACGGCCAGCCGCTGTACAAGCTGGCGCGCAAGGGCATCGAAGTCGAACGCGCGCCGCGCGAGGTGACGATTCACGATCTGCGGTTGCTGCGACTGGACGGCGAGAAACTGGAATGCGAGTTGCGCTGTTCCAAGGGCACTTACGTGCGAACCCTGGCTGCCGATCTCGGCGAGGCGCTGGGTTGTGGGGCGCACATCGTGGCGTTGCGCCGCACCGCGGTGGAACCCTACGACGCCGCACGGATGGTGACGCTGGAGGCGCTGCGCGAGCGAGCCGAACAGGGCTTGGCGGTGCTGGATGAAGTGCTGCTGCCGGCAGACAGCGCCTTGCCGGACTGGCCGGCGGTGCAGGTGCGCGGCGACAGTGCCTTTTACCTGCGCCAAGGCCAGCCGGTGTTGGTCCCGCGCGCCCCGACCCAGGGCTGGGTGCGGTTGTATGAAGGCGAGGAGCGGTTTCTGGGGATCGGCGAAATCCTCGACGATGGTCGGGTCGCGCCGCGCCGACTGTTGCTCTAAGCCGTTAAGCCTTGGAGTTTGCTTGTTGATTGTCGCCGCTAAGGTTAATATTTTTATTGGGTTTGCTTGACCGATCGAATTCGAACTGGAGTTTTTCATGCCTCTCAACACCGAACAGAAATCCCGGATCGTGCGGGATTATCAGCGCGATCCCGCCGATACCGGCTCGCCGGAAGTCCAGGTCGCGCTGCTGACGAATCGCATCAATGGCTTGCAGCCGCACTTTGGCGAGCACAAAAAGGACCATCATTCCCGGCGCGGGCTGCTGAAGATGGTCAATCAGCGTCGCAAGCTACTGGACTACCTGAAGGCAAAGGATCTGCAACGCTATCAGGGACTGATCAGCCGCCTCGGCCTGCGCCGCTGAGGTTTTCCATCGTTCTTTCGCCGCACAGGACGCTTTCGTGACGCCCATCAAGAAGACATTTCAATACGGTCAGCACACCGTGACCCTGGAAACGGGCGAAATTGCCCGGCAGGCCAGTGGCGCCGTGTTGGTCAACATGGCCGATACCGTGGTGCTGGTCACCATGGTCGCCGCCCGGGAAACCGAGGAAGGCCGGGACTTTCTGCCGTTGCGGGTGGATTACCAGGAGCGTACTTACGCGGCGGGCCGCATCCCCGGAGGCTTTTTCCGGCGCGAGGGCCGTCCGTCCGAGAGCGAAACCCTGACCGCCCGGTTGATCGATCGGCCGCTGCGCCCGCTGTTTCCCGACGGCTTCACCCACGAGTTGCAGATCATCGCCACCGTGATGTCGCTGAACAATCAGGTGGACCCGGAAATTCCGGCGCTGCTGGGCGCCTCGGCGGCGGTGGCGCTGTCTGGCGTGCCGTTCAATGGCCCCATCGGCGCGGCCCGGATCGGTTACCACAACGGCCAATACCTGCTGAATCCGACCCGCAAGGAATTGAAAACCTCGCAACTGGATCTGGTGGTAGCTGGCACCGAGCGGGCGGTGCTGATGGTGGAGTCCGAAGCCGAGGAATTGCCGGAAGACGTCATGCTCGGCGCAGTGGTGTTCGGCCACGAGCAAATGCAGGTTGCCATTCGCGCCATCAATAACTTGGTAGCCGAGGCAGGCGTTCAACCGTGGAATTGGCAGCCGCCGGCCGGCGACACGATGCTGGCCAAGGCGACTCGCGCTACCGCCGAGACCACGCTGACCGAGGCGTACCAGATCGCCGAAAAACTGACCCGCCAGCAGCGGGTGAGCGAGATCCGCAACCAACTGATCGCGCAACTACTCGCCCAGGAACCGGAACGCTGGACCACGCAAGCGATCGAGAGCGCGTTCTCGACGCTGGAGAGCGAGATCGTGCGCGGGCGCATCCTGTCGGGCCAGCCGCGCATCGACGGCCGCGACACTCGCACCGTGCGACCGATCACCGTCCGGGTCGGCGTCTTGCCGCGCACCCACGGGTCGGCGCTGTTCACCCGTGGCGAAACCCAGGCGCTGGTGATCACCACCCTCGGCACCGACCGGGATGCCCAGATCATCGACGCCATCGGGGGCGAATACCGCCAGCCGTTCCTGCTGCACTACAACTTCCCGCCCTATTCGGTCGGCGAAATCGGTCAGGTCGGCAGTCCCAAGCGCCGGGAAATCGGCCATGGCCGGCTGGCCAAGCGCGGGGTGCAGGCGATCATGCCGAAACCCGAGCAGTTTCCCTACACGGTGCGGGTGGTGTCGGAAATCACCGAATCCAACGGTTCCAGTTCCATGGCGTCGGTCTGTGGCGCCAGTCTGGCGCTGATGGACGCTGGCGTGCCGATCAAGGCGCCGGTGGCCGGCATCGCCATGGGCCTGATCAAGGATGCGGATCGGTTCGCGGTGCTGACCGACATCATTGGCGACGAGGACCATCTGGGCGACATGGATTTCAAGGTGGCCGGCACCACCGACGGCGTCACCGCCCTGCAAATGGACATCAAGATTGACGGCATCACCCGCGAGATCATGGAGCAGGCGCTGGCCCAGGCCCGCGAGGGGCGGCTGCATATTCTCGGCAGGATGAGTCAGGCCATCATCAAGCCGCGCCAGGAGTTGTCCGAATACGCGCCGCGTTACACGACCCTGCGCATCAGTCCGGACAAAATCCGCGATGTGATCGGCAAGGGCGGCGTCACCATTCGCGCCATCACCGAGGAAACCGGCGCCACCATCGACATCACCGACGACGGCGTCATCAAAATCGCCGCCGTGGACAAGGCCGCCGGCGATGAGGCCCGCCGCCGCATCGAACAGATTACCGCCGACGTGGAAGCGGGGCAGGTCTACGAGGGCAAGGTGGTCCGGATCATGGACTTCGGCGCGTTCGTGGCGATTCTGCCGGGCCGCGATGGCATGGTGCATATCTCGCAGATTTGCGAGGAGCGGGTGCAGAACGTCAGCGACAAACTGGCCGTCGGTGATGTGGTCAAGGTCCGGGTGATGGAAGTCGACAAGCAGGGCCGTATCCGCCTGACCATGAAGGGCCTCTAAGGCCTGGGAGTGGCGAGTCCATGGTGATTTGCCTTGGCGCAGCCACTTCGAGTATATTTTCCAACTCCGCCGCCAAGGACGTGGCGGCGCTCCGGAGAGATGGCCGAGCGGTCGAAGGCGCAGCACTGGAAATGCTGTTTAGGGGTAACTCTAACGAGGGTTCGAATCCCTCTCTCTCCGCCAAATTTTCCGCGATAGTCCCATCGGCGGCGCCGGTTCCGGCAGCGCCGCCCCATCCGCCAGTTGCAATGGCGGCCCCTGTCGGTCCCCCCGCGACGACAAGCTGTGAACCCCGTCAGGCCCGGAAGGGAGCAGCGGCAGCAGTGGCCTCGGGCGCCGGGGCAAGGCCGGTAGGGGTCGCCGCCCCTACCTTCCGCTGGAGCGGCGCATGAGCTATCAGGTTCTGGCCCGCAAGTGGCGGCCGCGCACCTTCCACGAACTGGCCGGCCAGGAGCACGTGGTTCGCGCCTTGACCAACGCCCTCGATCAGCAACGCCTGCATCACGCTTTTCTGTTCACCGGCACCCGCGGGGTGGGCAAGACCACCATCGCCCGGATTTTCGCCAAATCGCTCAATTGCGAAGTCGGCGTTTCCTCCCATCCCTGCGGTGAATGCGCTGCTTGCCGGGAGATCGATGCCGGTCGATTCATGGATTTGATCGAGGTGGACGCTGCGTCCCGCACCAAGGTCGAGGACACCCGCGAACTGCTCGAGAACGTGCAGTACGCGCCTAGTCGGGGCCGCTTCAAGGTGTATCTGATCGACGAAGTCCACATGCTCTCCACCCACAGCTTCAACGCTTTGTTGAAGACGCTGGAGGAGCCGCCACCGCACGTGAAATTCCTGCTGGCGACCACCGATCCGCAGAAGCTGCCGGTCACTATTCTGTCGCGTTGCCTGCAATTCAGCCTCAAACGCCTGCCGGCGGCGCTGATCGCCCGGTACTTGAATCAGGTGCTGGAGGCGGAGGGCGTGCCCCGCGAGGAGGAGGCGGTGCGGCTGATCGCCCGCGCCGGCGACGGCAGCATGCGCGATGCGTTGAGCTTGCTCGATCAGGCGATTGCGTTTGGCAGTGGCCGGGTGGAAGCGGCGGCGGTTAGCGCCATGCTCGGCAGCATCGATCGGCGGCGGGTGGTGGGATTGCTGGAGGCATTGGCGGCCGACGATGCGGCGGCGGTTTTACGCCAAGTGGCCGAACTGGATGAACTGTCGCCCGATTACGCGGCGGTGCTGGCCGAACTGCTGTCGTTGTTACAGCGGGTGGCGCTGGTGCAGGTTGTGCCCGAAGCCATCCCGGACGACGATCCGTCCGATCCGGGGGACGCGCGGCGGTTGGCCGGGATGCTGGCGCCGGAAGACGTGCAACTGTTTCACCAGATTGCGCTGCTGGGCCGGCGCGACCTGCCGCTGATGCCGGAACCGCGCGGCGGGTTCGAGATGGTGCTGTTGCGGATGCTGTGCTTCCGTCCGGCGGCGCTGGAAGCCGCCACGCCGGCGTCAAGCGGGACGGTAACGGTTCCCCCACCGGCGATGGCTTCGGCTACCCCGGTTTCCCGCCCGCCCGTGGTGCTGACCGCAGCGCGGGTTCCCGCTCAGCCGGTCTCGGAATGGGGCGTGCTGGTCGAGCAACTGGGATTGATGGGCATGGCCAAACAGGTAGCGTTGCACTGCGCGCTGACGGCTCGGGACGGCGATTTTTTCCGGCTGGCGTTGGAACCCGGCCGTGCCCAGATGCTCACCAGGACCGTCGAGGATCGAATCAAAACAGCGCTGGAGCAGCATCTTGGCAGGCCCATCAACTTGAAGTTTCAGATTGGCGACGTGACCGCGACGACGCCAGCCGACCAGCAAAAACAGCGGCAGGCCGAACGCCAGCAGACCGCGGCCAATCACGTCGTGCAAGATCCGCACGTTCGGGCCATGCAGGAAATGTTCGACGCAAGGATTGCGGCAATCCATCCGCTTGACGACACCGACCAGTAGCCGTTCCATCGGCGACAACCATATTGTAATGGCCAGGAGAGGAAACGATGAAAGGTGGCTTGGGCAATATCATGAAGCAGGCGCAGAAGATGCAGGAGAACCTGCAAAAGGCGCAGGCCGAAATCGCGATGATGGAAATCACCGGCGAGTCTGGCGGTGGCTTGGTCAGCGTGGTCGTGACCGGTCGCTACGAAGTCAAACGGTTCCGGATCGACGACAGTCTGGTGGGCGACGACAAGGACATGTTGGAGGACTTGGTGGCCGCCGCCTTCAACGACGCCGTTCGCAAGGTCGAGCGCACCGTGCAGGAGAAAATGGGCGGTCTCACTGCTGGTATGGGTCTGCCGCCGGGGATGTTGGGCGACTTCAAAATGCCGTTCTGATGGTTCGCCGTGGCCGCCTCGCCGTTGCTGAACCGGTTGATGACGGCGCTGCGCTGCCTGCCGGGGGTGGGGCCGAAATCCGCCCAGCGGATGGCGCTGCATCTGTTGGAGCGGGATCGCGATGGCGCGCGCCGGCTGGTCGAGGTGTTGCAGGCGGCGTTGGACGGCATCGGTCGCTGCTGCCAATGTCGCGATTTGAGCGAAACCGAACTTTGCGCCCTGTGCGCCAACCCGCGCCGCGACCATTCGCTGCTGTGCGTGATCGAAACGCCCGCCGACGTGCTGGCGGTGGAACAGGCGACCGGTTTCCAGGGCGTGTACTTCGTGCTGATGGGCCACCTGTCGCCATTGGACGGCGTCGGCCCGGCGGAACTGGGGCTGGATAGCCTGGAAGCGCGGCTGGACGCCGGCGAAATCCGCGAGATCATCCTGGCCACCAACCCGACCGTGGAGGGCGAGGCGACCGCCTACTACATCGCCGAGCTGGCCCGCGAGCGCGGCATCCGCGCCACCCGCATCGCCCATGGCGTGCCGCTGGGCGGCGAACTGGAATCCGTGGACGGCGGCACGCTGGCGCACGCTTTCGCCGGTCGCCGGGATGTGTGAGGCTTACCGGAGCAATGTTATGACCGACTGCATTTTCTGCAAGATCGCTGCTGGCGAGATTCCCGCCGCCAAACTCTACGATGATGGCGAGGTGGTGATCTTCCGGGATATCAATCCCGAAGCGCCCGTGCATCTGTTGATCATCCCCCGGCGGCACATTTCCACCCTCAACGATCTGACCGAGGCCGACGCCGCCCTGATTGGCCGGCTGTATCTGGCCGGCAAACAGGCAGCGGCGGAGCTGGGCGTGGCGGAGCGCGGCTACCGGACGGTGATCAACTGCAACCGCGACGCTGGCCAGATTGTCTTTCATGTCCATATGCACCTGCTGGCGGGCCGGGAACTGGGCTGGCCGCCGGGCTGAATTGCGGGCTGTCGCGGGGCCGCCGCCGCGCCGGTTGGCGAGCTGGTACGGGCAGCCATTGGCCGATCGAGCCAGTCCCAGCGCCAGCAGCGCCAGCTATACTTGATTTCGAGTGCTGGCCGAACTTTCGCGGACTTGCAACTCCAGATGTTCCAGCAGCAAGGCCTGTAAATCGGCGTGAAAGCGGCGGGCGGCGGTGGGGGTCAGCCGGTGCTGGGCGTTGAGCAGGGCGCCGTGGTACAGGCTAGTCAGCAACGGGCGATAGCGGGGTTCGTCAGGTTCGGCCAGTCCGCGCAGCCGTTGCACCAGCGGATGCGCAGCGTTTAGAAAGAAATCCAACGGTTGCTGGCGCAGCCGGTCGCGCACGTCGCCGGCCAGTTCCGCCAGCCCCTCCAGCAGAAACGGCTTTTCCAGCGCCCGTTCCATCTCATCGAAAGCAGAGATACGTTGGCCGGCCAGCAATACCGCGCTTAAATTGATCGGCTGGAACCGGCGCACCTGGGTTTTTACCCGCGCGTCTTGTTCCGCCAATGCGCGATCCACCGCGCGTTCCAGCGGGGCGTAAGCGGTCTGTTCCGCCACGTCCAGCCGTTCGTACAAAGTCGGATCGTCCAGCCGATCCAGGGGCTTGAGTTCCACCGCTTCCGGATGTTGGCTGGCATAGCGGCGCAACAGCGTTTCGTCGAAGGGGCGACCGGCGTTGACCGCCAGCAGGCCGCGCGCTTGGCAAAGCGCGTAGAACTGGTTGGCGTCGGCTTCGTGGGTAAAGAAGTATAGCGGTCGCTTGTCGCTGGTCGTCGCTTGGCGGCCAAGATAATCGGGCAAAGTCAACTGTCCCTGGTTGGTCTCGAACGGCAGGTGATCCAGCACCGCCGCGCCGAAGTCCGGATGCCGCGCCGCCATGCCCTTGATGGCGTCGTGATGCCAGTCGCAGAGCTGTAGAAACCGTGGCCGGTCGCGGATAGCGAGGTTGAGCAGTGCGGCGACGATCAGCTCGCCCAGCGCCTCGCGCAAGGCGTGATAGGCGGCATCTCGCACCACATTGTCGCGGGCTGCGGTTGGTTGCAGGTCCGGGCAATCCACCACGCCGCGCACGAACCGCGCCCATTCCGGCAGCAGTTCGCTATCGTTCGGACGGATGCACATCCGGGCCTGGAATACATCCACCGTACCCCCGGCTTGTCCGCCGGGCGTGTAGCGGGCGGGGACGAACAGTCCGCCCAGCGCTCGCGGACTCGGCAGATCAACCGGAATGGTCAGCAGGGGCAGATCGGCGTAACGCTGGCTCAGAAAGGCGCTCAACGCGCGTTCTCGTTGGACAGGGTCGCGCCAATCCGATTCGTGCCACGGCGCGTTGACGGCGTTGATCGGGCCGAAACCGTTCAATAGAATCGGAAACGGCAGGAAATCGGCGTAACGCCGCACGGTCTGGCGGATCAGGCGACCGTCGAGAAAGGCGGTTCGATCCGCCGCCAGCGTGACGATCGCTCGCGTACCGGGCGGTTGCGCGCTCGCCGGCAGCGCGTCCAGTTCGTAATCCTCGCCGCCGTGGTTGACCCAGCGCCAGGCTTGCGTGGCCATCGGTTTGCGGGTGTAAACCTCGATCCGTTCCGCGACCACGAAGGCCGACAGCAGGCCGATGCCGAACTGGCCGATAGTGGCCACCGCCACGTCGCGCGCCGCCAGTTCGCGGGCGCGGCTGCCGGTGCCGGTGTTGCCGATGACGCTCAAAAATTCCTCGATGTCCCGCCGGTCCATGCCGGCGCCGTTGTCGCTGAAACTCAGCACGCGGCTGGGTTCGTCCACGTCGATGCGAATCTCGCCGGCCAGTTCCGGTTCGTGGACCCGGCGCAACTGGATGCTGTCGTGGGCGTTTTGCAGCAGTTCGCGGACGAACACGTCCGATTCTGGGTACAGGCTTTGGGCCAGCAGTCGGACCAGACCTTGAAAGCTGGCGCGCATCTTGGGCATGGGGCGGCTATCTCTTGGATTGCGTTGTGGTGCGGTAGGATGAGCGGAATATTGGAGGCCCCCCTTTATGCAACAAGAACCTCGCGACGGCAAACCGCTCGGCAAACCGGGCGATCGGGCGTTGCTCGATGCCTATTATCAGGAGCCGATCAAGCAAGCGGAACGCTTTGCCGATCTGGCCAAGGAATCGTTCGAGCTGGAGGTGGCGATTTTCTGAAAACAGGGACTGGTTTTGAAAATTTTCTCTTGATAATAATGGGTTAAATGATAGTTACCACAAGTTGGCAAGCGAGCGGACCAATGAATCAAGCCCAATCCATCCCGCGTTTGACCCCTTATGATCAACTGCTTGCCCTGCCGGAAAACCAAGTGGGGGAGGTCATCGGCGGTCGGCTCTACACGCAACCGCGCCCTGCTGGACCTCATGCAGCGGCGGAATCTTCCTTGGGCGCCAGAATTAGTTATCCCTTTAGATTTGGGGAAGGAGGGCCCGGCGGTTGGTGGATTCTGGTGGAACCTGAAATTCACTTTGTCCGGGATATCGAAGTCGTCGTGCCCGATCTGGCCGGTTGGCGGCGCGAACGGATGCCGGCTATGCCCCGCGATCACCGTTTTGAGGTCGTTCCCGACTGGGTTTGCGAAATCCTCTCGCCTTCCACGGCGCAAAAGGATCGAACCCTGAAATTGCCACTATACGCCCGTTACGGCGTCGCTCATGCTTGGCTGGTCGATCCGCTGGCGCGCACCTTGGAAGCCTTCGAGTTGCGCGACGGTCGATGGGTGCTGCTTGGCGCCATCCGGGAAGATGATCCCGTCTGTTTCCCGCCTTTCGCGGCGGTGACTTTTTCGCTCGCCGATCTGTGGGTTTGACTATACTGGCCGCCCTCTTCGTCACCGCGCGCCTGCCCCTCCCATGCCCACAACTCCTATTTCCCCCGCCGAATTCGCCCCGCTACGCCTGCGCAAGGACGAAGACCGTCGCCTGCGCGCCGGTCATCTCTGGGTCTACAGCAACGAAGTGGATGTCGCCGCCACGCCGCTGCGCGATTTCCAGCCCGGCCAACCGGTGACGATTCAGGCCAGCAACGGCAAATTTCTCGGTACTGGCTACGTCAACCCCAACGTACTGCTGTGCGCTCGCCTAGTCAGCCGCGACCCCGACCACCCGCTCGGCCCCTCGCTGCTGGTGCATCGGTTGAACGTGGCGCTGAGCCTGCGTGAGCGACTGTACGACCGGCCGTTCTATCGGCTGGTCTACGGTGAGGGCGACGGCCTGCCAGGCTTGATCGTGGATCGTTACGGCGACCTGTGCGTGGCGCAACTCACCACCGCCGGCATGGACCGGCTGAAGGACGACATTCTCGCCGCCCTGCAAAAAGTGGTGAAACCGGCGGCGGTACTGTGGCGCAACGACGGCTCGATGCGGGAACTGGAAGGGCTGGATCGCTACGTCGCCGACGCCGCTGGCGTCGTCCCCGAAACCGTGGAGATCGAGGAAGATGGGCTGCGGTTCCAGATCGCGCCGCGCACCGGGCAGAAGACGGGCTGGTTCTACGACCAGCACGACAATCGCGCCCGATTGGACCGCTACGTTCAAGGTCGACGTGTACTGGATGTGTTTAGCTATACCGGCGCCTGGGGCATCCGGGCGGCGGCGCGCGGCGCGCGGGAAGTATTGTGCGTAGATTCGTCCGCGACGGCGCTGGAGCAGCTGGCGACTAACGCGGTGTTGAACGGAGTTGGCGACCGAGCGCAAACCCGCCAAGGCGACGCTTTCGAGGTGCTGAAAGTGTTGCGCGAGGCCCGCGAACGGTTCGACGTGGTGATCGTGGACCCGCCGGCGTTCATCAAGCGTCGCAAGGATTTCAAGGAAGGCGCGCTGGCTTACCGGCGGCTCAACGAAATGGCGATGCAGGTGCTGGAGCGCGATGGGCTGCTGGTGTCCTGCTCTTGCTCGCAATTGCTCTCGCGCGATGTGCTGATCCAGACGTTATTGCAAGGGTCGCGGCATCTCGACCGCAATCTGGTGATCTTGGAACAGGGGCGGCAGGGGCCGGATCATCCCGTGCATCCCGCCATTCCCGAAACCGATTATCTCAAGGTCATCCTGGCGCGGGTGCTACCGGTTTAAAAGCGCCCGTTTACCTACAAGTCTTTTTCCCTCGTAAGGTGGAGAGAATAACTGATCATGGTTTTATTTTTTAACCCGCGACGGTCTTGATTACTAGAGATAACGATGACACAACTCAGCCTCATTGATGCGGGATTCCTGCAAATTGAAACTCCAGAAACTCCGATGCATGTGGGCGGGCTACATATTTATCAATTGCCTGAAGGAGGCGAATCCAGCTTTGTCCTGGAATTGTTCAAACGATTTGTTAGTGGGCAAGATTTTGCGCCACCATTTCACCAGAAATTGCGGTGTCCTCTCTTCAAACTGGGAATTCCAGCTTTAGTGGAAGACCAGGATTTTGACTTGAATTATCATGTTCGCTATTGTCAGTTGCCGCAACCAGGAAGCATGGATCAGTTGTTGGCATTGGTTTCCAATCTTCATGAAAGTCTGCTGGATCAAGCCTACCCGCTGTGGGAATGCCATCTAGTTGATGGACTGGAGGGTCACCGTTTCGCTATCTACTTCAAGATGCACCACTGCATTCTGGATGGCGTCAGTGGCATGAGAATTCTGGAGAAATGCCTTAGTGAATCGCCTACGATTTATAAGTTAACTCTCCCTTGGGAATTTAGCGAACACAAAAAGAAAAAAAATCGGTCAAAACCAAATTTGCCTACTCGATTCTACCGGATGATAGGGTTCGCAACCCGTCAAGTCAAAGTGGCTTATGAACTTACCGGCGCTCTTTGGCATACAGGTCTCCAATCTCTTAAAAGCGGAGATACGACCCTTCCCCTGCCATTTCTATGTCCGAAGACAGCGATCAACCAGGAAGTTACCCCGAATCGCTGTTTTGCGGTAAAAACCTTTTCGTTGGAGTCCTTTAAGCTGCTTGGAAAAGCGGCCCAGGCGACCGTCAATGATATCGTCATCGGCGTCTGCGCCGGAGCCTTGCATCGCTATTTAAAACAAATTAATAAGTTGCCCGATAAGCCCTTGGTGGCTCTCGTGCCCGTCTCCATCCGGCCCAAGGATAGCGACGCCCATGGCAATCAAGTCAGTGCCATCCTTTGCAATCTGGGGACTCATGTTGACAATCCTGTTCAACGGCTTCAAATCATCAAGGATTCATCCACCGAAGGGAAGGCGATTCAAAATAATCTGTCATCGCAAGCCGCGCAAAACTATGCGATGATTGGCAGTGTTCCCATACTGTTGGTGCAGTTGCTGAGCCTGTCCACCTACCTGAGTCCTGCGTTTAATTTGGTAATTTCCAATATTCCTGGCCCCCGGTCCCCCATGTACATGAATGGCGCCCGTCTGATAAATATTTATCCAATATCGGCTCTATATAAACAGCAAAACCTGAACATTACGGTCACGAGCTATCAGGATTCACTGGATTTTGGCTTGATTGCCTGTCGGGATTTTTTGCGCGAAGTAAACCAGCTTGCAGGGTATCTGGAAGATGCGTTGGACGAACTGAACGCAGTGTTTGGTGTAACCAAAACCATTTGAGGGCAAAGCATCGGCGGTGGGCGATCCGCCGCTTCCAAGACCTTCACGGAGTTTCCCAGGTCGCGCCAGCCCGACCCAGCCCGACGAACTTCAGACGGAGGACCCATGATGCGATCCGAACGCGAAAAGATGTTGGCCGATGAACCCTATCGGGGCTCCGACCCGGAACTGGTCCAGGCGAGAACACGGGCGCGGCTGTTGCTCGCGCGCTTCAACGCTTCTTCCCCGCTCGCCCTCGACGAACGCCGCGCCATCCTCCAGGAACTGATCGGCGACCTGGGTCCCGAGGTTTGGATCGAACCGCCGTTCTATTGCGACTACGGCGCCTACATCCGGCTGGGAATCGGGGTGTACTTCAATTTCGGCTGCGTGATCCTGGATTGCAATCGGGTCGAGGTGGGCGCGTATTGTCAATTTGGCCCCAACGTCCAACTCTACACCGCCTATCACCCAGTCGATCCGGCCCAGCGGCGGAGCGGTCTGGAAATGGCCGCTCCGATCCGTATCGGGGAAAACGTGTGGGTCGGTGGCGGCGCCATCATCGGTCCTGGTATCGAAATCGGCGCGGATACCGTCATCGGGGCGGGTAGCGTGGTGACGCGGAGCCTGCCGGCGCGGGTGCTGGCGGTAGGCAACCCCTGCCGGGTGATCCGCGAGTTGTGAGCGTTACGATTCAGCGTGTTCCATGCCCAACAGCGGGCGATCCTTCAGCGGAAAATTGCCAGTGGTGCGCCGAACTGACCCGACTCGGCAACATAAACCACGATATGCTGTTGCGCCGTTGCGCGAATAGCTCTCCTCAAGGTCTTGAAACACGCAAACTATAGCGGATGCTGGCGGTGTGGATCACTCGCCGGCCCGACCCTTCTCACGGAGTTTTCCATGCTTATCCATCCCGATTTCGACCCGGTGGCGTTCAGCCTGGGACCGCTGCACGTGCGCTGGTACGGCCTGATGTATCTCATTGCGTTCCTGGTCGGCTGGGCGCTGGGCCGCTACCGCGTCAAGCAGCCCGGTTCCGGTTGGACCGCCGAGCAGATGGACGATCTGGTGTTCTACATCGCCCTCGGCGTCATCCTCGGTGGCCGGATCGGATACGTCCTGTTTTACGGGTTCGGCAACTTCCTGCGCGATCCGCTGGCGTTGTTCCGCGTCTGGGAAGGCGGCATGTCGTTTCACGGCGGCTTTCTCGGCGTGCTGCTGGCGATGGTGTTGTTCGCCCGCAAGCACCACAAAGGATTCTGGCCGACCGTCGATTTCATCGCACCGCTGATTCCGCCGGGGTTGTTCTTCGGGCGGATCGGCAATTTTATTAACGGCGAACTGTGGGGCCGGGTCACCGATGCGCCGTGGGGAATGGTGTTCCGTCAGACCGGCGATGGCCTGCCGCGTCATCCTTCGCAGTTGTACCAGGCGGCGCTGGAGGGCGTGGCGCTGTTTCTGATCGTCTGGCTGTTTTCGGCCAAACCGCGCCCGACCATAGCGGTGTCGGGCGTGTTCGCGCTGAGCTACGGCGTGTTCCGATTTCTGGTGGAGTTTGTCCGCCAGCCGGACGCGCAACTCGGTTATCTGGCTTTCGGCTGGTTGACCATGGGACAGTTGCTGTCGCTGCCACTCGTTGTGGTGGGGATGATCCTGCTGGCGCTGGCTTACCGCCGGCAAGCGGCCTGAATGGTAGGGTGGGCGCATCGAGTCGGAGCGTGTTCAGCCCGCCTTGACCCGCTCGTAACCGGCCAGCGCCTCGGCGCGACTGGTGGCGAAATCCGCCACGGGTGCGGGATACTCGCTGGCGATTGCCTGCGTCCAGGGTTGATGGAGTGCCGATGCCGGCAGCTTCGCCAGTTCCGGGACCCAACGGCGGACATAGGCGCCGTCTGGGTCGAACTGCTCGCCTTGGCGAATCGGATTGAAAATGCGGAAGTAAGGCGCGGCGTCGGTGCCGCAACCAGTAGTCCATTGCCAGCCGAGGGTGTTGCTGGCCAGATCGGCATCCACCAGGGTGTCCCAGAACCAGCGAGCGCCTTCCTGCCACGGAATGCGGCAGTTCTTGACCAGAAACGAAGCGACCAGCATCCGCGTCCGGTTATGCATCCAGCCGGTTTGCCGCAGTTGCCGCATCCCAGCGTCCACCATGGGGTAGCCGGTTTGTCCCCGTTGCCAGGCGCGCAATAAATCGGCGTACTCGCTGCGCCACGGATAGGCGGTGAAGCGTTGCTGCAAGGGCTGCTCCGGGGTGCGCGGCCAGTGATAAAGCACGTAATGAGCGAATTCCCGCCAGCCGATTTCCCGCAGAAAGGTTTCCGCGCCCTTGTCGCCCAAGGGATCGCCGTTCGTTGCATGAGTGACCGCGTTCCAGATCTGCCGAGGGCTAAGTTCGCCGACATGCAGAGAGGGCGACAACCGCGATACGCCGTCCCGGCCCGGCCAGTCGCGCCATTTTGCATAGCCGGCCAGCGCCGTTTCACAAAACCGGTCCAGTCGCGCCAGCGCGCCGCTTTCGCCCGGTTGCCAAGCGGCGGCCAGCCCCTCGTCCCAGCGAATGCGCGGCAGCAACTCTAACGCAGCCAGCGGCAGCGAATCCGGCCAGCGGTCGGGAGCAGGCAGGGGCGGAACCGGCAGCGGCGCGGCGGGCGGGAGTTTCTGGAGACAGGCTTTCCAGAACGGCGTGAAGATCTGATAAGGCGTTTCGTCCGCTTTCAGCAGGGTCCACGGTTCGATCAGCAGCGTCGCCTGATGGCTTTCGGCGACGACGCCCTCCGCGCGCAGCGCGGCTTTCACGGCGCGGTCGCGGGCGATGGTCGCCGGTTCGTACAGCCGGTTCCAGTACACCGCCGTGGCGCCGGTTGCGCGGATCAGACCGCGCAGCCCCGCCAAGCTGTCGCCCTGGTGGACGACCAGGCGCGAGCCGCGCTGTTGTAATGCGCTGTCCAGCGCCGCCAGACTGTGATGCAGCCACCAGTGCGAGGCCGCGCCGGGTTGCCAAGGCGCTTCCTCCTGCGGGGCATGGAGATACACCGGAATCACCCGCTGGTGTTCGGATGCGGCGCGATGCAGGGCAGGGTTGTCGGCGAGCCGCAAATCGCGGCGGAACCAGACGAGGGCGGTGGTCATAGCGGTTTTCCCTGGGTTCAAGCGATGTCGGTCGGTGCGGCCTTTCGAGTGGAGCAGGTGCTTGGCGCGAACAGTGCAGTGCACAACTAAACCGTTTCCGGACAGTCTCTATACTGGTTTGATCAAGACACCGCTCCAGTTTCGATCCAGAGGATTGCGTCCATGTATGTTTGCACTTGCAAGTCGGTTTCCGACCACCAAATCCGGCAGGCGGTCGCACAAGGCGCTCGCGGCTTCGGCGATCTGAGCACCCGCTTCGTCGGCATCGGCATCGAATGCGGCAAGTGCGTCGATGGCGTCAACGCCTTGCTCCAGGAATGCCTGAGCGCCGCCTCTTCGTCGCCGCCGGCTTCAGTGGAGGTCGCTTCGCAACCGATCACGGCGCCTGCCGCGTCGACGCTGGCCCCGAAGGAAGCCACCCCGGCGCCCGCTTGGTTCGCCATCGATCTGTGATTTTGCGTAGAGAATGCGCCGTCCGCAAATTGGCCGGGCGACCATCCGTCGGGTTGGTCGGCCAGCCTATGCGCGAACTGCCGCGCCCGGCGGTTTCGTGCTACGATTTCCATCTATTTGCGCCGTAGTCAAGGCCGCCGTGATCGGTCGCCCGAGTCGTCGCCGCAACCGAGCCGTCAAAACGCAGAACCCAGGGGAGTCGCCGATGCTGATCTACAATCTCTTTCCCTTGCTGGCCGGCCCGTTCGGGAGCTGGGAGACCCACTTCAAACGGGCGGCCGACATGGGCTTCGACTGGATTTTCATCAATCCCGTTCAAAAGCCTGGCTATTCGGGAAGCCTGTATTCCATCGTGGACTATTTCCAGCTCAATCCCCTGCTGGTCGATCCCAAGTCCAAACTCGCTCCCGAATCACAGATCAAGGCGGCGCTCGCCACGGCCGAGCAACTCGGTCTCAAGGTCATGGTCGACTTGGTCATCAACCATTGCGCCTTCGATTCCGAACTGACGCGCCAGCACCCGGAATGGTTCGTCCAGGAAAATGGCAACGTCGCTCATCCATTCTGCATGGAAGACGGTCACAAGGTGGTTTGGGGCGATCTGGCGTTGTTCAATCACCCGCATACTTCCGATCCGGAAGGGCTTTACCGCTATTGCTACCAAGTCGTCGAATATTTGCTGGACCTGGGTTTCAAGGGCTTTCGCTGCGACGCGGCCTATCAAATTCCCAGAAACACCTGGAGCCGGCTGATCCGCGACGTCCGGCAAAAATACCCCGATACGGTTTTCACCGCTGAAACCCTGGGCTGCACCGCCGATCAGACCAAGCAAACCGCCCAGGCCGGCTTCGATTACGTGTTCAACAGTTCCAAGTGGTGGGATTTCCATGGCGCCTGGCTGATGGAGCAGTATCAACTGGTCCGCGACATCGCCCCGTCCATCAGCTTCCCGGAGAGCCACGACACCGACCGGTTGTTCCAGGAAGTCCACGGCAACGAGGCGGCGATGAAGCAGCGTTATCTGTTTTCCGCCCTGTTTTCCGCCGGCGTGATGATTCCCATCGGTTTCGAGTACGGTTTCCGCCGTCGCCTGCACGTGGTCAATACCCGACCCGGGGACTGGGAGCAGCCGAACATCGATTTGTGCGAATTCATTACCCGCGTCAACGCCATCAAGCGTCGGTACGCGGTGTTCCAGGAAGAATGCCCGACCACCATCCTGCCCTACCAGAATCCGAACATTCTGGCGATGTGGAAGGCGTCGGCCAAGACCCACGACGAAGCGCTGATTTTGCTCAATAAGGATCCCTGGAATCACCAGTACTTCTATGCCGAAAACCTCGGCACCTACATTCAGGCCGGCGCGCCCCTGGTGGACGTGTCGCCGGAATATACCCTGGACTATATCCCGCGGCCGTTTTCCTACGATCTGCGGCCGGGCCAAGCGTTTGTCATGGTGACTAGCCGTGACCATCTGCCCGGCTGAACCGCCGCGCGACCGCAGTGCGAATCTTGTGGGCGAGGGAGACCCGGACCACCGGGTCCGGGGCCGGAACCCGAAATAAGAAAGGATGAACATTTATGTACATCGTACAGATTGCTCCTGAATGCGCCCCCGTGGCGAAAGTCGGCGGGTTGGCGGACGTGATCTTTGGGCTCACCCGGGAACTGGAAATTCGCGGCAACGAGGTCCACATCATCCTGCCGAAGTACGACTGCATGCGCTACGACCAGATCTGGGGCCTGCAAGTCAGCATGCAGGATCTGTGGGTGCCCTGGCATAACGGCGCGGTTCACTGCACGGTTTGGTTTGGCTTCGTCCACGGCCGCAAGTGCTTTTTCATCGAGCCGCACTCGCAGGATAACTTCTTCAACCGCGGTCATTTCTATGGTTTTGCGGACGATGTCAGCCGCTTTGCCTTCTTCAGCAAGGCGGCGCTGGAATTCCTGCTCAAGGACAACCGTCGGCCCGATATCATCCACTGCCACGACTGGCAGACCGGCTTGGTGCCGGTGCTGTTGTTCGAGCAGTACGCCCACGCCGGCATGGGCCGCTCGCGGGTCTGCTACACCATCCACAACTTCATGCATCAGGGCTTGACCGGCGAATACGCACTGTGGGCCACCGGCCTGACCAACATCGCCCACTATTTCAACTACGACCGGTTGCGCGATAATTTCAATCATACCGCCGTTAACCTGATGAAAGGCGGCGTCGTCTACTCCAACTTCGTGACCACCGTATCGCCGACCCACGCTCACGAAGCGCGCTTCACCGATCAAGGCAGCGGTTTGGGACCGGTCTTGAACCTCCATCAGGCCAAGTTCGGCGGGGTACTGAACGGGATCGATTACGACATTTGGAATCCGGAAGTCGACGCACACATTCCCAGTCGCTACGGCATCGACACTCTCGATAAAAAGTACGCCAACAAGGAGGCGCTGCGCGACCGGCTGTGGCTGAGCAAGGAGTACAAGCCGATCATCGCCTACGTGGGCCGGCTGGACAGCCAGAAAGGCGTCCATCTGATTCATCACGCCATCTTCTACGCCCTGCGCAACAACGCCCAGTTCGTGCTGCTCGGCTCCAGCCCCGACCCGCACATCAACCAGCATTTCTGGAACCTCAAGCGGCACCTCAACGACAGCCCGGACTGCCATCTCGAACTGGGTTTCAACGAGGAATTGTCGCATCTGATCTACGCCGGGGCGGACATGATCGTCATGCCCAGCCTGTTTGAGCCGTGCGGCCTGACCCAGATGATCGCGCTGAAGTACGGCACGGTGCCCATCGTGCGCGAGGTGGGCGGCCTCAAGGACACGGTGTTCGACAAGGACTATGCCCACAAGCCGTGGGAAGAGCGCAATGGCTATGTATTCCAGGGTGCCGATCATCCCGGCGTCGAGTCGGCCATGCACCGCGCTATCGCCCTGTGGTACACCTATCCCGACGACTTCCGCCAGTTGATGATCCACGGCATGCGCAGCGATTACTCCTGGTGCCGGCCTGGCCAGGATTATCTGAACATCTACGAGCATATCCGCTGCAAGTAGCCGGGCGCCACCGCCCGGCGTTTGTCGGGAGCGAGCTTGGCCGCGATGGCGCGAACCGGCTCGCTCCCCTTGGCGTCAGCCAGTCCAACCACCGCCCAGGAGAATGACCCGCATGAGCCAGCTTCCAGAATACGTTGACGGTCTGCCGAACATTTGTGGTTCCGAATCGCTTGTGGAAGAGACCCTGCGCGCCGCCCGTGGTCAGCCGGTGTTCCTGCCGGAAAGCCGGATCGACTTCGGCCGCATCCGCGCCGCCTGCGCCATCGCCCTGCACATGCACCAGCCGCTGATCCCGGCCGGCGGCGGCGATCTGGCCACGGCGGCGATCATCAGCAATCTCAAATACATGATGGACAACCAGGGCATCGGCGATAACCACAATGCCTCGGTCTTCCACTGGTGCTACAAGCGGATCGGTGAGTTTCTCCCGCAACTGATCCACGAGGGCAGGGAGCCGCGGGTGATGCTGGAATATTCCGGCACCCTGTTCCACGGGTTGCGAGCCATGGGCCTGCACGACGTGTTCGACGCGCTCAAGAATGCCACTTGCAATCCGGATTACCGGCGGGCGGTGGAATGGCTGGGCTGTCCCTGGGGCCACGCGGTGGCGCCTTCGACGCCAGCGCAGGATTTTCGTCTCCACGTTAAGGCTTGGCAGCACCATTTCGCTGCCATTTTCGGACTGGAGGCGCTGGCGCGGGTGCGCGGCTTCTCCCCCTCCGAAATGGCGCTGCCCAACCATCCCGACACCGCCTACGAGTACATCAAGACCTTGGTGGATTGCGGCTATCAGTGGGTGCTGGTGCAGGAACACACCGTGGAGCGGCCGGAAAACGGTCATGGTCCAGATAAAAAGCACCTGCCGCACCGCTTGGTCTGCACCAATTCCAAGGGTGAGACGGTCAGCATCATCGCCCTTGTCAAGACCCAGGGCAGCGACACCAAACTGGTGGCGCAGATGCAACCGTATTACGAGGCCAAGAGTTTGTCGCGCTGGGAGCTGGCCGGCCAATCCGTGCCGCCGCTGGTGACTCAGATCGCCGACGGCGAGAACGGCGGGGTGATGATGAACGAGTTTCCCGGCATGTTCTTCCAGGTGACGCACGAAGCTTCGGGCTCGGGTGTGCCGATGATGAACGCCACCGAGTATCTGGAACACCTGTTCGCGGCGGGCGTCAAGGAGGCGGATTTGCCGGCGTTGCAGCCGTTGCTTCAGAAGCGGATCTGGGACCGGTTCAAACCGGGCGACGGATCGGAGAAGCTGGAAAAAGTCATTGCCGAACTCAAGAAGGAAGATGGCCGCTTTCACATGGAAGGCGGCAGTTGGACGAATGACATCTCCTGGGTGCGGGGTTACGACAACGTGCTCGGACCGATGGAGAAAGCCAGTTCGGCCTTTCATGAGAAAGTGCTCAAGCCCGGCGTATTGCCCAGCGATCCGCGCTATCGCAACGCCCTGTTTCATCTGATGAGTTCGCAGACCAGTTGCTACCGCTACTGGGGCCAGGGGCTGTGGACCGATTATGGACGCGAACTTTGCCGGCGGGCCAGCGCTATCGTCGAAACCGATTTTTAGCGGTTCGGGCCATGCCGCCGCGCGGGTTCCGGCCTATGCTCGAACAAGAAGCGTACAGCGGGGGTGTGGTTTTTCCCGCCCGCCGCTGCCATGACCGACCACGGGAGAAAGCTGCATCATGGCGGAAAATACTCTTTATCACGCGCTGGTGCTGAACCTGCACCAGCCCGCCGGCAACCTGGAGCATCTGCTGGCCCACAACGAGCCGGAAGCCCGGGACATCCTGCTGGCGATGGAGCGGATTCCCCGCGCGCTGCGGGACGAGCAGGAATTCGGTCGGCTCCATCTGTCCTTGTCGGGCACCCTGCTGGAAACCCTGAACCATCCGGATTTCCAGAACCAAGCCAGCAGCATCGTGGATTGCAGCGCGCTGCTCGCTCAGTTATCCAGCCAGCATGCCATCGAACTCCTCGGCACCGGTTACTATCACCCGGTCCTGCCGCTGATTCCTCCCGCTGACTGGGAAGCGCACATGGAACGCTGGCAGCGGTGCGCGCGCCGCCTGTTCCCGCGCAGCGCGGTTCAGGGCTTCTGGCCGCCGGAAATGGGATTCTGCATGGAGATGATCCCCCTGCTGCGGCGTTGTGGCTATGCCTTCGTGCTGGTGGATAGCGAGCACGTGCAACCGGTGACTCCGATGGGCTGGGAGACGCTGCGCTACCGGCCGCATGTCGCCCGTTTCGGCGACGATGAAATCGTGGTGATCGTGCGCGACCGCGAACTGTCCAGCGCCCAGGCTAACGGCACGGATCTCGACGGATTTCTGCGCGAAGTTCGGGCGCGCACGCAGGACTGCGAGTTCGCGCCGCTGGTGACCACGTGCAGCGATGGCGAGAACGGCGACTGGTTCCGCAACGCCACTCCAGGCGGCAACTTCTGGGATGCGTTCTACCAGCCGTTGCTGAACCAAGTCCGGTCTGGCGCCAGTGCGCTCCGTCCAGTCTTCATCAAGGACTATATCGAGCAGTTCGGCGTCTTTGGCGAAGTCACGGTCGGACCAGGGGCATGGAACACGGGCTGGAACGATGGCCGCGACTTCATGCAGTGGACCGGCACCCAGGCGCAGAAAAACGCCCTGACCCGAGTGGACGAGATCAGTCAGGCGGTGCAGGCCGCGTTGTACGATGCGGCCCCAACCGGTTCGCGCAATCCGGAGTTGCTGAATCTGTTGGAGGAAGCGCACTGGCGGGTGTTGCGGTCGGAGACCAGTTGCAACTTCTTCTGGGGCGACGCCTGGGTCATGCGCTGCCACGCCGACCTCGATCAGGCCTGCGAATGTTTGGAGCGGGCCAACGCCTGTTTCGCTTGACTGCCTTCCAGTGGCGGCTGGTTAAGGTGACTGTTTGATGACTCCCGATGCCTGGTTCGTTTTCGGGGTATTGGCCGCTGCTGTCGTGTTGTTCGCCAGCGACCGGTTGCGTCCGGACATCGTGGCCCTGCTGGTGATCGTGGCCCTGGTTCTGGGCGGCGTCCTGCCGGTGGCTGAGGCGGTGGCCGGCTTCGGCGATTCCATCGTGATCCTGATCGCCGCGTTGTTCGTGGTCGGCGAAGGCTTGGTGCGGACTGGGGTCGCCAACCAGGTCGGCGCCTGGCTGGCCCGGGTGGCCGGCGCCAGCGAAACCCGGCTGTTGACGCTGCTGATGCTGGTGGTGGCTGGGTTGGGCGCGTTCATGAGTTCGACCGGCGTGGTGGCGATCTTCATCCCGGTGGTGCTTGGCATCGCCAGCCGGCTCGGCATCGGCCCCGGGCGGCTGATGATGCCGCTGGCCTTCGCCGCCCTGCTCAGCGGGATGTTGACCCTGATCGCCACCCCGCCCAATCTGATGGTGAACGACGCGCTCCTTGCCGCTGGCCTGCAACCCTTCGGTTTCTTCGGCATCACGCCCATCGGCCTGCTGGCCCTGGCGCTGGGAATTCTCTACATGTGGCTCATCGGTTCCCGGCTGCTGCCGGCCAGTCCGCCACCCACCGGAACCGTCGGCCGTCGGCAAACCCTGCTGGAACTGGCGGAAAGCTACGAGCTGATCGGATTGTTGCACCGGTTGCAGGTCGCCCCGGATTCACTCCTGGCTGGCCAGACCGTAGCGGAGGCGCGACTGCGCACCCGCTACGGCGTCACCATCGTCGGCATCGGACGACAGGAGCGTTTCACCGAAACCGTGTCCTCGGCGTTGGCGAATACCGAGTTGCACCCCGCCGATGTCTTGTACGTCATCGGGCCAGCCACGGCGATTGAGACGCTCAGCGCTGCCGAACGACTGACCGGGTTGCCCATCGTGGAAGGTCAGGAGCGCAGTCTGGTCCAGGAATTGGGCATGGTCGAGGTGATGCTGCCGCCGGATTCTGAACTGATCGGCCAGAGCCTGCGTCAGGCCGCGTTCCGCAGCCGTCACGGTCTAAGCATATTGGGCATTCGCCGAGGCGGCCGACCGCTGTCCGGCAGTCTGGCCGGGGAGAAACTGGCGTTTGGCGATATTCTGCTGGTCGCTGGCGCCTGGAAGCGGATTACCCTGCTCCAGGGCGACCCCAAGGCTTTTCTGGTGCTCACCCTGCCGGCGGAATTGAGCGAGGTCGCCCCGGCCTACCGGCAGGCTCCGTTCGCCCTGGCGATCCTGCTGGCGATGGTGGCGCTCATGACCTTCGGCTTGGTCCCCAACGCCGTGGCGGTGTTGCTGGCGGCGCTGGCCATGGGCCTGTTCCGCTGCCTGCGGATGGAGGACGCCTACCGCTCGATCAACTGGCCCAGCCTGGTGGTGATCGCCGGCATGTTGCCGCTGGCCAAGGCGCTGGAAAAGACCGGCGGCATAACCCTGATGGCTGACGGGTTGGTAGCCGGGTTGGGCGGGTTTGGTCCGCTGGCGCTGCTGGCCGGTACTTTCCTGCTGGCGGCGCTGATCGGGCTGTTTATCTCCAACACCGCCACGGCGGTGCTGATGGCGCCGGTCGCTATCGCCGTCGCCCAGAAGATCGGTGTCTCTCCCTATCCGTTCGCTATGACGGTCGCGGTGGCGGCCTCGGCAGCATTCGCCACCCCGGTATCCTCGCCGGTCAACACCCTGGTGCTGGCGCCCGGCGGCTACCGCTTCAACGACTTTGTGCGGGTGGGGTTGCCGCTGATCCTGCTGGTGATGGCGATCACCGTGCTGGTGGTCCCTGTGTTGCTGCCGCTGTAGCCGGTGCAAAATTCCATTCAGGCTTCATCGCAAGAAGAGCGGTTACAGCATTTCCTGAATCGTTTCCCGCAGCTTGGGCAGGTCCAGCAGTCCGAGCCGGTAATGCACGATGCGCCCATCCGGCGAGATTAGCACCGTGGTCGGAGTCAAACGCACGTTATCGAATTCCCGGGCGATTCGCCCTTGGGCGTCCAGGACGATGGGATAGGGAATTTGCCGCTGCTTGGCCAGCGTCCGCACCTGCTCCGGCGGATCGTAGGTCATCGCCACCCCGATGATTTCCAGCCCTTTCGGGTTCAATTCCCGGTAAAGCTCGATAAGATGCGGCATTTCCTCGATGCAGGACGGGCAAGTGGTGGCCCAGAACGTGACCAGCACCGGTTTGCCGCGCAACTGTTCCAGGGTCAGGGTGCGGCCGTCGAGGGTTTGCCCGACCAGCGGCGGCGCTTGGCGCAGGCCAGCGGGCATGAACCAGACTGCGGCAACCGCCAGAGCCACGGCCAAGGCGATGCCGGCAACGATGGTTTCTTTGTTGAACTTCATGGGTTGAATCTCCTGCAGCGCGGTATTCGCGGTGGCTGACGCTCGCGCGCTGGAGTCGGACCGCGACAACCGCTGAAAATGACTGCGGCAGCAATTATGCCAGAGCCGGCAGGCTTGCGCCGAGTGGCGAACGCCTTATGATGCGCGCTTTTCAGCGACGATTGCGGGAGGATTGCAGCCATGATCAAGGCGGGCATTGTGGGCGGGACCGGCTATACCGGCGTCGAATTGTTACGGTTGCTGGCCACGCATCCGGCGGTGGAACTGGCGGTCATCACCTCGCGCGGCGAGAAGGGCGCCCGGGTCAACGAGTTGTTTCCCAATCTGCGCGGACGGGTGGATCTGGCCTTTGTCGAGCCGGACGATACCGTGCTGAAGGGTTGCGACGTGGTGTTTTTCGCCACCCCCAACGGCACCGCCATGAACAGCGCGCCGGCACTGCTGGAGGCCGGAGTTAAAGTCATCGACTTGGCGGCTGATTTCCGGCTGCGTCGGGTCGAGGACTGGGAACGGTGGTACTACGGAATACCGCATGCTTGCCCGGAACTGCTGGCGGAGGCGGTCTACGGGTTGCCCGAGGTCAACCGCGAGGCGATTCGCAACGCCCGACTGATCGCCAACCCCGGCTGTTATCCGACCGCCGTGCAACTGGGTTTCCTGCCGCTGTTGGAAGTCGGCGCCATCGACCGGCAATCGTTGATCGCCGATGCCAAATCCGGGGTCAGCGGCGCTGGCCGCAAGGCCGAGGTGGGCAATTTACTGTGCGAGGCCGGCGATAGCTTCAAGGCTTACGCAGTACCGGCGCACCGCCATCTGCCGGAGATCCGCCAGGGTTTGACGACGATGGCCGGTGGTTCGGTGGAACTGGTGTTCGTGCCGCACCTGACGCCGATGATTCGCGGCATTCACGCCACCCTGTACGCCACCCTGACCAAGCCCGACGTGGATTTGCAGGCACTGTTCGAGCAGCGCTACGCCAACGAACCCTTCGTGGACGTGCTGCCGCCCGGGTCACATCCCGAAACCCGCAGCGTGCGCGGAGCGAATCTGTGTCGGCTGGCGGTGCATCGGCCACAAAACGGCAAAACCGTGGTGGTGCTGTCGGTCATCGATAACTTGGTCAAAGGCGCGGCGGGCCAAGCGGTGCAGAATATGAACCTGATGTGCGGCCTGCCGGAAACCACCGGGCTGGAACAGATTGCGCTGCTGCCTTGAGCGACAAGAGCTTGGCTGGCGCTTGCTGGAGCGTGGCCAAACTATTCTTGACCCGCAAGGTCAACAATCGGAGAATTCCCCACACTTTAATTTACAACGAGGATCGTGTAATGAGCGCCACCGTGGAAACCTTCACCCCTGCCGATGATCCCCTGCTGTTCACCGACGCCGCAGCGCTGAAGGTCAAGGAATTGCTGGAGGAAGAAGCGAATCCCAATTTGATGCTGCGCGTGTTTATCAGCGGCGGCGGCTGTTCCGGCTTCCAGTATGGCTTTACCTTCGATGAAATTCTGGGCGACGGCGATACCGTGGTGGAGAACCATGGGGTGAAGCTGCTGATCGATCCGATGAGCTTCCAGTATCTGGTCGGTGCCGAGATCGATTACAGCGAAGGGCTGGAAGGCGCCCAGTTCGTGATCCGCAATCCCAATGCCGTGACCACCTGTGGCTGTGGCTCATCGTTCTCCGCGTGACCATGCCCTCGCTCGAACAATCGCTGGAGCTGATCAAACGCGGCGCGGTGGATCTGCTGCTGGAAGAGGAACTGATCGAGCGCCTCAAATCCGGCCGGCCGCTGCGGGTCAAGGCCGGTTTCGATCCGACCGCCCCGGATTTGCATCTCGGCCATACCGTGCTGATCAACAAGTTGCGCCAGTTTCAGGACCTCGGCCATCATGTCATGTTTCTGATCGGTGATTTCACCGGGATGATCGGCGACCCGACCGGCAAGAATGTCACTCGCAAGCCGCTGACACGCGAGGAAATTCTGGCGAACGCTAAAACCTACCAGGAGCAAGTGTTCAAGATTCTCGATCCCGACCGGACCGAGGTCATGTTCAATTCGAGTTGGTTCGACCGAATGACGCCGGCTGATTTCATCCATCTGGCGGCCAAGCACACCGTCGCCCGGATGCTGGAGCGGGACGATTTCGGTAAGCGCTACGCCAGTGGCCAGCCCATCGCCATCCACGAATTCCTGTACCCACTGGTGCAGGGCTACGATTCGGTCGCCATGCGGGCTGATGTGGAATTGGGCGGTACTGATCAGAAATTCAACCTGCTGGTCGGTCGCGAATTGCAGAAGCACTATGGTCAGCCGCCGCAACTGGTCCTCACCATGCCGATTCTGGAAGGTCTGGACGGCGTGCAGAAGATGTCGAAATCGCTGGGGAACTACGTCGGCATTCGCGACGAGCCGAATGAAATGTTCGGCAAACTGATGTCCGTTTCCGACGAACTGATGTGGCGCTACTTTGAACTGCTCAGCTTCCGTCCGACGCGCGAGATCGCCGAATGGCGGCGGCAGACTATCCAGGAGGGGTTGAACCCGCGCGATGTCAAGTTCGAATTGGCCGAGGAGCTGGTGGACCGGTTCCATGGCGTCGGCGCGGGCCGACAGGCCTTGGCGGAATTTATCGAGCGCTTTCAGAAGGGATCGCTACCTGATGAGGTAGCCGAGGTGCGGGTTCAGTCCCGCGATGGCCGCTTGCCAATTGCCAATTTGCTTAAGGAGGCTGGGCTGGTGGCCAGCACGTCGGAGGCGCTGCGGTCGATCCAACAGGGCGCGGTGCGGATCGACGGTGAGCGCATCGAAAATCGTGGCCTCGAACTGGAGGCCGGTAGCAGGCATGTCTATCAGGTCGGCAAGCGGCGGGTGGCCCGGGTCGTGGTGTTTTGACCGGATTTTGAAAATTTGATGACAGGAAGTTGACAGCAGAATTTCTCCCCCTATAATCCGCACTTCCTTCAGTGGCATGGTTGTTAAAGGCCAATCGCTGGAGGAAACCGAAAAATTCAGGGAATTTTCTTGCTAAGGGATTTTTGGATAGGTTATAATGATCGTCCGGCTATTCTTTGGATAGCGAAGGTGCAAAGTTCATTGACAAGGTGGCAGGTAGTTGGGGGGGTGGCTTGCGGCCTGGAGGGAACTGGGATTAAAGCGAGTCGTCTCTTGGTTGGAACGGAAGTTTCGGAAGGGACGCTTATGGAGTTTAGTTTTTGTTTTTAGGGCAGTATTGAACTGAAGAGTTTGATCCTGGCTCAGATTGAACGCTGGCGGCATGCCTAACACATGCAAGTCGAACGGGGGTCGCGAGACTCCAGTGGCGGACGGGTGAGGAACGCGTAGGAATCTGCCCACGAGTGGGGGACAACCTGGGGAAACTCAGGCTAATACCGCATAAGCTCGGGAGAGGAAAGCGGGGGACCTTCGGGCCTCGCGCTGGTGGAGGAGCCTACGTCCGATTAGCTGGTTGGTGGGGTAAAGGCCCACCAAGGCGACGATCGGTAGCGGGTCTGAGAGGACGACCCGCCACACTGGGACTGAGACACGGCCCAGACTCCTACGGGAGGCAGCAGTGGGGAATATTGGACAATGGGCGCAAGCCTGATCCAGCAATGCCGCGTGGGTGAAGACGGCCTGCGGGTTGTAAAGCC
>Ga0209573_1000812_pt1 | contig 56631 bp, 54 predicted proteins | sample TNRBio252014_DNA_FD_185870 | JGI IMG/M metagenome (GOLD analysis project Ga0209573, IMG submission 185870) | Wastewater treatment Type I Accumulibacter community from EBPR Bioreactor in Madison, WI, USA - TNR Reactor_6/25/2014_ DNA (SPAdes)... | ecosystem: Engineered > Bioreactor > EBPR >...
TACGCAGGAGGGCCGGCCCCGGCGGACAGTCCGCCGAAGCCGGTCGCGCCGTCTGGACGGGCGCGGGCGTCGGTGCCATAGTCGCCGCGCCCACCGCGGCGCCGGATCACGGGCGGCCGCGGCTTCAATATGACAGCAGGCTCAAGCGGATGGATGTCGGCACCCTTCTTTTCACCTGGCTGAACGGCAAGAAGGTCGGCAGCGACAGCTACGGGAACCGCTATTACCGCAGCCGCCGCCGGCCGCGCTACGGCCGGGAGCGGCGCTGGGTGATGTTCAACGGCGCCCCGGAGGCCAGCAAGATCCCGCCGGAGTGGCATGCTTGGCTGCACCACGTGACCGAGGAGCCGCTGCCCGAGGCGGCCAAGACCTACCCGTGGGCGAAGCCGCACCTGCCGAACCTGTCCGGCACGCCCTTCGCCTACCGGCCCAAGGGGCACGACCTGCGCGGCGGCAAGCGTCAGCGGACGACCGGCGACTACGAGCCCTGGACGCCGAGTTGAGGCCGGGCCGCCCATCGTGAATGCCGCCGAGATCCGGGAGATCTGCGTCGGCGCCGTCGCCGTCGGGCTGCTCGCCGGCAGCCTCGCGACGTTCTATGCCGGCGGGCCGCAGGAGGCCCGCGCCGGCATGGAGACGTATCGCATCTCCGCCGACTTCAACCGCATCGACGGGCTGGAGCCGGGCGCCGAGGTGCGCCTGAGCGGCATCCCCGTCGGCCGGGTCGAAAGCGCGAGCCTTGCCGACGGCTTCCGGGTGCGCATCACCATGCTGATCGACAGCGACGTGCAGCTTCCCGCCGACACCGCCGCCTCGATCCAGACCGACGGCCTGTTCGGCGCCAAGTCGATGGTGCTGGACCCCGGCGGCGACGACCGGTTGCTGGGCAACGGCGGCGCCATCTCCTTCACCCAGGACGCCGTCGTCGTCGGCGACCTGCTCGACCTGATCATCGCCGAGGGCCGCGCCGTCCGGGCCATGGCGCCCGAGGATCCCGCGCAGGCCGAACCCGGCGGCGGCTCGCCGGCACCGGCCGGCCTGCTCGGAGGCGGCCAATGACGCGCAACCTCATCGAGACGGTAATGGGCGCCGTCGTTCTCGCCGTGGCGGTGATGTTCGTCTATTTCGCCTACACCACGGCGCAGATCCGCACGCTGCCCGGCTACGAGGTCAGCGCCGCCTTCTTCAAGGTGGGCGGGCTGAACGTCGGCAGCGACGTCAGGATCAGCGGCGTCAACGTCGGCACCGTCGTCGAGCGGCGGCTCGACCCGGCGACCTTCGACGCCATCGTCGTGATGAGCGTCGCCAACGACATCAGGCTGCCGGAGGACACGGTCGCGGCCATCGGCAGCGAAGGCCTGCTCGGCGGCAAGTACGTGAGCCTCGAGCCCGGCAGGTCCGGCACGGTCGTCGCCCCCGGGGCCAGGCTGCGCGAGACGCGGAGCTTCAAGTCGCTGGAAGACCAGGTCGGCGAAATCATCTTCCTCGCCACCAGCAAGCCCGAGCCGGCCGCGGGCGATGCGCCGGATCCGGGCCCCTGAAGCCTTCGATGTTCGGCTCGGTCACCCGGTCATTGCGAGCCGCGCAGCGGCGTGGCGATCCAGCCGCCGCCATGTGGATCGCCGCGTCGGCTTCGCCTCCTCGCGATGACGCCCCGGACCAAACGGGCGGCGCGGCCTGATGGCGCAGCAGTGGAACGCAGCGGCCTACGCCAGCAGCGCCCGGTTCGTCGCCGATCTGGCGGCGCCGCTGGTCGATCTCCTCGCGCCTCGGCCGGGCGAGCGGGTCCTCGATCTCGGCTGCGGTGACGGCGTGCTTGCCGCCGAGATCCAGGCGCGGGGCGCGGCGGTCGTGGCCATCGACGCCAGCGCCGAGATGGTCGCGGCGGCGCGGGCCGGGGGGCTCGACGCCCGGGTAATGCGCGGGGAGGCGATCGCGTTCGCGGAGCGGTTCGACGCCGTCTTCAGCAACGCCGCGCTGCACTGGATGCACGACCTGAACGCGGTGTTCGCCGGCGTCGCCCGGGCGCTCAAGCCGGGCGGCCGCTTCGTCGCCGAGATGGGCGGCGAAGGCAACGTCGCCTTGGTCGTGCGGGCGCTGGATGAGGCGCTGGCCCGGCGCGGGCTGCCTGCACGCTCGCCCTGGACCTTTCCGTCACCCGACGCGGTGGCGGCGCTGCTGTCCCGCCACGGCTTCCGGATCGAGACGCTGGACCTGTTCGAGCGGCCGACCCGGCTTCCGGGCGACCTCGGCGACTGGCTCGAGACCTTCGCCGGCGATTACTTCGCGCTGATTCCCCTGGCAGAGCGGCCGGCCCTGGTCGAAGAGTTGCGGGCGGCGCTTCGCGCCCTCCTCCACGCCGACGGCGGCTGGACGCTCGACTACGTCCGCCTCAGGTTCGCCGCGCGGCTGCCGGGGTTGATGGAGAGGTGCCCTCTTGACGCGCATGTGTAGCCGCGCTCCTCATCCGGCGGAATACGCCTCCGGCTGTTCCGGCCTACGCGGCTTGCGCCTCATGGCAACTGCACTCCCTCACCCCGACCCTCTCCCACTTGCGCCTTCGGCGCGCGGGAGAGGGAGCCGCTCGGCATCATCGCCGCCACTTTGCCCTCGCCCGCGCAGCGGGAGGGTGGGGGCGATCGTCGACCGCGTGGCCGGTCGCAGGCGCTGCACCGCCGCCATCGCAGGCCTGGTGGCCGTGCTGTCCGTGCCCTTTCCCGCCCACGCCGAGGCGATGGGCGCGGCGCTGCTTCAGGGCCTGGACAAGGTGACGGCGCGGATTTCCACCATCGAGGTGCCGGTGGGGCAGGCGGTCCGCTTCGGCACGCTGGAAATCACCGTCCGCCACTGCGACAAGGCGCCGCCGGAGGAGCAGCCGGAGGCCGCGGCCTTTCTCCAGATCTCCGAGGTCAAGCGCGGCGAGCCGACGCAGGTCCTGTTCTCGGGCTGGATGTTCGCATCGAGCCCGGCGCTGTCGTCGCTGGAGCACCCGGTCTATGACGTCGTCGTCGTCGATTGCGTCGCGAGCTCCAGGGCGCCCGCCGAAAGCTCGTCCCCGGTCAGGCCGGAGTAGAACGTCGCCGGCTGCTGCAGGGCGTCGTCCAGCATCTGCAGGTAGACCGGGTTCGGGATCTCGACCGCGCCGAACTGCCGCAGGTGGTCGGTGATGAATTGGGTGTCGAGCAGGGTGAAGCCGCCGCGCCGCAGCAGCGCGGCCAGGTGGACGAGGACGACCTTGCTGGCGTCGGTCGCCCGCGAGAACATGCTCTCGCCGAAGAAGGCGCCGCCCAAAGCGAGGCCGTAGAGACCGCCCACCAGCCGGCCGTCGCGGCGCGCCTCAATGCTGTGGGCGTAGCCGCGCTCGTGCAGCTTGACGAACACCCGGGTGATCTCGGCGTTGATCCAGGTCTCCGGGTGCATCGGCCTCGGTGCCGCGCAGCCGGCGACCACGGCCGGGAAATCCAGGTCGCAGGCGATCTCGAACGGGCGCTGGCGGATCGTCTTCGCCAGCCGCCTCGGCACGTGGAAGGCATACAGCGGCAGGATGCCGCGGGCGTTCGGCGCGACCCAGTGGACGTGCGGGTCGTGGCGCTGGCTCGCCATCGGGAAGATCCCGATGGCGTACGCCCGAAGCACCATCTCCGGCGTCAGCCGGTAGCTTCCGCCGCCGTGCTTGATGACCGTGCTCCCACGAACTCTTCCAGCCAGTGCACGTGATACGTGCCGGCGCGGAAGTCCTCCGCCTCCAGCACGCGCAGGTGGAGGGGGATGGTGGTCGGGATCCCGTCGATCACGTACTCGGTGAGCGCCCGGTGCAGCCGCATCAGGCAGATCTCGCGGCTCGGCCCGTGGACGATCAGCTTGGCGATCATGCTGTCGTAGTAGGGCGGCACGGCGTACTTCGAGTACAGCGCCGAATCGACGCGGACGCCGAGCCCGCCCGGAGGGTGGTAATCGCCGATGCGGCCGGGGACGGGCACGAACGTCTCGGGGTCCTCGGCGTTGATCCGGCACTCGATGGCGTGGCCGGAAAAGCGCACGTCGTCCTGGCCGTAGCCGAGCGGCGCGCCGGCGGCGACCCGGATCATCTCCCGGACCAGGTCCACCTCGCAGACCATCTCGGTGACCGGGTGCTCCACCTGCAGCCGGGTGTTCATCTCGATGAAGTAGAAGGCGCCGTCGGCGTAGAGGAACTCCACCGTGCCGACGCTGCGATAGCCGAGCGCGGTCGCGGCACGCACTGCCGTCGCGCCGATCGCCTTCCGCTCCGCGTCGCTCAGCGCCGGCGAAGGCGCCTCCTCCAGCACCTTCTGGTGGCGGCGCTGCATCGAGCAGTCGCGTTCGCCGAGGTGGACCACGGCGCCGTGCAGGTCGGCCAGGATCTGCACCTCGATGTGGCGGGGCTTGGCCAGGTACTTCTCCAGGTACAGCTCGCCGTTGCCGAAGGCCGAGGCCGCCTCGGCGCGGGCGAGGTCCATGGCCGCCTTCAGGTCCGAAGGCTCGTGGACCACCTTCATGCCGCGCCCGCCGCCGCCCGCCGACGCCTTGACCAGCACCGGGTAGCCGACCGCCTCGGCGATGGCGCCGGCGTCCTCCTCGCTCTCGATCGGCCCCTCGGACCCCGGGATCACCGGGATGGCGTGCTCTCGACAGAAGCGCTTCGCTGCCACCTTGTCGCCCATCAGCCGGATGTGCTCGGGCGACGGGCCGATGAAGGCGATGCCGTGCTCCTCGACCATGGCGGCGAACTCGGCGTTCTCGCTCAGGAAGCCGTAGCCGGGGTGGATCGCGTCGGCGTTGCTGATGGTCGCGGCCGACAGGATCGCGACCGGGTTGAGGTAGCTTTCGGTCGCCGACGCCGGGCCGATGCAGATCGACTCGTCGGCCAGGCGCACGTGCATGGCGCTGGCGTCCGCCGTCGAATGCACCGCCACCGAGCGGATGCCCATGTCGCGGCAGGCGCGGAGGATGCGAAGCGCGATCTCGCCCCGGTTGGCGATGAGGACTTTCTGGAACACGCGGCGCCGGCCCTATTCGATGATCAGCAGCGGCTCGCCGTACTCGACCGGCACGCCGTTGCTGACCAGGATGCGGGTGACGACGCCGCCACGGGGGGCCTTGATCGGGTTGAACACCTTCATCGCCTCGATGAGCAGGACCGTCGCCCCGGCCTCCACCGTGTCGCCGACCTTCACGAACGGCGGCGACGAGGGCTCGCCGGTGGTGTAGACGACGCCGACCATCGGCGAGGTGATCAGCCCCGGATGGTCGAGCACGGCGTCGGCCTCGCGTGCCGGCACCGGCGCCCCTCCGGCAGCCGCGTGCAGCGCACTCGGCAGCGGCGCCGCCGCCTGCACGGTCCGGGCGACGCGCACGCGCAGGTCGCCCAGGGCGTACTCGATCTCGCTCAGGCCGGTCTCCGTCAACAGGTTCGCCAGCTCCCGGACCAGGTCCGGGTCGAACTCGGCGGTCTTCTTCGCTGCGGTCATGGTCCGCCTTTCGTTCACGTCCGGCGCTCCTGCGTCCTGGCCGCGGCCTCGATGGCGAGCTCGTAGCCCAAGGGGCCGAGCCCGCAGATCACGCCCTGCGCCGCTTTGGAAACGTACGAGTGGTGGCGAAATTCCTCGCGGCGAAAGATGTTCGACAAGTGCACCTCGAAAATGGGCAGCTCCGCCGCCAGCAGCGCGTCCAGGATGGCCACCGACGTGTGCGTGTAGGCGCCGGCGTTGATGACGATGGCGAGGTAGCGGCCGGCCGCCCCCTGAATCCAGTCGACGAGCTCACCCTCGGCATTGCTCTGCCGCCAGTCGAGACCGAGGCCCAGCGCCTCCGCCCGCCGCCTGCAGTCCGCCTCGATGTCGGCCAGCGTCTGCGAGCCATAGATCTTGGGCTCGCGACGGCCGAGCAGGTTCAGGTTCGGGCCGTTGAGGACGAGGATTTGCGTGGTCATCGGCGGAAGGGCGCCTGCAAGCGAAGCCCGCGCTTATACCATGGCGTCCTGCTTGTGTAACCTCGGCTTTGGATTATCTTGGGGTCGCGCGAACACGGCCTGGAACCTCGCGCGGGTCAGCAAAATCACGAGGCGGGACACGGACTTGAGCGACATGCGCGTCACCATCAACGGTGAGCAGCGTCTGGTTTCGACGCCGCTCACCATCGACGAGCTCCTGGCCGACATGGGGCTGGATCCGCGCAAGGTTGCCGTCGAGCGCAACCTCGAGATCGTCTCGCGCTCCGGCTACGGCCAGACCACGGTCAGCGACGGCGACGAGATCGAGATCGTCCACTTCATCGGCGGCGGCGCGCCGGACGCGGCCCAGCTCGGCAGCGACGCCGACGACGCGCTCGTGATCGCCGGGCGCAGCTACCGCTCCCGCCTCCTCGTCGGCACCGGCAAGTACCGCGACTTTGAGGAAACCGCCCGGGCCATCGAGGCGTCGGGGGCGGAGATCGTCACCGTCGCCGTGCGCCGGGTCAACGTCACCGACCGCGACAAGCCGATGCTGGTCGATTACGTCGATCCCAAGACCTACACCTACCTGCCCAACACCGCCGGCTGCTACACCGCCACCGACGCGGTGCGCACGCTGAGGCTCGCCCGCGAGGCGGGCGGCTGGGACCTGGTCAAGCTCGAGGTCCTGGGCGACCAGCAGACGCTCTACCCCAACATGGCCGAGACCCTCACCGCCGCCGAGACCCTGATCGGGGAAGGCTTCAAGGTGATGGTCTACTGCAGCGACGACCTGATCTTCGCCAAGAGGCTGGAGGAAATGGGCTGCGTCGCGATCATGCCGCTCGCCGCCCCCATCGGCTCCGGCCTCGGCATTCAGAACGCCATCAACATCCGCCTGATCGTCGAGCGGGCGAACGTGCCGGTGCTGGTCGACGCCGGCGTCGGCACCGCCTCGGACGCGACGGTCGCCATGGAGCTCGGCTGCGACGGCGTGCTGATGAACACCGCCATCGCCGAGGCCAAGGATCCGATCCTCATGGCCCACGCCATGCGCCTCGCCGTGCAGTCCGGCCGGCTGGCCTACCGGGCGGGGCGGATGGCGAAGAAGCTCTACGCCGACCCGTCGTCGCCGCTCGCCGGGCTCATCTAGGCGCACCCGCCGGCTGCCTGTTTCTTGTGCATCCGGCCCGGTATGGGCAGTGCGCGAGCAGAACGGCCCGCGGCCGGACCGGCCGAACGCCCGGAACCGACGGCAGGAGCCGGCGAAACGCCGCGCGCGGGGCGGGCGCGCGTGGCACGCGGATTGCTGACGACACATGACGACGGGCAGATGACAATGACTGGTGGCGATAACCCCAGGCAGCTTGCGGGACAAGGGGAGCCATGGCGTTCGACGAGATGCGCGGTGCCCAGAACGGCGTGCGGAACGCCTATCGGGCCTATGATCGATGGCTCGAGACGACGCCGGTCGAGCGCCTGATCGAGAAACACCAGCAGGCTGACCTGATTTTCCGCCGGCTCGGCATCACCTTCGCCGTCTACAGCAGCGACGAAGGCGCCGAGCGGCTGATCCCGTTCGACATCATCCCGCGCATCCTCGACGCGGAGGAATGGAAGATCGTCGGCGCCGGCGTCTGCCAGCGGGTCCGGGCGATCAACGCCTTCCTCGACGACGTCTACCACGAGCAGCACATCCTCCGCGCCGGCCGCATCCCGGCCGACCTCGTGCTCAACAACCCGTGCTTCCGGCCCGAGGTCCTCGGCCTCGACCTGCCGCGCAACATCTACGTGCACATCGCCGGCATCGACGTCGTCCGCGTGTCCGCCGACGAGTTCTACGTGCTGGAGGACAACGCCCGGGTGCCGTCCGGCGTCTCCTACATGCTCGAGAACCGCGAGACGATGATGCGGCTGTTCCCCGACCTCTTCGCCTCGCACCCGGTCGCGCCGGTGAACCACTACCCGGAGGTGCTGCTGCGCACGCTCAGGGCGGCGGCCCCGCCCGGCGTGGTCGAGCCGACGGTGGTGGTGCTGACCCCCGGCTTCTACAACAGCGCCTACTTCGAGCACGCCTTCCTGGCGATGCAGATGGGGGTGGAGCTGGTCGAGGGGCCGGACCTGTTCGTCGAGGACGACCTGGTCTACATGCGCACGACCGACGGGCCGAAGCGGGTGGACGTCATCTATCGTCGCATCGACGACGACTTCATCGACCCGCTGGCGTTCAACCCCGACTCGGCCCTCGGCGTCCCCGGCCTGCTCTCGGTGGTGCGCAACGGCCGGGTGGTGCTGGCCAACGCCATCGGCACCGGCGTCGCCGACGACAAGGCGGTCTACTGCTACGTGCCGGACATGATCGACTTTTATCTCGGCGAGAAGCCGATCATCAACAACGTGCCCACCTACCGGCTGTCCGATCCGGACGACCGCGGCTACGTCCTCGACCACATCGAGGAGCTCGTGGTGAAGGAGGTCGGCGGCTCGGGCGGCTACGGCATGCTGATCGGCCCGGCCAGCACGGCGGAGCAGCGCTTCGAGTTCCGCAAGAAGATCCTCGCCGATCCCCACAACTTCATCGCCCAGCCGACGCTCAGCCTGTCCACCTGCCCGACGCTGGTGGACGCCGGCATCGCCCCGCGGCACGTCGACCTGCGCCCGTACGTGCTGACCGGCGAGACGACGACGGTGGTTCCGGGCGGCCTCACCCGGGTGGCGCTCCGCGAGGGTTCGCTGGTGGTGAATTCGTCCCAGGGCGGCGGGACGAAGGACACCTGGGTCCTGGAGGCTTAAGGCGTGCTCGGACGGACCGCAAACTGCGTCTACTGGATGGCCCGGCTGGTCGAGCGGGCCGAGAACATGGCGCGGCTGCTCGCCAGCACCTACCACATGTCGCTGATGCCGGTGGCCGGCGGCAACGACGCGCAACAGTGGGAGGCGCCGCTGAGGCTCGCCGGCGATCGCGAGGCCTTCCTCGAGCGCTACGGCGAGATCACGCCGGGCACGGTGCTGCAGTACATGGTGCTGGACCCCGACAACGTCGCCAGCATCCGCTCCGCCGTCCGCCAGGCGCGGGAGAACGCCCGCGCCACCCGGCCCGAGCTGACCACCGAAGTATGGGAAGGGATCAACCAGACCTTCATCGAGCTGGAGAGCCTGTCCCACAGCAAGATGGTCGATCAGGGCTTCCGCGAGTTCTTCGACTGGGTGAAGGAGCGCTCGCATCTCTTCCGCGGCGCCATCTACGGCACCATGCGCCGCGGCGACGCCTTCACCTTCTCCCGCCTCGGCACCTTCATCGAGCGCGCCGACAACACCGCCCGCTTCCTCGCCATCAAGTGGGAGATCCTGACGCCGTCGACCGGCGGAAGGCCGCTGGCGGCCGAGGACTACTACCGCTGGGGCGCGCTTCTCCGCGCCTTCAGCGCCTTCAAGGCCTACCGCGAGGTCTACTCCGGCATCCTCGAGCCGCGGCGGGTGGCGGAGCTCCTGGTCCTGCGCCAGGACATGCCGCGCTCGCTCGCCGCCTGTACCGACGAGGTCTACGAGATCCTGGGCGGCATCCGCCCCGACGCGCCCTGCACGCGGCTCGCCACCCAGATCCATGACGGGCTGCAGCGCCAGCGCATCGACGGCATCCTCCGCTCCGGCCTGCCGCGCTTCCTCAACGGCTTCGTCGGCCGCAACAACCAGCTGCATTCGCAGATCGAGCAGGAGTTCATGCTCGTCCTATGAGACTGACCATCCAGCACGAGACGCGCTACCGTTTCGGCCGCGCGGCGCAACACTCGATCCAGTACCTGCGGCTGACGCCGCGGCCGGACCTTTGCCAGGCCGTGGTCGGCTGGCAGGTCAGCACGCCCGGGCAGATGCGCCGGTGGATCGACGGCTTCGGCAACACCGCCCACGTCGCGGTGAACAACGGCATCCACGACGAGGTGCCGGTGGTGGTGCGCGGCGAGATCGTGACGTTCGACACCCAGGGCGTGCTGCCGTCCGACGACGGGCTGCCGCCCCGAATGTTCCTCCGCCCGACGCCCTACACCCAGGTCGACGAGCCCATCCGTGAGCTCGTCCGGCCGCTGCTGGAGCGGGTCCGCGACGAAGGCCTGATCGCCGGGCTGCATTCGCTGATGTGGGCGCTGCACAAGTCGGTCAGCTACACCCCCGGCATCACCGACATCTCCAGCACGGCGTCCGAGGCGCTGGCCCACGGCCGCGGCGTCTGCCAGGACTACGCCCACCTGTTCATCGCCGGCGCCAGGGTGCTCGGCATCCCGGCGCGCTACGTCAGCGGCTACCTCTACACCAACGAGGGCTCGCTCGCGAGCCACGCCTGGGCGGAGGCCTACGTCGACGACCTCGGCTGGGTGTCGTTCGACGGCGCCAACAGCCAGTGCGCCACGGACGCCTACGTCCGCCTCGCCGTCGCCTTCGACTACGCCGGCGCGTCGCCCATCCGTGGCGTCCGCAAGGGCGGTGGCATCGAGGAGATGTCTGTGATGGTCAAGGTCATGCAGAGCGAGACCGACGGCCAGTAGCCGAGCTCGGCGCATCCCGCTTCGCCGCGACGCCCCATCGCCAGCGTCTGTCTATCGCGCTCCCGCCGCCGCCTCGCGCCGGCGCGCCCGTCCTCGGGCGGCGAGCAGGTTCAGCATCTCCACCGTGATCGAGAACGCGATGGCGAAGTAGAGGTAGCCGCGCGGGATGTGGAAGTGCAGCCCGTCTGCGATCAGCGCGACGCCGACCAGCAGAAGGAAGCTCAGGGCCAGCATCTTCACGGTGGGATGGCGGTTGACGAAGTTGCTGACCGGCCCCGCGGCCAGCAGCATCACCGCGATGGAGATCAGCACCGCCGCGATCATGATCGGCAGGTGCTGGGCCATGCCGATCGCGGTGATGACCGAGTCGATCGAAAAGACGATGTCCAGGAGCACGATCTGGACGATGGCCGAGGCCATCGACGTCGCCTTCGCCTGTCCGCCGGCTTCGCCGCCTTCCGTCTGGTGATGGATCTCGATCGTGCCCTTGGCGAGGAGGAAGACGCCGCCCGCGATCAGCACCACGTCGCGCCAGGAGAGCGCGTACTCGCCGATGGTGAGCAGCGGCGCGGTCAGGCCGATGATCCAGGTGATGACGGTGAGCAGCCCCACCCGCATCAGGGCGGCCAGGGAGAGGCCGATGATGCGGGCCTGCCGCTGCTGATGCTCGGGCAGCCTGCCGGTGACGATCGAGAGGAAGATGACGTTGTCGATGCCGAGCACGATCTCGAGCGCGGTGAGGGTGAGCAGGCTCGCCCAGGCTTGCGGATCGCTGAGAAGCTCGATCATGCGCTCAAGTCCCGATCATCGGCGGTGAGGTGCGGCGGCTGGTAATCGGGCCCGCCACGAGCGGCGCGGATCTTGGCCATGGCGCAGCGCCGTGGCAAGCCCCGATCCGCCTCAGCAACGTCAGCAGCAGCAGCCGGTTCCCGAAGGCTCTGGCCCGGTCCGGCGGTCTCTCCGCAGGCGCCGGGTTGTGCCGCCGGCGGGCCTGTGCTTCCCTCGCCTGCCGACCTCGTCCGCCGCTCGGAGGCCAGGCGCAGCGTCGGCGTTCACGACCAGCAGCAGGCCCGCCATGACCACGACCACCACCGGCGTCTCGCCCCTCGCGCCCAAGCGCTTTCCCGACATGCCGCCGGTCCGCGGCCTGCGCCTCGCCACCGGGGCGACGGAGATCCGCTACAAAGGCCGAGACGACCTTCTGCTCGTCGAGCTTGCCGCCGGAACCGCGGTCGCCGGCTGCTTCACCCGATCGGCGACGGCGGCCGCGCCGGTGCTTTGGTGCCGGCAGGCCCTGCCCGGCGGCCGCGCCCGCGGCCTCGTCGTCAACGCCGGCAACGCCAACGCCTTCACCGGCGCCGACGGCGACCGGGCCGTGGAGCAGACCGCCATTGCCGCCGCCGGCCTTCTCGGCTGCCCGGCGCAGGAGATCTTTGCCGCCTCCACCGGCGTCATCGGCGAGCCGCTGCCGGCCGACAGGATCTTGCGCATGCTGCCGCGCCTGCACGGCGAGCTCGGCGCCGGCGACTGGGCGCGTGCAGCGCAGGCGATCGCCACCACCGACACCTTCCTCAAGGCCAGCAGCCGCACGGCCGAGATCGACGGCCGCCCGGTCGGCATCAACGGCATCGCCAAGGGCGCCGGCATGATCGCGCCGGACATGGCGACGATGCTGGCCTTCGTCTTCACCGACGCGGCAATCGCTCCGGACGCCTTACAGCGCCTGCTCGAGGGCGGCGTCGCCCGCTCCTTCAACTGCATCACCGTCGACGGCGACACCTCGACCAACGACACGCTGCTGGCCTTCGCCACCGGCGCCGCCGGCAACTCTGGCGTCGGCGACGCCCTCGACCCGCGCGTCGAGGGGTTCCGCTCCGCCCTGGACGCGGTGCTGGTCGACCTGGCCACCCAGGTGGTGCGCGACGGCGAGGGGGCGACGAAGTTCGTTACCGTCACCGTCACCGGCGGCGAAAGCGACGCCGCGGCGCGGACCATCGCCCTCTCCGTCGCCAACTCGCCGCTGGTCAAGACCGCCATCGCCGGCGAGGACGCGAACTGGGGGCGGATCGCCATGGCCGTCGGCAAGGCCGGCGAGCGGATCGACCGCGACCGGCTCGCGATCCGCATCGGCGGCGTCGCCGTCACCGAGGCCGGCGGCCGGGCGGCCGGCTACGACGAGGCGCCGGTGGCGGCGCACATGCAGGGCGCCGAGGTGGACATCGACATCGACGTCGGCGTCGGCCCGGGCGAGGCGACCGTGTGGACCTGCGACCTCACCCACGGCTACATCGACATCAATGCCTCTTACCGGTCCTGATCGGGACATTCCTGCCGTGGCGGGTCCCGACCCCGGCTGCCTCAACGCCGATGGGAGCGCGCCGCTCCCGCCCCTGCCGCTGCTGCTGGTCGCCGCCGTCGCCATGGTCGACGTCGACGGCCGCGTCCTGCTCGCGCAGCGCCCGCCGGGCAAGGCCATGGCCGGGCTGTGGGAGTTCCCGGGCGGGAAGGTCGCGGACGGCGAGACCCCCGAGGCGGCGCTGGTGCGCGAGCTCGCCGAGGAGCTCGGCGTCGATATCACCGGGAGCTGCCTCGCTGCGTTCACCTTCGCCTCGCACCGTTACGCCGAGGCGCACCTGCTCATGCCGCTCTACCTCTGCCGGGTGTGGAAAGGCACGCCGACCCCGCTCGAGGGTCAGGCGCTGCGCTGGCTCCGCCCGCAGGCGATGGCCGGGCTGGCGATGCCGCCGGCCGACGCGCCGCTGGTGGCGATGCTCCGCGATTTCCTGTAGCGGCCACGCGGCTCAGGCGCGTTCGCGCGGAAGGGAGGCACCGCCGCCGCAAATCTCCGCTGCGTGAAGAGCGGTCTTGCGCTGTGACCGCCGTCATAGCGTCGTAAGTGGTTTCCTCATAAACTAATACAATACGATACAACGCCGGGTTGCTCTGTTAGTGCACCTAGGCGAGTTTGTGCAAGACAGGTCACGACGGCCTAGTCTGCTACAAGTCAACCAAATGACAAAGCGTTGAGCCACCAGCACCTTTACTTCCGCAATGGCGTCAGAGGGCTGGTCGCCTTCACCTTCCCCGTCGGCGCCGTCGAGTGGCGGCGCATCCTCGATCCGGACGAGGCTCTCTATTCGCCAAGATGATCGAGCGGTTCTCTCGCGGCGAGACGACCGACATGTTGACGACCAACATGTTGGAGATGAAAGCCTTCCATGACCTGCGCTCGTGAAAGGCGCCGGCATAAGCTAGCATAGCCTGCCCGGCGGAACCCGGGAAACCACGGGGCGTAAAGTGAGCGTAAAGTGAGCGGAAGTGAGCGTGGAGGCTCAGAAGTGAGCGTGGAGGCTCAGATGACGACGATGATCAGCGAGGTCTACAACGCGTTTCGGAAGGCCGGCGTTCCCGACGAGGACGCCGAGGCCGCCGCCAAGGCGGTTCTGCCCGCGGAGCAGGCCGCGACCAAGACCGACCTGACAGTGGCCGTCGCCGAGCTGCGCTCGGAGATGTACCGGCTCGCAGCGGCGCAAACGATCGTCTTGGTGGGGGTCATGGTGGCCTTGAAGCTGTTCGGGTAGCGACCGACCTGCGCTGCGCTCATGACGACCAAGCCGCCAGCGGGACGCTGCCCGGTTTCACACCCTACCTGGTTTCACACCAACGCCAGGGATCTGACCCATGACCAAGACCCCCATGACCAAGACCGCCGACGCGCCGCTGGTGGCGATGCTCCGCGATTTCCTGTAGCGCGGCCGCAGGCAGCGAACCTTTTCGCATCGCCCGGGTTGCTCTCGCATGAAGCTGCTGTTCCTCGGCGCCGGGGCGACCGGCGGGTATTTCGGCGGCCGCCTCGCCGACGCCGGCGCTGACGTCGCGTTCCTGGTGCGCCCGGCGCGTGCGGAGCGGTTGCGCCGCGAGCCGCTCAGGATCGAAAGCCCGCTCGGCGACGCCGCCGTGAAGGTGCGCGCGGTCACCGCCGACGAGGCCGGCGGCGAGGCTTTCGACCTGGTCGTGCTGAGCTGCAAGGCCTACGACCTCGACGACGCCATCGCCACCATCCGGCCGGCGGTGGGCGAGGCGACGCACGTCCTTCCCGTGCTCAACGGCTTGGCCCACGTGGATACGCTCGACGCCGCCTTCGGTGCGGAGCGGGTGCTGGGCGGCCTGTGCCAGATCGCGGCGACGCTGGGCGAGGACGGAACCGTGCGTCACCTCAACCGGACGCACCTGCTCGTCTTCGGCGCCCGGCTGGCGGCGCAGGAGGCCTTCTGCGAGGCGCTCTCCAGCGTGCTGGCGGGCGGCGGCTTCGACGCCCAACGCAGCGACGACATCATGCTGGAGATGTGGGAGAAGTGGGTGCTGCTGGCGACGCTGGCGGCGGTCACCTGCCTGATGCGCGCGCCCATCGGCGACGTCATGGCCGCACCCGGCGGCGAGGCGGCCGTCGCCGAGACGCTGGCCGAGTGTGCCGCGATCGCTACGGCGGCAGGCGCGGCGCCGCGCGGGCAGACGATGGCGCGCATCCGCGGGGTGCTGACCGAGACCGGGTCCAGCTTCGCCGCCTCCATGCTGCGCGACATTGAGGCCGGCAACCGGATCGAGGCGGACCACGTCATCGGCGACCTCATCGGCCGCGCCGGCGCGCTGGGGATCGCGACGCCCCGGCTGCGCACGAGCTTCTGCCACCTGAAAGCCTACGAGAACCGGCGCGCGCGCGGGATGCATTGACCGGAGGCGCAACCCACGCCGGGCCGCACCGGAAGCAACAACTTCTTCATCCAGTTCGCAAAGTAAAGGGCTTGCGCTGAGGCCGGATGCTAGCCTTATAGACGGGGCGAAGGTGGTCTATGCGGGTGCAACAAAAGGTTCTTCTTCCGCTCCTTTTAACGTCTCACCTGTGTGACCATTATCGCCCGAACGGCCTTATCCCTTGAAGAGCCACGAACGACAGAGCCTTGTACAGGAAGGAGATCAAGCTCCATGGACTACGCAACTGCGAAGGACGACGCCCGCCAGCCCGCGCCAACGGGTGAAGCGGCCGAAGTCTACGACAGCGCCCTGCACCTCACCGAGGTGATGCGCGCCAACACCGAGGCCTTCGTGCAGGCCTGGTCGACGACGATGCGCGGCGTGCTCAGCTATCAGGAGCACCTGCTCCGCTTCTTCGGCACGCGGATGCAGAAGGACTTCGAGATGGTGAAGGGGCTCACCGGCCCGCAGTTCTTCCAGCAGGTGATCGACCAGCAGACCGCCTACGGCCGGACCATGGTCGAGGACTACATGCAGGAGAGCCAGAACATGCTCGAGTCCGCGCTTGAGATCTTCCGCGAGAGCGCGCAGCCGATCGAGGAGCGTGCACAGGAGGCGCCGCAGGAGATCCGCAAGGCGGTGGCCTCCTAGCATCGGGTGCGCGCCAGGAACGAAGGCGCGAAAGCCGCGAAGAAAGCCGGGCGCCCAGCCCGGCTTTCCCATCTCCCGGGCAAGAGCGCGGCGCGCCCCCGGCCGCAACATCACTGACACATCCCTGTTGCCAGCAAAGTCTGCCGCCGCCTATACGTGAAGCCTGCCGTGCTGTTCGTCGCCGGCTGGCGGAGGGTCGGATGTTCTGGTGGCTTTTCTGGAGCGAACTGATGCAGCGCTGCCTGGCGCCGCGGCCCTTGCGGAGCCAGACCGCCGTGGCCGGCAGAGCGGCACATCGCGTCGGCTCCCGCCGGCGACAGACAGGCGACGTCAGGGCGCTGCCGGTGAGCCCGCCGCGCCCCCGCCGAGCGGTTCTCCGCTTGGTCTGCGTCGACGGTGTCCGCGTCGACCGCGCCGCCTCCTGAACGAGCGCCACCCGTCGGAGCAACGCTGCCGGCGCCGCCCCTACCCTTTGTCCGGCTTCTTCCCGCCGGTGTGGAACTCCGGCCACTCCCGGGCCACGACCGGACCCGTCGCCGCCAGCGCATGGCAGGTGTCGATCACGGCCGGCTTGGTCCCTGATCGCGGCGCCGCCTGCCGGCGCGAGCGCGCCGGTCCGACCGTCTGCATCACCGTCTGGGTCACCGGCCCGATCAGGAGGTCGGTCAGGTGGGTGCAGCCGTGCACGCCGGCCATCCGGGCGAGGACCGCCTTGCGCCAGCCCGGGCCGACGCGCAGGCCGACCAAGCCGGCGAAGGCGGGCGCGATGTCGCCGCAGAGCGAGAACGGCGCCGCTTCGGTGAAGGCCTCCGCCGCCTGAACGACGAGTGCGTCATCGACCGTGAGGCGGACGTGCATCCGATGGATCGGCTCGCCGCTGACGATCCCGTCCCGGTCGTGGTTCGCGAACGAATAGGTCTTGGTATCCTCGAGCACCCCCTCGACGTCCCACATCCCGTCGGCGCGGCGAAAGCCGCGGCAGCGGATCTCGCGGCTGTGGATGTGCTCGCGCGGCGCGGGCCGGCTCAGCGGCATGGGCTCGTCGCTCCCGTCCCGCCTCCGGTCACGCCGAGGCCGCCATCGCCACCTCGCCCGGCGGGGTGATGCGGATGGTGGCGATCTGCTGGCGGTGGCGGCGCAGGATCTCGAAGCGGAAGCCGTGGAACATGAAGGCCTGGCCCACCTCGGGGATCCGCTTCGCCTCGTGCAGCACCAGGCCGGCGATGGTCGCGGCCTCCTCGTCCGGCAGCCCCCACTCGAACTCCCGGTTCAGATCCCGGATGGTCACGGTTCCCTGCACGATGAAGCTGCCGTCGGCCTGGCGGACGACGCCGGCAACGGCGACGTCGTGCTCGTCGGTGATCTCGCCCACGATCTCCTCGAGGATGTCCTCCAGGGTGACGACCCCCATGAGGCTGCCGTACTCGTCGACGACGATGGCGAAGTGCTCGCGGCGCCGTCGGAAGGCCTGCAACTGGTCGAGCAGCGTGGTCGAGTCGGGGACGAACCATGGCGTCGCCGCCATGGCGACGACGTCCAGCCCCTCCGTCTCGCCCGCCCCCTCGCGCACCGCCCGCAGCAACGCCTTGGCGTGGATGATGCCGATGATGTTGTCGGGAGTGTCGCGCCAGATCGGGATGCGGGTGTAGGGGCTGGCAAGCACCTGGCTCACGAGCTCGTCGATGGGCTGGTCGGCGTCGATGGTGACCACGTTCTTGCGGTGGATCATGATCTCGCCGACCTGGACCTCGGCAAGATCGAGAATGCTGCGCAGCATCGCCCGCTCGTGGCGAATTTCGGGCTCGTCGGCGGTGTGCAGGTCGATCGCCCCGCGGAGTTCGTCCATGCTCGGGCCGATCCCGTGCCGCTCTCCCGCGCCCAGCACGCGCAACGTGAGCTGGATGACGACCTCGATGGCGTGGGTGAACGGCGAGAGCACGCTCACCAGGAACGAGATCGGCCGTGCCACCAGGAGTGCAGCGCCGTTGGCGTTCCTGAAGGCGTAGGTCTTCGGCAGGATCTCCGAGAAGATCAGGATCAGCAGCGTCATCAGGATCGTCGCGTAGGCGACGCCCTTTTCGCCGAACGTCGTGATCAGCAGGCTGGTCGCGAGCGACGAGGCCAGGATGTTGACCAGGTTGTTGCCGAGCAGGATCGTCCCGATCAGCCGGTCGGTCTTGCGGTGCAGGCGGTTGACGACGCCGGCGCGCTTGTCGCCGTTCTGCGCGAGCTGGTGCATCATCGGCCGGGACGCGGCGGTAAGCGCCGTCTCCGACCCGGAGAAGAAGGCCGACATCGCCAAAAGCACGGAAATGATCGCCAGGGTCACGTACATGGTTGAGTTTCGCGTCTTTGTTTCTTGGTTTGCTCGTTCTTCGGCTCAGCTCGCGCCGAACGTCCGCAGCACGGCCAGCACGTCGCCGCTCTCGACCGTGTCACAGACGAAGGCCGCGCCGATCCCGCGGGCCAGGATGAACCTGAGCCGGCCGTCCTGAACCTTCTTGTCGTGGCGCATGTGCGCCAGCAACGCCTCGGCGCTCCACGACGGGCGAAACGTCAGCTCGTCCAGCGCGGTCGGCAGCCCCACCGACCTCAGGTGGGCGCGGACCCGCTCGACCGTCTGCGCTGCGCAGAGGCCCAGTCGGGCCGAGAGGGCGAAGGCCATGGCCATGCCGATGGCGACCGCTTCGCCGTGCAGCAGCGCGTCGCCGTAGCCGGCCTCCGCTTCCAGCGCATGGCCGAAGGTGTGGCCGAGGTTCAGCAGCGCCCGCCGGCCGGCTTCGCGTTCGTCCTCGGCGACGACCTTGGCCTTGGCGGCGCAGCTGGTGCGCACCGCCCGGCGGCAGGCTTCGGGTTCACCGGCGCAGACGGCGGCGCCGTGGCGCTCCAGCCAGGCGAAGAAGATCGGATCGCCGATCAGGCCGTACTTCACCACCTCGGCGTAGCCGGCGCGGCACTGGCGCGCGTCCAGGGTGGCGAGCGTCGCCGTGTCGGCGATGACCAGCCGCGGCTGGTGGAACAGCCCGACCAGGTTCTTGCCCCGCACGGTGTTGATCCCGGTCTTGCCGCCGACGGCGCTGTCGACCTGGGCGAGCAGCGTCGTCGGGATCTGGACGAAGTCGAGCCCGCGCAGGACGATGCCGGCGGCGAAGCCGGTGATGTCGCCGATGACGCCGCCGCCCAAGGCGACCAGCGTCGTGGTCCGCTCGACGCCGGCGGCGAGCAGGCCGTCGCACAGCGTCTCCAGGTGGGCGAAGTCTTTGGTGGCCTCGCCGGCGGGCAGGACGACGCTGCCGGCGGCGATGCCCGCGGCCGCGAGCGCGTCCAGAACCCCGTCGAGATAGAGCGGCGCAACGTTGTCGTCGCTGACCACGATCGCCGACGGCCGAGCCAGCACCGGCCGGATCAGCGGGCCCGCCTGGCCGAGAAGGCCGCTGCCGACGACGATCGAGTAGGAGCGGCCCCCGAGGTCGACGCGCAAGGTGTCGGCGTCGGCCGGGGTCTCGGCGAGCCCGCTCACAGGACGAGCTCGTGTTCGGCCCCGCGGCCGGTCCCGCGGCCGGCATCCGCCGCGGCGGCCAGGGCGCGGACGATGCGCTCTGCGACCGCGTCCTTGGCGTCGTTCGCGGTATCGACGACGACGTCGGCCCGCGCGTAGACGGGGTAGCGCTCGGCGATCAGGCTTTCCAGGACCGCCCGCGGGTCGCGTCCCTCCAGCAAAGGCCGGCCCGGCCGGCCCGCCGTGCGCGCCACCAGGGTATCGAGGCTGGCGCGCAGCCAGACCGAGGTGGCGCCTTCGCGGATCATGTCGCGGGTCTCGGGGTCCATGAAGGCGCCGCCGCCGCTGGCCAGAACCACGGGCCCGGCGCCCAGGAGCCGCCGCATCACCTTGCGCTCGCCCTCGCGGAACGCGGCCTCGCCGTAGAGCCGAAAGATGTCGGCGATCGAGCAGGCGGAAGCCTTTACCACCTCCTCGTCGGAATCGACGAACCCGAGCCCCAGCCTGCGGGCGAGGAGACGGCCGACGCAGGTCTTGCCGGCGCCCATGAGCCCGACGAGGACGACCGGCCGCGTCACCCGCAGGGCCGGCGGCACATCGGCCGGCGGCGCATCGGCCTGCGGAGCAGCGGCCGCGCCACCGGTGCGCGCCGCCCGGTCATTGAATGAAGCCGGTCCGGCGCATAGGATGGCCTCCGGATCGTCATGTCCTCTTGCCAAGATCTGTCCTCGCGGGAACGCTGCTGCCGGCACGCCGCCTCATATGGCCGCCGGCGCTCTCCTTCGCGCCAATAGTAGCAGGAACAGGCCGTTCTCAATGAAGACCCTTTTGCGGATTGCCGCTGCCGCGGTGCTGCTGGCGATCGTCGGCGGTGGCGCCTACCTCGCCTTCTCCGATCTGCCCCCGCCGACCAGCCACGTCGAGAAGGTCATCCCCGATGACCGGTTCCGCAACTAGCCGCGCAAGCGGAACTGCACCGGTGCCGCGGGGCCGCCCGGCGGAGGCGTTCTCGCGGTGACCCCGGCGGACGCAGGGACGGCGGACCCAGGCCCGCTCTCCCGCCACGTCGAAGCCTTCCTCGAGATGATGGCGGCCGAGCGCGGCGCTGCCCGCAACACGCTGGAGTCCTACGGCCGCGACCTGCGCGACTTCGCCGCCTTCGCCAGGCGCTGCGGGCTTGCGCCCGAAACCGCCGACGCCGCCGCCGTGCGCGGCTACCTCTCCGGGCTCGCCGCCGCCGGCCTGTCGCCGCGCACCGCCGCCCGGCGGACCTCCACCCTGAGCCAGTTCTTCCGCTTCCTCCTCGCCGACGGGGTGCGCCAGGACGATCCCATGGCGCTGGTGGACCGGCCCGGCGGCGGGCTGCGCCTGCCGAAGTACCTCACCGAGGACGAGGTGGACCGGCTGCTCGTTGCCGCCCACGACCTGCCCGAGCCGGGCGGCCTGCGCCTGGTCACGCTGATGGAGGTCCTCTACGCCACGGGCCTCCGCGTCTCGGAGCTGGTGGGGCTGCCGCTTTCGGCGCTGTCCGGCGACGGCCGGGTGCTGCTCGTCCGCGGCAAGGGCGGACGCGAACGGACCATCCCGCTCACCGACCCCGCGATCGACTGCCTCGGCCGCTACCGGCGGACGTTGCCGAGGGCGGAGACCGGGAAAGGCGGCTCGCCGTGGCTCTTTCCCTCGCGCGGGCAGAGCGGCCACCTGACCCGGGCGCGCTTCGGCCAGTTGCTGAAGGAGCTGGCCGCAGCCGCCGGCATCGAGCCGTCGCGGGTCTCCCCCCACGTCATTCGCCATTCCTTCGCCAGCCATCTGCTCGCCCACGGTGCCGACCTGCGCAGCCTGCAGCAAATGCTGGGCCACGCCGACATCGGCACCACCCAGATCTACACCCACGTCCAGGCGGACCGGCTGCAGAGCCTGGTCCAGCGGTCACACCCGCTGGCCCGGCGCAAGCCAGGGCTGAGCGGGTGAGCGGGACGCCGTTTCGCTGGAGCCGGGCTCGCGGCGCGCCGTATAGTTCCGGCGCGCGCCGTCCGCGGATCACGGGAGGATCTCCGCTTTGAGCTTCACCATCGTCACGCCGCACCGCATCCGGCCCAACCGCACGCAGCTTTCGGTGCCGGCGTCCAACCCGCGGTTCCTCGAGAAGTCGACCGGGAGCGGCGCCGACGTCGTCATGTTCGATCTCGAGGACTCGGTTCCCGTGGCCGACAAGGAGAAGGCGCGGGCGTCCCTGATCGAGGCCCTGCAGGCGCTGGACTGGGGGACGCGGACGCTGTCGGTGCGCATCAACGGGCTCGACACGCCGTTCATGTACCGCGACGTCGTCGACGTGATCGAAAAGGCGGGCGACAGGCTCGACCTGGTCATGGTGCCCAAGGTCGGGACCGCCGCCGACGTCTACACCGTCGACGTGCTCTTGACCCAGATCGAGGCGGCGATGCGCAGGCCGAAGCGCCTCGGCATCGAGGTGCTGATCGAGACCGCGCTCGGGATGCAGAACATCGACGCCATCGCCGGCGCCAGCGACCGGCTGGAGTCGCTCCACTTCGGGCCTGGCGACTTCGCCGCCTCCACCGGCGCCAGGACCATGACCATCGGCGGCCCGCATCCCGGCTACGCGGTGCTGACCGACGCCGATGCCGAGGGGCGCCGCCGCGAGCACTGGAACGACATGTGGCACTACGCCCTCGCCCGTCTCGCCGTGGCCGCCCGGGCGCACGGGCTGAGGCCGATCGACGGACCCTATGCGGACTTCCGCGACGAGGCCGGCTGCCGCGCCGCGGCTATGCGCTCCGCCGTCCTCGGCTTCGAGGGCAAGTGGGTGATCCATCCCGGCCAGGTCGACATCGTCAACGACGTCTTCAGCCCGGGAACGGACGAGCTGGACAAGGCCAGACGCATCATGGCGGCGATGGCCGAGGCCGAGGCGAAGGGGCTCGGCGCCGTCACCCTCGACGGGCGGATGATCGACATCGCCTCGATCCGCCAGGCGGAGGCGCTGGTGCGCAAGTGCGACGCCATCGCCGCCCGCGGCGGCTCCGCGATAGCCTAGCCGCCGGCTTCGCCGCAGCGCATCCTTTGCGGTCGCGCCGGCCCCGACGCTGTGGTACGAACCCCCGCCATGCGGACCTTTCTCGACTTCGAAAAGCCGATCGCGGAGCTGGAAGGAAAGCTCGCAGAGCTGCGCCACTTGAGCAGCACCGGCGAAATCAACATCGCCGAAGAAGTCGCTCGCCTGCAAGTCAAGCTCGAAGCCTCGCTGAAGCAGGTCTACGGCCGGCTCAGCGCCTGGCAGAAGGTGCAGGTCGCCCGTCATGTCGACCGCCCCCACAGCGGCGACTACATCGGCGGCCTGATCGAGGACTTCACCGCGATCGCGGGCGACAAGCTCTTCGCCGAGGACCCGGCGATGGTCGGCGGCATCGGCCGTTTCCGCGGCCGCAGCGTCGTCGTCATCGGCCAGGAGAAGGGCGCCGACACCGAGGGCCGGCTGCGCCACAACTTCGGCATGGCGCGGCCCGAAGGCTACCGCAAGGCCCAGCGGCTGATGCGGCTCGCCGACCGTTTCGCCCTGCCCGTCCTCACCTTCGTCGACACCCCCGGCGCCTACCCGGGCGTCGATGCCGAGGCCCGCGGCCAGGCCGAGGCCATCGCCCGGTCCATCGACACCTGCCTGGAGCTGCGCGTGCCGCTGGTCAGCGTCGTCATCGGCGAGGGCGGCTCGGGCGGTGCCATCGCCCTTGCCACCGCCGACCGGGTGCTGATGCTCGAGCATTCGGTGTATTCGGTCATCTCGCCCGAGGGCTGCGCCTCGATCCTGTGGCGCGACAGCGAGCAGGCGAAGACGGCGGCGCAGGCGTTGCGGATGACGGCCGAGGACCTGAAGGAGCTGGGCACCATCGACGCCATCGTCGCCGAGCCCCTGGGCGGCGCCCACCGTTCGCCGCTGGAGGCCGTGGCCGCCGTCGGCGACGCCCTCGCCGGCGCGCTGGACGAGCTGTCGGCGCTGGACGGCGAGGCGTTGCGCACGGCGCGGCGGGAGAAGTTCCTGCGCATGGGCGTGCCGGCGGCGACCTGAAACACGGGGGGCCGTGGTCCGGAACGGCGCGCGCGCCGGTCAACTGGGGAAAAGGGGTAGTTCATGGAAGATCGTCAATTCGTCCTGGTCACGGGCGGCGCCGGATACATCGGCAGCCACGTCGTCCATGCCCTGCGCGGCGCCGGCTGGCCGGTGGTCGTCGTCGATGATCTTTCCACCGGCCGGCGAGCGGCGGTGCCCGAGGCGGTGCCGCTGATCGAGGGCGACATCGGCGACCGGGCGCTGGTGGACGCGGCGTTGGCCAGGCACAAGCCGGTTGCGGTGATGCATTTCGCCGGCTCCATCGTTGTGCCGGAGTCCGTCAGCGACCCGTTGCGCTACTACTCGAACAACACCGCCGCCAGCCTGACCCTGATCTCGGCCTGCGTCGCCGCCGGCGTCGACAACTTCATCTTTTCCTCCACCGCCGCGGTCTACGGCGAACCGGAGCGCTCCCCCGTCGCCGAGAGCGATCCCACCGCGCCGATCAACCCCTACGGCTCGTCGAAGCTCTGCACCGAGTGGGTCCTCCGCGACACCAGCGCCGCCACCCCGCTCCGCTACGTGGCGCTGCGCTACTTCAACGTCGCCGGCGCCGACCCGGAGGGGCGGACGGGCCAGTCCACCGAGAAAGCGACGCACCTGATCAAGGTCGCCTGCCAGGCGGCCCTGGGTCTACGCCCGGACATGGAGGTCTTCGGCGACGACTACCCCACCGCCGACGGCACCTGCGTTCGCGACTACATCCACGTCAGCGACCTCGCCGAGGCCCACGTCAAGGCGCTGGACTACCTTGCCGCCGGCGGCGAGAGCACCGTGCTCAACTGCGGCTATGGCCATGGCTTCTCGGTCCGCGAAGTCCTGGAGACGGTCCGCGACGTCGCCGACGGGGAGCTCTCCTGGCGGATCGGCCCGCGCCGGCCCGGCGACCCGCCGGAGTTGGTTTCGGCCAGCGACCGGATCCGCGGCATCCTCGGCTGGGAGCCGCGCTACGACGACCTGCGCTTCATCGTCGAGACGGCGATGGACTGGGAGCGCCGGCTCGTCGACGAGCGGGTGTAGGGCGGCACAAGGAAATCGGGCGATGGCGGGCGACGGCACGATCCTCATCGGCGCGGCGGACGACGGGCCGGTCAGCTTCGATCTCCGCTTCGCCAACCGCCATGGCCTGATCGCCGGCGCGACCGGCACCGGCAAGTCGGTGACGCTGCAGGTGCTGGCGGAAAGCTTCTCGCGAAACGGCGTTCCGGTCTTCCTGGCCGACGTCAAGGGCGACCTGTCCGGGCTCGCCGCGGCCGCCGCTCCGTCGGAGAAGCTCGCCGAACGGGCACGCCGCGTCGGCCTCGACGCGCTCACCGGCGAGGCCGCGCCGGTCGTCTTCTGGGACGTCTTCGGCCAGGCGGGGCACCCGGTGCGGGCGACCGTCTCGGAGATGGGGCCGCTGCTCCTCGCCCGCCTGCTGGGCCTCAACGACACCCAGGAGGGCGTGCTCCAGGTCGTCTTCGCCGTGGCCGACGACCAGGGCCTGCTGCTCCTGGACCTCAAGGACCTGCGGGCGATGCTGACCTTCGTCAGCGACAACGCCAAGGACCTGAGGACCCGCTACGGCAACGTCGGCGCGGCGTCCGTGGGCGCCATCCAGCGCCAGCTCCTCGCCCTGGAGCGCCAGGGCGCCGAGGCCTTCTTCGGCGAGCCGGCGATCGCGATCGACGACCTGATGCAGTGCGACGCCAACGGCCGCGGGCACGTCGGCATCCTGGCCGCGGCCGAGCTGGTGCAACGGCCGGCGCTCTATTCCACCTTCCTGCTCTGGCTGCTCTCGGAGCTGTTCGAGGAGCTGCCCGAGGTCGGCGACCTGGACAAGCCGCGGCTGGTCTTTTTCTTCGACGAGGCGCACCTCCTGTTCGACGACGCGCCGAAGATCCTGCTCGACAAGATCGAGCAGCTCGTTCGGCTGATCCGCTCCAAGGGCGTCGGCGTCTACTTCGTAACCCAGAGCCCCACCGACCTGCCCGACGCGGTGCTCGGCCAGCTGGGCAACCGCATCCAGCACGCGCTCCGGGCGTTCACCGCCAGCGACCAGAAGGCGGTCCGCGCCGCCGCCGGGACCTTCCGCGCCAACCCCGCGTTCAAGACGGAGGACGCGATCACCGCCTTGGGGGTCGGCGAGGCGCTGGTCTCGACGCTGGAAGGTAAGGGCACGCCGACGATGGTGCGCCACGTCGTGATCCGCCCGCCCGCCTCGCAGATCGGGCCGGTGGACGAGCAGATGCGCGCGGCGCTGCTGGCCGCCGGGCCGTTCGCCGGCCGCTACGACCTCGCCATCGACCGCCAGTCCGCCTACGAGGTTCTGGCCGCCCGCGCCGAGGCCGCGGCGAGGGACGAGGCGGCGCAGGCAGCGGACAAAGCCGCGGCACCGCCGGCACGGGCGCGGACGACGCGCGGCCGGCGCGAGCCGGACGGCTTCGCCGAGGCCTTCGCCAAGTCCGCCATGCGCTCGGCCAGCCGGCAGCTCGGCACCGCCCTGGCCCGCGGCCTGCTCGGCTCGCTCTTTCGCGGCCGGTAAGGCCAAGCCGTGTTCAGCCCGCCGCCGTTCAGCCGGCCGCCGGCCCCGGCCGTGGCGCATGCCCTGAACGGAGCACCGGCAGTTCGACGGTGACCGTCAAGCCACCGCCGTCTGCGTTCGCAAGCCGCACCTCGCCGCCGTGGGCCAGGATCGTCGAACGGGCGACGGTGAGGCCCAGGCCGGTCCCGCCGGTCTCGCGGCTGCGGCTGCTCTCCAGCCGGTAGAAGGGGTCGAACACCCGCTCGAACTGTCCCGGCGGGATCCCGGGGCCGTCGTCGGCGATGGTGACGACGTACGCGTCGGCCTGCCTCGTAAGCGACACGCGGGCCCTGTGCCCGTACTTCAGCGCGTTCTCGACCAGGTTGCCGAACGCCCGCTTCAGCGCCAGCGGCCGGCACGGCAGCGGCGCGTAGCAGGCTTCGAGCAGTACGACGTCGTGGCCGGCGTCGACGAGATGATCGCAGACGGTCTCCAGGATGGTGGCGACGTCGACCGTGCGGACCTCCTCGCCGGTGGCATCGCCACGGAGGAAGTCGAGCGTCGACTGGATCATCGCCTCCATCTCGTCGAGGTCGCTCTCGATCGTCCGGCGCAGGTCCTGGTCGGCGACGAACTGCGCGCGCAGCCTGAGCCGGGTGATCGGCGTCTTCAGGTCGTGGGAGACGGCCGCCAGCGTCTGCGTCCGGTCCTCGATCAGCCGCTTGATCCGGGCCTGCATCCGGTTGAAGGCGCTGGCCGCCACCCTCACCTCCCGCGGCCCCTCGGCTGGAAGCTCCGGCGAGGCGGCGCTCGTGCCGATGCGGTCGGCGGCGGCCGAAAGCGAGCCCAGCGGCGCAGTCACCGAGCGGACCAGGAACACCGAGACGAGCAGCGTGCCCAGCGCCATCGCGCTCATCGAGCCGAGCACGCCGTGGTCGTCCGAGGCCGCGAGGTGGGCGGTCGAGATCCTGAAGTTCAGCCAGGTCTCGTCCGGCAGCTGGACCGAGGCCAGCAGCAGGTGGTGGTCGCCCTCGGTTGCGGCCGCGGGCGCGGGCGCGCCAGCCTCGTCGGCGAAGGCAATGCGAACGCGGCCCTCGGCGATGTCCGGGGCCAGCTCGCCCAGCCGCTTGCGGATCGGCTCGGTCCGCGCGCTTGCGACGCTCCCGGCGCCCACCGCGCTGCGCGGGCTCCAGTGGACGTCGGCCATCGCGGTGGAGAGCGCCCGGGCCGTGGCTTCCCGCTGGACCTCCGGCAGGCCGCCGATCGCCCGCGTGACCGAGGCCACCTCCTCGGCCAACTGCTCCTCGCGCGCGCTCCCCAGCAGCTCCTCGATGCCGAGCTGGTAGATCCACATGCTCCACAGGTGGAACAGGCCGAGGCTGAACAGCAGGATGACGATGGTTCGCCCGGCGAGCGTATCCGGGACCAGCCGCCTCACCACCGCTTGACCGTCGGCAGGAAGATGTAGCCGGCGCCGCGCACGGTCTTGATCAGCGGCGGCGCGCTGGAGCCGCTTTCCAGCTTGCGGCGGATCCGGCTGATCTGGACGTCGATGCTGCGGTCGAACGGGTTGGAGGCCCGGTTGCGGGCCAGCTCCAGCAGTTGCTCTCGCGACAGGATCCGGTTGGGATGCTCGACCAGCGCGATGAGCACGTCGTACTCGCCGCCGCTGAGATCGACGACCACGCCGGCCGGCGACGTCACCTCGCGGCGCAGCGTATCCAGCGTCCAGCCGGCGAAGGTGATCGTCCGCCCGCCCCGCGCCGCCTCCCCGCCCTGCCCCGCCGCGGCCCGACGCAGGACGGCGCGGATGCGCGCCAGGAGCTCGCGCGGGTTGAACGGCTTCGGCAGGTAATCGTCGGCGCCGACCTCGAGGCCGACGATGCGGTCGGTGTCCTCGCCCTTGGCGGTGAGCATGATCACCGGGATCGACGACGACGTCCGCAGCTCGCGGCAGAGGTCGATCCCGGGCGTCCCGGGGAGCATCAGGTCGAGAATGATCAGGTCGATGACCGCGCCGGCCAGGGTCTCGCGCATCTCCCGGCCGTCGCGCGCGCCGGTGACGCGGTAGCCGTTCTCGCCCAGGAACCGCCCGAGCAGGGTCCGCACCTGGCTGTCGTCATCGACGACGAGGATGTGCGCTTCCCGGTCCATCCCTGGTCCACGGCTTGTTGCGCGAAGCGGCCGAACCTCCGGCCGCGGCGCAGGTTATCCCGCTCCGCGCCCGCCGCAACACCCTCGCGTCCCCTCGCGTCACGGGCGAAAAGCGTGGCCATGGCGGCAGGCGCCCATCGGCGGGTTCCAGCAACGCTTTTTTACAAACCGGCAAAACTGCGGAGACCGCGCCCGGATAGGCTCGTAACCGCCCGGCAAGGCGCACGGGCGCACGCGGTCAGGCGGTCCGCTGACGAAATGGCACGACGAAGTTGCATGGATGCTTAGCGGAAGCCGCACGTTCCTCCCCCTCGGTCTGCTGCTCGTGTGCGCGGCCGTCTTCGCCGCCTTGGCGCCGGCAGCGGCGGACGGATCGCCGGGTCGGGCCGTCTCAGGGCCGCCCGCCGGAGCAAACCCCGGGCGGTCCGTCGACGAGATGCTGGCGATCGCGCGGACGATGAACCCGGGGCTGGCGGCGGCGGCGCTCGACGCCCACGCGGCGCAGCTCCGCGTCGGCACGACCGGGCGCTACCCGGATCCGATGCTGCGCACCGAGTTCGAGGACATCACCGGCGACGGCAACCGCTACGCGCCGGACACGCTGGGCCGGATCAAGTACACGGTCGAGCAGACGATCCCGCTCTGGGGCAAGCTCGGCCTGGAGCGGAAGATGGCTTCGGCCGAGGCCGACGCCGCCGCCGAGCAGCGCCGCGTCGTCGAGACCGAGCTCGCCGCCCGGATCAAGGTGGTGTTCGCCAACGCCTACGCGACCGAGCAGGCGATCCGCATCAACGAGGAGCTGCTGGACACGGTCGAGGCCATCGCCCGCGTCGCCCAGAGCCGCTATGGGCAAGGCGCCGGCGGCCAGCAGGACGCGGTCATGGCCGAGGTCGAGCGTGGCCGGCTGCAGGCGGATCTCGCACGCCTCCACGGAGACCGCCGGACCTGGGCGGCGCAGCTGAACGCCCTGCTCAACCGGCCGATCACCGCACCCCTGGCACCGCCGGCGGAGCTGCGGCGGATGCCGCCGGCGGAGGCGCTTTCGCTCGAAGCACTCGTCGAGCGGGCGCGGCGCGCGAGCCCGGCGCTCGCCATGGACGCCGCCCGCATCACCGCCGACCGGCGGGCGGCGGAGCTGGTGCGGCGGACCTGGTATCCGGACGTGACGCTGGGGGTTTCGGTGTTCGACGAGGACGGCGGCAACGACCGGGAGTTCGGCGGCTACGAGGCGATGGTGTCCTTCGACGTGCCGCTGCAGTGGGGCCTGCGCCGGGCGCGGGAGGGCGAAGCCCGGGCCAGGCTCGCGGCGTCGCAGGCGCGCCGGGAGGCCACCAACCTCGACCTGCAGAGCCAGCTCGGCGCCGCGCACGCGGCCCTGGTCTCGGCCCGGCAGGGCGAGCGGATCCTCCGCGAGGTCAACATCCCGCAGACGAAGGTGGTGCTGCAGTCGGCCCTGGCCGGCTACCAGCTGGGCCGGGTCGATCTGCCAACGGTGCTGCTCGCCGAGCAGGCGGTGCTTCGCGTGGCGCTGGACCGCATCGACCTGCTGACCCTGCAGCAGGTGCAACTCGCCGAGATCGAGCGGGCGATCGGAGAAGAGCTGTGAGGTGGATCACGCTGGCGGCCGTCGCCCTGCTCGCAGCGAGCCTCGGGCTTGACGGCGGCTATTGGTTGTCAGAGCGGCATGGTCTCGATGGTGCGTTCGACAGCCAGGGAAACGCCGAGGATCACGCAGCCCACGCCGGGGGCGAACCGGGCGGGCGGGCGGTGCTCTACTACAAGGACCCCATGGGCGGGCCGGACACCTCGCCGGTGCCGAAAAAGGACTGGATGGGGATGGACTACGTCCCGGTCTACGCCGACAGGGGCCCCGCCGAGGCTCCCGCGCACGGCCATGAAGATCACGCGGCGCCAACCGCCCCTGCGGATCAGCATGCCGACCATGCGGCGACCACGTTGGCTCCGGCGCACGAGCACGGCGACCACGCCGCGGCGCCGGCCGCCTCGTCGGCGCCGGGCGATCGCAAGCCGCTCTACTACCGCAACCCCATGGGGCTGCCGGACACGTCGCCGGTCCCGAAGAAGGACCCGATGGGGATGGACTACGTGCCCGTGTATCCCGAGGAGGCCGAAGCGGCGGCACAGGGCGTCGTCCGGATTTCGCCCGAGCGGGTCCAGATGATCGGGGTGCAGAGCGAAGCGGTGGCCCCCCGTAACCTCGTTCGCCCGGTGCGCGCGGTCGGGACGGTGGAGTTCGACGAGCGGCGGACGTACGTCGTCTCGACCCGCTACGAAGGCTGGATCGAGCGGCTGCTGGTCAACACCACCGGCCAGACCGTCCGCCAGGGGCAGCCGCTGATGGAGGTCTACGCGCCGGACCTGGTCCTGGCCCAGCAGGAGTACGCGTTGCTGCGCCAGTCGCTCGCGGAGGGCGGCGGCGAGGCTGCAGGCACGTCGCGCCGGCTGCTGGACGGTGCCGAGCAGCGGCTGCGCTTCCTCGACGTCCCGCCGGCGGCGCTGCAAAGCCTCAGGCGCGGCGGCCGGCCGCAGGACAGGGTAACGATCCCGTCCCCCGTCACCGGCACCGTGATCGAGAAGCCCTCGGTGCAGGGGATGCGGTTCATGCCGGGTGAGCCCCTCTACCGGATCGTCGACTTGTCCACAATGTGGGTGGTCGCCGAGGTGTTCGAGCAGGACCTGGGCGGCGTCCGGATCGGCCAGGAGGCGGTGACCAGCGTCAAGGCTTACCCCGGGCGGAGCTTCTCCGGCCGCGTCGCCTTCGTCTATCCGACCGTCGGCGCCGAGACCCGCACCGCTCGGGTGCGGATCGAGATCCCCAACCCGGACGAGCTGCTCAAGGCCGGGATGTACGCCACCGTCGAGATCGCCGCGCCGCTGGACGCAAAAGACGTCCTCGCCGTGCCGGAGTCGGCGGTGCTGGACTCGGGCGCCCGCCAGGTCGTGCTGATCGACCACGGCGACGGGCGGTTCGAGCCCCGTGCGGTGTCGCTGGGCGAGCGGGCCGATGGCTACGTCGCGGTGCTCGGCGGCGTGGAGGCCGGCGAAAGCGTCGTCGTCAGCGCCAATTTCCTCATCGACGCCGAGAGCAACCTCAAGGCTGCCTTGAGCGGCTTCTCGGGCGGCGGGGGTCACCAGCACTGATGATCGCCGCCGTCATCCGCTGGTCGTCGCACAACCTGTTCCTGATCCTGCTGGGCACCGTGTTCGTCGTCGGCGCCGGCATCTACGCCGTCGCCAAGACGCCCATCGACGCCATCCCCGACCTCTCCGACGTCCAGGTGATCGTCTACACCGAGTTCCCCGGCCAGGCGCCGCAGGTGGTGGAGGACCAGGTCACTTTCCCGTTGACCACGGCGATGCTCGCCGTGCCGCATTCAAAGGTCGTCCGCGGCCTCTCGATGTTCGGCGTCTCCTTCGTCTACGTCATCTTCGAGGACGGCACCGACCTCTATTGGGCGCGCTCGCGGGTCCTCGAATACCTCAACTTCGCCTCCGGCCGCCTGCCGCGAGGGGTGACGCCGACGCTCGGGCCGGACGCCACCGGGGTCGGCTGGGTCTACCAGTACGTCGTCCTCAGCGCCAAGCGCACCCTGGCGGAGCTGCGCACGCTCCAGGACTGGTCCATCCGCTTCGCGCTGACCAAGGCGCAGGGCGTCTCGGAGGTCGCCAGCGTCGGCGGCTTCGTCAAGACCTACGCCGTCACCGTCGACCCGCTGCGGCTCAAGGGCTATCGCATTCCTTTGGCCGACGTCATCGACGCCATCCGCGCCAGCAACATGGACGTCGGCGGCCGCGTCGTCGAAATGGCGGAAACCGAGTACGTCGTTCGCGGCCGCGGCTACCTGCGGGGCGTGGAGGACCTCGAGCAGGTGGTCCTGAAGGCGGACGGGCTGACGCCGGTGCTGCTCCGCGACGTCGCCCGGATCGACCTCGGCCCCGACGAGCGGCGCGGCCTCACCGAGCTGAACGGCCAGGGCGAGGTCGTGAGCGGCATCGCTGTCCAGCGCTACGGCGAGAACGCGCTCGACGTCATCGACAACGTCAAGAAGACCATTGCCGAGATCGGCCCGAGCCTGCCTGCGGACGTCAGCATCGAGCCGGTCTACGACCGCTCCGAGCTGATCGAACGCGCCATCGACACGCTGACGCGGACGCTGATCGAGGAGAGCCTGATCGTCGCCCTCGTCTGCATCGTCTTCCTGCTGCACGTCCGCAGCGCGCTGGTCGCGATCATCATGCTCCCCGTCGGCGTGCTGATGGCCTTCATCGCCATGCACGCCCTCGGCATCAACTCGACCATCATGTCGCTCGGCGGCATCGCCATCGCCATCGGCGCGATGATCGACGCCGCGATCGTGATGATCGAGAACGCGCACAAGCACCTCGAACGCGCGGCGCCGGAGACGCCCCGGATCCAGTCCATCGTCGACGCCGCGGTCGAGGTGGGCCCGGCGCTGTTCTTCTCGCTCCTGATCATCACCGTGTCGTTCCTGCCCATCTTCGCCCTCGAGGCGCAGGAAGGGCGGATGTTCAAGCCGCTGGCCTACACCAAGACCTTCGCCATGGCGGCAGCGGCATTCCTCTCGGTGACGCTGGTGCCGGCGCTGATGGTGCTGTTCATCCGCGGCCGGATCAGGCCCGAGCACGAGAACCCCATCAACCGCGTCCTGATCCGGATCTACCGGCCGCTGATCCGGCTGGTGCTGCGGGCCAAGACGGCCACGATCCTGGTCGCGGTCCTCGCGCTGGTCGTCTCGGTCTACCCGGCCATGCGCATCGGCAGCGAGTTCATGCCGACCCTGAACGAGGGATCGCTGCTCTACATGCCCGTGACCCTGCCGGGGCTCTCGATCACCAAGGCCGCCGAGCTGGTGCAAAAGCAGAACGAGATCATCAAGTCCTTCCCCGAGGTCGCCTCGGTCTACGGCAAGGCCGGGCGCGCCGCCACCGCCACCGACCCGGCGCCGCTGGAGATGTTCGAAACCGTCATCAACCTGAAGCCGGAGAGCGACTGGCGGGAGGGGATGACCACCGACGCGCTGATCGCCGAGATGGACCAAGCGCTGCAATTCCCCGGCGTCAGCAACGCCTGGACCATGCCGATCAAGGCCCGCATCGACATGCTGTCCACCGGCATCCGCACGCCCATCGGCATCAAGGTGTTCGGCCCCGACCTGGAGGGCCTGGAGCGGCTGGCGCGCGAGATCGAGGCGGCGGTCCGAGCCGTTCCCGGCACCACCAGCGCCTTCGCCGAACGGGTGCTCGGCGGCTACTACCTGGAGATTGAGCCGGACCGCCCCGCGCTCGCCCGCTACGGCCTCAGGATCGAGGACGTCCAGGAGGTGGTCCGCACCGGCCTCGGCGCGGAGGCGGTGACGACCACGGTCGAGGGCCGCGAGCGCTACACGGTCAACGTCCGTTATCCGCGCGCCTTCCGCTCCAGCCCGCAGGCCATCGCCTCGGACGCCCTGATCGCGACCCCGGCCGGCGGGACGGTGCCGCTGGGTCAGGTCGCGCGGGTGAGCCTGGCCAAGGGGCCGGCCAGCATTCGCACCGAGAACGCCCAGCTCGCCGTCTACATCTTCGTCGACGTCCGCGGCCGCGACATCGGCGGCTACGTCGCCGAGGCCAAGGAGGCGGTCGCCGAGCGGGTGAGCTTCCCGCAAGGGTCCTACGTCACCTGGAGCGGCCAGTTCGAGTACCTCGAACGCGCCAAGGCGCGGATGCAGATCGTCGTGCCGGTGACGCTCGCGATCATCTTCCTACTGCTCTACCTGAACTTTCGCCGGGTCACCGAGACGCTGATCGTCATGCTGGCCCTGCCCTTCGCCCTGATCGGCGGCCTGTGGCTGGTCCACGCGCTGGGCTACGACATGAGCGTCGCCGTCGCCGTCGGCTTCATCGCCTTGGCCGGCGTCGCGGCCGAGACCGGCGTCATCATGCTGATCTACCTCGACCATGCCTGGGCCGAGGTCAGGCGCGCCTGCGCCGCCGAGGCGCGCGAGCCCAGCCGCGAGGACCTCGCCCGCGCCATCATGGTCGGCGCGGTGGAGCGGGTGCGGCCGAAGATCATGACCGTGGTCGCGATCATGGCCGGGCTGTTGCCGATCCTGTGGTCCACCGGCACGGGATCGGAGATCATGCGCCGGATCGCCGTGCCGATGGTCGGCGGGATGATCTCGTCGACGGTCCTGACCCTGATCGTCATCCCGGCCATCTACGGCGTGGTCAAGGGCTGGCGCCTGCCGCCGGCATCGCGGGCGGACCGGCCCGGGGACCGGCGGGTGCCGGCCGCGGCAGGGTGAAGCCCAATGTTCGCAGTCGAATAGGAGAAGCCATGTCACGAGAGGAACATCCGTCCGGAAAGACCGTCTGGAGGTTCTCAGCCCTCATCGCCGCCCTGGTGACGGTCGCTGCAGCCGGCGCGGCGGTGTGGTCGCCACGGACGTCGAATGCCCAGGAGGTCACCGTCTACATGTCGCCCTACTGCGGCTGCTGCGGCGACTGGGTGAAGCACCTGGAGGCCGACGGCTTCAGCGTCGAGAAGCGCATGGTCGAGGACGTTTCCGTGGCGCGCAGGACGCACGGCGTGCCGCCGGCGCTCGCCTCCTGCCACACCGCGGTGGTGGACGGCTACGTCGTCGAGGGCCACGTCCCGGCCTCCGACATCCGCCGGCTGCTCGCGGAACGGCCGCGGGCGCTGGGCCTGTCGGCGCCGGGCATGCCGGCGGGATCGCCGGGGATGGAGGCAGCCGGAACCGAGCCCTACGAGACCGTGCTCTTCCGCGCCGACGGCAGCGCCGACGTCTTCGCCAGGCACGGAACCCGGTGAGCGAGATGACCACGCTCGACGCCGACTGCATCTTCTGCCGGATCATCGCGGCGAGGTCCCGAGCGTCCGGGTCTTCGAGGACGACCGGACGCTGGCCTTCATGGACATCAACCCGGTCCATCCGGGGCACGTCCTGGTCATCCCCAAGATCCACGCCGAGACGATCTTCGATCTGCAGGAGCCGTGGCTGACGGCGACGGTGCTGGTCGCGCAAAAGCTTGCCCGGGCGGTGCAGGCGGCGTTCCGGCCCTACGGCCTCAACATCGTCCAGGCCAACGGCCCCGGCGCGGCGCAGTCGGTCCCACACGTCCACTGGCACGTGATGCCGCGGACCAGGGACGACGGCCTGGCCATGAACTGGCCGCTCCGCCCCGGCGACATGGCAGCCATCGCCGACGCCGCCGAGCGGCTGCGGGCGGCGCTGGGACGCTAGGAGCCCGTCCGGGAACCGCCGGAGCCGGCCTCGCGGCGTTATCGCCTGTGGCGGCCGGCGACGGCTTTCGGGTTGGTCCTCATGACTCTGTTCAAAGGGGAGGGTCGCTGGCGCAGGGCCGCCCCGGCGGCGCAGAAAGAGGACCCAACAATAAGAGCGAAGAACATCCTCCGGCACCCTCACCCCGCCGCTGCGGGCGCGCCGTCAGTACCCGATGCAGATCTTGCCGAAGTGGCGGGCCTCGGCGAAGGTGGCGAAGGCCTTCGGCGCCTCGTCGAAGCGGAACACCCGGTCCACCACCGGGTGCAGCCGGTGGGCGGCGATGGCCCGGACCATCGCCTCGAAGCCGTCGCGCGAGCCGACGGTGACGCCCTGCAGGCGCAGGTTGCGCATCACCACCAGCGGCAAGGGGAAGCTGGCCTCGGCGCCGGAGAGCACCCCGATCAGGCTGACGGTGCCGCCGATCCGGGCGGCGCGCACCGACTTCGCCAGCGTCTCGGCGCCGCCGAGCTCGACGACGTGGTCGCAGCCCTCGCCGCCCGTGAGCGCCTTGACCTCGCGGTCCCACTCCGGAGTCTTGCGGTAGTTGATGACCGCGTCGGCGCCGAGCTGGCGGCCGCGGGCGAGCTTGTCGTCCCGCGACGACGTGAGGATCACCGAGGCGCCGGCGAGCTTGGCGAACTGCACCGCGAACAGGGCGACGCCGCCGGTCCCCTGCACCAGCACCACGTCGCCCGGGCCGACCGCGCCTTGCGTGACGATGGCGCTCCAGGCGGTGAGCGCGGCGCAGGGCAGGCACGCCGCCTCGGCGTCGCTCAGGTGCTCGGGGACGCGGGCGACGGCCTCGGCGGCCACCACCATCCGCCGGCGCAGCACGCCGTCCAGCGGGCCACCGAGGGTGATGCGGAACTTCGACGGCACCGGCTCACCGCCGATCCAGGCGGGGAAGTAGATCGGGCACACCCGGTCCCCGACGCCGACCCGGTCGACGCCCGGGCCTGCCGCCACCACCTCGCCCACCCCGTCGGAGAGCGGGATCAGCGGCAGCTTGTTGCGGGCGCCGTAGCCGCCGTTGATGGTGAGCCAGTCGCGATAGTTGAGCGAGGCGGCGCGCATCTCCAGCAGGACCTCGCCGGGCCCGGGCTCGGCCTCGGGCCGCTCCGCCCTGACCAGCTTGTCCGGGGCGAAACCCTCTTCCAGTTGCCAGACCTCCACGCGTTCCTCCTCGAGCCCCTCAAGCGAGCCGTGGTTGGGTAGGTGCACTCGGCTTTACGACATCGTCATCGCGAGCCGCGGAGCGGCGTGGCGATGTAGGTCGGGTTAGCCGCAGGCGTAACCCGACGGACGAGTGGCCGGTCATGCGTCGGATTACGGCTTCGCCTAATCCGACCTACGGGTACGTCGGCTTCGCCTCCTCGCAATGACGATCTTCTATTACTCGACACGTCCACGACTTGCACTCGGGTCACTCGATGCCGCCCACCTGTTCGACGGCCGTCCTGGCGGCCAGCCTCGCCACCACCGTAGCGTCGATCTCGGCGAGGCCGAAGCTCTGGGTGTTGGCCGCGCCGGCGGCGGTGGCGAAGCGCAGCGCCGAGGCGGCGTCGAGCCCGTCGGCAAAGCCGGCGAGCAGGCCGGCGAGAAAAGCGTCGCCGCTGGCGACGGCGTTTACCGGCGCGAGCTCCGGCGGCCGGGCGAGCCAGGTGCCGTCCGCGGTCGCCAGCACCGCGCCCGCGGCGGCGGCGGTGACGGCGGCCTGGCCGGCGCCCCGCAGGCGCAGGGCCCGGGCGACGCGCACGGCGTCGGCGATGGTAGCGACCGACGTGCCGAAGAACGCCCCCGCCTCCTCGGCGTTGATCTTGACGCCACCGGGACCGGCGCACAGCGCGTCCGCCAGCGCCTCGCCGCCGACGTCGACCCAGACCGGCTGCCCGCCGGCCCCGGCGGCGATGACCAGCTTCGCCAGCGCCCCGGTGGGGGCCGCCCGCGGCAGGCTGCCGCAGATGCAGACGGAGGTGCAGCCGGAGGCCGCGGCCACCCGGACGTCATGGGTGAAGCGGTCCCAGTCGCCCTCCTCGAGGGCCGGCCCCGGCTCGTTGACGACGGTGGCCATGCCGTGGTCGTCGACGACGATTACGCAGGTGCGGGTTTCACCGGCGATCCAGGTCCAGGCGCTGTTCAGGCCCTCGCGGCGAGCCCCGTCGGCGGCGCGGCAGCCCGCCTCGCCGCCGAGCAGCCCGGCGCAGCGGGCGCTCTGGCCGAGCCGGCGCAGGGCGCGGGCGACGTTCACGCCCTTGCCGCCGCAGCTCACCTGCGACGACCTGGCGCGGACGACCGCGCCCGCCGTGAAGCTCGGCACGCTGAGCAACCGATCGATCGCGACGTTGGGTGTCACGCAGAGGATGATCATCGCATCCGCCGAAACCTGCCGGGCATGCAAGGGCGCGTCCGGGACCCAAGCTTGCGGATCCGGCCACCATGCTGGAATAGTGGCCGGGAAAAGGGGGCGCAACGGGAAATGCCAAACTCCAACCCGGTCCTGTGCGGCTCGATCGCCGCCCGTCCCGGCAGCTTCGGCGTCGCCATGCACAACGCCGCCTACCGGGCGATGGGGCTGAACTTCGCCTACATCGCCTTCGGCACGGAGGACACGGCCGGGGCCATGGCGGCGATGCGCGCGCTGGGCATTCGCGGCCTCGGCCTGACAATGCCGCACAAGGTCCGGGCCGTCGCCCATTTGGATGAGCTGGCGGACGACGCCCGTGCCATCGGCGCCGTCAACACCGTCGTCAACGAGGAGGGCCGGCTCGTCGGCCACAACGTCGACTGGATCGGCGCGGTGCACGCCTTCACCGAAGCCCTGCCCCTCCCCGGCATCCGCGCCGCCGTGGTGGGTGCCGGCGGCGGCGCCAGGGCCATCGTCTACGGCCTGATCCGCGAAGGCGCCGCGGTCTCGGTCTTCAACCGCGGGGCCGCCGCGGGCGAGGCCGTGGCGCGGGAACTCGGCGCGGACTACGCCGGCCCGCCGGAGACACTCGGCGAAGGCCACGGCTTCGACCTGATCGCCCACGCGACGCCGGTAGGCTTCGACGATCCCGCCTCGATGCTGGTCGGCGAAGCCGCGCTGCGGCCGCCTGCGGTCGTCTTCGACGCCGTGCCGCGGCCGGTGGAAACGCGGCTGCTGCGCGAGGCCAAGGCCCGCGGCTGCGTCACCATCCCCGGCGTGCGCATGCAGCTTCACCAAGCCGCAGCGCAGTTCCGGCTCTACACCGGCTCGGAGCCGGATCTCGGGCTCATGGAGGAGGCGCTGGCCGGGGCGACGGCGGCGCTCGCCGCCGGAGGCTGAGCCCAAAACGACGAGAGGGCGCTCCGGGGAGCGCCCTGCTCGGGTGAGGTGGGGTTAAGAGCGCTAAGGGCGGCTGCGCTTCAGCTGCTGAAGCCGGCGCACTGGTCCTCGGCGTTGCCCTGCACGACGTTGCCGCCGCCGTTCCGCGGCGCCGGGGTGTTCTCCTTGCACTGCAGGTTGCCGTCGATGGTGTTGTCGCGAATGCGTACGACGGCGGTGTTCTGGAACACCTGGACGTCGGCGTTGACGGTGTTGCCGAACACGTTCGCTGGGGCGTTGTTGCTGTCGAGCAGGATGGTCCCGCCCACCTGAACGTCGATGATCGTGCTGGTCAGCCCGGCGACGGTGTTCTTGATCTGGATGTCGCCGTTGACCTCGGTGTCGCGGCCGGTGTTCGGATCCGGCTGCAGCCTGATCCGGTTCGCCCCTTCGGACTGCAAGGAACCGACGATCGTGGAGCCCTGAACGAGCAGGTTCCCGCCGGTGGTGACGACGATGTTGCCTTGCACCGTCGAGTTTCGAATGGTGCAGGTTCCGTTTACGAACACGTTGTCGACGGTCTTGCGAATGACGTTTGGCGGGCAGTCGATCTCCTCGGCCCGCACCTCGCCGACGTCGGCAGCGAACACCGAGATCAACAGAACCGGCGCGATGTATAGGGACTTCATTTCAACTCTCCCGCTAGTGGTACCCGAAGATTGAAGCATTCATTTGGGCCCGCTTCCTGCGGGAGCCAACGACCTCATCCGACGTTCATGACTGCTTAACTTCATTTTCATGTTGAAGAAGTACGCGCTCCGTCCCTAGATGGACCATTCGCCGCTCCGACCCATCATCCCGTGGTCCCGAGGCCGCTGGCGATGGCGTTGACCAGGAGCAGCAGACGCGGCAGCAGCGCTTCGGCGGCGCCCTCGTCGCCCCGCCGCTGCGCCTCGCGCCACTGCCGGATCAGCCCGATCTGCTGGTGGTGAAGGACGCGCAGCGCCGGCGAGCGGAGCTCGATCGACCGGGTCAGCGTCGGCCGGCGCGCTTCCAGCGCTCCGCACTGCAGCTGCTCCAGCGCGGCGCGGGTGGCGGCGTACTCGTCGAGGATGGGGGCGAGGAAGCGTTCGCGCAGGCGCTCGTCCTCGACCAGGCCGGCGTAGGCGCGCATCAGCTCGGCGTCGGCGGTAAGGATGCTGGTGGAGGCATTGCCGAAGGCATAGACCAGGGGCGGCCAGTGGCGGCCGCAGATGGCTTCGGCCAAGGCGGCGAAGGCCTCCGGGTCCTCCTGCCGCAGCGCCGACAGCGCGCTGCCGACCCCGTACCAGCCGGAAAGGTAGAAGCGCGACTGGCTCCAGGCGAACACCCAGGGGATGGCGCGGAGGTCGGGAAGCGTCCGCCCGCCGGTGCGCCGGGCCGGGCGTGAGCCGATGCGGCTCTGCTCGATGACGTCGATGGGCGTCGCCTGGGAGAAGAACTCGACGAAGCCCTCCGCATCGACCAGCGACCGGTAGGCGCGGCGGCTGGCGGTGGCCAGCCGGTCCATCAGCGGCACCATCGGCCCGTCGGCGCCGGCGGCGTCGCCGCCGGCGTCCAGCAGGGTGCGGCGGACGGCGCCGGCGTCCAGCAGTTCCAGGTTGTGCGCGGCGGTGATGCGGTTCGCGTACTTCTGAGCGATGGTTTCGCCCTGCTCGGTCAGGCGCAGGTCGCCGGCGACGGAGCCGGGCGGCAGGGCGTCGAGAAAGCGGTGCGCCGGGCCGGCGCCGCGGCTGATGGTGCCGCCGCGGCCATGGAAGAAGCGGATGCGCACGCCGGCCTCGGCGCCGACCTGGGCGAGCTCCAGCTGGGCCCGGTAGAGCGACCAGAAGCTGGACAGCAGGCCACCGTCCTTGTTGGAGTCGCTGTAGCCGATCATGACCTGCTGGCGCGGCGCGCCGTCGCCGCGCTCGCGCGCCTGCTCCTGAAGGCTCCTTTTGGTGAGCGGGTGGGCAAGGAAGTCGCGCAGGATCGCCGGCGCCTGGCGCAGGTCCTCGATGGTCTCGAAGAGGGGTACGACCGGGAGCCTGCACCATGCCCCGTCGGCATCACGGGCGAGCAGGCCGCCCTCGCGGGCCAGCAGGTAGACGGCGAGCAGGTCCGACACCGAGCGGGTCATGCTGACGATGAGCGCGCCGAGGCCGTCGGCGCCGAAGGCGGCGATCTGCCCGGCGGCGACGCCGTGGGCGTCGAGAACGGCCTGCGCTTCCTCGCCGACGGCGGTGTCCCAGCGCACGAACGGCCGCGGGCTGGCAAGCTCGGCGTCGAGGAAGGCGAGCCTGCGGGGCTCGTCCCAGTCGGCGAAATCGGCCTCGGCGACGCCGGCCGCGGCCAGGAGCTGGCCCATGGCCAGGTCGTGGAAGCGGGAGTTCTGGCGGATGTCGAGCCTGGCGGCATGGAAGCCGAAGGTGCGGACCAGCTCGCTCACGGCGTCCACGTCGGCCCGGGCGAGACGGTCGGCGGCGAGGTCGTGAAGATCGGCGCGGAGGACGGCCAGGTCGTCGAGCAGTTCGCTGGCGCGCCGGTAGGAGGGGCGGTTCCGCCGCGGCGAGGCGGCGGGCGCGTCCGGCAGGGCGGCGAGCATGGCGTTGACGAACCGCCGCCATGGCTCGTCCGGATTGCGCGGCGGGAAGCCGCCGCCGGCCTCGTCCGGCACGGACTCGCCGGCCAGCGTTGCGAGGCGCGCGCAAAACGCGGCGCTCGGCGCCTGCAGCCGGTCGGAGAGGCTGAGGTGGGCGCCGAGCCGGGTCAGGTGGTCGCGGATGAGCTCCAGGGCCAGGGCGCGGAGCTGCGCCAGCGTCTGCTCGGTGATGTCCCCGGTCACGAACGGATGGCCGTCGCGGTCGCCGCCGACCCAGCTTCCGAACTGCAGGTGCGGCAACAGCGGGTACCGGTTCTCGATGAGCGTCGGATCCAGGCCGGCGTCGCGCCACGCCTCGCGCAGCCGGCGAACCAGCAGCGGCAGCACCACGGGAAAGACGTTGCGCAGGTAGTGGAGGACGTTGCGAACCTCGCTCGCGACGTCCGGACGCTCCAGATGGATCTCGCCGGACCGCCACAGCCGCTCCAGCACCGCCTTGATCTGCTCGCGGATGTCGGCCTGCTCGCCCGGCGTCCACATCTGGTTCTCGCGCTGGACGAGGAGCAGGTAGAGCTCGCGGTGGTGCTCGAGGATCGTGCGCCGCTTGGCCTGGGTCGGATGGGCGGTCAGCACCGGCTCGACCCGCACGCCGGGCAGGGCCGCGGCGATGTCCGCCGCATCGTGGCCGGCGGCGACCAGGCGGCGGAACGTGTTCTCCCAGGAGCCCGACCGCTCGCCGAGCGTACCGGCCGCCGCGAGCCGCCGGTGGTTCTGGGCGTAGGCGTTCTCCTCGATCATGTTGAGCAGCGTGAACGCCGTCGAGTAGGCCTGCGGCAGGCGTTCCGGGCATTCGCCGTCGATGGGCACGTCGGCCGCGGCCAGCCACGGCAAGCGCGCGGCGATCGCTTGCTCGCCCTGCTCGCACAGAACCTCCCCGAAGCAGGTCATGATGAAGTCGAGGTCGCGGCTGATCTTCGGCATGTCCCTCTCCCCCTTGATGCGCGCCGGTCTGGATATGGTGCGCGGGGAGGCCGCTTCTGCCCGGTCCGCCGCCTCAAAGGGAAGCTTTTTTCGGCTGCGGCGGCCGCGCGGCCGAGCGTACTGTGCCGATCAACGGCCGGACGGCCTCCGGCGGAAAGAACGGCAGCGGGGTATACGCGCCATGTCCTTGATCAGGACCGAGAGCGAAGACGCGATCGCGACCATCGTCATGACCCACCTGGAGAAGCGGAACGCGCTGAGCGAGGCGCTGATCGGCGAGATCACCACGGCGCTGGAGGCGTTCCGCGAGCAGAAGGTCCGCGCCGTCGTGTTGCGGGCGCCGCCGGGGGCGAAGGTCTGGTCCGCAGGCCACGACGTCGGCGAGATCCCCAACCCCGGCCGCGACCCGCTGGGCTGGGCCGACTCCTTGCGGGTGGTGGTCCGGGCGCTGCAGGACTTTCCGGCGCCGGTCATTGCCCTGATCGAGGGCGGGGTCTGGGGCGGCGGCTGCGAGGTGGCGATGGCCTGCGACATCCTGGTCGCCACGCCGGAGGCGACCTTCGCCATTACCCCGGCGAAGCTGGGCCTGCCCTACAACCTCGGCGGCATCCTGACGCTGATGAACGCGGTGCCGCTGCCGGTCGCCAAGGAGATGCTGTTCACCGCCCAGCCGATCCCCGCCGGCCAGGCTCTCAACCTCGGCATCATCAATTACATCAAGCCGGCGGACGAGATCGACGCGTTCGTCTACGCCATCGGCCGGCAGATCGCCCAGAACGCGCCGCTCAGCATATCGGTGATGAAGGAGTCGCTGCGGCTTCTGGCCAGCGCCCATGCCATCACGCCGGAGCTTTTCGAGAGGATCCAGGGCCTGCGCCGGATCGTCTACGACAGCGCCGACTATGAAGAAGGGCTCAAGGCGTTCCGCGAGAAGCGGAAGCCCCGGTTCCGCGGGGAGTAGCGCCTCGAGCCGACTCGCTCCCCTCGCCGCCTGCAGGCGTTGATCTTAATGAATGCGGGAATATCCATGAAGGCGTGGACCGCCGCGACAAGCACGGCCGTGACGAGAAGAGCGAGACGTCCTGCCGCTTGACATGGTGGACCGCAAAAGCGGGCATGAAGATGTTCGGCATCCGGCGCATCGTTGAGGAGCCGCTATAGCCATGCTCGACGCCACGCCGCTGCTTCGCCTCTACGCCCGGGCGCGGCTGGCCAGGCTCGCCCGCCTCGATCCGGTCGAGACGCAGCGGCGCCAGCTGATGACGCTGGTGAAGGCGGCGGCGCACACCCGCTTCGGCCGCGACCACGGCTTCGCCGCCATCGCCGACGTCGCCTCCTACCAGCAGAGGGTCCCGCTTCGCCGCTACGAGCAATTCTGGGACGAGTACTGGCGGGCCGACTACCCGGTCCTGACCGACTGCACCTGGCCCGGCACCATCCCGTTCTTCGCCGTGACCTCGGGAACGACCAGCGGCGTCACCAAGAACATTCCCTGCTCGCGGGCGATGAACCGGTCCAACCGGACGAGCGCGCTGGACATCCTGGTCCACCACGCGGCCAACAGGCCGAACAGCCGCATCCTCGCCGGCCGCAGCTTCATGCTGGGCGGCAGCGTCCGCCTGCGCGAGGTGGCCCCCGGCATCTTCAGCGGCGACCTCAGCGGCATCGCTGGCCGCGACGTGCCGTTCTGGGCGCGGCCGCGCTACTTCCCGCCGCGCGAGCTCGAGGCGATCGACGACTGGGCGGAGAAAATCGAGCGCCTGGCGCCGGCCTCGCTCGCCGCCGACGTCCGCTCGATCTCGGGGACGCCGAGCTGGCTGTTGCTGTTCTTCGAGCGGCTGCGCCACGCCGCCGGCACCGACGACCCGCGGCTCGCCGCCCTCTACCCGAACCTGGAGCTCCTGATCCACGGCGGCGTCGGCTTCGCCCCGTACCGGGCCCGGTTCGACAGGCTGCTTGCCGGCGGCCACGCCGAGACACGCGAGGTCTACCCGGCGAGCGAGGGCTTCGTCGCCCTCGCCGACCGCGGCCCGGACGAGGGCATGAGGCTTCAGGTCGACACCGGCCTCTTTTACGAGTTCGTTCCGGTGGAGGCCCTGGCGGAGGCGCGGCCGCCGCGGGCGTGGCTCGCCGAGGTCGAGACCGGCCGCGACTATGCGCTGGCGGTCACCACCTGCGCCGGGGTGTGGAGCTACCTCATCGGCGACACCGTGCGGTTCGTCAGCCTCGATCCGCCGCGGATCGTCATCACCGGCCGGACCTCGTACACCCTGTCGGCGTTCGGGGAGCACCTGATCGGCGAGGAGATCGAGGACGCCATCGGGGAGGCGGCGCGGGCCATCGGCCGCGACGTCACCGACTTCACCGTCGGGGCGCTCGTTCCCGGCGCCGAGGCGGACGATGCCGCGGGCGGGCACCTCTACGTCGTCGAGTTCGAGGCCGAGCCGCCGGGCGAGGCGGACCTCGCCGTCTTCGCAGCCAGCCTCGACACGCGCCTGGGGGTGCTCAACGAGGACTACGCCGTGCACCGCGCCGGCGACTTCGGCATGGCCCCGCCGCGGGTCACGGCTGTGCCGCCCGGCACCTTCGCCGCCTGGATGCAGAGCCGGGGCAGGCTCGGCGGGCAGAACAAGGTGCCGCGGGTGATCACGGACGACGCTCTCTTTCGCGCGCTTCTGTCGTTCGTGCGCCAGTGGCGAGCTTGATGGCCGCCGGTTCGGCCGCGGGTCGCGGCTCGACCAGCGCGACCGGGGCCTCGCCGCTGTCGGCGGCCGCGAGCGGGCTCCGCAGCGGGACCACGTCCGCCGTCGGCGCGCCCGAGAGCCCCGAGAGCCGCGAGAGCGCCGACAGGGCCTGCTCGATGCGGTCGATGTCGCGCAGGTGGACGTCGTGCTGGCTGAACGGCACCTCGATCCCGTGGGCGCGGAAGGCGGCGTCGATGGCGAAACGCAGGTCGCTCGCCACCATCAGCCGCTTGTCGACGTCAGTGAGGAAGCCGCGCACCTCGAACTCCAGCGCGCTCGGGCCGAAGTCGCGGAAGACGGCGTAGGGCGCCGGGAAGCTGACGACGTCCGGGTGCTCGCGGGCGCAGGTGACGAGGATCTCCTGCACCTTGCGGGTGTCGCTGCCGTAGGCGACGCCGACGCCGACGGCGACCCGGCCGCTCTTGTCCTTGTGCGTCCAGTTGACGACCGCCGACTGCAGCAGCTCCGAGTTGGGCAGGATCACCGAGGCGCGCTCGAACGTTTCGATCTCTGTGGCGCGGACGTTGATCCGCTTGACGTAGCCCTCCTGGCAGCCGACCACGACCCAGTCGCCGACCTTGACCGGCCGCTCCACCAGCAGGATCAGGCCGGAGACGAAGTTGTTGACGATGTTCTGCAGGCCGAAGCCGATGCCGAGCGACAGCGCGCCGGCGACGATGGCGAGGCTGGACAGGTCGATGCCGACGACGGCGACGGCGAGGAGCACGGCGATCAGGGCGCCGACGTAGCCGACGCCGACGGCGATCGAGTTGCGCACGCCGGGGTCGAGCTCGGTCAGCGGCAGCACCCGGTCGGCCAGCGTCGAGCGCAGGGTGCGGGTGATCGCCAACACTGCGACGAAAACCGCCGCCGCCACCGCCAGGTCGACGAGCGACAGCGTCACGCCGCCGATGGTGAAGCCGCTGAGGAAGGCGGCGACCGAGCGGCGGATGTCTTCCGCCGGCACGCCCCAGTTGGGCAGCGCGACGTAGATGCCGACGCCCAGGAGCAGCGGCCCGACCAGGGCCTCCAGCCAGAAGCGGATCTGCCCGGCGGCGCGGCTGCCGAACCCGAGCCTGCGGGTCAGGACCTCGGCGCGCAGGCCGAAGCCGACGATTTCGCGCAGCAGGCCGCCGCAGAGGTAGAGGAGGGCGAAGATGGCGCCGCTGACGAGCAGGTTCTGGATCAGGTAGTGGCCGAGGCGAACGTAGCCGGCGGAGGCGGCGACGACGCCGGCGATGGCGATGGCGCCGACGGCGAAGCGGACGACGGTGAACGCCTGGCGCCTGCCGCTCCTGGGCGGCGCCGCCGGCACGGCTTCGCCGGCGGGCTGGCCCTCCGCCCGCCAGATCCGCTCCTGCATCAGGGCGACGATGCCGGTCGCCTCCAGCGCCCCCATGGCCATGGCGTAGACGGCGAGGAGATCGGAGGAGACCGCCATCTCCCGGCTCACCCGCGAGAAGAAGACGTCGAGGGCATAGACGATGGCGAGCAGGATGATCCGCCGGCTGAGGCTCTTCGCCGCCGGCGGGGCGATGGCCGTGAGCCGCCACTGCGGCAGGTCCGGGGCCAGCACCGCGCGGGTGAAGGCGATCGTCAGGATCAGGAAGATCAGCACCAGGCTGAGGTTGGCGACGACGTGCCCGGCGAGCGTGCCGGCCAGCGCCGGATCGGCCTTGGCGCGGGCGAAGGCGCTGGCGACCACCGCCGCCGGAATGACGCCGCCGGCGACGCCCTCGGCGATGGCCGCGGCAAGGCGGCGGGCGTAGGCCGGCTGCTCAACCCTGGCGTCGCGCCCGAGCCGGCGGAGCAGCGTTCGCCGGATCAGCCAGCCGGCCGCCAGCGCCCCACCCAGCAGCAGCGTTCGCCAGTCGAACCAGAAGCCGCGCCAGGCCTCCGACGACATCCGGGTCTGCCAGGCGATGGGCGCGTGCACGATGGTCGAGATGGCCCGGACCGCCTCGCCGGCGACGGAAGCGAGACGCTGCGGCGTCAACGGCGAGTCCAGCCGCTGGCTGAGCTGGTCGATGAGGCTCCGGCGATAGGCCTGCGACAGCTCGTCCTGTAGGCCGGCGGCGCGGGTGCGGGCCAGGTCGGCCTGGGCGATGCGGGCCCGGGCGGCGGCGATGGCTTCGCTGATCTCGCGGCGCTTCTGCACGATCTCGGCGGCCTCGTCCGGCTGGCCGGACGCAGGCAGCGGGCCCAGCGCGTTCAACAGCCGGCCGTCGGCGTCCACTTCCGCCTGCGCCTCCGTCGACATCCGCTTCGCTTCCGCAGCGATCTCGTCGAGCTGCGTCGCGAAGGCGGTGTGCTGCGCCGGCGTGTAGGGCAGGCCGCGGACGTAGGTTTCGACCGAATCGAGGGCCTGGGTCCAGGCGGCGATGACCCGCTGCGGCGGGCGATTCGCCGGGTCCTGGCCGATGGCCGGCCCGGCCGTGGCCACAAGCAAGAGCTGCAGAAGGAGGAAAAGTGCGAAGCGCATCAAGGATCGGCGTGCCGGTTGCCCGGCGGTTGCGGCGGACGTTGCCAAGCCGTTCGTCACGGTGTTGAGGCCCCCTAGGCTGGACCCGAGCATAATGCCCCATAGGGGGTATTAACGGCCACCAAAACCACATCCGCCGCCGCGTCCGGAACGGCGTGACCCGCGGGCGGTTGGTCTTGAGGAAATCCGCTGCCGCGAAAGCCGCGTATTGAACTTACAGCGGCTGCTCGAGAAGGGCTGACGATGCGCAAGCTGGCTTCGCTGATCGCTGCGGTGGTGCTGTGCGTCCTCCAGGCCGCGGGGCCGTCCACGGCCCGGGCAGCCAGCAGCGACGACGCCTACGCCTTCTCGTTCTCGTCCATCGAGGGCCAGCCGCTGCCGCTCTCGGAGTACCGCGGCAAGGCGCTTCTCGTGGTCAACACCGCCTCGTTCTGCGGTTTCACCCGCCAATACGCCGACCTGCAGACCGTCTGGAACCGCTACCGCGACCGCGGCCTGATCGTGATCGGCGTCCCGTCCAACGACTTCGGCAACCAGGAGCCGGGCAGCGACGCCGAGATCAAGCAGTTCTGCGAGGTGAACTTCGACGTCGATTTCCCGCTGACGTCCAAGGAGCACGTCAGCGGCGCCGAGGCCCACCCGTTCTACCGCTGGGCCGCCGGGGAAGCCGGCGCCGGCTCGGTCCCCCGCTGGAACTTCCACAAGTACCTGGTTTCGCCCGAGGGCGACCTGGTGGCCTCGTTCTCAACGATGACGCCGCCGACGGCCGACGCGGTGACCCGGGCGATCGAAGCGAACCTCCCTGGTTCGGGCGGATGACGATCCGGCATTCGGCAGCGGGACGCCGCGATCGCGGGCCGGCGCTCAACTCAATCCCGACTCACGTTGTGGGAATAACGCGTTCGCGCCCGCACATTGGATGCTTTGATCAGCCCAGCGAAAGGCACAGGTAATGTCTGATCCGGACCGGCACCGGCGGCGTATTCCGGTAGTATGGTTGCTGTGCAGGGGTTAGAGATGCAGTTTAGGCACACGCCGCTCCGGGAGACGCAGAGCAGGTTCAGCTCGGTCGTCGCCCTCAGGGCGTTGGCCGGCGGAAACCTGCAGCGGGAACCGACGTTGACGAACGAGGAGATGTGCGGGCTGGTCGAGGCCGTGGCGGCGCGGCGCGACCGGGAGGCTTTTGCCCGCCTGTTCAAGCATTTCGCCCCCCGGCTGAAAGGCTTTGGCCTGCGCCGCGGCACGGACGCGGCCTCGTCGGAAGAGCTGGCGCAGGAGACGATGCTGACCGTATGGCGCAAAGCCGACACCTTCGACCCGAGCCGTGCGACGGTCTCGACCTGGATCTTCACCATCGTCAGGAACAAGCGGATCGACCTGTTCCGGCGCGAGGGCTACCCCGAGGCGGACCTCTCCGAGGCGGCCGAGACGGTGTACGAAGGCCCCCCCGCCGACGACGAGTTCGACCGCGTCAAGTCCAGCGAAACGCTGCGCGAGGCGCTGAAAGTCTTACCCGCGGAGCAACTGGAAGTGCTGCAGAAGGCGTTTTTCGAGGACAAGTCCCACAGCGTTATTGCCATCGAGCTCGGATTGCCGCTTGGAACCGTAAAGTCGCGGATCCGACTCGCGCTGGCGCGATTGCGCGGCGCGCTGCCGGAGGATTGTGAATGATCACCCATCATCCCAAAAAAGAGATCCTTCTCGACTACGCCGCCGGCGCCCTCGGCGAGGGGCCGGCACTGGCGGTTGCGAGCCACGCGGCGTTGTGCCGGGAGTGCGCCGAGCAGATCGAAATGCTCGAAGCCCTCGGCGGGGCGCTCCTCGAGGAGGTCACGCCGGCACCGGTCAGCGACATGCTGCTGGAGCAGACCCTGGCGATGCTGGACGAGCCGGAGCCGGCCATGGTCGCAGCGGCCCAAATCGACGCCGAGACGGCGGCGCAGGTCCCGGAGCCCTTGCTTCGTTACATCGGCCGGGGCCTCGCGCACCTCGCCTGGCGGCGCGTCGGCGGCATCGTCGCCGCGGTTGAGGAAGTTCGCCTGCCGGTGGCGGCGAAGAACGTCAAGGTGTCGCTGATGCGGCTCAAGGCCGGCAGCCTCATGCCCCGGCACTCCCACCGCGGCAACGAGTTCACCCTCGTGCTCGCCGGCGGCTTCAGCGACGGCGGCAACCAGTACGGCCCCGGCGATTTCGTCGCCAAGGACCCGTCGCACACCCACCAGCCGGTCGTCGACGACGACGGCGAGTGCCTGTGCCTCGTGGTCCTCGACGCGCCGCTGCGGCTCACCGGGGCGATGGGCAAGCTGATCAACCCCTTCCTGCGCATCTAAGCGGCGGCCCGCCGCGGAGGTTCGAAGCGATGCAGCGGTGGAAAGACGCGAAGATCAAAAGAACGATGTTCCGTCGGACGGGTCTCGCCGCCAGCGCCGTTGCGGTATGTCTAGCAGTGGCGGGACCGGCGGCCGCCTCGGCCACGGCCCCTTGCTTAGCGACCACCGACCCGTTCGGCCTCTATGGCGACGAGATCCGCTTCGACGTCCTGCGGAACGGCGATCCTGTCGGCTCCCACACGGTGCGCTTCGCCCGCGCGGGCGAGACCATCACCACGGCCACGCGCTTCGAGGTCGCGGTCGACGTGCTGTTCTTCACCGCGTACCGGTATGTCTATGCCTCCGAGGCGACGTGGCGCGACGGCTGCCTCGTCGGCCTGACCGCTGCCGTCGACGACAATGGCAAGGAGAGCGTCGTCCGCGTCGGCCGGAGTGGCGAGGGGCTCACCGTCTTCGGCCCTGGGGGGACGGTGGAGGCGGGTCGGAACACGCTGCCGACCGAGCATTGGGCCTACGCGGTGGTGGGCCAGGACGGGGTGATCAACACCATCACAGGCCGCGTCAACCGCGTGGACATCGCGCCGGTCGCGAGCGAGACGGTGAAGACCGCCGACGGCGGCGCCATCAGCGCGCGGCGGTACGCCTACCAGGGCGAGTTGGACAACGAGGTCTGGTACGACGCCGAGGGCCGGTGGGTGAAGATGCGCTTTCCTGCCAAGGACGGCTCGACCATCGAGTACGTCTGCGTCAAGTGCGGGGTCGATCCCTCGGGCTCCCGGTCCTGACCCTGACCTCGGCTCCCCGCCGGCCATGACGATCGCCTGGTGCACCGGCGCCGGCAAGGGTATCGGCCGGGCGGTGGTGAAGCGACTGGTGCGCGACGGCGTCCGGGTCGCGGCGAGCTCGCGGACCGCCGCCGACCTCGACAGCCTGGCGGCCGAAACCGGCGGCGCTGCCAAGCCCTATCCCCTGGACGTGACCAACGAGGCTGCGGTTCGCGCCGCCCTCGACGCGATCGAGGCGGAGATGGGGCCGGTCGATCTCGTCCTGCTGAACGCCGGCACTCACACGCCGCTCAGCGCAGCCGACTTCGACGTCGCCACCGTCCGCCGGATCATGGAAACCAACTTCATGGGCACGGTGAACCCGCTGGCGGCGGTGCTGCCCAGGTTCATCGAGCGCCGGGCCGGCCACATCGCCGTGGTCGCCTCGATCGCCGGCTACCGCGGGCTGCCGACGGCCTCGGCCTATGGCGCCAGCAAATCGGCGCTGATCACGATGTGCGAAGCCTTGAAGCCGGAGCTCGATCACTACGGCGTCCGGCTCACGCTCATCAACCCCGGCTTCGTCAAGACGCCGCTGACCGACCGCAACACCTTCAAGATGCCGTTCCTCATGGACGTCGACGACGCGGCCGAGCGCGTCGTCCGGGGGCTCAAGTCGAAGCGCTTCGAGGTGACGTTCCCCAAGCGCTTTACCTGGGGGCTGAAGCTCGCCCGCTGCCTGCCCTACGCGCTCTACTTCGCGCTGACGCGCGGCATGGGCGAGAAGCTGGTCCGCGGCGAGACCGAACGGCCGTAGCCCGGCCGTATTCAGGTCAAGCCGCGACGACGGTCGTGGTCGCCCACAGGCATGGCCATGACGCCTCAAGCGCTGTCCCTCCTCTGGGCTCGTCGGCTTCGCCTGCCGAGTGACGCCCGACACTGGCAAACACGATTTGAGTGTAACCTTGAGCGACTACCACCTTGATCTTGCTTCAACGCCGTCATCGCGAGCCGCGAAGCGGAGGTGGCGATCCAGTTTCGGGGGCGCTGGATTGCCGCGTCGGCTTCGCCTCCTCGCACTGGCAAGGTCTCTCAACTGCCTTGCTCCAGCAACGGGAGGGGCGCGGCCTCCGGGACACGCCCCTACTGCCTACTGCGCCGCAGCCGTTGCGGCATCGGCCTGCACCGCCGCATCGGCACGGCGGAAGAACAGCGTCACGCTGCCGAGTTCGATGCCCCACTTCCGCACCTTCGCCCGGTTGATCAGGATCCCGTCGGGCTGGAGGAACATCCAGTCGTCGAAGCTGACCCTCACCGTGCGCTCGCCGACGTCGAGGTCGAAGTCGTAACGCCAGTTCAGCGCGTTGCCGTAGACGGTGCCGACGGCCGGGCCGACCACGTCCGCGGCCTCGCCGCGATAGGCGTGCTCGCCGGTGCGGACGATCCGCCAGACCCGGCGGTCGGTCTCCCCGTCGGCATAGACGAAGTTCTCGTCGAGAACGAGTTCGCGGCCGTCCCAGGTCCCGTCGATGTCGACGACGAATTCGCGGCGAAGATCGCCGAAGCGGTCCTCGAAAATGCCCCAGGCACGGGTCTTGCCGACGAAGTACTCCTCCAGGACCAGGTTGGGCTCTCGGCCGGCGAAGTTTTCAGGTTTCATCGTGCCACAGCTGCCAAGGGCCAGGAGGGGAAGGATCAGGAGAAGGCGCGCAATCCTCGTCATGCAAAGCCGCCAGCGCTCCGCTTCGCCCTCGAGACGAGCCGCCGGCGAACGATGTCGTGCCGCTTGGCCGACATGGGATGACTCCAGATCAGGGCGATTGCGCACAACTTGAGTACGGTCGGCACCCAGGCGTAGATCACGCCGAGCCACAGGATCGTCTGGCGATCATTGTCGCCGCCGGCGACGAAGCCCAGCGCGTCCAGCGCCGGAAAGGCGATGCCCACCGCCAGGGCCAGGGCGAGCTTGGTGCTCATGCTCCACAGGGCGAAGAACAGCCCCGCCCGTTCCTCGCCGGTGCGCAGGGTGTCGAGGTCGATGACGTCGGCCTGCATCGCCGGCGGCAGGGCCAGGTCGGCGCCCAGTGCCATGCCGGTGACGACGCAGATCACGAAGAAGGCGCCGACCTGGCCGGGCTCCAGGAACGGCACCCAGACGAAGGCGAGGCAGGCCATGATCATCGCCCAGCACCACACCCGGTGCTTGCCGAACCGCCGGCTCAGCGCGAGCCAGCCGGGGATGGCGGCGACGCCGGCGACGAAGTAGGCCATGATCAGGACGCCGCTGGCCGCCGTGCCGGCGCCCAAAGCGTGCTGCAGGTAAAGCGGGAACAGCACCGACGGCAGGCCGTTGGCCAAGCCGTTGACGAACCAGCCGCCGAGAAGGCGCACGAACGGGCGATTGGCGAGAAGCACCGCCAGGCTTTGCCGGTCGAGCCGCAGGCGCGGCCGGCCGGGGCCGGCTGCCCCGCGGCCGCCGCCGTCCTTCACCCGCCATACCAGCAGGACGATGGCCGGGCCGCCGACGGCGATGGCGAGCCAGGCGACGGCTGCAAGCCCCGTCGTCTCGTCGTAGCCCAGATAGGCGATGAGCGACGGCAGCCCGCCTGCGGCGACGATGCCCATTACCATGGCCGCCTCGCGGGCGCCGGTGATGCGGGCGCGTTCGTGGTAGTCCGAGGACAGCTCGGCGCCCCAGGCGGCGTAGGGCACGGCGATGAGCGTCCAGCCGAGGTAGAGAAGGATCGACCAGATCAGCAGGTGGGCCGCGCCGACGTCGGCGGGTGGCTGGAACAGCTGGATCATCGCCACCGCCGCGAGCAGCGCGCCGGCGACGATCCACGGCTTTCGCCGGCCCCAGCGCGACGGCAGCCGGTCGCTGGCGATCCCGATCAGCGGGTCGGTGACCACGTCGAGGCCGCGGGCGACGAGCAGGACGGCGCCGACCGCGGCGAGCCCGAGCCCCAGCGTCTCGGCATAGAAGGTGGGCAGGTAGACGTACGCCGGGATGGTCGGCATCGCCAGGGCGAAGGCCGGCAGGGCGTAGATCAGGAGGGTCGGCCGGCCGATGGTGTTCCTGTTGCCGTCCGCCATGTCGCCGGCCCGGCCTCAGCTCTTGACCAGCCGGAACTGGCCGACGTCGATGGCGCCGGTGCGGAACCCGGCCTCGCAGTAGGCGAGGTAGTACTCCCACATCCGCTTGAACCGGCGGTCGAAGCCCAGCGCCTCGATGTCGCCCCAGGCGTGCTGGAAGCGGCTCTGCCACTCATGAAGCGTCCGGGCGTAGGAGGCGCCGAACGTGAACTGGTCGCTGAGCCTGAATGCGCCGGCCGCGGCCAGGTCGCGGAGGGCTGTTGGCGAGGGCAGCATGCCGCCCGGGAAGATGTATTTCTGGATGAAGTCCGGCCGCGACCGGTAGGTGGCGAAGCGCTTCTCGTTGATGGTGATCACCTGCAGGGCGGCGACCCCGCCGGCAACGAGGCGCTCGCGCAACAGCCGGAAGAACAGTGGCCAGTAGCGTTCGCCGACGGCCTCGAACATCTCCGTCGAGGCCACCCGGTCGAAGCGGCCGGTGACGTCCCGGTAGTCCTGAAGCCGGATCTCGACGCGGCTGGCCAGGCCGGCCGCGCGCACCTGCTCCTGCGCATGGTCGCGCTGGGCCTGCGACAGCGTCACCGCGGTAACGCGGCAGCCGTAGTCGCGCGCCGCCATGATCGCGAAGCCGCCCCAGCCGCAGCCGATCTCGAGAACGTGGTGGCCGGGGCGCAAGCCGAGCAGGGTCGCGAGCCGCCGGTTCTTGGCGATCTGCGCCTCCGCCAGCGGCTGGTCGTCCGCCGCGTAGATCGCCGACGAATAGCTCATGCCCTCGTCCAGCCACAGCCGGTAGAAGGCGTTGCTGAGGTCGTAGTGGTAGGCGATGTTCCGGCGGCTGCCGCTCGGCGTGTTGCTGCGAAGGTGATGTCGGATGCTGTTCGCGAGCCGCTGCAAGGCGCCGGGTTCCAGGTGCCGCCCCGCGTGCTCCTCGTTCACCAGTGCCAGTTCGAGCAGCGCCGTCAGGTCCGGGCTCTCCCAGTCGCCGTCCATGTAGGCTTCGGCGAAGCCGATGTCGCCGCCGAAGGCGAGGCGGCGAAGCGCCCGCGTCCGGTTGATCCTGAGCACTGCCCGCGGGCCGCCGTGCTCCGGCTGCACGAAGGTGCGCTGGCCGCCGTTGGGGAACACGACCGACAACTCGCCGGCGGCGATGCGCTCGGCGAGGCGGACGAAGCCGCGCGACCAGAGATCGCCGGGAACGGCCCGGTCGTCCTGGACCGCACACAGCCTGGCCGGCTCGTGGGCCGGCGCCGACGTCGAAGGGGATGTCACGGTTCGCTGGCTCTGACTACGGTGACGGGGTAGGCGGGCGGCGGCGGCCGGTCGATCAGCGGCACGCGCTTTCGCCACAGCTTGGCCGCTTCCCAGTGGATCCCGGCCATGACCTTGAAGGTCATCAACGGATAGCGGACGGCGGCCTTCAGCAGGGTTCGGTCGTCGAGCGGGACGCGCTCGCCGCGAAAAGAGGCATGAAGCAGGGGCCCGTCAGCGTCGCCATAGTTGATGAGGAGGCCGAGCGTCTCCCCCGGAGGCTCGACGCTGAACTGGTAACGCCCCGCCACCGGCATGAACGGTGAGACGTAGAAGTGCTTGTCGCAGGCCTGGCGGATGGGGCCGGCTTCGGCATGCTCCCCAGGGAAGGCATGCTCTACCGGGATGACGTAGGTGTGCCGCTGGCCGAAGGTGTTGTTGACCTCGTAAATCAGGGCCTGGAGCGCGCCCTCGGCATCGAAGCAGTAGAAGACGCTCAACGGATTGAAGACGTAGCCCAGGACGCGCGGATAGCAGAGCAGGCGCACCGAGCCGCCGTCGATCCCGATGCCGGCTTCGGCCAGCGTCTCGTCCACCCACCGGCCCAGCGGCACCCGGCCGCCGCCGCCATGGTCGCGGCCGTAGAAGCCGAACAGGTTGAACCCGTCGCGGGAGAACAGCCGCAACGAAGCCGCCAGCCGGGGAAGCTCGTCGAGGTCGAGATAGAGCGAGAACACGCCGTAGCGGAGGCGATGGCGCTTCGGCCGGACGCGCTGGTGGAGGACGGTGCCGAAGTAGAGGCAGGACCGGGTGTCGTTCATTCCGCGGCGCTTCGGAAGCCTTCGGCCACGGTCTGCGCCTCGGCCGTCGGCACCAGCCACGGCCGGGTCACGCCGCCCAGGGTCTCGCCGACCGCAAGCCCAGCCGAAAGCGCGTCCTCGTGGAAGCCGGCGCCGAAGTAGCTGCCGCAGTACCAGGTGTTCCGCTGGCCCTGCAGCCGGCCGAGCTGAGCCTGTGCCTCGAGCGCGGCCGTGTCGTACATCGGGTGGTCGTACTGGAAGGTCTTGAGGGTCTTCTCGGCGGCGGGACGCCGCGACGGGTTCAGCGTTACGAACAGCGGCGCCCGAGGGTCGATGTCCTGCAATCGGTTCATCCAGTAGGTGACGCAGACCTCGCCGTCATCGGGGGCGGGATCGCCCTCGCCGCCGATGTAGTTCCAGCTCGCCCACACGCTGCGCCGCTTCGGCATGAAGGCCTCGTCGCGGTGCAGGATGGCGGTGTTGCGGCTGTAGCGGAAGGCGCCGAGCAGGTGCCGTTCGTCGTCCGTCGGATCCGCCAGCATGGCCAGCGCCTGATCCGCGTGCGAGGCGATGACGACGTGGTCGAAGCGGGTGACGGCGCCGTTGGCGTCATGGACGACGACTCCGGCCGGCGTGCGGCTGATCGCGCTCACCCGGGCGTTGACCATGATCCGGTCGGCGAACGCGCCGCTCAGCCGCCTGACGTAGGCCTGGCTGCCGCCGGTGACCGTGCGCCACTGCGGCCGGCCGGTCACCCGCATCAGCCCGTGGTTGAGGCAGAAGCG
>Ga0209573_1000813_pt1 | contig 56586 bp, 38 predicted proteins | sample TNRBio252014_DNA_FD_185870 | JGI IMG/M metagenome (GOLD analysis project Ga0209573, IMG submission 185870) | Wastewater treatment Type I Accumulibacter community from EBPR Bioreactor in Madison, WI, USA - TNR Reactor_6/25/2014_ DNA (SPAdes)... | ecosystem: Engineered > Bioreactor > EBPR >...
ATTCAGCGATGGCCTGGCATTCAGCGTGGGTGTGAACGGCCAGGAAGGGCCCCGGAGTTCAATGTCGTTGGTCAATGTAGGGTACTACTACAAAGGACTTTTTTGGGATGGCCGCTCAAAATCGCTGGAAGATCAGGCGCTGATCCCCGTGCGCGAGCCGCACGAAATGAACAGCGACTGGAGCTTGGTGGAGTTGAAATTGCGCAACCATCCGAAATACCCGGAGCTGTTTCGCAAAGCCTTCTCCATCGCCGATAAAAAAGAAATCACGCGGTTTCTTGTTGCTAAAGCCCTTGCACAATTCGAGCGAACCCTCATCAGCGCCAACGCCAAATACGACCAGGTGCTGGAAGGAAAAGCAACCTACACGGAAGCCGAGGAGCGCGGAAGACAGATTTTTTTCGACGCCTCCGACGACCTGCCCAAATCGGAATGCGGCCATTGCCATGTAGATCCCCTGTTTACCAACCTGGATTTTTTCAACAACGGCATCCAGCAAGTCAACAGCTTAGAGGACTTCCCCGACAAGGGCCGCGGGAAAGTCACCAAAATCGTCTACGACAACGGCAAATTCAGGGTGCCTACGCTCCGCAACATCGAATTGACCGCGCCCTACATGCACGACGGGCGTTTCAATACCCTGGAGGAAGTGCTGGATCATTACATCTCCGGCGGCCACTTAGCCGATAACCTGAACCCCAACGTGCGCGAGTTGAATTTTTCTGAGCGCGACAAAACCGATTTGATTGCTTTTTTAAAAACTTTGACGGATACGAGCTTTATTTACAACCCCGCTTTCGCAAATCCGTTTAATGAATAGACGGATACTGAGTAGCATTGGTTTTTTCTAAATGTCAAGCGGTAAAAAAATACCCAACTATGAAATCGCTGTACTTTCTACTGTTTTTTGCAACCATCTCACTCGCTGCGGAAAGTTGTCGCGACGATGACGATACCTGTACCACGTGTCCGAACAACGATGTGATTACCGGCGATTACACCCCGCAGCCTTATACGCTCAACGTGCCCAGCTGGCTGCCGCCGGTTCCTGTTCCACCGGATAATCTGCTCACCGTTGACGGCGTTGCTTTGGGGCGCATGCTTTTTTACGACCCCATCCTTTCTTCAGACAGCACCTTATCCTGCGCTTCCTGCCACAAACAGGAGCGCGCTTTTACCGATGGCCTTGCTGTCAGTACAGGCGTATTGGGTATATCCGGCAAACGCAGCGCCATGTCGCTGGCGAACTTAGCATACAATACCCGGGGCTTTTTTTGGGACGGGCGCTCCGGTTCTTTAGAAACCCAGGCGCTGATTCCGGTTGAAGATCATATTGAAATGAATGAAAACTGGGACAACGTGCTGCAAAAATTCCGAAGCCATACGACTTATCCGGCTCAGTTTCGGAAAGCATTCGGCATTGAATTGAAAAGCCAAATCACCAAAGAATTGGCGGCCAAAGCGCTCGCGCAATTTCAGCGCACCCTCATCAGCGGCAATTCCCGCTACGACCAGATTATCTGGGCACAACAAGGCTGGCTGACCGATCAGGAGCAACGCGGCTTAGAATTATTTTTTATTGAATTTGCCGGTAATGTTCAACACCCCGGCTGCTCCCATTGCCATTTCAATCCGCTTTTTACCGACAACAATTTCAGGCAAAACGGACTGGAAAACGTACCCGACCTGCTTTCGTTTCCCGACTTGGGCCGGGGCGCCATATCCGGTATTGCCAACGACAATGGTAAATTCCGCGTCCCAACCCTGCGCAACATCGAATTGACTGCGCCTTATATGCACGACGGCAGGTTTACCACGCTGGAACAAGTGCTGGATCACTACGCTTCCGGCGGACACGGCGTTTCCAATGAAGACCCGAACATCCTGCCTTTTACCCTTGATGCCCAGCAAAAAGAGGATTTGATCGCGTTTTTGAAAACCCTGACCGATCCAACTTTCCTCTCTAACCCCGATTTCAGTACCCCATTTTAGAGCAGGTTAGGAATTCCCTAATCTACGCTAAACCCCAACGCCATCTAAAATCTAACGTCTAATATCTAACATCTAATGAATCACTGGCTCATCAAATCGGAACCTTTTACCTACAGCTTTGATGATTTGCAACGGGAAGGAAAAATCATGTGGGATGGCGTGCGCAATTACGCAGCCCGCAACCACCTGCGCGGCATGAAAACCGGCGACCTGGTGTTGTTTTACCACAGTCGGGAAGGGCTGGAAGTCGTTGGAATTTGTAAAGTGGTAAAAGAACATTACCCTGATCCGACAGCAGAATCGGGAGATTGGTCGGTTGTAGATTTTGCGCCGGTTAAGCCTTTTAAAAAACCGGTATCCCTGCAAACCATCAAAGGGATTCCTGAATTGCAAAATATCGCCCTCATCCGCATTGGCAGGCTGTCTGTTATGCCACTTGAACAAGCAGCGTTTAATAAAATATTGGAGTTGGGGGAAACCGTCCTCTAAGTTGGTTATTGGTTATCTGTTATTAGTTATTGGTAAAGTGGAAATAGGACGAAGGTTTCGTTATCCCGAACAGCAATAACCAATAACCAGTAACCAATAACCAGTAACTATTCTGCGATCGCCTTAATCCCCGGCAATTCCTTACCTTCCAAAAACTCCAGCATGGCGCCGCCACCGGTAGAAACAAAACTGACTTTATCCGCCAATCCCATCAGGTTAACCGCAGCCACGGAGTCGCCACCGCCAACTAAGGAAAAGCTCCCTTTGCTGGTTGCTTCTGCTACAGCCTCGGCGATTGTTTTGGTACCTGCTGCAAATTTCGACATCTCAAAAACGCCCATCGGGCCGTTCCAGAGCAGGGTTTTAGATTCCGAAATGGCGCGCGAAAATGCTTTTCGGGCTTCCGGGCCAATATCGAGTCCCATCCAGCCATCCGGAATGGCTTTGCTGTTGGCCACATCGCTCATGGCGTCGTTAGAAAAAGCATCAGCGATCACCGAATCTTCGGGCAGCAGCAACTGAATGCCTTTATTTTTGGCCTGATCCAGCAATTGTAGCGCCAGATCGAGCCGGTCTTCTTCAACTAACGAATTGCCGATACTCCCGCCTTGTGCTTTCAAAAAAGTATACGCCATACCCCCGCCAATGATGAGGTTGTCTACGAAAGCGATCAGGCGTTCCAATAACAAAATTTTATCAGAAACTTTTGCGCCGCCAATAATGGCAGTCAGCGGTCGTTGCGGCGTTTTCAACACCCGGTTGGCATTTTCGATTTCATCGCGCATCAAAAAGCCAAACGCTTTAGCGTCTTTCCCGAAAAACTGTGCCACCGTGGTAGTAGAAGCATGAGCGCGGTGTGCTGTTCCAAATGCATCGTTTACATACATGTCGCCCAAAGCTGCCAATGCTTGCGCCAACGCTTTATCTCCTTTGGTTTCGCCCGGATAAAAGCGCGTGTTTTCGAGCAGCAATACCTCGCCACTTTTCAATTGAGCCGCAGCAGCCGTAGCTTTTTCGCCCACCAATTCTTCACAAAACTGAACCTTCACGCCCAACAGATCAGACAAATGCCCAACTAAGTGGCGGAGCGTAAACTTTTCTTTATTGATGCTGCCATCCGGGTTCAGCTTATCCTCCGGGCGCCCCAGGTGCGACATCAGAATAACCGAACCGCCATGATCGAGGATATGGCGGATTGTCGGAACAGCCGCCTGCATCCGGGTATCGTCAGTGATGTTGTACTGCTTGTCGAGTGGCACATTAAAGTCTACCCGAACGAGTACTTTTTTTTGGTTGAAATTCAAATCCATATCACAAGAATTAATGCATTTGGCGCTCAATAAAAGCGCCAAATGCAATATTTTCACTTACACAAGGTCCGCCAAATCGGTCAAACGGGCAGAATAGCCTGCTTCGTTATCGTACCAGCCCACTACTTTGACCATGTTGCCGATGACCATCGTCAGGTCGCTGTCAAAGATACAAGAGTGCTGGTTGCCGAGGATATCGGCAGAAACGATCAAATCTGTGCAGTATTCAAGTACCCCTTTCATGGTGGTTTCAGACGCTTGCTTGAACGCTGCGTTGATTTCCGCAACCGTAGCTGTTTTTTTCACAAGCACGGTAAAATCCGTAACCGAACCATCCGGCACCGGCACCCGCATGGCATTGCCATTCAATTTGCCTTTCAGGTGTGGCAATACTTCACCCACCGCTTTTGCCGCGCCCGTGGAAGTCGGTACAATAGAAGCCGCAGCAGCCCTTGCTCTTCTGAGGTCGCGGTGCGGGGCATCCTGGATATTCTGATCCGCTGTATAGGCGTGAATGGTCGTCATAAAACCGCTTTCAATCCCCAACAGGTCGTCCAGTACTTTCACCATCGGCGCTAAGCAGTTGGTGGTACAGGAGGCATTAGAGTAAATGTTGATCTCCGGTTTGATCACCTCATTGTTTACACCCAACACAACGGTCGGGATATTGCCTTTTGCAGGGGCTGAAATAATGACTTTTTTAGCGCCTGCCTGCAGGTGCAGCGCGGCCATAGGTTCATCGGTGAAGCGACCGGTGCATTCCAGCACGATGTCAACACCCAACTCACCCCAGGGCAACTTCGCCGGGTCTTTTTCAGCCAGCGCTTTGATTGCTTTACCGTTTACATACAGATTCTGCTCATCTGCTGTCACGGTACCGTTAAATTTGCCGTGTACGGTGTCGTACTTGAGCAGGTGTGCCAAGGTAGGGTTGTCTGTGAGGTCATTGATGGCGACAACTTCTACCCCCGGCATATTCAGGAGGTTGCGGAAGCTTAATCTTCCGATACGGCCAAAACCGTTGATTGCAATTCTTTTGGACATAGGTCTCAACTATTTGATGTGTTTGGCAATAGAATCGAGAAAACAGGCGCCATCTGGAAACATTTTTTCCGATGGCTATGTTACTTGTGGTTTGTAGCAACTGGCATTGATGAAAGTTGCTGGCTAAGGCGCTGCAAAAGTAGGAAGTTTTGTCTGATTGTTTTTCAAAATAGAAAGTCAGACAATAGATTTGTAACTCTTTTTGTGAAAAAAGCCGACCAATTCTAACTTAAAACCACTACTGTAAACCAAGTGAAAAAGAAATGTAATTTTTTTTCACCGCTTTTTTGCATTTTTCTTTAGCAATTCTATCTTTGCATCGCTTTTGAAGAAAGGCAGTAAAAAAATTAACAATGGCCCGTTCGTCTAGGGGTTAGGACGCAGGATTTTCATTCCTGTAACACGGGTTCGATTCCCGTACGGGCTACTACTTATTTTAAAAGCGAATCTTTTCAGGTTCGCTTTTTTTTTGCTTCAAACGGATTGTTGTCTTCAAGCTCTGCCGGAACAACTTTGCAAAGCGGTTGTTGTACCTTCGCTAATATCAAACAGGCCGTCAGATGAATGAACCGCTACCACAAAACAGACCGGAATCTTCCCCGTCGCTTGCATTCCATCCTTATAATATATTACTCCTCTTGTCCATCGTCGGTTTATCGGCGCTGTTTCTGAGCCTGAGTGCAGCATTTGTCTACAATCGGGTGCAAAACAACCTCCCTCCTATCCGCCTTCCGAATATTTTTATTCTGAATACCCTGATCTTGTTGGGAAGCAGTGGCACTATGTGGTGGGCAAAAAAAGCATACCTCGCTGACAACACCGGCGCTTACCAGCGTGCGCTGTCTGCGACCATTTTGTTGTCGCTGACGTTTATGGTGGCGCAATATTTTGGCTGGAGCCAGTTGTTTCGTCAAAACATTTTCATCAACAGCAACAACTCAGCGGCTTATCTGTACCTCATTTCAGGCCTGCACTTTTTGCATGTCGTTGCAGGACTTCCATTTCTGGGCGTTTTTTTATGGAAAGCTTACCGCCGCATGAAAGAACCGGTGAGCGTACTGGTCTATTTTTCTGATCCTGAAAAAAGGTTGCGCCTTCGGCTGCTCACCGTTTACTGGCATTTCTTAGATGCGCTGTGGATCTACTTAGCTTTGTTTTTCTGGATAAACTATATCGTTCAATAAGCGGCCATCCCCATTGGGCAAAAAAATAATTACCGGCCTTTCGGAACCTTCTTTTAGTGTTTCTCTGTTCAGGGGAGCGTTAATCCAACATTAATTTTGGGTAAATTGCTTTTCTAACCATAACTGACGGCAAGAAAAAATCCGTACATTTATGCTAAACAAAGAATTTCACTATGGAATGGCGAAGATTAAACGGTCAAAAAATTGAAGAACCACTCAAAAATGCCGTAGAAGAAGCCATCATCCGGGAGCGCGAGCAAGGCTACCGGTTGAAAGTATGCATCGGATCTGATTCTCAGGTGCGCAGCGGCGTTGTAGAATTTGCAACGGTTGTTGTTTTCCTGCGAGAAAAAAAAGGCGGCTTCATGTTCATCAGCAATAGCCGGATCGAAAAAGAAATGGGGATTCGGGAGCGCATGATCTCCGAAGTAGCCCGTTCGGTTGAAGTGGCTTATGCTTTATGCGACTTGCTCGACGCTTACCATGTCGAACTGGAAGTCCACGCCGATATCAATACAGACCCGCATTTCCAATCCAACTTAGCTTTGAAAGAAGCGATGGGTTATATCCTGGGCATGGGCTTTGTTTTCAAGGCTAAGCCCGAGGCCTTTGCCAGCTCTTCCTGCGCCGACAAAGTCGTGTAGTCTGAGATATAAAGCCCGCTGACTGCGTTACGCTCGGTCGAAAAATGCTCATTTACGCGAGTAAACTCCGCTTTTTCGACCTTCGCAAGCCTTGTCAGCGGACTTTATATCCCAGACTCCGAAGTAAAGCTCATACGCCTGTCTGACCTTTACTTTCGAGCTTTCACCCGTTCTAAAATATGTTTCCCCACATTTTTACCTTGTGTGGCGCCATTCACAATTGCAGGCATGTAATGAATGCCGCCATAGAATCTGCTGATACAAGCTTCTTCGCACGCCTTAGAAAATGATTGGAAGGAACGTGCCGGCAAACCAATGACTTCTTCTGTTGTATCTGTGTATTGAAAATCACCTCCGTAAAGATGGGTCATTACAACTGCAATGGCATTCGAAATGACGCTATGCCCGCTCGTATACTCCGGAAAAGGAGGTGTCTGAAGCAATGGCACCCAGTTTTCGTCAATGTACTTATTAATATAGGTCTCCGGCCTCACTAAATTGCTGCGGAATTTTTCATCCCAGCAACTGATGAAAGCATCTGCCATGGCTAAGGTAATGTACAGGTATGTTTCTGCGGTTTTCATCACATCTGCATTGGCTTTGCGCGAAGCAATCGCCCCAATCCCTGTCCAGTGCCCGCCTGGAGAAGCTTTTTTAGTGGCAAACATGACATGCCCCACATGGTGGGAAATAAAGGGATTATCGTCCCAAAATTTCGCGATGGCGATCCGCTCTTCTTTATCCGCAGCATTCAATGCCTCATAAACATCCATCGCTTCTTTGTAAAAAGCGCTGTTTTTATCCGTGCTGAAAGCAGTTGGCGGCGGCGGGGCAAACTGAGCTGCCGAGTCGAGCGTAAAAGGGCGGATTTTATTCCAGTGCGGCTCAATAGCTTCTTTATACCCGGGAGGGGTGGGCTGCCAGCGATCCGGGGCATCGTTGAGGGAAAATTTTGGAAAGGTGCGCGTTTGCTTGTAGTTGTCTTTTCCCGACCAGGCCAACACGTGCTTTGCTACGGCTTCCCCAAACTGCATGGACCGCTCGTATACGTCATCGGGCATATTCATGGCTTCAAATTCAGCGTAAAGTTCTTTCTGAAAGCCGGAAATGGAATCTTCAGAAAAAGTAAGCGCTTTGCCTACCGTTAAAAAAGCATGAACGCTTGCCAGGGGATAACAATAAACTTTTCCGGCATCCGGTTTAGGTAAGGCATCGAGGTCATTGAGTTGCCGGGCTAAGCTCTGGCATTCCGGAAAGCCCGGGACGAGTGCTTCATACGCAGCAATGGTCGAATATCCATAAATCCGGCTGGAAACGGGTGGAGAAAAAACATCGTAAATAATCACATCGGTCAGGCGAACCATGGCGCGATGCAGGAATTCCGGGTTGGCCGCCTCTTTTGCATAATCAGGATTATCGCGTTGGCACGACAAAAGGCCCAAAAGAACAACCAAACTTAAAATGCCACTTTTCATAGTATTTTTTTTGTGCTCGTGAAATATGTTTTTCAAAATCCGGGGTTTTCCCCCGGAAGCGTCAAACTTAACAGGAATTCACAACTTCTACAATAATGAATGTCATCTCTTGTGCTTTCCGTTAAAATGATAATTTTGCACTCCGATTGGGGCAAGTGAGGGCGTCACTCAGAGCGACATCCTCACTACCCGACCCGATGGACTCGCACAATTGATACTAAAATTTTGATCCGTATGAATTTTCTCGATGAACTCAGGTGGCGCGGCATGTTGCAGGACATGATCCCCGAAACAGAAGAATTGTTCAAAAGTGGCAAGATGGTGACGGCTTACATCGGTTTCGACCCAACCGCGCCTTCGCTCACGATTGGCAATTATGTACAGGTGATGCTGCTGACGTTGCTGCAACGCGCAGGGCACCAGCCCATCGTGCTCATGGGCGGGGCTACGGGTCGGATTGGCGATCCTTCGTTTAAAGACGAGGAACGCCAATTGAAAACAACCGAAGAATTAGACCGAAACCTGGCGCATCAGGTTGAGCAGGTCTCCAAATTCCTCAATTTCACGGAAGGAGACACCCGCGCGTTGCTGGTCAACAACTATGATTTTTACAAGGACATGAATGTGCTGGATTTTTTGCGCGATGTCGGCAAAACCCTCACAGTCAATTACATGATGTCGAAAGAATCCGTTAAAAAGCGCATTGAAACGGGGATTTCTTTTACAGAATTCAGCTACCAATTGTTGCAGGGATACGATTTCCAATGCCTGTTTGAAAAATACAACTGTGTGCTGCAAATGGGCGGATCCGACCAGTGGGGGAACATTACGGCAGGTACGGAATTCGTCCGCCGCAACCTCGGCAAACGCGCCTACGCCCTGACGACGCCCCTGCTGACCAAAGCCGACGGCAAAAAATTCGGCAAATCGGAACAGGGCAACCTTTGGCTCGATCCAAAACTGACTTCGCCTTACAAGTTCTACCAATTCTGGATCAATGCGGATGACGCGGATTTGCCCAAGTTCATGCGCTACTTTATGCTGCGTTCGAAAGAAGAAGTGGAAGCGCTTGAACGCGAACACGCAGGCAATCCGCGTGAACTCAAGCGACTCTTAGCAGAAGAATTGACCATCCGCGTGCATTCACAGGAGGCATTTGGATCGGTATTGAAAGTATCCGAATTGCTTTTTGGCAAAAATGCTGACCGGGATGCGTTGTTAGATATGAGTCAGGAAGAGTTGGCAACGGTTTCTGAGGAGATCCCAACCTATTCCCTGAATCAGGAAGCCTTGGCCGGAGGGATAAATATCTTAGACCTGATGGCCCAAACCGGCATTGCGCCTTCCAAGGCGGAAGCCCGGCGCGCCGTGCAAGGCAATGCCGTATCTGTAAATAAGGAAAAAATCAGCACTCCGGAACAGATGATTCCTTTGGAAACTTTGCTGCACGGGCAATACCTGATGGTTGAAAACGGAAAGAAGAATAAAATAATGGTTGTGGTGGGATAAGGCGCGACAAGAAAAAAAAACAAACAGCCCCTTCTTGCTTTATTTGATAGAAACTTGTGAGTGTTAAGCAGGGGCTGTTTGAAATTATAACGCCTATATCATCAAACTGATAACATTACGCTTAGCTCGCTGCAAACGCTGCCTGATTGATCATTTTTTTTCGTATCCGGCTACAATTTCTTTCAGCGTATCCAAATATTTGCTTTTCTGCGGCGAACGGCGGCGCTTGTTTGTTTCTGTGAAAAAAGCGTGTTTTTCTAAGAAGCCAACCTGCAGGCGGTTCCAGGTCTCCACGGTTTCTAATACCTTATAGGCTTTAAGTTCTTCATACAGACTGTTTCCGATGCTGAAAAAATCATCGCGCCCAAGGTAATCCAGATCGGCATCACAAATAATCTGTTCTAAAGGATTGCGCGGCGATTGCGGGATCTTAGTGGCCATAATCATCCCGCAAATCTGCTCGATTTCAGGGGCAGAAAAACCGTAGCGGGGTAAATTTTCGCGGGCAATATTGCACCCCAGCGTTTCGTGGTCTTTGTTGTTGATGGTGAACCCGGAGTCGTGAAACAACGCGGCTGTCTTCAGCAGGATGGCTTCATACGGCGAAACCTTTTCATGGTAGCACAATTCTTCGGTTACATACAGCACATCAAGGGTGTGGTGCATCCCGTGGTAGGTCAGGTCTCCCGAAAGTTCCCGTTCCAGTTTATCCAGAATGAAGGCTTTGGCTCCGTGATAATTCATGACACTGGCGTTTGAAAATAATTTGATTTTGAGCTGTCTTATAAAACGAAAGGGCTTAGCGCTTAAGTATGAATTTATTGTAACTTCTGATTGCGATCGTATTTGAAAAACTCCCAAACCACAATTCCTACACAAACGGCGATATTGAGCGAGTGTTTCGTACCGGCCTGGGGAATTTCAATACAGGCATCCACTAAAGCCAATACGTCATCGCTGACGCCATCCACTTCGTTTCCAAAAAACAATGCATAACGGCTATTTTCGCCTGGTTCAAATTGGTGCAGCATCACACTGCCTTCTGCCTGTTCAACCCCAACAAGAAGATACCCTTCCGCTCGTAACGTCCGGGCTGCCTCAGCCGCCTCAGCAACGTAAACCCAGTCAACTGAGTCCGTTGCGCCCAGCGCTGTTTTCAGAATTTCCCGGTGCGGCGGCTGTGCGGTGATGCCACAAAGTACTATTTTTTCAACAGCAAAAGCATCCGCTGTTCGAAAAGCGGAACCGACATTCAGTGCCGAGCGTACACTGTCTAATACCACAACGACCGGCACTTTGCCGCTAAGCCGGAAGTCATCCGGGGTCAGGCGATTCAGTTCGGTCATACTTCGCTTCTTCATCCTCTTTTTTTTCAAAAATCATCAGGTAGTAGTCAAAAATCACCCCGTTTTTTAAGGTTTTGCTGCGCAACAAGGTCAGTTCCTGCTGCAAAAACAGCGCACAATAACCGGTTGTATCGTATTGGTGTGGATGCAGGACATCGCCCGGCAAATATTGAAAAATCTTTTTCAGCCAGCGGTATTTGTGTACGTCAACTGAAATGATCAACATACCGCCATTTCGCAGGGCATCTGCCAGTCGTTTTACCGATATTTCAAGGTCTTTTACATGGTTGATTGCATTGAAACAGCATATTTTGTCATAGGGTTCAGGCGGCTGAAACGCTTCCAAAGGCTGGGCAATAAACTGCACATCCGGATAATCTTTCGGATCAAAATGCGCCAGGGTGCGCTCATACAGTTCCAACAGCGGGTCCAGCGCGTCCACTTTTGCCGGCAGGGGTAAAATAAATAAACCTGCCGGGCCGCAACCCGCATCGAGCAGCCGTTCCCCACTTTGGGGTTCCACGGCTGCTTCCTGCAACATCCGTTTCCAATAAGTGCGCTTCTTGTTCAGGTACTCCTGCTTTGGGCGCTTCGCTAAATAATATTGCCACCAGCGCCATTCCAGCGCCTGGGCAAGTTTCCATTTCCATTTCGACAGCAGCAAACCAATCACAATTCGTACCTTTGATTTTTGAGAACAGACGTAAAGAACATCTAAAGTATAAAATTCAATCGAAACCTGTGCTATTTGCAATTGGAACGAAAATTAGGTTGATTCGAACAAACGACACCGGAGTGGTTACCGCTTTGCTCGAACAGGGGATGCTTCAGGTATCCTTGGATGGCGGCGACATGGAAATCCCTGTCTTTGAGGAAGATATCGTGCATTACAGCGATCCGCTGCGCGATCAGGTTTTCACTAAAGCCAAAGTGGTGCCTGCTCCGAAAAAATATCAGGCAGAACCGCCTCCACCCCGTACTGCCTCCGAAAACCAGTACGCGATTCTGCGCAGCAGTGGCGTGCAATTGGCCTTCGACCCATCTTTTCGCAGCGATGCTTCGATCGAAAAGTACCTGATTTTCCTCATCAATGACACCCGCTACGAGGTGGTGTACGATTTTGCCCTTTCTTTCAGTGGCCGGTTGTCGAAGCAACAAGACGGGAAATTGGAAGCGGTGAGCGCGTTACAGGTCGGAGAATTTACCTTCGACCAACTCAATGAGTCCCCGGAAGTGGAACTCTCCTGCTGGCGGGTTACCACAGAAGGCCCTGGCGCTCATTTGAATAAGAAGCTAAAAATTAAACCGCAGCAGTTTTTCAACAAGGTGATGACGGCGCCCCTTTTGAATCGTCCTGTGCATTTGTTCCGCATTTTTGAAAATATCAAAGACGAACCCGCCGATAAAAAGGAAAGCGAAGACCTGCTGGCCTATACCAAACGGCAGGCGACTCCGGCCAAGTTTCTTCCTGGCCAAACCCAATCGAGGCAGATGCCGCACGAAGTCCGGGAAAAAGCGGAATTCAGCCCTGAAATAGACCTCCACATCGAACAATTAACCGAAAGTTGGGCTAAGCTGAGCAATGCGGAAATTTTGCATATCCAGTTGCGGCATTTCGATGCGTTTATGGAAAAATCCATCCGGTTGGGTGTGGAAAGGGTTTTTATCATCCACGGCCTCGGCACCGGGCGCCTGCGCGACACCATCGCTACCCGCCTACTGCGCATTCCGGAGGTCAAAACGTTCAAAAATGAATACCACCCGAGGTATGGACACGGGGCTACGGAAGTGATTTTTGATTGAAAGCCCTTATTTATCAATCGGCAATTTGACCAATTGGTCATACAAAGCCTTCACCTGCTCATTCACCTCATACCCCGGCGCACCCCAGGTCACGCGAACGTCTAACCCCGTGTCTTTGCGTTGCAGAAAATAATAGACATTACCCGGGTAGTTGAACGCCGTAGAATCGGTCAGTACTGCCGAAGCTTGTTTAAATATCGCTTTGGCCGTTCTTTTTTTAGCGGAAGGGATTTCCCTACGTTCTCCATCAAGCCCTTTCTGGACAAACAACTGTCCGTTTTCCAACAATACATATTCCGTATACGCACCGGCAAAACCGCCGCCGTCGCCAAAAGCAAGCTGCTGATCCGGCAAATTGGCCGGGGTGTATTGGGTGCCTTTACACGCTGAAAAAACGGCAGTCAGCACCAAAAAGCAGGCGAAAACCGGAAGCTTCCGGGAGGATGTGAGATGCATCATAGGTTGAGTTGGTTTTTGTTTGCCCAATACTAAGAAATATTTAAAGGCTGTGAAACTTTTAGGGGGAGTAAATAGTTCTACCTTTGCTTTACAGTTCAAAAATGGGGGACGTACCGGAATCGACAGGAGAGTGAACTGACTAGTAAGCATGCCGGAGCACGATTGTCCACTCCGTAAAAAATGACGATCAAACCACAAATGGCAATACTCAGTATGCCATGGCTGCCTAGTCCTAGGGATTAAGGCACCATTGTACGCAACGCACGCCCTACGGGGCTTGCTCTCCGCCTGAAGGAGCCGCGTTCGTGCATCAACCAACCTCAGGCTTGGGAAGTTCAATTGGCCCAATTGCGCTTCCGAGATCCAGGGCTGGGTGTGAGACACAGGTTGGCCGACTAACCTACCCTCCCACTGAGATCCAAATAGGCGGATAAGCATGTAGAAGGCTTTTTGGTGCTTTCTCTGGACGCGAGTTCAAATCTCGCCGTCTCCACAGAAAGAAGAGCCGCTGAGCAATCAGCGGCTTTTGTTTTTTTTGCGATGCGGACTACTGACTTACAAGCACCTGCGAGGAAACTTTCTTTTGCAGGGGCTGTTGAAACCCTGCAAGAAGAAAAAAATATTTGCCCGGGGCTTTGAATTCCACATAATCAGTATATCTTTGCATCGCTTTTGCAAAAAGGGGTTAAATTCCCCAAATAAGAGATGATTCCGTAGCTCAGCTGGTAGAGCACTTGACTTTTAATCAAGGTGTCCTGGGTTCGAATCCCAGCGGGATCACACGAAAAATTTAAAGCCTTCACTTTTGAGTAAGTGGAGGTTTTTTTTTGTAGTTCTTGTCGCTCGCATGTTAAGGCTTCGCCTTGGGTGTTTTGTTTCGCGGGGTTCTACCCGCCTGATTGGGGTCAGCCGCCTGAAGGTAGCGACCACTAAGTCCATTTTGCAAAAACGGGCTTTTCACCTACCTTTGAAAAACATATCTTTACAAAAAATGAAAATTCGACCCGCCTCCCTCCAATTTCTCAAAGACCTTGCCGGTAACAATACCCGGGAGTGGTTTCAGGCCAACAAAGACCGCTATGAAGCTGCACTGGAAAATTTAAAACAGTTCACGAAGGCGGTTGAGACCGCGCTGGAAGAAACCGACCATATAGAGGGCGCCCATCTTTTTCGCATTTACCGGGACGTGCGGTTTTCCAAAGACAAATCGCCTTACAAAAACAACTTTGGTATGGGTTTCACCCGGGCCACCAACCGGCTTCGGGGCGGCTATTACCTGCAAATTGAGCCGGGCGGTTCGTTTGCAGGCGGCGGGTTCTGGCAGCCCAATGCGCCCGATCTCAAACGCATCCGCGACGAATTTGCGGCTGACGATCAACCCATCCGGGAAATCATGGCTGATCCTATTTTTCAAAAATATTTCGGCGTCCTTCAGGGTGAGGAATTAAAAAGCGCGCCGCGTGGCTACGACAAAAACAGCCCCGCACTGGATCTGATTCGCAAGAAAAACTTTACCGTGCACCGGAGTTTTACGGACGCGGAGGTAACCAGCGACAATTTCCTGCTGGAAGTGAAACAGACCTTTGAAGCCATGCGCCCCTATTTTGATTATATGAGTATGGTGCTGACGACGGATTTGAATGGGGAAAGTCTTTTGGATTGAAACTACTTTGCTCGCGCGATGGCTCCGCCTCGCGTGTTCTATTTGCCGGGTTTCACCCGGCTTTTGGGGTCTACCAGCTAAAGCTGGTGACCACTCACGCCTTTACTTTCAGTAACGCCCGCACTTCCAGCGCCTTTTCCATGGCCGCTTCCGGCGTTGCGCCCAATACGGTCACATGCCCCATTTTTCGGAAAGGTTTGGTCATTACTTTTCCGTACAAATGCACGTACACGCCTTCCATCCCCAGACATTGATCCATGTTTTCATAAATGGCCGGGCCTTCGTAGCCCGGTTCGCCCAGCAGGTTCAACATGACGGCTGCCGGGACTTTCAGGCGGGTACTTCCGAGGGGCAAATCGAACACCCCACGGATATGTTGTTCAAATTGCGAGGTGTAGCAACTTTCGATGGTGTGGTGGCCGCTGTTGTGGGGTCGGGGCGCTACTTCGTTGACTAACAGTTGGTGGTCGGGCGTCAGGAACAACTCTACCGCCAACAAACCGCAAATGTCATACGCTTCAATAGCAGCAAGCGCTAAGGTTTCAGCAACCGCAGCAATTTTCGGACTAACCCGGGCGGGACAGGCCAAAAAGGTAACCAAATTTGCATCCGGATCAAAAAGCATTTCCACCGGCGGAAAAGCGACGGTTTCACCACGCTTGTTCCGCGCTACCACCACCGCAATTTCTTTTTCAATGGGCACCATTTCTTCAAGCAGACACGCGCCGGGCAACAGCTTTCCTGCCAAATCCTGTTCGGTTCGGATGACGGAAACGCCACGCCCGTCGTAACCATCGGTACGGCTTTTCTGGACAAAAGGCAAAGCCCACCTTTTTTGAGCCACCGCTTCCCGGATAGCCGATTCATTTTCAAACAATTCAAAAGCAGCGGTTGGAATGCCGTTGTCTACATAAAATTGCTTTTGCAAACCTTTGTCTTTGATGATTTGAAGCGCTGCCGGTTTCGGGTGAATCACCAACCCCTCCCGTTCCAGATCAAACAATGCGGCTATATTCACATGCTCGATTTCAATGGTCAGCGCATCCACCGTTTTGCCAAAGCGGAGGACATCGTCGTAGTCGTTAAAATTCCCTTCCGTGAAGCCGGTACAAAACGGCCCGGCGGGAAAATCGCGGGAGGTGTCGAGCGCAAAAAAAGGCAGGTGCCAGTTGCCGGCGGCGAGAGCCATCATTTTGCCCAATTGTCCGCCGCCCAATACGCCGAGGCGGGTAGATGGAATCTTCATGAAAAATTCATTTGAGGGGCAAAGGTATACATGGATTCGTTAATAATTGCCCGATGGTGTATCTTAGTGCCCGTGCCCGCGTTTTGCTACGAGTTCAAAAAACAAAAAACCCGCTTATGCGCATTTTCTCATTGCTTTTTGCCGGCTGTTTGTTGCTGGCAGCCGGGGCCCTGAACGCCCAAAAAGACACCCTCCGCCTCAGCCTGGATCAGGCTGTTGCCAAAGCCCAGGGACAAGCACCCGACGTCAAAATTGCAGAAACGGAGTTTGGCAACAATTACTGGCGCTACCAGTCATTTTTGGCAAACCTTCGCCCACAAATTACCCTGAACGCCACGTTGCCCGACCTCAATCGCTCTATTGAGGCCATTACCCTGCCCAACGGCAATGCCGCATTCGTAAGCCGCGCACTGATGCGGAACAACGTGGGCATTGGCATCCAGCAGCAGGTATCGCTCACGGGCGGTACGCTGTTTGCACAAACGGGGCTACAGCGCATTGACATCTTTCCGACCAGTGGTAGCGCTGGGTTCGTTTCTTATTTGTCCACCCCGTTCAGCATCGGGTTCATCCAGCCTATTTTCGGTTTTAACCGCTTGCAATGGGATCGGCGTATTGAACCGATGCGTTATGCAGAATCTGAAAAAGCGTATTCGTTGGATCTGGAACAAACCGCGTACCAGGCGGCTAATTTATTTTTCGACATCCTCATCGCTCAACTCAACTTAGAGGCGGCTTACCGCGACAAAGCCAATGCCGATACGCTTTATGGCATTTCCAAAGGCCGATATGAAGTGGGCCGGATTGCAGAAACGGAATTGCTGCAAATAGAGCTGAACGCCATGAACGCCAACGCCGACGTATCGCAAAGTATGCTTACGATGCAAACCAGCGCTGAACAACTGCGTGATTTTTTGGGCATCAATGAAGCCGTACATTTTCAATTGGAAACCCCTTCTGAATTGCCAACGTTCATGCTGGATGCCCAACAAGCGTTGCAATATGCCCGCACGTACCGCCCGGAAGTCATTGCCTTTGAACGTCGCCTGCTGGAAGCGCAAAGCAGCGTGGTGGAAGCAAAACGCAGTACCGGCCCGCAAGCCGATTTATATGTGTCTTTTGGTTTGTCTCAAACGGGGCCTCAACTGACCGACGCTTATACCAATCCACTCGACCAGGAAGTCGTCAATATTGGCTTCAGTGTGCCAATTGCCGATTGGGGCAAAGCCAAAGCGCAACGGGAAGTGGCGCAGTCGAACGCAGAACTCACCCAGCTTCAGGTGGCGCAGGAACGGGTCAATTTTGAACGGGAAGTATTGGTGAAAGTGCAGCAGTTCGACTTAGTGCGCGAACAGGTACGCATTGCGCTGCGGGCGTACGAAATTGCGCAAAAACGCCTTAACATCACCCGTCAGCGCTATTTGGTGGGCAATATCCTCATCACCGACCTCAATCTGGCGCTTCAGGAAGAAGCCAGTTCGCGCAGGGGGTATATTGCGGCGCTGCGCAATTTTTGGTTGGCTTATTACGATTTGCGGCGGTTGACGTTGTTTGATTATGAGCGGAATGTGCCGCTGGTGCGTGCTGCGCCGAACATAAAATAAAAGGCTCCGAAACCAACATTGCTGTCGGTCCGAAGCCTCTCTTTTGCAGTATTCCAAAATATTAAGTCACATACTTTGTATGCAATCCTAAAGACAGGGGCTACTTTAAAAGGGTTGGAAAAAAAGTAAAATATTTTTCTGCTGGTTTGGTGGATCACGTGTCGGACACTTTGAAAGTGTCCGACACGTGATCCACCAAACCAGCAGACCAGCCTCATTGCTTCAACACCCGCCCAATGGCCATTCCGTGTGGCATCCGGCATTCGATGATGTAAAGTCCATCTGCTAATCCGCTCATATTGAATAGATTATTGCCTTTTTCAAGCCGCATCGTCCGCACCACCCGGCCATCCATGCTGCGCAGCACCGCTTCCCCCGGGCTTTCTAATCCCGAAATGGTGATCTGGTCGGTTGCGGGGTTTGGAAACACGGTCAAGGGATGCACCAGCACTTGCTCTTCTACACTGGTTGTCACAACCGCGCAAAAATCGCCCATAGCACAGGGCAAAGTATCCAGGCCGTATTCAGCGCATTCATACACGGGCGGATCGCCGCAAATCAGGTTATTTTTGATGTATCCGCGCAGGTTGTCGTACAGCGCAACTTCATCCCCGCCGTTTACCCCGTGGCCTGCGCCCCGGTAGACCTGAAAACTGAGTGGAACCTGTTCTTGATAGAGTTGTTGCGCTACCTGCAAAGCGCCGCTCACCACCGGCCAGTTGGGGCACAGCACATAGTTTTCATCGAATGGCGCAATCGGATCGCAGGTGCCGTGTATCAGAAAAACGGGAATCTGTTCGTCGTTTTCAATGATGCCGAGATCAATGGTTCCTGCGCCGCTGTAAATGCAAACGCCGGCCAACGGAACCGGCGCCGCCAATCCACCCAGCGCCTGAATGCCCGCCGGCAAAAACGGTAAATCTCCGTCATCAAGGAATGCGGCGTGGAGGGTAGCCCCGGCGCCCGCACTGAAGCCACCTAAGTAGATCTGGTTAGGATCAATATGGTATTGTGCGGCATTGTCGTAAAGGTAGCGCAGCGCTTTGCGCACGTCCTGAGCGGAGCGGTAGGCGGCTTTCAGAAACTCGTCCCAACTATTGCTGCAAACATCTGCATTGGGCATGCCCAACCGGTAAGATACCGAAGCGCTGATGAATCCTTTTTGCGAAAAATCAATACATACCGGGCCGTAAACATCTTCATCGCCGGCTACATAAGCCCCGCCATGCACCCACACAAACAGTGGCCTGAGCGCATCAGAATTGCTGTAATGCAGGTCGCGCGGCACATAAACATCTAACTCCAGCGGCTCGTTATTGCCGTGCACATCAATGCTGCTGCCGTATACAATATCGTTATAGACAAAAGGCTGGGACAGCGGATGGGTTTGTATATTGTTCTCAATCAAGGCGCTGCCGCCATCACAATAATCAAAGGATTCCAGCACGACGGCATTCGGCGCGCAGGAAAGGGCTGATTTTTGGTAAAAAAAAGTGCGGTTGGCGGTGTGGTCGCGCACGCCAGTCATTGCATAACCTGCGCCGCTCGGCGAAATGGGCACGATGCTGCGGGCTTCCATAATAAAGGTGCCGTTTTGAGGCAGGATGACCTCCTCCTGAATCTGAGCTAAAGGTGCCACATCGAGCAGGCGCACGCACGCGGCAGTAAAGGGGCTGGTCGAAGCCGTTTGAGCTAAGATCAGGCTGCCGTTGGCGGTCGTGCGGAGATCAGCAGCGGCGTCGTTCAGGCCAATATCGTACAGGTCAAAAAAAATGGAATCGGTAGGGGCGCCCTGGTCATCCGGGTCCAATTCCATGACCACCACATCGGTATCGAGGCCGGCGTAAGGTTTAGTGGCCGCCAGGTAGAGCTTCCCAGTTGGATGGGTAATCATTTTCCGGGGTGAAGCTTCTATTTTGCGTTCCCAGGAAAGGGAAAATCCCGGCGGATTGCTGGTTACAGCGTAATGACTCACTGAACCGTAATAAGTTTCTCCAAATGTAAACGCGGATTCAGCAACTGCAAACCCATTGCCGTTTGCAGTAACAGAGGGCGCGTTTTCAATGAAGGCAAAATGATGAAACTGCCCGGTCAGGTAATTCAACTGGTCATCCAGCAGGACAAGATCGAGGTTGCCGCCAAAAAAATCATCCTGGTACGCGACCACAAAATTGCCGCTCCCGAGGCGAGCAATGGACGGGGCCGCATAATTGACAAATGCGGTATTCGGTTGGGTTGGATCTGCAAAAAATTTGATTCCTGTGGTTTCATCCAAAACCAGGTTGGCATCCGTTTTCAATACAAAAACGCGGCCCAGGGTATCGGAAGCAACGCAGTTTTTGCATGTGCCGGCAACAACAATGCTGCCGTCAGCTTGGATGATCAGGTCGTTGACGCCCGAAAGCTGCCCCAACTGATCCCCAAGAATCAGCGCTCCCAGAAGCCTTCCGCCACAATCTACTTTGATGAGGAATGCGCCACCGTTGCTCTCTCCCCCGAGCAAAAAATTGCCGTCGGCGGTTCTGACGATCTTATTGCCGCGGCTGACATCTACTCCAAGATAGCCATAAGCTTCATTAACAAGCGATTGCGCCTTTATTTGAAGGCATGTTAACACCAGGATTGTAAAAAGACTTAGTTGATGGCTTTTCATAGTTAAGTCAGTTTAAGTGAACAAATCAGGATCGGATAACCCGACCCGAATATTTAATTCGCCCCTGCCCGTACACTATATTTTCAGTCGTATCCACACAATCGAAAACCGGCTCCACGTAGCGGCCACTCCCGCAAAGGTTTTGTGCGGGGAGATTCAGAACCAACAAGAAACAGGCAAGGGTAAGGGTAGATAAATTGGGCATACGGATCATTTTAAGCGCATATTGTGAAATCTGCAACATGCGCTGAGTGAATGAGCAAAATTAGCCCGAAACTTTATACTTCCGGCTTCGCCCCATCAACTTTAGCGGCAATCACATCCGAACCAGTCGCAACATTTCTATACCGCCGCGGTAGCGCAAAGTCAGCACGTAAATACCCCGATGCAGTTGGGATGCATCAATTGTTTGCTTGCCTGCATCATAATATTCCCGCCAGTATCTGCGTCCGGATGCGTCATACAGCGTAGCTTCTGCGGCCCAGGGCAGGCTTAAATCAAACGAACTGCCAAAAGGTTGGGGAGCAACCGAGGCCATTGCACTGCCGACCGCTGCTTCATCCGCATCAACGATCAGTAGTGTAGTTTCGCGCACTAAACAATCGTTGCGGGCAACCAGCGTGACAGTAAACTCGCCATTGCCAGCATAAACGTGACGTACGATTGGCCCAACAGCGGTTGTGCCATCCCCGAAGTCCCATTCCCAGGAGGTAAATCCATTGGTATCGGCCATAAAAGTGACTACGGTGTCTTCAATTATCATATCAAATGCCGCAACAGGATCGCCATCAGTAAAAATAACGCCGGGCGGAGCGCTGAGCGGCAGTGTAGAGCCCGGCGCTGGAATAATGGGCGGAAATGGCGACGGGCAGGTAACAACAGGTGGATCGCGGACAATTTCTGTGTGGAGTTGCGCGGTCCACCCGTCTTCGCAAACCAATGCCTGCGTCAAAAATCCGACCAACTGCTCCTCAATAAATGGTCGCCACTGAGGGTCTAAAATATCGTGGCCGAATCCATTGCCGGTGAGCAAATAATACGCTGCCCCCTGCTGATCCAAATATTCGGCAATCGTGCCGGAACCGAGTACAGGCGTTTGGAAAGTGCCGCAGCAGGGATAAACCGGTTCCGTGCCATATAAAACAACCCCGTCGTGTGTGCCGTGTACCAGCATCACACTGATATCTAATTCATCTTCATCAATCCAGGTCGTATCTAAAATAGCGCCCGATAGGGAAAATACCGCACGGATGCCGCTTACGACCGGCAGCGGCACACCTACATAATCGGGCCAGATACCACAACCTGTGCATACGGCATTGACTTCATCCTGATCCATAAATGCGGTGTGTAAAGCCGTCCAGGCGCCTGCGCTGTGCCCGCCTACGGCAATGTTTTCGGGATCAAGCGGTATCTCGAATGCGTGTTGTTTCAGCCACTTTATTCCGTCCAGCACGTCAACCGTTGCCACGTAAGCCGAAGGCACGAGCGAACTGCCCCAACTCACGTTACAGGGGAAGGATAGCCCGGCGGCGATCAGGCAATCGGTGCGTTCGCACAAGCGATAACCAACCGTAGCAGCCACAAAACCCAATTCGGCTAATTGCCGGGCTTGTTCGGCAAAATCTGTATAATTGCCGGCAACGAATCCGCCACCATGGACAAGTACCACCAAAGGGCGGCGTTCGCCAGCTTGTAAATCAGCAGGATAGAACACCCGAAGCCTTAATGCTTTGGGAATCGGGATATCCCATTCGTCTATTGCCACAGCAGTTTTATAAATAACATCCATGGAAGCTACCGGATGTACTTCGGGCAACAGGATGCAATTTTCTTCGCAATAACCCTGGCTTAGAAGCGCAAAAGGGTTGGAACAAAGTAACCAGACCATTAATGTGTAAAGCAAAAATCTAAGGTTTAGCTTGTTGCCAATAAGATTATGTCTGGGTAAAGTAAGCGGGAAGTTAAGGCTTGACATAAGCTGGATTTTTAATAATTTGATAATTAGGCTTGTTGCGGCGGGTCAAACTGAATATGAAGGTATGAATTTGATGAAGAAAAAAGTTGAAAGCCCCGGCCGGTTCTTTCCCAAAAACCGACCGGTATCTTCGAATCAAAGCAAAAATTATTCGATGATGACTTTGCAGGTATGCTGCACGCCATTGTCTAACACTACTTTGAGCAGGTAAGCGCCATTGCGTTCGGGCGCTCGCAGGGAAGGCGAGCTGTCACTGAAGGTTACCGAGTTCAGGAGCTTGCCGGTGGTATCGTACCAGTAAGCTTTCATTTCAGGCGTTGTGTTGCCGTTCCAGGTCAGCCACTCGTTGGTTCTGGCCGGGTTGGGCGAGATGCAAGCCTGGTTGCTGGTTCCCTGATCCGGTTCCTGCAATCCCACCACAATACTCAGGTAAGCGACCTGCATGGCTGGCACGCCACAGTCGTTGTTGGCCACCAATACGACCGTATAATTGCCGGAAGCGGCGTAGGTATGTACCGGCGAAGCCTCCGTACTGGAATTTCCGTCTCCAAACGTCCAGAGGTAATCGGTCGAATTGGTCGAATTGTTGGTAAACGCGGCCGTAAATCCATCAAAAGAGGCTGCAAAATCTGCGACAGCCGCAGGTGATATGATCACCGCATCTTCCATACTCAGCGTTCCGGCGCCGGCCGTATTGCTCACGGTCAACGTCACGCCGTAAGTACCGGCATTGGCATAAATGACCGATGGATTTGCAGCATCGGATGAAGCAGGCAACCCGCCTTCAAAAGTCCAGGCATAAGTCAGCCCGGCGCCCTGGGGCGTGGCCGTAAATTCAATCGGGAAACCGCCACAGCTTTCGCAACCTGAATCCGCACTTTGAGTCCAGCCTGCTACCGGGGGCAGTATGATGGTAATGGTTTGTTTCGTTGTGTCGCTTCCGCAAACGTTGGTTGCAATAAGCCTGACTAAGTATGCGCCGGCAGCGGCATACTGGTGGTTCGGCGCAGCATTCGTACTGGTGCCGCCGTCTCCAAAGCTCCAGTGGAAATTTTCGCTGAAGGTGGAATTGTTCTCAAACTGAACAGAAATGCCATTGACGTTCGGAGAAAAATCAGCAACCGGCAAGTTGATCCCGGTAATTTCAATTTGGGCGATGGCAGCATGACACCCCACCTGAGCAGCGACACTGTAGTTTCCCGGCCCGTTGACAACGATGTTTTGCGTCGTTTCTCCGGTAGACCAGAGGTAGGAGTCCGCCACTGTTGCCGTCAACTGGGTGCTTTCACCGGCGCAGAGTTCGGTGCTGCCCGCTTCGATGGCAAAAGGCAGTGTTTCTGCAACATGGATATGAACAAACAAGATCCTCGTGCCGCCTAATGGATGCTGAAATCCGGTAGCTGCGTAGTTCGATCCATCGCAATTCGAAAGGGCGATGCTGTGCGCAACAACATTAGTCAGTACATCCGGGTTGGGAATAATGCCGAAGTCCAGAACATTCAGCAGAACCGGATCAATGCGGTGTACCCTGCTTTGAACATAAACTCCGAATGGATTGGGTTGTACGGAAGTTGAAACGGTGACCAGGCCGCCATTGTCTGCCTGCTGAATATCGCGGCCAATATCCTGCATCGGATCGCCGTAATTGAGGCTGTTCAAAAATGTACCGGCGCTGCTCCAGACCGATACTTCAGCCTGTACGTTTTCTACCGGTAATACTGATCCTGCTGTGTAAACATTTCCGGAAGCGCTCGCTTCAACGCCAAAAAGATCCGCACCGTCGCTGATGGTTTGCGACCAAACCAATTCGCCCGAATTGTTAATTTTGGCCAAATAGGGCGTAGAAAATGCGCGGGGTAAGGTCAGCAGGTAGCCATCGCCGACGGGTTCGATGTCGGTTGGCGTTTCAAAAAAACCGTTGTGAAATGTTTTTGTCCACATGGTATCTAAGTTCGCATCCAGTCGCATGACCCCGACATCCTGCGGATTCAGGGTTATATCCAAACCCACATTGCTCATCATCAGGTAATTGCCTTCATTGGCAAGTGAAATCCGTGGACTGCTGTTGACGCCGGTTTGCAGCTCGTTGCAGCATCCCAGCAAACCATAGGATTTTATCCCGGTGGCTAAATCGGGTTGCAGGGACAAGTCGGTGCGCAATACAAACGATTTATTGGGGAGGTACTCGGCAGTACAATCGGCACAATGATCGCCCACGGCAACTAACTGGCCTTCAGGCGATTCGAGCAGGTCGGTAATCCGCGATTTTCCGGGGATCAAATCGCTGAATATACGTTGGTATATGATGTTGCATTGAGCGTCTACGACCAGCAGGGCTGCTTCCTGGTTGACAAAGCCGCCGACTGCATAATTGCCATTGCTCAGCTTAAGGATTTTATTGCCCTCACTGTGGGTTCCTGCGACGCCAAAGGTGCAGGTAATACTTTGGGCATACAGCGCACTTTGTAAAGTACATAGGAATGCCAGTGCAAGGAGGATTGCATTTCTCATGATTATCCGTTTAAGTTTTGAAAAAGTACAATGCAAAGCTACGTCCGCGCCCTACCCTTCCGAAACCCCTTAAATAGCGAATTTTAACTGACCTTTAACAGATAGTCAGTACTGACTGCAAACATGGAGCGGCCTCCCTGTAAATGGTTAGTCTTCAGGGATGACGTTTGAAAATTCCCTTTTAATGGGTAGAGATTAACAGCATATTTTGGCCAACCACAATATTGTTGTAGCTTTCGCACATCTGTTGCAATAGCTGGTTCGCCGAACAAAACCCATACACCCATGCAATTCCCATCTTTAGCGGCTCTTTTTCAACACCTTAAGACAGCCTGGTTAAGATTTCCTGCAGCGGCTGCTTTGGCTATTTTTTGTATGATTGCCAGCATTGCCTTCGTAGAGCGCAATGAAGGCGGGCAGGCCGAAGCGTGGTTGTTGCGCATCATCATGACAACTGCGTTGGGTGTACCCCTGCTTTTGAGCGCTTCCGTTGCCGCAGAATCTTATGGTTGGTCATTGCAAAAAACATGGGCATTCCGGGGCATTGCGCTGCTAACTTTGCTCTGGTATTTCAGTACCTTGAGCGTAGGGCCGGAATACGAATCATTAGAGGACGGGTTTCGCTTTTTTGCACTCGCATTAGCCGCACACTGCGCAGTAGCCGTATCCGCCTATCTCAATCGCAAAGAAGATTCGATATTGAGCTTCTGGAAATTCAACAAAATCCTGCTGGCGGAATGGACGGTTGCCGCTTTTTATGGCCTTGTGCTTTACGTGGGCATCAGTCTGGCGCTTTTGGGGATTGATCAATTGTTCAACTTAGACTGGTCGTGGCGAATTTACCTGCATCTTTTTACCGTCATTGCTGCGGGTTTCCATCCGCTCTATTTCCTGAGTCAGGTGCCCAAAGATTATGCGCTTTCAGAAGAAGATCCCAGTTATACCGCTGCCATCCGCAATTTAGTCAAATACATCCTGATCCCGCTGACCCTGCTCTACTTGCTCATCCTGTACGCCTATATTCTGAAAATTGGAGTCGAGTGGGCATGGCCTAAAGGGTATGTTTCTTCGCTGAGTTTGGGTTTTTCACTCGTGGGCATCCTTACTTATTTATTGAATTACCGGCTGGTTGAAACAGATGACTCGACCTTTTTAGCATGGTTCCGGCGGTGGTTTTTCTACCTGCTCAGCCCCGTAGTGCCCGTTTTACTGCTGGCCATCGGACGCCGGCTGAGTGATTACGGCATCACCGAGCCGCGTTACTTTGTAGCAACGCTGGGCGTGTGGTTATTCGGGATCTGCCTGTATTTTATCCTTTCCAAAAAAGACGATATCCGGTTCATTCCGCTCAGCCTGGGGGTGGTTGCCTTCCTGAGTGTGGTGGGCCCCTGGAGCGCTACTTCCGTTTCGTGCCGGAATCAGTTTGGTCAGTTAGAAGCTTTGTTGAGCAAAAGCGGGGTTTTGGTCAACGGAAAGGCGCAACCCGGTAAAGGTTCGATCAGCAATGAAGATCGGGAGCGGCTGTATTCGGTCATCAATTTTTTGTCGGACCGCGATGCCATGCAGCCGGCCCAAGCCTGGTTTAGCCCGGCGTTGGATTCTGTTTTCCAGAAAAAAACACCGCGCTATGAAATGTCAAGAATCCTTATTGAGCACTTAAATCTGGAAGCCACCGCCTCCAACCAGAAATCCGGTTCCTTGTCATTCGGGCGACTTACCGGCAGTTTACCCGCGAAGGGGTTTGAGAAATTGTTTAAAATTGAACTCTCTTTGGATTCAAAACAGGATTTCAAGGCTGACAGCATCCAATTTTCCTTAACCAAAAGCGCTGCGATCGTCCTGACTTCCGGAAAAACAGAAGCCATTTTTGATTTAAGCCCTTATCTTCGAAAAATGTTAGACAAGAACACGGATCAATTTTATTACGCGACTATTGAGGATCCGGCAGATGCCTCCGTTAGTTTGAAAAGTGAGCGCTTCGAAGTGTTGCTCGTTCCGGAAGTTATTGACTACGAAATTACATTTCAACAGATTCGGGTGAACAACATCCGGGGAACATTGCTTGTAAAACAACGTAAATGATGGATGAACAGGGATATCTCCTGCAAAGGCCCTGCAACAACCCCGGTTGACAGACTTATTTTTTCGCTCAATCTGTTCTATACATGATTTTTTTTCAAAAAAAGACGCGCCTGCTTAGCCTCCTGTTTGTTTTTGCCTGTCTTTTTGCCGGGGGAAGCTGCGGGAATCCGCCATTTTATCAAGGCGAAATTTTGTATACCAATTTTTGCGCCAATTGCCACATGGAAAACGGCGAAGGCCTCCGGGGTGTCATTCCGCCATTGGCCAACGCCGATTACATCAAAAACAACCCCGTTGGCATTGCCTGTGCTATTCGGAAAGGGTTGGAAGGCGAAATCGTTGTGAACGATACGACCTACCATCAGCCTATGGCGGCTATTCCGCAACTGAATGATGTAGAAATAACCAACATCATCAATTACATTTGTCAGGCGTGGGGAAATGATTGCGGAGTAGTGAAACTGGAAGCGGTAAAACAGGCGTTGAAAAACTGCCAATAATAATTTGCACCTAAAATTTTTGAATGAACCCGATAAATTTGGATCAATCCACTATGAGATCAGTATTTACGGCAATCTTTCTATGCCTTTCGGCAGCAGCCTGGGCACAACCGGTTAATGACAACTGCAGTGGCCTCATTGATTTGGGAGTAGCCCCCGCTTGTCCGGAAGGCGTATTTTTCACCAATGTAGGGGCTACCGCTTCCGATATTGGTGCAGACAACATTCCAACTTGTTTTAATGGCGGCGGCACGCAGCGCGATGTCTGGTTTGCGTTCACTGCAAGCGACACGCTATTCGATTACTCCATTACGGTCACCGGACTTGCTGATGGTGGTTCCCCGGGCATGGTCAATCCACAAATCGCCCTCTACCGGGGCGATTGCGAAACAGACGGACTGGCTGAATTGCTCTGTGCAACCGCTGAAAACGGCGAAACCATTCTTCAATTAGATGCCATTGGACTTACGCCAAACGTCGTTTATTTCCTGCGCATCAACGATTATTCCGCCTCAGCAACGCCAAATGCGGGAACCTTTCAACTATGCGTTGATCCTTTAGAACCCGTCAATATCATTGATGAGGGCGGGTCTACCCAGTGTTTTGGCGAATTATACGATTCCGGCGGCCCGGACGAAGATTATACCAACAATGAAGACCATACTTTTACAATATGCCCTTCCCAGCCGCATGGTTGTATCAATTTTACGCTGGAATACTTCAATATTGAAACGTCCGATTTCATTTTCCCAACGGATCAATTGATTTTTTACGATAGCGATGAGGCTGATCCATCTGCCATTATTGGCGAAATCAATGGTTCTCAATTTGGCGGAGAAGGTGGCGGCGGAGTCTGTTATTCGGTTCAGGCTTCGAGCGGCTGCCTTACAGTTCAGTTTATTTCCGATGGGTCCAATACTTTCGAGGGCTTTGCCGGCGCCTGGCAGTGTACGGCTGCTGCCTGCGACCCGCCTGCCACGATTGCGGTAACCCCCGATATTACGGAAGCAGATATCATAGACTTTATCTCCACGCCCCAAACGGTGGCCACCATTACCGACATCAATTGCCCGCAACGCGCTTACGGCCTTTTTGATGGCGGCGACGAAACTGACCTTGGCCTCGGTCGGGGGCTGCTGCTCACAACCGGCGACCTGAACTGGGCCCCCGGCCCGAATAATGACCCGGGCGGCAGCAATCCGAATGCGGAGAACTTTGCCCCTGGCGACGCGGACCTCGATTACCTCTCCTCGCTGGGAGACGGCCAGGAGTCCAACGATGCCTGTATTATTGAATTGGATGTTTTTGCTTCAACCAATGAATTAACCTTTGAATATATTTTTGGATCTGAAGAATACCCGGAATATGTCAATCAGTTTAACGACATCTTCGCTTTCCTCATTTCGGGTCCGGGGATCATGGGCGACCCAAATATTGGCAACCAACTCAATATCGCTGTTTTGCCGGACGGGAATAACACCCTCGTGGAAATCAATAGTGTCAACAACGTTGTGAACTGGCAATATTACCGCAACAACGCTGGCGGGCTAAGTACACAATACGACGGCCTTACCTCCGATTTACTCGGCGTAAAAAAAAGCCTCACGGCACGCGCACAGGTAATTCCCTGCAATACGTACCACCTGAAGCTGGCTATTGCCGACCGGGGTGATTTTGTGTGGGACTCCGGCGTATTTATTTCCGAATTAAGGGGCGGTGCCCCCGATGTGGCCGTGCGTTTCAATTCGGGCATCGAATACCTGATCGAAGATTGCACCAATGCACCGGATGAAGTGGTGATCCGCTTGAACAGTGCGCTGGAAGACACCGTTACCTATAAAGTGTTGATTGGTGGAACGGCAACACTGGGCGTAGATTATCTGTTGAATCTACCTTCAGAAATCACCTTCCTGCCTGGCCAGACGGAATTTTCCTTCCCGATTCAACCGCTATCAGACTTACTGAACGAACCCACCGAAAACATTACCATTGCCCTGACCAATGATTTTGGTTGCGGCGAAGTGGTGTATGTAACGCTGGACATTGAACTACGAGACGAATTGGTGGTTGAAATTGCCGCAGGTCAGGATACCGTACTGGTTTGCGAAAATGGCAGTATTGTTCTGACTGCTGAAGGCGCTGCAACCTATTTCTGGTCTCCGCCGGGCCTGTTCAGTGATCCATCCAGCAGCAACCCAACCCTTACACCCCAAAACAACGGATGGGTGAGCGTTGTCGGGAACGTGGGGCCTGTTTGCATGGACATAGATTCAGTTTATGTACAAATCATCGCCCCGACGATTGAAGTGAGCGCGCTGGATCCCGTAGTAATTTGCCAGGGCGATGATGTTCGCCTCAGTGCTGCAAACAACGTCAACAACCAAAACTTGAAGTGGACGCCCACGGAAGGTTTGGACGATCCCAACAGCTCAACCCCGATTGCTACGCCGCAGGTAACCACTACTTATACTGCTTCGGTAGAAGTTGCAGGCTGTATCGTTACGGACGAAATCACCATTGATGTATCGCCGTTCGAGTTCCCTCAGTTAGCGGCGGATACGCTCATCTGTGAAAATTACAGCACGCAGTTGGCCGAATTGTTCGACCCGGGCGCTGTTACAACGACCTATTCCTGGACGCCAACCAACGGTCTTGATGATCCGACGCTTTCCGGCCCAATTGCAACGCCCGACGCAACCACCACGTACCAGTTGATTGCAACCAGCGCCAACGGCGCTTGTGCCGATACCGCAACGGTGACCGTGACGGTTGCCCCTGCCGATGTAGCCATCAGCAATCCGGATACGGTGGAAATCTGCCTCGGAAGTTCTATTACCCTGACGGCAGTGACCAGCACGGGCAGTGCCGAAAATTTAGTCTGGTCTCCGGGTGAAACCCTGAGCGACACCTCCGAGCTCAACGTCGTTGCCCAGCCGACTGTATCCGGTTGGTATTTCGCAACTTTTGTTGTAGCGCAGTGTACCGTCTTCGATTCTGTTTATGTGCGGGTTGACTCTTTGCCGTCCAGTGCAATCATGGCGACCCCGGATAAAAATCCATATTGCGAAGGCGATATTGTTGTCTTTACTTCGCCAACCTACGAACCGGGTAGTTTCCCGGATATCCGGCATTTTTGGGAAGAAGGCTTAGGTTATGAAACCGGCGACACGCTCTGGAACATGGTCATCACTGCAGCCGATACGTTTACTTATTTACGAACAACTATTAACCGCGGCTGTCAGATCACAGATACTATTTCCATCAACGTTGTGGAAGGGGTTGAGATGCTGATTATTCCTTCGGATACCACCGTTTGCCCGGGGCAAAGCGTGCAACTTTTACTCGACTACGGAGGCCAGGGAGAAATTACCTGGGAACCTTCGGAAACCCTGAGTTGCGACGATTGCTACACACCGGTTGCGACGGTCTTCCAACCTGTTCAATACACCATCAAAGCCAGCGAGGGGGATTGCGTACAACAAGCTACTGCCCAGATTAATACGTTCCCTTTGCCCATCGCCGATTTGATTCCCAATTTGGAAGTCTGCGAGGCCAATGTCGGCCCGATACAACTTATGAGGGCTGCTGACGGCATTTCAACTTACCTTTGGACTTCGTCCGAAGACCCGAATTTTGCCTCTACCAATCCATTTGTATCGGTTATTCCGCAAACTACCACGACGTATTCCGTAACGGCAACCAATGCTTGTACAAGCATCGTACGCCAGGTGCGCATCGTCGTTGTGGAAGAGCCAACGCTTGGCGTGATTCCGGATCAAACCATTTGTTTAGGCGATGCCGTGACGTTTACCGCAGTTTCCGATGCTCCGGATGGCGTGAGCGAGGTATTTAACTGGGCTTACAACAATCAAACGGCAACCGGCAACCCGGTCACTGTTTCCGACATCTTTGCAACGACGGCGGTGACCCTCAATTATACTTATGGGCCCGGCTCAGGCTGCGGCACACTTCAGGAAGTGTTTACCGTAAATGTGGTGGACATTACGACTTCGGTTCTTGCCCTGGAAGTTGCCCGCGATACCGTTTATCTTGGAGACACGACGCGGTTGACGGCCATCGTTGAACCGGCTATCGCAAACGCTACCTATATATGGTTTGCAAATGGCGTTGAAATTCCCGGACAAACAACTTCCAGCATCACGGTGCAACCGGAGCCGGTAGGTACGATAGATTACACGTTCCAGGTATTTTCTCCGCAAGGTTGCTCCCTCGAATCGCCGGAAACGCAGGTCATTGTGCTGGAACCTGAATTTGTGATTCCGATGGCGTTCACCCCGAATGGCGATGAACGAAACGATATTTTCAAGATACTCCATTCGGGTATGGTAGAAGTGATGGAGTTCAAAATTTATAATCGTTGGGGTCAGGTTGTTTATGAAAGCACCACCAACCAGGGCTGGGATGGCAACCATAAAGGCAATCCCGCCCCTTCTGATGTGTACATCTACCGGATTCGCTTCAAATTAGGCGGTGTGGAACAAGCGGAGCAAGCGGGGGATGTAACGTTGTTGCGATAGCTATTAATGCGTTGCTAAAGCGCAACTAAAAAGTAATACGTTTACCATAACAAGAAGAGCCATCCTGAAGTTCGGGATGGCTCTTCTTATTGATAACTAAGCTTTTTTGTATTCAACCGCTTCGCGGTTACCCTGGTTAATGCCTGCCTGCCACCGATTTCATCGGCGGCTATTCATATTTAATCCTTTCAAGATTGCTCCTCGAAACCGGCCAAAAACACAAATCAGATTAGGTTGTATATCCTTGAGTTTTACTTCACTTTCTTCAACTCCCCGTTTTCATCCACCACAATATAAGCATCTTTGAAGCCGGAAGCTTTTGCTTTCGTCAAAGCCTGCTGTGCTGCACTAAGTGAGGTGAGGCCTCCGATGTATTTAATCGTCAGCGTTCCGCGTTTGCGTTCTTCAACAGTACCGATTTTTTCTGCTTTAGCTGCATCAAAATTTTTCAGGTTGGAGTAGGCCGCCAATTGCACTTTGTATTGCCCGTAAGTAGGAGAGATTCCGGGGTTTTTAGGAATCAAATCGCCGCCTGATGTTCCTGTTCCGATCGTTCCCGCTTCCTGAACGATGAATGCACCGGTATAACCTTTGGTTTTGGCAGAACGCAGCGCCTTTTCAGCGTCGGCACGGGTAGGATAAACGCCCACGCGCACCTTGTATTTATTGCCTTCATTTACCGAATACACATCGCCAAGGCTGTTCAGGTTGTCAAATTTGTTGCCGAGGCTGGCACTGCTCAGTGCAGCAACCTGAACGGAATAGCCGGCAGGAACATCTCCCTGATTTCCTGGATTAACAGGATTGTTAATCGGATCCGGAATGTACGGACCAGGGTCTTGTCCCATGTCCGTAGAAGGAATGAGGTAAGTGACGCCAAGTATATTGCGATCAAACCCATCTTCGGTGCGGGCAATGGAATTCAGGTCGCGAAAACCGCCTTTTGAAAAGCGAATGGCATAAACCGCGTACTGGCTCAAAGCCAACAAATATTCGCCATTGGCGTCGCTGATGGCCTGCATTGCGCTACCCGTTTGCTGATTGGTCGCCGTAATGGTAACGCCGTCAACCGGCTGACGGGTAGTATAATTGATGATTCTGCCCGAAAAAGCCTCCCCGAGGCGGCTCAGGTTCACATCGTATTCTTTATTCTGATTGGTACCGACCGTATTGATCTGAACGGTGCTGCTCAGGTAGCCGTCTTTTTTAATGACGACCTGGCAATTGAGCCCCTGTACGGCCTGAAAGCTGTACGTGCCGCGACTGTCTGTCTGGTAAACGCCCTCTCCGCAGTTCGTAAAATCAACAACAGCATTGGCGATGGGCGAACCATCGGCGGCGCTTTTGATGCGCAGCACAATATTGTCTGCCGTGCGGGTTACCCGATAAATGTCTTCATTTCCGCGGCCTGCAAGCCGGTTGGAAGTAAAATAACCGATGTTGCGGAAACTGTCGTAAATGAATCCGTAGTCATCACGTGGAGAGTTGACCGTATTGCCGAGGTGGTAAATCCGGAGCCAGCGCCCGTTGTTTTGTTCTGCGCGGAAAATATCGAGTCCGCCCATACCCGGATGCCAGTCGGAGGAAAAAAACAACATGGTTCCGTCGAAATAAGGCGCCATTTCGTTCCCCTGCGAGTTAACGACCGGGCCGAGGTTTTCCGGAGCGCCCCAGTCGGTACCATTCCAATAGGAAACATAAATATCAAATCCACCGAAACCATCAGGCCGATCGGAGGCAAAATACAAGGCGCCGCCGTCGGGGGAAAAACTGGGTTGTCCGGTGGAATAGCCGGTTCCATTGTAAGGGAAAGCTTTGGCGTTCAGCCATTCGCCGTCATTTCCAACTTGCGCCGTCCAGATGGTCAGTTCCATTCCGCTGCCGGCAATCTGACGGGTTCCATCCACAAAATTATTTCGGGTGTAGACCACCTGGCGGCCATCAGGCGAAAACGTGGCAGGGCCTTCGTTAAATTCAGCGCTGAACCGCTTGTTGAGGTAGGCCGGCGATTCGAGATAGCCGCTGGGGCTGACGTTGGCTTTGTACAGTTGGTTGGCAATTTTCCCACCCGAAGAACCAGAGCGCTGGATGTCGGTTCTGGCCGACGAAAACGCAACTTGCCTGCTGCCGTAAAAAGCCGCCCCGAAATCTCCCGTATTCGTGTTGATGAATTCGTTGGTGATCTGATAGGAAGAGGGTGAGTTTTGCTGCGATTTGGCGAAATCGCAGGATTGCATATAGTGGTTGCCAACCTGCTCGTTTTCGGAACGTGCATAAAGCTGGTACCACGATTTAGCCTCGTCGTAACGCCCCAGGCCTTTGAGGACGTGGGCATAATTGAGTACCTGGCTTTTTTCGACCTTGTCCCGGTCAACTTGCATAGCACGCGCATAATTTTGCGCGGCTTCTTCCAATTGATTGAGGTACCGATAGCAATCGCCAAGCTTGGAAAGCGCTTCAATATCATCTTTGTTGCGCTTGAGCGCGTCCTGGTACTCCGGAATAGCCTGCTTGTAAGCGTGCAATTCGTAGTACTTGTTTGCTTTTTTCAAATTGCTTTTAAAGAGTTGGGCTTGAGATGGCAAGCACAGCAACAATGCAGCAACCATCATAAAAACCTTTCTGCTAATTCCCATAATATTACACATTAAAGTTGGGTTTAACAATGAATACCCAAAGTTAACGCTTTTTCAAACAAAATCAACAAAACGCAACTTTCACATCGAAAAAACGACGATATCCAAACGAAATTGGGATACCCCCGAATTATCCTGTACCTTTGCAAAAAATTTTCGAGTATGAATCGCTACCACATCCTGCTGCTATTTTTTGCGCTGGCTACCATCGCCGCTACCTGCAAAAATACGGGCGGCGCCAAAGGCTGTATAGATCCCTCAAAAATCAACTCCGACGCAGCTTGCATTATGTTGTACAAACCGGTTTGCGGTTGTGACGGAAAAACCTATTCCAACGATTGTTTTGCCATGAATTCCGGGGTGACAAAATGGGTTGAGGGCGCTTGTCCCTGTATTGATTCCACTAAAATTGATTCCACTGCGGCCTGCACCAAAATTTACAAACCGGTTTGCGGCTGCGACGGCCAGACTTACGGCAACCCCTGTATGGCTGAGAAAGCGGGGGTTACAAGTTGGAAAGAAGGCGAATGCCAGTGATTTTAGTTTAAAGGTTCAACCAATAAACGACTTTAAACACCAGTGCCTGATTTTTGGGCGCAAATGCTTCCACGGGTGCATTGGGAATTGCCTGGGCAAAAGTATTGCTGGTATACACCAGAAAAACGTCTGAAACCGGTGCAAACCGCCACTGAAAGCGCGCATTGACGTTAAAATTGTTGTTTTGAGTGTTGTACTGGACGAACGTGCTGAAGAAGACACTCCGCGTGAACGAAAAATCTGCTTTGCCCCCCAACAGGTAGAAATCTGCTGAAGGATAAGGCTCTGGCAGTTGGATGTCGTTGTAGCTGAACAGGATAGAAAACAAACCGATTGGCTGCCAGCGGTAAGCAATTTCGCCTTCTGCCGTCCAACTGTTCCCATTGAAATATTCGCCGGCGCTCAAGCCAAGGCTTCCTTGCCAGTTTCCACTTGTGCCGGTGCGGTATTCCAGGCCAGCATTAGCATAATAGTATTCGGAGCCTTCCGGCAGGGGCGTTACCAATTCGTTTGGGCTCCGCAGTAAATTGGTGGGATCGAAAGCATCGAACAGGTACGTATAGGTGTTAGATGCCGTAAAACTCAGCTCTGCCTGGTCATTAAAAGTCAAAAAACCAAAAACACTCGCCGATTGATCCGTTTGATTCAAATCAACGTCCAACACCGTATTGTATTCAAATCCAACGCCCCAAAGGGATAATTTCCGGCCGCCCCACCCTTTTTTGGGGTAAAAGAATTTTTCACCGCCAATAAACCCACTGGTAACCCCCCGTCGGGGAACGAAACCTGCGTCGGCAGAGTAGGTAGCGCCGATGTGATTCATGCCAAACCGGGCAGAAAACGGGCGGTCATTGAACCCCAGAAAAGAGGCGAAAGATTGCCCACGTTTGTCTTTATCCGGTGAAAAAGAACGGTGGTAATACCACTCTCCTTCCCAGCGATTATCTTTTGAATACAGGTTGTATTCGAGTCCGGCCACCCGGTTGTAGGCGTCGTGCCCATCGCGTTGGGCTTCGTTCACCGAGGACAAAAGATTTTCTTTATTGACAAAAATTGCGCTGATGGCCGAGCGCTCAAAGACGCGTCGTTGAACACTGGCCGCCGTAAAATTAGCTGATGGCAGTGCGTTGTCTGCGTCAAAAACAAGTCTGCGGGTTTGCATATTCAGCAAGCCTACCCGCCAGTTGTCGTTGAGTTTTCCGCTGATCCTGGCACCCGCCTGGATGGGTACTTTTACATTGGCGCGCAATACCGGGTCATAGGCCAGTCCAATCCTTCTGGAAAAAAAAGGCCGGGCTTCCGGGAATCCAAAAAAGGCAAATAAGTCACTGTTTTCCAGAAAAAACTGGCGCGTTTCGGGGAAGAACAATTCAAACCGGCTCAGGTTGGCCACCTGGCGGTCTACTTCCACCTGCGAAAAGTCGGGGTTCACGGTCAGGTCGAGGTTGAGGGAAGGCGTGATGCCAATTTTTGCATCCAAGCCAACATTATGCGTCCAGTTTGTCGTTTTTTCTTCCTGTCCGAGCGTGCTTTCATTTCGGGGGTGATCAATGGCGTAAGCACCGGTTCCATAAGGAATTAAAGAAATATTTGCTTTGGGTTTGGGTGGTGGTTGATCCCAAACCAAATCCCCGGCGAAACCCAAATTTGCCGGGTGCACATACCGGGGTGCTGGTTTCCAGGTACTTACCTCAAAATCTTTCATTTTGGTGCGTACAAAGTTTATCCGCCAGGTATTTTCTCCAGCGTTCACTTTATAGCGGAGCGTTTTGAACGGAATAGCCATTTCTGCCACCCAATACCCGTCAAAATTCGTCACTTTGCTGTACCATTTATTATCCCAGATCAATTCGAGGTTCTCGCCATTGCTGATCAGCCCCTCCCGTTGGACATTAAGTGGCGAAACCGAAAAAATGAATCCGTTCAATCCGTCTTTGGTTGGATCCAGGGTAATGTTGATGACATCGCTGGTGCCCCCGCCAAAATCGCGTTTGAGCGACTGCACCGTATAATCAGCCCGTTGCTCAAAACATACCGCTCCGACGTACAGAAATTCATCGTCAAAAGTGACTCTGGCTTCGGTTTGCCAGGAGGAAAAGGCGGTGTCGTTCGGAAAATTGAGCTTAAAATTGGTCGCGATAGCTGCGGTTTGCCAATCGGCTTCCTCTAATTTGCCGTCGAGTATCATAGGCGCCTGTGCTTTGCGAATGTGCAGGGCGTAATCGTCTTGCTGTGCGCAAAGCGTAAAGGCAAACAAGGTGTAAAGTGCTGAGAATAAGCTTTTTTTCATACGGGTCAGGTCATTGGTCGTTTGAAACAGCGAAAAATAGCAGGAAAAATTAATGTTTCACCGGTTTTCATAAAAAATACCGCCTCCGGGGTGAGTTTCCCGAAGACGGTATTTTTTAAAAATGTGCAACTTGGCAAGTTTGCAAACTTGCTGCTGCCATTTGCTACTTAATTTATTGCTTCATAAACCACAACTCATAAGTATGGTAATCCGGATTATTTCCTCCGATAACATCTAAGGATTCGCGGTTCCAGACGTATTCGGAGTTGTAACGCGGGCGCAACCGGTATGCAGGTTTGCCGCCATTGTCCAAATAAAACGTTCCCGGCAGCGTAAACCCGGTATACACATCACTGCTGTAGCGGTAGCGGCGCATGTCTACCCAGGTTTCCAGCGCACCATGCACCCACATCGAGATGTACTTTTGCAGCATGATATGGCTCAACGTCAGGTCATTTTCCGTTTGAGGAACAGCAGCGCTTGCCAGGTAAGCATCGCGGTCAGCCGCAGCAACGCCTGCGAAATCCATGTGGGCAATGACACCATTTCGGAAAGCAGCATAAGCAGTCGTTTTGTCGCCTTTGATGAAAGCAGCTTCTGCTTTGATGAACTGGATTTCAAAGTACGTTACCAAAGGATGTTTGGCAGCGTCTTTAAAAATATATTTACCCGGAATTTGCGCCGCGCTCGTTACAGAAGGAGCAACCCCCCAAAGCAGCGGAATACGGCGCGGGTTGTTGTTGACGTTCGTAGTGTCGCCAATCAAAGGGGTAACGCCTCTGAAGACGCCATCTGGAGAAGCGGTTAACATGAGTGGCTGGCGCGGATCTACGACTCCGTTAAAGACCGTTCCGTTCAGCAGGTTGTTGAAAAATACGGTTGGGCGGTATACCCGCAGGTTATTCCGAACGGCGCCAAAAAAATTCCCGTCAGCAGAGTTGCTTCCGGTGTGAGGCACGTTGAAATCATCGGCGCTTGATGCCATCGCTTTGTTGCAGTAATCAATCACTTTATCCGCATCATAAGAAGATTTGTTGGTCAAATGGTGCGCATTGTGGGCAAGAATGGAATAAACGAATTTAATCCACTTCGCGCGATCGCCGGCATAAACGAGGTCGCCACGTGCCAAACCAGCCTGACTTACTGCGCCATCAGTGCGTTCCAGGTCTTTAATCGCGTCTAAACACAAACGTTCTACTTCTGCGTAGACATCTTCCTGCGGATCAAAATCAAAGACATAGCGGTTTGGCTCCCAGGCTTGTGTCAGGATCATTTCACCGTTCACATCCGTTGTTGTTTGCCAGCTCCAGGCGCGAATGGCCTTGGCAACGCCGACATAGTCCCACTGTTCTTTCGCAGTGGCCTGTTCAATCACTAAGTCTATATTTTTACCGATAGACCAATAATGAGACCGCCACTTTTCGCCGCCACTATCGCTGCCGGGAACGTAACCATGCTGATCCCAGACGTTATTGGCGGCCGTGGAAGCCCAGTTCTGCACGTATTGCCCAACAAATCGGGCATCAAACGTTTCCCCACGCACCATTTGGGACAATATTGGCGGGAGTAAAGCAAACCCTTCGGCAACCTGCGGGTTGCTGGGGTCAAAATTGACATCTAAATAGTCTTCGCAGCCGTTGGCAAACAGCAACATTACGGCAGCAAATATGGGTATGAGAATTTTGCGTTTCATCGCTCTGTTGTTTTAAGTTTAAAAACCTGCCGACAATCCAAAGGAAATTGTACGCGGCAGTGAAATTTTACCAAAATCCATTCCAAATCCACCTGCACCACCCGTTGCCGGGTTTGTCGTACTGACATAAGGATCTGCGCCTGTGTAATTGGTAGACAAGAAAAGGTCGGTACCGTTCACAAAAACGCTCAGTTCTTTGATCGTTTTATTTGCGCCAAGCCAGCCACCAGTGATGTTGTAGCTCAGGGTGACATCCCGCAGACGTACCCAGTTGATGTCGCGCTCGACAAAATCTTCCGGCTGGATCGCTACTGAATAGAACTGTTCATTGGCACTTGGAATAATCTGCTTGGTATTCGGGGTCGGCGTAGCAGATTCTTCATTGCCATCGCGCACAACTCCGGGGAAAATAAATGGCTCATCCCTGTTCAGCGTACTGGTACTGAGACCATTGCGCACTAAAAACAGCTCATTGCCATTAAAAATATCGCCGCCCACCCGGAAGTCGAGCAGGAAGGACAAGCGCAGGTTTTTGGCAAAAGTCAACTCATTCACTAAGCCCACGACAAAATCCGGGTTGCGGTCGCCAATCGGAAGGAAGTTGGCATTGCGCAACGGGAATCCCGTTGTCGGGTCTACCAGAATATCGCCATTGCTGTTGCGCAGGTAGCTCCATCCGCCGATAGCGGTAGCAGAACCGGCGCCGCGGCCGTTCAATTCAGGGTAAAAACGGTTGGTGGCGCTGTTAAAGCGGGCAGCCAAAATATCTGCCGGAGAAAATGCACTGGCACGCACGTTGTCGTAAGCCCAGGTGTCGGAATCGTAATATTCGCTCACTTCCGCCGGTAGGCTGAGTACTTCGGTTGCATACTTAGTGAAGTTTGCGTACAGGTTCCAGCCAAAATTCTGCGTTTTAACTGGTTTCAAGCCGAATTGAATTTCAAGTCCTTTGGTATTCAATTCGCCGCCATTCAACAAGCCAAAGATAAATCCGGTGCCGTAGCTGAGGCGCTGGACCACGATTTGATCCTTGATGGTTTTGGAAAACACTGCAACATCTAATGAAATACGACCTTTGAAGAAACTCAGGTCGGTACCGAATTCATAACTCTGTACGGTTTCAGGCTTCAATGCCGGGTTGTCACCAAAGAAATCATACAGGAATCCGCCACCCGTTGTCGTTTGTGGCACCAAGCGGGCACGGATGCGGTAGGCAGGCGCCGGGTTGCCAACTTCTGCATAAGAGGCGCGCAGTTTCCCAAAATCCAGAATCCCGGTTTTGTCTTTCAAGCCCGGCAAGTCGGTAAATACAAACGTCAAGCCCGCAGAAGGGTAAAAATAGGATTGATTTTCTTTGGGAAGCGTAGACGACCAGTCGTTTCGGCCGGTTACATTCAGAATTAACCAATTTTGATAGTTTAATTCTGCTTTCGCAAAAGCGCCGATCAACCGGGTGCGGGTAAGCGTTGCCCGGGAGCGCTGCGTCGTCGGGTCGGTGTTGTTGATGCTGTTAAAATCCGGCAGGTACACCTTTTCGCCATAAACGCCAGCGACCTCACTCCGGCGGTCATCCGCAGAAGTTCCAACCACTAAAGAAGCCCTCAGATCGCCGCGATCTTTTTTGAACGTGGTAAAAACATTGTAATTCAAGAGGCGGCCAATGTCCGTGTAGTTTTCAGTCCACCCTGAGCGTGGCGCTCCTATATTAGACTGTGGATGGAAATACCGGTTAGCCGAAGTAGTAAAAATATCTGCCCCAAACCGGGCTGTAACCGTCCACCAGGGCTTGATCCCTACATCAAACGTTACATTGCCAATGGTTCGGTCCGTTCGTTCCGTGCGGGCATTTTTATTGATGTTAAAAAACGGATTGTCATTATCCGCATCAAAAGTCGCATTCGGCAGGGTCAACCGCCGCAGACCTGCCGGTGTCAGGTACTCACTGGCATCCTGGTCAGAAGGATACCGCAATAGCGCAGTCAGATACCCCTGCGCACCTGATGGTGGCAGCGCATTGTTATTCCGGGTGTAGCTGAACCGCGTTGAGGCCGTCAGCCAGGGCAATAACTTGGCCTCACTGCTAAGCGCTGCGTTGACTTGCTCGTAAGTATTCGTTGGAATAACGCCGTCTGACTTAAGATAGGCCGTGGATAAGCGATAAGTCAGGCGCTCCGAGCCGCCTTCATAAGAGAGGTCGTGGCGCATGGTTTGGCCGCGCTGGAAAAAGTTGTCTAAGTTGTCATAAAAGGTCGTGCCTGCCGGATATTTTGGACCGAAATAATCCGGATCGTTGGCTTCTACTGCGCCATTCCGACCCCGACCATAGACCTGCTGAACCTCCGGAAAGAGGTATATTTCGGACATTGAAAACCTGTTTTTATAGCTCAGCCGACCAACCCCGGCACGACCTTTACTGGTCGTAATCAGGATAACGCCATTGGCGCCTTCATTACCATAAAGCGCCGCAGCTTCCGGACCTTTTAATACGGTGACATTTTCGATGTCGTTCGGGTTCAATTCTGCCAGGCGGCTGCCGGTATCGTCGCGGTTGTTGTTGACGTTAAGGTTGATGCCCGCTGCGTCCGAATACAGGTTGTGCTGGTTAAACGTGCCACTGTTGATGGGCAACCCATCCAACACAATCAGCGGCTGATTGCTGCTGCCAATGGAGTTGACCCCGCGCAGGTTAATGCTTACAGAGCCGCCGGCCGCGCCGCTGGTGGGCGTCAGGGAAAGCCCTGCTACCCTGCCCTGAAGTGACACGAACGCATTGTCGCGCTGCGTACTCTGAATGTCTTCCCCTTTTACGGATTGTGTGGAATAACTCAGTTTGCGCCGGTCTTCCTTGATGCCCAAAGCGGTAACCACAGCTTCTTCAAGTTCGTAAATTGCGTCTTCCATGGTGATGTTTACCGTGGTTTGCCGGCCTACTGTTACGGTTACCGTATTCATACCCGTCATAGAAAACTCTAATTGCTGGCCTTCTGAAGCCTCAATGACATACTTTCCGTCGGCTTCGGAAAAGGTTCCACTGGAAGTTCCTTTAACAGCAACCGTTGCCCCAATGACTGGGCTGCCTTTGCTATCGGTAATCGTCCCGGAAATGCGTTGCTGGGCATAACCTGCCGCAAAGCAACCAAGAGTGAGTAAGAGCATCAAAAGCGACCGTTTTAGCGCCCTGAGCCTGTGTGTAAAGTGATTCATCATGATGTGATGGTTTTGTGATAAAAATATAAGTTAGAGCGAAATCACCTACCCATGATGGTTTGGAGTTATAGCAAAACTGGAACAATGCGAATCTGGGATCTCTGCTTCTTCGAAAGCAGGATTTTGCCGGCACAAGCGGCAGGGTTTAGTAAGAGCGCAGCAGAGCGAGATGATGATGCAGGCGGAAAGCAGCAGAACTCCTTTCTTCCGCAAGTTGGAAAATATCTTTCAATATTCCCAACTTGGGGCGCTAAATGTAAGTAGTCTTATTTAAAAAACAAGATATATGCATCAATAAAAAAAGCCCGTCAGGCAACGGGCTTTTGAAAAGCGAATTTTACTTGCATAACCTAATTCTAATCAGGTTATTGCACAAACTGTGCCAAAATTGCCTGACCTATTTGTTTCACAGGCTATTCATCTTTTTTATTGCCTGGCTTGGGCTTCGTGTCTGTTTTGACAGGCGTTTTAGCGCCGGCGGGTTTGATTTTTGAGTTTTGGTTGTTTGCCGGTGGCGCGCTCGGCGTCCAGTCTTCATACTTAAAGGAGGAGGTACTGTCCTGTTGCAGCGCCGGTTCCTGTGGAATTTCAAAATTGGGGTCTTCCGGGATGGCATTTCCGGCGTTGTCCGTTTTTACAGGCATGGAACTGATGGTTTGATTCAGTTTTTGCAAATGCTGGTCGAGCGGATCTGCCGTGTACGGGTCATTATACGGCATTTGCATGTTGGGGTCAAATTTTTCATACGGCGACGTGCTGCCGGCTAATTCATCCCAATACCTCCAGCGATAAGGTTGCACCAAATGCTCCTGCAGATAGCTTTCGGTGTATAGCTTTGATTCGCGTTTCATGGCGCTGAAGTAGCTGGCCAACCCTTTCGTCAAACCGATGAGTTCTACCACCAGCAGCAAAACGGCGCTTCCATCCACTTCTTCTCCATCTGCTTTCACAGCAGCATCGGCCAATGCCTGCTGAAAGTTGGCGCTGTAATAATCGGCTAATTCCTGCAATTTATAGCGCAGACCATCGGAGTACATTTCAGGAAATTCCGCGATGGTTTTTAGCTTTTTGGGCATCAGAAAATCCTGTTTGATATTTTCTAACAACTGATTGGCGCGGGTAGCGGTCTGATCGTAGGCGCTGCGCAAGCGAAAAACATCCGATTGAGCCAATCCGGCACTCTGATTGGATTGCACGCTCAAGGCCGCACTCTCTGCCGTAATGCGCAGGTCGCGGTATTTGAGCATAAATTCGGTGTTCAGGAAATTAGTCAGCGCCGGGCCTACTTTTTTGTTTGGCTGTGCAACTGCGGCGCTCAAACTGATTAACACCAACAGGATCGGGAATATGGCTTGCTTTTTCATAAGAAGGCTTATTTTATGGTATTTATGCCTTCCTGTGTTTTGAACGTTGAAAAGGTACCCAATAAACTAACGCCGTCTAAGCCACCAAAACCCGGCGCCCGCCGCCAAGACCGCAACGCCATAAAACACCCAACGCCACGGCGATGGGAAATCCATCGGCGCCATATCGCCTGTTGCTACGGCGGCGGCCCAGAAAAAAGGATGCGCTTCGTCGTGAGGTCTGACTTTCAGATGGTTGAGTTTTGCCTGCTGCAAAGCGGCGTCTTTAGGTGTCCCTTTTCTGATTTGCCGAAAAAATTGCAGCATCAGGTCGGCATTTTTCGCATCATCCACACTCCAGAGGGTAGCGACCACGCTGCGGGTACCGGCGTAAAAAAAGCCTTTTGCCAAGCTAATGACCCCCTCTCCTACTTTGTATTCCCCCAGGTTCGTCTCGCAGGCGCTGAGTACCACCAACTCTGCGGGGAGGTGTAGTTGGTATAAATCCCTCATATACAAATAGAAAGCGCTGTCTTTTGCCGGACTGAACGCCAAATAAGAAGGTTCGCTCGGGACGTTGCTGGCTTTTCCGTGCGTAGCCAGCAACAGCATTCGGTATTGGCCGGCATCGCGAATAAAGGTTGCAGCACTCGCCGCCTCGCCTTCCAAAACCACGCCGTCGAACATCGCGCCGACACGCTGCGCTTCGCGCCGGTTGTGTTGCAAGGCAGAAAACCCATAGCGATTCCCCTTAAAATCGGGGGCGAACGCAGCCATTGTTTTGGGAGGCCGCTGGTACGGATGTGCCAATAAATCACCAAGCTGCGTGGCAGAATAAGCGTAGCTGATGCAGTAATCGCGCAGCAGGTAAGCGTGCGACTTGAAGCGGTGCGCCACCGGTGGCATTTCCCGCAAAAGCGCCTCAAAAGGCAGATTTGCGAGTTCCCCATCGGGAATGACCGTCCAGTATTGATGCCCGGCAAGCCCGGCCTTTTCAACGGGCGCAACCAACTTTTGATACAGGCGCGCTGCCATGGTTACATAAGCGTTGGACAAGCTGTCTGCCAGCACACTGTTGGCGGTAGCATAGCCCTGAATGCTGCTCCGCATGACGTCTACCCAATTGCTTAGCGGAAAGTCGCGGGGAATCCGAACGCCTTTGAAGGTCTGTTCGGTGATGACAAATACGAAAATAAAGCTGTCGGCAGCAAAGTAGGTACTCAAAGCCTGATCGTCGTGTAAAAAATCGCTGCGGATGCTTTGGGGCGTAGCCGTTTTGCCGGAATATTTCAGCCGGAAATAATCCGGAAAATTGGCCTCGAAGGCAGCAATCAGGTCTGCAAGGGTTCGCCTTTTAAACGCCAGCGCTGATTCAATTTGATGTACAGCTTCGGCATCTTCGCGCTGCAAGGCGGTATAGCGTTCTTTTTCTAAGAGATTAATCTCCGCGACCAATGCCCGTTCTTTGGCTAAGAGTGAATCCGGGATGCCCGCAAAGTTTTCTGCTTGTTCTTTGCGCAGATTTTCAATCAATTGCAGGCTTTTTCCCCGTTCGGCAATCGCAAAAGCGGTTTCTAAAAACGGAGCTTCCCCTGTTTTTTCCCACAGGATAAAATGGGTTTCTAAGGCTTCGCTGAGTACGGAATATTTCCGGGTCACCCATTGCAGCCGGGTATCGGAAGAGGTCATTTGCATCCGCAGGCTGTCCAAACAATCCAGCGCCCGCATATACCCGGTTGCCGCCGACCGGAGTACAGCCCAGTCCTGACGCGCTAAAGCGTATTTTTTCAGCACAATGGCCTGACCCGACAGCAATTCCAATGCGGTGGTTTGATCGGCCTGACCCAGGATTTGCAGCGCTTTTTCGCAATTGGCTAACGCGGGCTGCCATTGACCCAAACCCGCGTGCGCCAGCCCCATATTTTTGGTGGCAATTGCTAAACGAGCGTTCCTTTCCGGGCCTGCCGGAAATTGCAGGAGGCTTTTTTTCGCTTCCTGAAACCATCCTAAAGCACCCTGATATTTTTGTTGTTCCAAAAAAACATACCCTAAATTATTGTAAGCCTGCGCAACCACAGGGTGCCCTTCCGGGTAAGCTTTTTGAAAAATAGCCAGGGATTTCCGGTAATAGGTCTCCGCCTGCTCCGGTTCTTTTTTATCGGCGTAACAATTCCCTACATTGCTGTACAATTCCGCTAACCGCGGGTGTTCCGGCCCCAGCTCGTTCAAAAAAACACCTGCAGCACTCAAATGATGCTGGAGCGCCCGTACGTAATCGCCTTTGTATTGAAAACACAACCCAATTTTGTGCCAGAGTGAAGTCGCCGCCAGCGAAAATGCCCCCTGTACCCTGCTCGCAATGGCGTGGGCTTCGCGATAATCATCCAGAGCCGCCAAATAATCGCCGTTGTCAACGCTCAGGTCGCCGAGGTTTTCCAATACCCCGACAATAGAAGGGTGACCATCGCCAAAATGTTGCCGGCGGATGGACAGCGATTGCCGGTAACACTGCAACGCCAGATCCGTGCGCCCCAATTCGTCGTAGCAATTTCCCAGGTTGTTGTACAGCGGCGCCATTTTAGGATGGTCGGCGCCCAGCGATTGGCGGCGAATGTTCAGGGCTGCTTCAAATTGCGCCAAAGCGCCTGCATAATCACCGGCAAGGTAGAGGCAGGCGCCGATATTACTATGGCTGACCGCAAAACCCTGATCGCCCGCAGGCAATACTTGTTGCCGGATATCCATTGCTTTTTGGTGCATCTCGAGCGCATCGGCGTAGCGCCCCGTTGCGACCAAACAATTGCCAAGATTGTTGTAAGAATTTGCAATGGCTTCATTCAAAGCGCCTGATGGTTCTTCGCGCAGGACAAGCGCTTTTCGGTAATAGCGTTCTGCTTCGCTGAAATCGCTCTTTTTGTAAAAATATTCCCCTAATCCATTGAAGGCATCTGCTTTAAGCAATGGATCGCCTTTTTTTTCAAACAGGGCTAAAGCTGCCTGAAATTGGTCAAACGCGCCTTCGAAATTGCCCTGTTCCAAAAACACATCGCCCAGCAAGAGGAGCGATTCTCCTTCTTTCAGGAGGTTTTTATGCGCTGGATTCCGGAAAAACACCTGGGCTGCATACGCTTGTTTTTCGGCTTCGTCGTATTGCGCAGCATCAAACAGCATCCGGCCTTCCCGGAGCAATTGCTCGCCCCGATTTCCGGCATTTTGCTGACCGGAAGCCACCAATAGCAACCCCAGCAGCACTCCGTGCAGGAAGATGCTCCGCATATTGAGGCGGTTTATTACCTTTATTGTTCGAAAACAAGACGGGTTTGACATACGTCAACGTTGTTTTTCACCACATAGGTACAGTAGTTTCTTCACATAGGTCACATAGGAGTTACGTAGCGCTATGTGCCCTATGTGAAAACAACTATGTGAATTATGTGGTAAAAAATCATGATCAAAGGTATAAGATTGCCCTGAAACCAAAAATAATCCGTTTGCTGCGGGTACTTTTTTCGCACCTAATACACCTGAAGATGAGCAACAAGGAATGGACAGAAGAAAACCTCCTGCACGGAATCCTGAGAGGAGGCAACGAACGCCAGGCAGCCATCCGCGCCATCTATAACGATAGTGGCCTGAAACGCATGGTTGCAGCTTTTGTCAGCAAAAACAAGGGCAATGAAGCCGACGGACAGGACATGTTCCACGAAGGCATCATCGTACTGGATCGCAACATCCGCGAAGGAAAATTCCGGGGAGAGGCGCCGCTGAAAGGTTACCTATACTCGATTTGCCGCTTTTTGTGGATGAACCAGATGCGCAAGCAGTCCCATACCGACACGGTCGCCGAAATGCCCGTCAGCAGCGAAGCGGATACCGAATCGCCAGAAGTCATTTTGGTAACGGAAGAACGAAAAGCGGTGCTGAACAGCCTGCTGGGGGAATTGGGCGAACGCTGCCAAAAAATTCTGGAACTGTGGAAACTATCGTATTCGATGGAAGAAATCGCCGAAAAATTGGGCTTTTCCAGTTCGGATATGGCCAAAAAAGCCAAGTACCGCTGTCACGTCTCGTTGTTGCAAATGATTCAGAACAATCCATCTTTACAACAACTGTTAAAACATTGAACCATGAACCATGACCTGTACATAGAACGCCTTGATCAATACGCCACCGGCTCGATGAGCGATTCGGAACGCGCCGCTTTTGAAGCGGAATTGCAGGAAAACGCTGAACTTCGGGAAGCGTTGGCGCTGTACCGCGAAAGCGAAGCCGTCATCGAACAAAGCATCGAAAATAACCTGCGCCTGCAATTTCAATCCTGGACAGCAGAGAACCGCGCCGCACAACCCGTTGCGACCGAAAAACATGAAACAAAAATTATTTCCCTGCGCACCGTGGTGACCCGCTGGGCCGTTGCGGCAAGCGTGTTGCTGGTTGCCGGTTTCTTCTACTTGTACCAAAGCAGCCAAAGCCTCTCCGATACGGCGCTGTTTGCAGCCAATTACGAAGTGCCGGATGGCAGCCTGATGCGCGGCAGCGCACCTGCTGACCCGCTTGCTCAAGGCGCAGAAGCATTCTCCAATAAAAACTATGCCGTTGCGCGCACGTTTTTCAACCAGATTCCACCAACCGATCCGCCTTACGCAGAAGCGCAGTTTTTCCTTGGCCATATCGCCCTGCAACAGCAGGAATATGACCTTGCCATCGCCGCTTTTGACAAAGCTGTCAAAGCCAATGATATCCGCATCACCGAAAAGGCAGAATGGAATATCGTGCTGACTTATGTGGCGGCCGGACGAACGGAAGATTCAAATTTCAAAGCGCTGCTGTCTGATCTTGTCGGGAATGTGAATCATTCTTATTATGAACAGGCGAAGGCGCTGGAAGGGAAATTGGGGAGTTTTGGGAGGCGGTTTGTGGGGTAGGAAAGGGCTGGAGCCCTTTAAATAGTAGACACAAGGCAGAGCCTTGCGCCAGCGGGGAAATAGTGGACAGGAGTCGGAACTTCGACTAGCTTCGACTACGCTCAGTCAACAGCTCAGTTACTGGGTCGCGCCAGCGGGGAGATATATGGTGCAGCGCACCAGAAATATTTGTAGGTGCAGCGCCCCGGAACAGTGGATTCAAGTAGGGAAAATTTTTGAGTAAAGCAAACAATTGGATAAGGTGATTCAATTCAAAGTTTTCGTTTTTTGAAATTTGAAAAGTTCAAGTATTTTGGGCTAAGAAGATTAATGTTTTCAAGCGCGTTTTTTAAGTCCAACACACATAATCACAACATTCTAAAAACCAAAAAAATACACAACAAAATTTATTACCTACCTAATCCCAAAGACTACCTCCCATCCCATTTTAACATTCAAAAACCTCCCCCACCATACAATAAACCCACCCACCCAGAGGTTCTCCTTTGACTTTTGCGGCCCGACACAGCCGCGCTCATGAACATCAAAAACGCTTCTTATAAAAAAAATCTACCGTTTTGCGTGCCGTCCGGCAATGTTGAAAACTTGATCTATTTTTCAAGATCAGGCAGAATTGTCACCCTATTTGTTAACATTTAAATCGAAACGGTATGAAATCCATGCTTCTTGGAAAGGGCTTGATCCCTTTATGTGCACTTGCTTTGTTGTTGTTTACTCAATGCGACAAAGACGATAACGATAACGACAATGTAAGGTTGGAAATTACCGACGCACCGATTGACGACGCCAATATTCAGGGCGTTTTCGTGACCGTTGCAAATGTCAAAATTGACGGCGAACCCATGTCTGGTTTCAGTGGCCGGCAAACGATTGACCTGCTGGCCTATCAGCAGGGCGATGTAAAAAGTCTTGGAACCGGCAAACTGGCAGCGGGCGCCCACAGCAATGTGACGCTGGTGCTGGATTACGATGCGGATGCCAACGGGAATAACCCGGGCTCTTATGTGTTGACCACCGACGGCGTCAAACATGCCTTGAAATCCTCGGCGAATACAACTTCTGAAGTCACTACCACAGCCAATTTTGAAACGACGGAAAACGACCGCACCGACCTGGTGCTGGATTTTGATGTCCGCAAAGCGATTTCGTATGCCAATTCAGGCGCAAGCCAGTACAATTTCAACAGCAATGCGGAATTGAATGCTGCGGTCAGGGTGGTCACCAAAGACAAAACCGGGACTGTTTCCGGGACTATCACGGACCAACTGTCTACTTCGGAGAAATTTGTCGTGTACGCCTACACCAAAGGAACGTTCAACGCGGCAACCGAAAAGCAGGGGCCAATTCAGTTTAAAAATGCGGTCACCAGCGCCGTGGTGGATGCTCAGGGCAATTACAAGCTGGCTTTTCTGGAAGAAGGCACCTACGAGCTGCATTTTATTGGCTACGAAGATGCTAACAGCGATGGCAAATTCGAACTGGAAGGTTCGCTGCTGCTGAACCTGCTTGGTTCATTAGACCTCAACAATATTTCAGTTGCGGCAAAAACCACGCTGGATATTGATGTGACGGTAACAGGAATATTGCCGTTGTAGGTTGCATTTCTTGCGGCGGCGTGGCTATTTTCACACCACGACCACGGCTTCATGGTTTCACACAACGGCACAACGGTCACAACGCAGGACTTCCTCGTTGTGGCCGTTGTGTCGTTAAGTGAGCTTGTGCTACACCCATCAAACCTCGCCCAAAGGTTCAGTATCACCATCGCAAGCCCGCACCAAAATGCAAGCGATTGTATCCCACCAAAAAAAACTTTAATTTGCCGGGACAAAACGATACCGGCATGAAAATTTCCACCCTCCTCCTGTTTGCAACATTATTTTGCCAATCTCTGTCTATTTTCGCCCAAAACACGATGGGGATTTTTGAACAAAGCGCCGACGTCGGCCCCGTACTCCACAAGGGGAAAACGGAATACGACGGGAACACTCAAACCTACCGACTCAGCGGTTCGGGCGCCAATATCTGGTTTACCAAAGACGAGTTTCACTACGCATACAAACCCGTGAAAGGCAATGTCATCCTGCAATGTCGGGGCAAACTGCTCGGCAAAGGCGTGGATCCGCACCGGAAATTTGGCTGGATGGTGCGCTCGGGCTTGGATAGCAGCGCCGCGATGGTGGCTGCGACGGTACACGGCGACGGGTTGACCGCCATTCAGTATAGAAAACGCGCGGGCGCTAACATCGAAGAGGTGAAATCGCCGGTGAACCTGCCGGATGTGATTCAGTTGGAGCGCCGGGGCAGGAGTTTTTTCCTGTCGGTCGCCCGCTTCGGCGAACCTTTCTGGACGGTGGAAGTGCCGGATTTTGACCTGCCTGAAACCCTGTATGCGGGCCTGTTTGTGTGTGCCCACAATAAGGACATGACCGAAAGCGCCGAGTTCGACAACGTGCGCATCGTCATTCCGGCGAAAGCCGATTTTCGACCTTATCGCGACTACATCGGCAGCCATATCGAAACCCTCGATGTCGAAACCGGTCAACGGAAAGTGCTGTTTTCTCACCCCAAATCTTTACAAGCGCCCAACTGGACTCCTGACGATAAAGCCTTCATTTACAATAGCGAAGGATTGATCTACCGCTTCGATTTAGCTGTCGGAAAACCGGAAGTACTCAATACCGATTTTGTCAAACACAACAACAACGACCACGTGCTTTCTTTCGACGGAAAGATGCTGGGATTGAGCAGTTCCAGCGGCGCGCCGGGGCAGGGTTCGCTCATTTATACCGTGCCAATAGACGGCGGCAAACCGAAACTGATCACCCCAATTGGCCCTTCTTACCTGCACAGTTGGTCGCCCGACGGCAAATGGCTGACCTATACTGGTGGCCGCAACATTATTTATGATATTTACAAAGTGAAAGCAACCGGTGGGAAAGAAATCAACCTGACAAATACGCCCGGACTCGACGACGGCTCGGAGTACAGCCCGGATGGAAAATACATTTATTTCAATTCGTCGAGAAGCGGCAACATGCAGCTCTGGCGTATGAAGTCCAACGGCAAAGCCCTGAAACAACTCACCGACGACGTTTACAACAACTGGTTTCCCCATATTTCGCCAGACGGGCAGTGGATCGTTTTCCTGTCTTATCTTCCCGATGTACCGCCGGATGAACACCCTTTTTACAAGCATGTTTACCTGCGAAAAATGCCGGTTGCGGGCGGCAAACCCACCGTGATTGCCTACTTTTACGGCGGGCAGGGCAGCATCAATACGCCGTCGTGGTCGCCGGATGGGAAGCGGGTGGCGTTTGTGAGTAATTCGGTGGTGGATTGATTCGACTCCGCTCATCAACAGGATGAGCTTCGCTCATTATTTTTTTACCACATAGTTCACATAGTTTTTTTCACATAGAGCACATAGTTCTGATGCACCCCAGGAGCAGTTCCTATGTGATCTATGTGACTCATTCTATGTGACCTATGTGGTAAAAAAACACAACCTATGTGGTAAAAAACACAACCTATATGGTAAAAACACAAAACATGAACCATACTTTATCCTTTTCCTTCCTCTTCGCCAGCCTGTTTTTTATCCAAAATCTGAAGGCTCAAATCACCGTCAGCGGCTACAACCACGTGGCGCTTGCGGTCAAAGACATCGAAGAAAGCGCGCGATTTTACCGGGAAATTATCGGACTGGAACCCGTTCCGGTGCCGGAACACCTGAAAGCCATCCGCTCCTGGTTCAGCATTGCGCCGGGACAGGAATTGCACCTGCTGGCCGGGCGCACCTTTCCGGTGACCAACAACGACCCGAATCTCGGCCATTTTGCCCTGACCATCCCCGACGCCGATCCCGTGGAGCAGTTTCTCAAATCCAAAGGGCTGCCTTATTTGCGTCAGCAGCGATTCGACGGCGCCTGGCAGATTTACATCAGCGATCCCGACGGCTATTTCATCGAACTGAACGAACCAAAAGTGCCCTGGCAATACCTGTTGAATGGCGCCGACTTATCGGGGTGGGATACTTACCAGATGCTGGACATGGAAAAGGAGACTGGCATCATTCCCCTTGGCGTAAATGAGGACCCCAAAAAGGTATTCAGCGTTACGACGGAAGACGGTGCAAAAGCCCTGCGCATTTCAGGGGAGGAAACTGGTTTCATCTCTACGGTACAGGAGTTTGAAAATTATCACCTGCAATTGCAGTTCAAATGGGGCAAACTGAAATGGCCTCCGGGCGGAACAGCCAAAAGGAACAGCGGCATTCTTTACCATGCCCATAGTGATGCCGAGCATGGTTTATGGATGCAATCACAGGAATTTCAGGTACAGGAAGGCAACTGCGGCGACTATTGGGGCGTGTTTGGTGCGGTTTTCGATATTCCGGCAAAAAAGCAGGGCGAAAAAGAATGGGTATACGACCCGAAAGGCGCGTTGATGAACTTTATCCCTGGCCGTCGTTGCATCAAGTCTCCAGATGCCGAAAAACCTTCCGGCGAGTGGAATACCATTGATTTGTATTGCTTTGGCGACACGGCAGTTCACGTTGTGAACGGCAAAGTGGTCATGGTGCTCTACCAATCCCGCCGGCCCGAAGGCAAAAACATGGTTCCCCTGACGAAAGGCAAAATCCAGATGCAGTCAGAAGGAGCGGAGGTATTTTACAGAAATATCAGAATCCGACCGATTGAGGAAATTCCGAAAAGTGTGCTGGGGAAGTGAGCAAAGGGCAAAGGGCGATACAGGTCCCCTATTCCACCATAATCCGGACGACGTAATCCTCCTGTTCAATATCCTGAGGCTCCTGTGGGTAAGGCGTTACATCAATGAGTCGCACTGTTTTGCCGAATACCGTGATGGATTCAGGGTCATGGGCGGTGTTCAGCAAGCCGGTTTGCACGGCTTGTCCTTGCCGGAACCAAAGCTTCACCTCTGCTAAACCTGCCCACACGCAATCCACCAATGCAGGACAGCGGCTGTCAAATACAGAATCGAACCGCACTTCTATGTTGTCGGGAAGCAGGGTGATGATTTCTCCATAGCTAAGTTGAAGGGTATCTCCGAACGCGGCGTTTTGGCCGTTAGGGCCATCCGTGGTGCGCTCACATTGCCAGTTCATCAGGGCAACCAGAAAGAGCGCGGCGCAAAAAAACATTACTTTTTTCATAAGCTTTATCTTTTTTTATAAAGACAGGCGGAAAAGGGGGAAAGGTTGGGATCTGAGGATTTGAGGATTTGAGGATTTGAGGGGTGACGTGTGCTCCAAATACTCGCATCCTCAAATAACCGCATCCTCAAAACTTTTAACCGCATCCGCAAAACTCCCCGACCAACCTATCCGCATATTCCTGTGTCTTTTACCCCGTACGAAAAACATTCGGAAATTTTGTTAGAAAATCATACCTTTGCGCCTCTATGAAAATCAGGCAACTCATTTGGTCATTGCTGGCGATTACATTGCTGGCCTCCTGTAAAAGCGAATTTGAACGGGTACGGGCAAGTGGAGACCCCGCTTTGCTCTATCAGAAAGCGTTCGAATACTACGACAATGAGGAATACCTCAAGGCGCAGGCCTTGTTGGAATTGGTCATGCCCAGTTACCGGGGTAAAAAAGAAGCGGAAGACATTTTCATGCGCTACGCGAATACCTACTTCCACACCGGGCAATACATTCTGGCTTCCTACTACTTCAACAACTTTTCGCAGACTTATAGTACGAGTCCCCAGCGGGAAGAAGCAGATTACATGTCAGCCTTTTCCAACTACAAGTTGTCGCCGACTTTCCGGCTCGACCAGTCTTACAGCGAAAAAGCGATAGAAGGCTTTCAATTGTTCATCAATACCTACCCGCAAAGCAAGCGGGTGGTTGAGTGCAACGCCCTGATAGACGCGATGCGCAAGAAGATGGAAGTCAAAGCCTTTGAAGAGGGGAAATTGTATTTTGACCTGCGCCAATACCAGGCTTCAATGCAGTCTTTTGAAAACCTGCTGAAGGATTTTCCGGAAACGGATGCGGTAGAAGAGGTGCGCTACATGATGGTCAAAGCTTCTTATTTGCTGGCTGAAAACAGCATTGTTGACAAACAGGAAGAACGCTACCGCGATGCAGTAGCCCGCGCCACGGAGTTTCGGCAGCGCTTCGCCAGCAGCAAGTACCGGAAAGAACTACTTGAAATTGAAACTACTTCCAATAAAAAAATAAATCAGTTAACGAATGTCGGATATCAAAACCAAAGTTCAAGGACTGGATCCTAATGTTCATGCCCGCGATCTGAACCAGATGGTGCGCGAAACCAGCAATATTTATGAAACGCTGGCGATCATCTCCAAGCGCGCACGCCAGTTGCAGGTGGATATCAAGCACGAACTGCACTCTAAATTAGAAGAGTTTGCTGTTTCGACCGATACCATCGAAGAAATCAACGAAAACAAGGAGCAAATTGAAATCTCCAAGTTTTATGAGCGCTTAGCCAATCCGGCGATCATTGCGACGGATGAATACCTGAGCGGTGAAATTTACCACCGCTACAACGAAAAGAAGAAAACCCGCCAGGAGCCTAAAACGGACTAAGGGGGTATGCCCACATTGCAGGGAAAAAAAATTATCATCGGTATATCGGGCAGTATTGCTGCGTACAAAGCTGCTTTGCTCACCCGCTTGCTGATCAAAGCCGGAGCGGAAGTGCGGATATTAATGACGCCTTCCGCAACGACTTTTATTACACCACTCACCCTTTCCACACTTTCCAAAAACGCGGTATTGTCGGAAGTCAGCTCCGAAAGCGGGTGGAACAACCACGTCGAGTTGGGTTTATGGGCTGATGCGTTAGTCATTGCGCCAGCCACCGCTAATACCCTTGCAAAATTAGCTGCCGGCATCTGCGATACCATCCTCGCCGCAGTCTATTTGTCTGCCCGGTGTCCGGTTTTTATTGCCCCGGCGATGGATGTGGACATGTGGCACCACCCGGCAACTCAGGAAAATATACGCCGCCTGCAGGCTTTTGGCAACCGGTTGATCCCCGTGGGGGTCGGCGAATTGGCCAGCGGCCTGAGCGGGGAAGGCCGGATGGCGGAGCCGGAGGAAATTGTACAGCAGTTGGAAACATTTTTCGCCCCAAATACGGCATTGGCAGGAAAAACAATACTCCTTACTGCTGGCCCGACTTACGAACCCATTGATCCTGTGCGCTTTATAGGCAATCGTTCTTCCGGAAAAATGGGCATCGCCCTTGCAGAAGAAGCTGCCCGCCGGGGCGCCCGGGTTACGCTGATTTTAGGACCAACACACCTGCGCGCACCCGAAGCCACCTGCACAGTCATCCGGGTAGAAACGGCTCAGCAAATGTATGATGCTGCACTTGACCACTTCGACGCTTGCGATGTTGCGATTTTTGCTGCTGCGGTAGCCGATTTCAAGCCGGTTACCACCGCTTCGAAAAAAATAAAAAAACAAGCGGATAGCCAGGGCCTGACCCTTGAATTGACGGAGACGCCGGACATTGCCTCCGCGCTGGGCGCCCGAAAACAGATAGGCCAAATTCTGGTAGGCTTTGCGTTGGAAACGAATGATGAAACACAAAATGCGTTTTCTAAACTTCAGCGCAAACGCTTCGATTTCATTGTCTTAAACTCGCTCAACGACGCGGGAGCCGGTTTTCAGCACGACACCAATAAAATTTCTATCCTCCGTCAGGACAATAGTGTACGCGATTTTGAGTTAAAACCGAAGCTTGCAGTTGCTACCGACATCCTCGATGAAGTGGAGGCGGTGCTGAAGCGGACCATCAAATAAATTCCTTTTTGTGCGCAGTTCATGCGCCGCGACCTACTAAAGTGATTATGCCATGAAAAAAATGCTGTTCCTCTTTTTTGCATTAGCAGCGGTGGGTGTACAAGCCCAGGAACTAACC
>Ga0209573_1000814_pt1 | contig 56457 bp, 51 predicted proteins | sample TNRBio252014_DNA_FD_185870 | JGI IMG/M metagenome (GOLD analysis project Ga0209573, IMG submission 185870) | Wastewater treatment Type I Accumulibacter community from EBPR Bioreactor in Madison, WI, USA - TNR Reactor_6/25/2014_ DNA (SPAdes)... | ecosystem: Engineered > Bioreactor > EBPR >...
TGGCGGATGTGGCCGGCCCGGATGTCGTCGAAGGGTTGGCTTCAGCAACCGACTCCTACGCCACGTCAACCGCTTAGGCTACATCCGCCAATTCGTTCCACGAGCCGTCGTGAATAAGACGGGCTAATGTTCCCGTACCTGCTGCAGGGCATGAAGATCGAGCGGCCGAACCAGGTATGGGCGATGGACATCACCTATACCCCGATGGCGAGGGGCTTCGTCTATCTCGCCGCCGTGGTCGACTGGTACAGCCGCCGGGTGCTGTCGTGGCGGTTGTCGATCACATGACGGCGGATTTCTGCATTGAAGCGGTCGAGGAGGCTCTGGCCAAGTACGGAAAGCCGGACAGGCCGCATTCGAGCCACGGCGGTGCCACACCCGACCGGGTCTACTTTGACAACCTGCCCCAGGCGGCGGCAGCATGATTTTCACCGCCGATGCCCGGCTTCATTCCGGTCGGGCTACTCCCTCCCTGCATGAGGTTCGGCATCGGCTCTTACCAGACGGCAACCGGCAGGCGACCCACTTAAATTCCGCCGGACTTCGCGGTCGCTTCGATTTTCTACACGGCGTCCTCAGCAAAGGCAGGATGGTTGGCCGATTGCACGATCACTTCGGACACTTTTTGGCTAATCATGTAGATCGGCAATAATATGAAATTGCTGGGAATCCGCGAAAACACGGAGGCATCGACGATGCGCAGATTGCGGGTGCCGCGCACCCGGAACTTGCTGTCGACCACCGCCATGGGATCGTCGTCGGGACCCATTCTGCACGAGCATGAGGCATGACGACCCCCGGCTCGTCGCGAACGAAGCGAGTGAGATCGTCGCTGTGGCACGGCCCGATCAGTAACGTCCCGGTGTCCGGGGTGCGGTCGCGTGTCGACGCGGATCCACAGCCGGTACGTCGCCGCCGCACTCGTCGAACCCTGATCCAACGGACAGACAGAGGGCCAGATCACCACGCTCAACCGGCAGAGGGAGGGCTTCGCCCTGGAGGCCGCCTTGCAGCTGCACGTCCTGCGCGGCTGCGGAGTGCCTGTCGCTTCCGTCGAAAGCGTGCACATAAGCCGCGACTATCTCGGTGGCGAGGACGGTATTGCCTAGATCGCGGTTTGATCAGATCGAACTGAACTGATCAAACGGTCGTGCTCTAACTGTTTGATTTATAGAGAACGTAAATCCGATCGAGCGATTCCGCTTGATCGAATATTGATCTAGACCGCTTCCTTCCGGCGCACGGGTATAATGTCGGAAGCTGATGCTGCGCAGCCCGATGTGCAGGAGATTATTTGCCGTCAGTACGCAGTTATTCATCGGGCTGCGCCTCCCGACATCAATGCGTCACGGCACTGCAAGCAGCCCTGCGAGAGTCGGAACTCGTTGGATGGGGTGGCGATTTGTGAGCCAACGATGCTCGTTCGATGTCGGAGCGCACGGGAACACGCTGGCGGTTGCGCCTGCAAGCGATGCCCCTGCACATCGTTGCAGGGCTTTGCTATATTGTTTGGGTGGGATATCGTCTGGCAGAAAACGCCCAAAAGAAAAAAGCAGAGGCGAACAGGCGCCCCGCTGCACGCGTGGCTGCGCTGGCTCGCGGAGGGAGAGGTCATGCACGCTGGCAGTCGAAGCTGCGTTCGACGGGGGGTTTCGCGCGCGCACGATCCGGCACACGCCGCTCGGGAATTGTCCGAGAGCATCTACGATCCGGCAGCCTCGCTGGCGGTGTTTTTCGCATCCACGGAATACGACCTTCCGGTCCTTGAGCGCGAGCTGAACGCGCGGTTTGCAGGCACGCCGCTGGTCGGCTGTACGAGTGCCGGCGAGATCACGCCGGCCGGCTACCTCAACGGCGCCATTGTCGGCTTTTCGCTCGCCCGGCCGGACTTCATTACCGCTTCGGCTACGATTGAGAATCTGCGCAGCTTTTCAATCACCGAAAGCCACGCCATCGTGCGTTCGCTGCTCGACCGCCTCAGCCGGGAAGGGGGTGAGGAAGGTCGCGACGTCAGCGCCGACAACACGTTTGCCTTCCTATTGATCGACGGGCTGTGCAAGTGCGAGGAACTGGTCCTGAGCGTCGTCTCGCAGGCACTTGGAAACATTCCGCTGTTCGGTGGCTCTGCAGGCGGTGGGCTGAATTTCCAGCGCAGCTATGTCTTTGATCGCGGCCGATTCCGCCCTGAGGCGGCCGTGCTTGTGCTGGTAAGCACCCGCGCCCCGTTCAGACTGTTCACGGTTGACCACTTCGTCAATTCGGAAACCCGGATGGTGGTGACGGAAGCCGACCCGGCAGCCCGGATCGTAACAGAGATCAATGCCGAGCCAGCCGGGCGCGAATACGCACGGCTGGTTGGTCTCGCCAACGAGAAGCTGACCCCGATGATCTTTGCGGCCCATCCCGTCGTCGTGAAGGTGGGCGGGCAGTACTACACGCGCTCGATCCAGAAGGTGAACGACGACGAAAGCCTCTCGTTCTTCTGCGCCATCGACAAGGGGATCGTTTTGACGGTCGCGCGGAGCACCGACCTGTTGCAGAGCGTCAGCCGGCTGTTTGACGAGATCACCCATGAGATCGGCATGCCGCAACTCGTCATCGGCTGTGACTGCATTCTGCGTGCGCTCGAGCTGGAGCGCAATCAGCTCAAGGAGAAAGCCGGCCGCCTGTTCGCCGCCAATAACGTCATCGGCTTCAATTCGTTCGGCGAACAATTCCACGCGATGCACGTCAACCAGACGTTCACCGGTGCAGCGATCGGCGTCTGCACCGCCAATCGCAACGTCTAGTCCGGGAACGCGGAAATGCCCGGGCGCTCACAATTGCTCGATGTCCTGCCACTTGAACCCGCCAAGCTGCAGAAGATCCTGACCGTCCTGATGGATCAGGTCGAGCGTGGCATCGACTTTCAGGGGAATGCCTACTCGCTGTTCCAGACTGCCATCGTCCTCGAAGACAAGGTGCGTGAGCGTACCCGCAGGCTGGAATCGGCGCTGCGAGAACTCGAACGCAGCAACCAGGCCCTCAGTCTCGCCAAGTCGCAGACCGAAATGGCGCAGACCCGCCTGATGGAGGCGGTCGAAAGCATTTCCGAAGGCTTCGTTCACTTCGACGCGGACGACCACCTCGTTCTCTGCAACACCAAATTCATCGAATTCTGGTCGGACGTGGCGGATATCCGCGACGTGATGCGGCCGGGACTGCCCTTCCGCGACCTCTCCCGCTGGACGGTCGAGAAGGGCATCGTCGAGGTCGACGGCGATGCGGAGGCATGGTTGCGCGACCGCCTCTATCGGCACAGCAACCCGTCCGATCCCATCATCGTGCACCTGACCAGCGGCCGCTGGCTGCAGATCCGCGAGCGGCAGACCCGCACCGGAGATACGGTCGGCATTTATGCCGACATCACCGGCATTAAGCTTGGCGAGGAACGGCGGCGCGAGCAGGAGCTGGCGGAAAAATCCATCCTCCTGCAATCGACCCTCGACAGCCTGCCGCAGGGGGTTTGCGTGTTCGACAAGCAGGCGCTGCTGGTCGCCTGGAACGGCCGCTTCGAGGAGCTGCTGGACCTGCCCGACTGGCTGGTGCGCCCGGGTGCCGCGTTCGACGATTATCTCCGCTATCGGATCGAGCGGGGTGACCATGGCGCCGAGACGCACACCGCATGCATCGTCCGCTCCGAACAGGTCCGCCGCGATCAGCCGTTCAAGAGTGAGCAGCAGCTCGCCAACGGAACGGTATTGGAGGTGCGGTGCGAACCGATGCCGGGCGGTGGCTTCGTCATCACCTATACCGATGTGACCGATCTGAAGGTCGCCGCACGGCAGCTGCAGGAGGCCAAGGAAAGCCTGGAGCGCCGGGTCGCCGAACGGACCGCCGAATTGACCTCCGTCAACTGCATGCTGCGTCAGGAAATCTACGAGCGCGCCGCGGTCGAGGACGCGCTGCGCCTCGCCAAGGCGGAAGCGGAGAACGCGAACCTCGGCAAGACGCGGTTCATTGCCGCCGCCAGCCACGATCTGCTGCAGCCGCTGAATGCCGCCCGGCTGTTCGTGACCGCGCTTGCGGAGGGAACACTGGGGGAGCGGGAGCGGCCATTCGTGGAGCACGTGGACCGCGCGCTCTGCAGCGTCGAGGCGCTCCTGGGCACCCTGCTCGATATCTCGAAGCTGGATGCCGGCGCGGTCAATGCCGAGAAGACGGATTTTGTGATCGGAGATCTGCTTCTCGGCCTGCAGGAGGAATTCGCGCCGGTCGCAGCCGATGCCGGTCTTGAACTCGTTGTCGTTCGGTGCTCGCGGGTGGTCCGGTCCGATCCTGCCCTGCTCGGCCGGGTACTGCGGAATTTCATCACCAACGCCATCCGCTACACACACGGGGGACGGGTGATGCTCGGCTGCCGCCGCCGCGGCTGGATGCTGCGGATCGAGGTTCTTGATACCGGGATCGGAATTCCGGAACAGTCGATCGATGACGTGTTTGAGGAATTCCGGCAGCTCGATCCGGTCAACCGTCCCAAGCATCCTCACCACAAGGGGTGCGGCCTCGGGCTCGCCATCGTCAAGCGTCTGTCACGGGTGCTGGAACATCCGATTGGAGTGCGGTCGCAATTGGGAAAGGGTTCGGCATTTTACATCGATGTTCCGGTGGGTGCGCTGCCACACACCCTGAGGCAGAGCGAACCGATGCAGGTGGTGCCGGGAGTCGACTCGCTCTCGTCAGCGCGGGTGCTGATCATTGAAGACGAGGACAGCGTGCGCGACGGCATGCGCGAGCTGCTGCAGAGCTGGGGGTGCCGAGCCTTCGTTGCGGCCGATGGCTGGATGGGGCTACTCGAACTGGCACGCGCCGCGTGTGCGCCCGAAATCGTGATCGCCGATTACCATCTCGACCGCGGCGCAACGGGGCTTGCTGCCGTGGACGAGGTCCGGGCTGTCTATGGCCGGGTTCCCGCCGTAATCGTCACCGCCGACCGCGACCGCGAGGTGCTGGAGGCCGTCCGCCGTCACGGCCTGCATGTGCTGCAGAAGCCGCTCAAGCCCGCCAAGCTGCGGGCGCTCATGTCACATCTGCTTGCCCAGCACCACTCGTCGTCCGCCGTCACCCTGTGCGAGAATGGTGGCGTCCCCATCTGACTGCGCGATCAGTGGAGGTTCAGTTCGCGGGCGGCGATCACCGCCTGGGTGCGGCTATGCACCCGCAGCTTGCGAAGGATCGCGGTGATGTGGGCCTTTACCGTCGATTCCTTGATGCCCAATTCGTAGGCGATGATCTTGTTCGACTTGCCGCATGCGAGCAATTCCAGCACTCGCAGTTCTCCGTGGGTGAGGGCGGCGATGCGGTGACGCATCCCCCCGGGCAGGTCAGCACGCCCCAGATCGGTCTCGAAGGCTTCGCACGGCAGGAACACCTCACCGTTGATCACCCGGCGAATGCCTTCGCCCATCTCTTCCCGGCAGAATGACTTGGGGATGAACCCCGCAGCCCCGTAGGTGATGCAATCGCGCATGGTTTCCACCGCGATCGCCGCCGAAACGACGACGATCGGAACTTCAGGGGCCGCGTTGCGCAGGCAGACCAGCCCCGAGAACCCTTCCGATCCCGGCATCTGCAGGTCCAGCAGGATCATGTCCAGATCAACGTCGCTGCCGCTGCTCACGAACGCGCAGGCCTCGCCGAGCGTGCTCGCCTCGAAGATCTGATGGTCAGCGAATTCACTCGAGATCACCTGCCGCAGGGCGGCGCGGAACAGCGGATGGTCGTCTGCGATGAGCACGTTGAACATCAGCCGGTCTCTGCCGCCATATCGCAAGCTCTCCGGAATGCCCGAACGTTCGCACAGCACCGCTGCCTCGTGTGCCGGATGGCTGCGGGCTCCCGCACTGTGCCCCAGGTATCGTACGCATCTGCGTCATCGCGCCTATTGGCGAAAGGTCGAGTGTCAGGCGGATGACGGTCGGGATGATGTCGTCAGAACCGCATCGGCGAAAATTCGTCCACGAAATTCGATCGCACCTTGACGCATAACCGGGGTGCGTGCGACAGGACAAAATACCTGCACAGCGCTCGACCAAGGTATCATTTACATTGGTCGCCTTCGGCACGACAGTCATGAACCAATCAAACAGCACCGACACGCCGCTGCACGTGGTCGGTTGCGGCGTTTCGAACCGGTGCAGGGAGGTAGCGATGATCCATCAGGCGCTTGAGGAGCTGAACAAGTCCACCATCATCCGACCCAAATACGACAATTTCATTGGCGGTCAGTGGGCTGCCCCGGTACGCGGTCAATATTTCTCCAATCCGACGCCGGTGACCGGCAGGCCGCTGTGCGAGGTGGCCCGGTCGACTGCCGAGGACATCGAGAAGGCGCTCGACGCGGCACACGCTGCAAAGGACGCCTGGGGCAAGACATCCGTCGCCGAGCGCGCACGCATCCTCAACAAGATCGCCGACCGCATGGAAGAGCGGCTGAACGTGCTGGCGATGGTCGAAACGCTCGACAACGGCAAGCCGATCCGCGAGACGACCGCGGCCGACCTGCCGCTGGCAATCGACCACTTCCGCTACTTCGCCGGCTGCATCCGTGCCCAGGAAGGGACGATTTCCGAGATCGACGAGCATACGATTGCCTATCACTTCCACGAGCCGCTGGGCGTCGTGGGACAGATCATCCCGTGGAACTTCCCGCTGCTGATGGCGGTCTGGAAATTGGCGCCGGCACTCGCCGCCGGCAACTGTGTCGTCCTGAAGCCGGCCGAACAGACCCCGATGGGGGCGATGGTGCTGGCGGATATCATCGGCGACCTGTTGCCTCCCGGCGTACTCAACATCGTCAACGGCTTCGGCGTCGAGGCGGGCAAGCCGCTCGCCAGCAACAAGCGCATCGCCAAGGTGGCGTTCACCGGCGAGACGACGACCGGCCGGCTGATCATGCAGTATGCCGCCGAGAACCTGATCCCGGTGACGCTCGAACTGGGCGGCAAGTCGCCGAACATCTTCTTTGCCGACGTGATGGCCGAGGACGACGAGTTCCAGGACAAGGCGCTCGAAGGCTTCGCGATGTTCGCGCTCAACCAGGGTGAGGTCTGCACCTGTCCGTCACGCGCGCTGGTCCATGAGAGCATCTACGACAAGTTCATGGAGAAGGCGATCGCCCGGGTGAAGGGGATGAAGCAGGGCCACCCGCTCGACCCCGCGACGATGGTGGGCGCGCAGGCATCGAACGACCAGCTCGAGAAAATCCTTTCCTATATCGACATCGGCCGCAAGGAAGGAGCGAAGATTCTGACCGGCGGCGATCGCGCGCACCCGGGAGGGGAGTGCGAGAACGGCTACTATGTGCAGCCGACAGTCTTCGAGGGGCACAACAAGATGCGGGTGTTCCAGGAAGAAATCTTCGGCCCGTGCGTCTCGGTGACGACGTTCAAGACCGAGGAAGAAGCGATCGCGATCGCCAACGACACCCTCTACGGGCTGGGCGCCGGCGTCTGGAGCCGCGATGGCAGCCGCTACTTCCGTGTCGGCCGCGCCATTCAGGCCGGGCGGGTGTGGACCAACTGCTATCACCTCTATCCGGCGCATGCGGCCTTCGGCGGCTACAAGCAGTCGGGCATCGGCCGCGAAACGCACAAGATGATGCTTGATCACTATCAGCAGACGAAAAATCTACTGGTGAGCTACTATCCCAAGGCGATGGGCTTCTTCTAGGAGAGCCCGCACCGCGCGCGGTCATCGCGAGCCTGCGAAGCGGGCGCGGCGATCCACAGTCGGGGCGAGACACCCGAGCGTGGATTGTCTCGCCTGCGGCTCGCAATGACGGTGCCGCGCTGCAGATTTCCAGTGGAGGTTCATTCACTTTCAGCGTGAACGGGGATCGACGTGGTTGAGCGCGTGATCGCAACCGACGCTGCTGCTGCCGTCATCGAGCGGCTGAAGCAGATGCATGGGCCACTGATGTTCCATCAGTCCGGCGGATGCTGCGACGGCAGCTCGCCGATGTGCTATCCCGCCGGCGAATTCAAGGTCGGCGGGGTGGATGTGCACCTCGGTGCCCTGTGCGGCTGCGAGTTCTGGATGTGGGAAGACCAATACAAGTTCTTCGCGTCCAGCCAGCTCGTCATCGACGTCGTGCCGGGGCGAGGCGGGGGGTTCTCGCTGGAGGCGCCGGAGGGCGTGCGCTTCCTCCTCCGCTCTCGCATCTTCACCGACGAGGAGCTGGCGGATCTGGAACAGCAGGGTCAGCCGCCGCGCGGCTCCGTCCCCGCCTGAGCCCCCGCGGAAAGCCGCGGCGGCTTTCGAAGCACGGGCCGGACGCCCCGCCTCGGAACGTGGTCAAGTCCTTCCGCCGGTAGACAGGCCCTCAGAAGGTCGTCATCCGCAGCTCCATCTGCGGCGGGATCCGCAGGGTCTGCATGACGACGCAGTAGCGTTCGGTCAGCTTGTGCAGGGTGGCGATCCGCTCCGCCGGCTCGTCGGTATCGAGTTCGAAAGCGAGGCGGATGGCGCGGAAGCCAACCGGCGCATCCTTCGCCACGCCCAGCGTGCCGCGGAAATCCAGGTCGCCTTCGGCCAGGACGCGGCCGCCCGAGAGCCGGAACTCCAGTGCCGTGGCGACCGCCCGCAGCGTCACCCCGGCACACGCCACCAGCGCCTGCAGCAGCATGTCGCCGGAGCACGCGTGGCTGCCGCTGCCGCCGGTTGCCGGATGCAGACCCGCCTCCACCAGTGCGCGGCCGGTATCGACACTGCAGGCAATCTCTTCGCTTCCCAACTCGCCCACGGCCCGCAAAGTGACAACCGCTGTCTCGGGATCGCTCCGATAGCGCTCCTTGATCGGTGTCTGCAGCGCCTTCAGCTCGTTTGGATTCATGGTCCTGGGCCTCCACATTTCCTCGCCGACCCGCCGGCAACACCAGGCAGAGTTTACCGCCCGCCCAGGACAAAGCGACCCCGGAGAAGGCTTGCGCGAACCTCCTCCGGAGCCGAAACAAGGGGAGGAAATGCCGGAACCGGCGATGCCATTCGCACTTCCACAGGAGCACACCCCCAATAAACTGAAATCCGAATGTCTTCGTCGTCCGGCTTGCCAAACGTAATCAATTATCCACTAAGAATTCTATAGATAAAAAGGATAAGAACAGAGCAGAAACAGAAGTTTTCCACGTTCCATTGTTGCGATTTTGTAAATTGACGTCGATCACGAGATTTTTTCATGCGCGATCGTCCCCGGGCGATGTGTATCCACCCCGGGCATCGACGTGGGCCAGATGCGGGCCTGACGGGCACGGAATTCGCGGGCGGTACATCCGAACGCAGACCGGAAGCAGCGGCTGAAATGGGATGAATCGCTGAAGCCCCAGCGGTAGGCGATTTCGGTCAGCGGCAGCCGGTCGAAGCGGGGATCGGCCAGGTCGTCCCGGCAGCGCTGCAGACGGCGCTTGCGCACGAAGCTGCCGAACGACTCGCCCGCCTGCCGGAACAGCCGGTGGAGATGGCGGGTGGAAATGCCCCGCATCGCCGCCACGGCGGCAGGGCTGAGGGCCGGATCGGAAAGCTGCGCCTCAACGCATTCCACCAGCATGTGCCACTGCCGAGGCGGGTCGCCCTCGCCTCGGCACACCATCGCCGCGTCCCGCATGCGCGGATGACAGTTATCTCGCCGGGCGCAGTGTGCGGCCGCCACCAGCGCATCGACCGCGGCGCGAACCCCCTCCTCCTCGCGCGGACAGAATGTTCCTTGGGCGACCAGCAGGGCGCAGATCAGTTCGCGCAGCAGCATTCCGATGCCGCCTCTGCCGTCGATCAGGCACGGCGCGACCGGGTTCGGTGGCCCGAGGTGTTCCGGCATCGGCATGTTCGGCAGATGCACCCGGACCTCCCGGCTTCCGCCCGGGCGATCGCGCAGCACCGGTAGCCGCGCATCGACAAGCAGCAGGTCGCCGGCGGCGAGGGCAAACACCCTGTCGCCGGCGACAAACGTCGCACTCCTTTCCAGGTTCAGGATCAGCAGCCTTCCACCCTCGCCGGCCGCCGTCGCCCTCGAAGACGACCGCTCAGGCGACACCTCGATCTGCAGCCCGCCGAACGCACGCACGATGCCGACGCGGGTACTATCCCGACGCACCGCCGGGCGTCCAGGCGGCGCAGTCTGCGGGCACATGTCACTGCTGCACGTGCCTCCCATCCCTCCTCCACGAGCGCCGGCAATTTTGTCGTCTCGCCGTCAGTCTGAACAAGACGCTTGAAGGGATAGTAATACTCGCAACAATTTCCGGCAGCAGATTCCTGCAGCATTTCGACCAAAGTCTAAACCTTCTTGTCATTCCTGGACTATTGATGACACGCCCAGACAAGAGCATGTCAGCCGCCGGCAGTACGCTGAACCGAACGATATTTGCACATCACTGTGCACGGGACAGGGAGGAGAGGCACAATGCAATATCAGCGGTCCGGAGGAATGGTGGCAGCAGCGATCCTGACGGCCCTGCTGGCGGGTTCACCGAACGCTGCCCTGGCGGTCGACGTCGATCCCGGCGAATACGAAGCAGCGCCCCCCGGCACCAGTCTGCTGATCGGTTACGGCCTCGGAGATTGGTACGAGCAGTTCCGCCGTCGCTCCGGCCGCAGCGTCTCGGACAGCCACCTGAACACGCAGACGGGCATCATTCGCCCGGTTCACTTCGTCGATCTCTGGGGCATCACCGCCGATCCGCAGTTCTTCCTGATCTACGGCTGGCAGAACAACGCCAAGTTGGGCGGAACCGATCTGGATGAAGCGCACGGCTTTTATGACATGATACTTGCCAGTACGTTCTGGATTGTCAATGACCAGGAAAAGAAACGCTGGTTCGGCATCACGCCGTTCCTTTGGCTGCCGATCGGCAATTACAACAGAGGTGAAGTTCTGAATACGGGCGAAAACCGATGGAAGGGTGCCATCCAGCTCGGATACATCGAACATTTCGCAGAAAAATGGGCGGCGGACTTCTATTTCGATTCCACCATCTACGGAGACAACGACTCTTACGGGCCGAACCGCTCCAAGATGGAACAGGATCCGACATACCAATTCCAGACTTGGCTCCGCTACTACATCACACCGGAATGGAATGTGGCGCCCGGCTATTCCGCCACCTGGGGTGGATATCAGAGGATCAGCGGCGAACCTGACCCGCAGATACAAACGCAGGCCCAGCAGCTGCGCTTGGCGACCCAATACTGGTTCACGCCCGATCTGCAATTCGAGAGCCAAGTGCGCACCGACGTGTGGACCGAAGGTGGATTCCAGAACACCTTCGGCCTGCACTTCCGGGTGATGAAAGTATTCTGATCGCCGGAGCTGACGGTGGCTGAGCGGCGGGTTTACTGCGGCTCTATGAGGGCACGGGGACGAGAAGCCCCAACTTCTCCAGCGCGGCGAGCGATCGCAGGATCGTCTCGCCCGTCTCCGGAGGGAGGCTTCGCTGCTCGCGGAATGCATCGATCGCTTCCGCCAGCGGCTGCTCTCCGGTCAGTCCGGTTACGAAGTCGGTCAGTTCATGCGAATGCAGAAAATACAGGCGGCGATCGTGATAGTGATAGACCAGACCGCCGAAGCGCTCCGGACGGACGGCGACGCCGTCGGCAAGCTGATAGCGAGTTCTCGTATTCATTTCAGCATCCTCCCCGCATCCACTTTCAGCGTATGTCCGGTCACGTAGCGGGCATCGTCCGAGGCGAGCCACAGGGCGGCGCTGGCGACGTCCTCGGCCTCGATCAGCTTCACCGGCAAGGCGTGTCCGGTGTGAATGAAATCGACCAGATCTTCGGTCTTCATGCTTGCCGCCTGCGCCATCCCCTTGATGATGTCGGTGTTGACGGCGGTCGGGTGCAGCGTGTTGACGGTGATGCTGTAGGGCGAAAGCTCCTGCGCTAGGCTCTTCGCCAGGCCAACGACGGCCCACTTCGAGGCGGAATAGTGCGCCATTCCCGGCTCACCGCGCATGCCCGCGACCGAGGACGTGATCAGGATGCGCCCGCCCCGGTTGCGCGCGATCATGTGCGGCACGGCGTACTTGATCGCCAGCCAGACGCCCTTGACGTTCACGTCCAGCATGGTGTCCCACCACTCCTCGGTGATGTCCCAGGTGAGCGCCATGTCAGCGATGCCGGCGTTGCAAACCAGGATGTCGATGTGTTCGAACCGGGCGATGGTCCGGGACACCGCGGCCTCCATCTCGGCCGCGCTGCGCACGTCGGCTTCGAGCGGCAGCGCCGCCCGGCCGAGCGCCTCCACCCGCCGCACCGTTTCGCCCAGGTCGTCGGACGTCGCGAGCGCGTAACGCGGGTAGGAAAGATTGTGGCAGATGTCGAGAGCGGCGATGTCCGCGCCCTCGCCGGCCATGGTGAGCGCGTGCGCACGGCCCTGGCCGCGGGCCGCGCCGGTGATCAGCGCCACCTTGCCGTCCAGCTTGCCCATCTCTTGCACCTCCAGCGCGCCGGTCGTCGTCCGGTTCGGCATCTCCACCGTCATCGCGGGGAAGGGCGTTTCCTGTGGGTCGCGATGACGGCGGACGTGCCGGCTACCTCGCTCTTTCCGACCGGAACCGGCGCATCCGATCGGACCGCAGGCCCGGCGCTAGTAGACGCCGCACATGCCGTCGATGCTCACTTCCTCGATCAGCACGTCCTCGACGATGTCGGGGGTGGCAGTCGAAGTCTCGCGGCATTCGGACTGTTGCGCTGCCGCCGGGGTTGGAGTCGCCGGGACGTCCACATCGGTGGAAGGGAGGCGGTCGTCGTAGTCGCTATACATGGCATCCTGCTCCTGTTGGTTTATCTGCTTGACATTTCCGGTCGTCGCATCCGGTCAACTAGCCGCGTTCCATGTGTTCACCTTCTCCAGTGCAGCATTGGCAGCAGGGGTCGCAGCGTCCGGCGGGCGAGGCAGCCGCGCCAGACGCCGAGCTGATAGGCGAACATCTCCAGCCAGGAGAGTCCGACAAACGCCAAAAGCCCACAGGCGGGCTTGAGCCGGCGGTGGTCCATGGCAGGGGCCAGCACGAACAGCAGAGCTGTCGCCGGCAGCAGCGCCGGGAACAGGCCCGCGAGGGCGAGCAACGGCAGCCCGTAGTAGCGGATGACATTGGCACTCAGGCCATACAGGGAAGCTCCGTGTTCCCGCAGAACCGCAGCAGCGATCCGCCTTGCAGGAAGCATCACCCCGAGGCCACTCAACCGACGGCGCTTTTCTGCGACCTCCCCGGCCAGCATCGCTGCCACCAGCACGCCGAGCGCCAGTGCAACCGGCACGCTGACCGAAAGTGCCGTGAGTGCTACGAGGACGAACAGACTCGCGCGCGGCATCGGCATCACCCGGCGGCCTTGCGGATGGCGGCGCTGCAGGTCGGCTTCCGACGATGCGTAGTCGGCGCGGCGCCGCAGCAGCGGACCCAGCCGGTCCCGGTGATGATGGGTGACGCGTGCCGAGGGCTCGTACCAGGCGCGCGCACCGGTGCGCAGCACCCGCCAGGTGAGGTCCACGTCCTCGCCGAGCCGCATGTCCGGAGCGAAACCGCCGGCAGCCAGGAAGGCGTCGCGGCGAATGACGAAGTTGCACGTGGGCAGGTAGGCGACCACCTCGGCCGGTCCGACGTGGCCGGCAATCGCCCCCATGTCCAGCGGCGAGCGCACCGCTTCGAATGCCGTGACAACGCCGGACGGCGGCGGGGCATTCACCCGGCCGCCCGCGATCGCAATCCCTGGATCATCGAGGAAAGGCACCAGCGTCTGCAGCCAGGACGGATCGGCGATGCAGTCGTTGTCGATGAAGGCCAGAAGCTCGCCATGGGCTTCGGCCCCGGCACGATTGCGTGCTGCCGACTGACCTACGTTGCGTTCGAGGCGGATGACGTGGATCGGCAGACCCGCCAGCGCCGGGGCGAGCGGCGGCTCGGAGGCGTCGTCGACGACGATGATCTCGGGGGATGGCCCCGGATAATCGAGCTCCAGCAGCGAGGCGACGCAGGCGCGGGTCGACGTGTGCCGACCGCGCGCTGCGATGATGATCGTGACCCGCGGCCACCGGGCAGGCGGGGGCGGGGTACGGAGCAGCACCCGCCGGTCGGCAAGGCGATCGAGGAAGCCGGCCGCAGCCGTCGGCGACACGCCGGTCGCGCGTGCGGCTTCCGCCGCGCGGGCACCGCCGCCGGCAACCGCACTCACGAGCGCGAACCCCGAACCGTTGAGGCGCATTGCCATCAGCGGGCGCTGCGAGAGCAACAGGCCGGTTTCCGGTCGGCCGGCGTCGCCATGCTCGCCGGCGATGAGTTCGAGCCCCGGCTGCAAGGCATAGCGGGCGCCAAGGTCACTTGTCGGAGGCGCCGCGCTCGCGACTGCGGTGCCGACCGGAAGCGCCAGAGGCAGTGGTTCCTCCCTCACGGCGTCGCCTCCCCGACCGAAGCGCCGATACCAGCCGCGAGCATCCGGCTGAACCCTTCGACCTGGGCTGCGAGGTACCGGCCGCCCCGCTTCGCACACGCAGCCCGGGGATCGCCCAGTGTTCCCGTGGCCGTCACCGCGCGCAGTCCAACCGCGCGCAATCGCGGCATCACGTCCGTCATCGACCCGGTATATCCGGCGACCGCCCGGTCCATCCGCACCAGATCGGGGTGGAGATGCAACATCTCCGACGTTTCCCTCTCACCGGCATGCAGGCCGACGTGGCTGGGTGCAATGCCGTCGACGGACGCGATGTCTGCCAACTCCTCGTTCAGGGCCGTCGAGAATGCGAGGACCCGCACTGCGAGACCGGCGGCCTGTTCCTGCAGACGCGTTCGCGCCAGTGCCAGCGCTCGCGCGTTGCCGCCGTGAGCGGACAGGAGCACCAGGCATCGTACCCCCCACGCCGCCATGCGCCGGCCGCAATCGGCGATCACGTCGGCCAGGGTTTCGTGATCGAGGCTGAGGAGCCCGGGGAATCCAGTGTGCTCGTCCGAACAGCCCAGCGGCAGCGTCGGCGCCACGAGGATGTCGGACGTCTCCGCGCCCAACTGTGCCGCCAGAAAGGCGGCGCGGAAGGTATCGGTGCCGAGCGGCAGGTGCGGCCCGTGCTGTTCCGTCGCCCCCAGCGGCAGGATCACCGTCGTCGCGCCAGCCGCGATCGCGCGTTCCACCTCTGGCCAGGTCATTTCGGCGAGCACTGGGCTCATGCCGGCTGCTCCAGGAAACCATGGTCGGCGAGGAAGGCGATGATCGCATCCGCCATCGCCTCGGGCGGCCCCTCGATTACCTGCGCTGCGCTGCGGCTGCTGACGCCGGCGGACAGGATCTGGCCGATGCGCTCGTCCGGCGAAAGCGTGCTGTCGGGGATGAAGATGGTGCGTGGACGCGGCCGCGGCGGCGTCGCGGCGTGCACTGTCGAGGCGGGAAAGTTGAGGTCCAGGGGCGACAGACCGAGATCGGGCAGATCCCGAACCGGAATGGTCGCTCGGCGGGACTGCATCAGCCCCGGCAGGCCCGCGTACCGGAGCCGGACATTGTCGGCGGCGACGGCCAGCACCGCCGGCATCGTCACCTCCCCTTCCGACCGGCCGCCGCGGGCGAGGCGACGCTGGAAGCTCACCCGTGCCGCCTGGATATCCAGCTGGGTGATGTCGGTGACCACCGGCCAGCCAAGGTATTCGCCTAGCAGTGCCGGAAGTTTGCCCGAGGCACGGGCAAGGCTGCGCCAGCCGCACACCACCAGGTCCGGCAGACCTTCGGTGCGCAGCCCGGCCGCCAGCAACATGGAGGTTACCGCGGGCTTGGTCGACGTGCGCGCCTCGTCCCACAGCCGCAGGGCGCTGTCGGCGCCGGCCGCGAGCGCTTCGCGGAGCACCTGTTCGGCTTCGACCGGCCCCACCGTCAGCGCCATCACGGTGTCGCCCGACCGGCGCAGCCGCAGCGCCATTTCGAGCGCAGCCGCGTCCGCGGGATCGAGGATGTGCAACGTCCTCTCCGCATCGATCTCGCCGGTCAACGGATCGATCTCAATCGTGTCCGGATCCGGAACGAGGCTGAGACAGACGGCGAAGCGCATTGTCCCGAACTCCCCTTACGACTCGCGAAAGGTGACCCCGAAGCCGCCGACCGGGTAGGTCCAGGTCAGCGCCCCTTCCTTGCTGCAGACCAGGAAGCAGGTGCCGCACTCGAAGCATTGCTCGTAGTTGAAAAGCACGCTGCCGTCGTCGAGCGGCACGAACAGGTTGGCCGGACAGACCGTCACGCAGGATTTCACCGCGCACGTCCGGCATTTTTCCGGATCGACGACAATGTGCGGCTTGTCGTCCACCCGGAAGCGGACGGTGCGCATCTTCTCTTCGTGGGTCGTCATCACCATAGGTAGCTCCTCGCTGCCTGATAGAGATCTTGCAGCAGGTGGTATGGATTCGCCTTGAAGTGGCGCGCGGTCCGGAAATAGAGCGGCAGGATCTTCTGCTTCGCGCTGCCGTCGACGCGGAAGAGGTTCTCGACGCTTTCCGCCGCCATCTGCGGATAGACGTTCTGCAGCCGCTCGCTGTTGACGAAATGCGGCGCATGCCGGTAGGCGCGGAAGTCGGTGAACACGTTGTGTGGCCACAACAGTTCGGTGTAGCGCTCGAGCGTATGTCCGGTGAAGTCGCGTACCCGGTGCGCCTCGATCGCCGCCTCGCCGGCGGCGAGCCCGGACTGGATGGCGTAGTTCATACCTTCGATGTAGAGGCCGGTCGCGAGGCAGAACCCCGCGGCGTCGCCCGCCACCAGCATCCCCGAAGTCACCAGTTTCGGCATCATGCTCCAGCCGCTCTCGGGGATGAGGTGTGCCGAGTACTCGCGCAGCTTCGCCCCCCGCACCAGCGGCGCCACCGCCGGATGCGACTTGAACACCTCCAGCAGGTCGTAGGGGCGCTTCTTCGTCTCCACCAGCGAGGAGACCTGGCCGATGATGCCCAGCGACAAAGAGTTGCGGTTGGTATAGAGGAACGCTCCGCCGCGGACGTTCTCGGTGACGGCGCCCACGTACTCCAGCACCATGCCTTCATTGCCGGAGAGGTGGAAGCGCTCGCGGATCACCGCCTCCTCAAGCCCCAGAACTTCCTTCACGCCGAGCGACAGTTCGTCCGTCTTCAGCTTGCGCTGCAGGCCGGCTTTCTGCGCCAGGAACGAATTGGCGCCGTCGCACGCGATAACCACGTCGGCGCGGAGTTCGCCTTCGTCGCGGCGCACCTTCACACCCACCACCCTGCCGCGCTCGATGATCACATCGTCGACCACAGTCGAGGTCAGCAGGAATGCGCCTGCCGCTTCCGCCTGCGCCGCAAACCAGCGGTCGAACTTGGGCCTGAGGAGGGTGAACGCATTGTACGGCGGCTCGACGTAGGCCGGGCTCGCCGAGCGGAAATCCAGCGACACGGCTGTGGTCGGCGACATCAGCAGCACATCGCGGCGGCAGACATAGCGCTCGACCGGCGCCTGCTTCCACCAGTCCGGGATGAGCTGGTTGAGAATCGCACTGCCGTAGAACGCAGCTCCCGAAACGTTCTTTGCTCCGGGGTATTCGCCGCGTTCGATCAGCAGCACGTTCAGTCCGGCGCGGGCGGTAACCAGCGCCGCTGCACTCCCGGCCGGGCCGGCGCCGACGACGATCACGTCGAAATGGTCAGTCGGCTTGGGAGCTCTCATTGCCGCACCTGTCTTGCTGTCGACGACATGCCGCCGGATTCCTGAGCTTCATCGACCGTCTTGCGGAAGGGGATGACCGGGCCGGGCGGGGAGAGCGGCGGGGCAATGGGCGCCGCCTTCGCGCCGCCGCCGCTGCCCGCAACCGCGGCCCTCGCGCGCTCCCGCAGCTTTTGGATCAGGATCGGCACGATCTGGTGCAGATCGCCCACCACGCCCAAGTCGGCCATTTTCAGCAGCGGCGACGTCCGGTCGGTGTTGATGGCGATGACGGTCTCGCTGCCGGTGATCCCGGCCACGTGCTGGCCTGCCCCGGAAATGCCCAGCCCGAGATAGAGCTTGGGGGCCACGATCTTGCCGGTGACGCCGATGAAGCGGTCGGCGGCCAGCCAGCCGCGATCGGCGACGACCCGGGTGCCGCCCAACGACGCCTTGAGAGCATCGGCCAGGTGCTGAAGTTCCGCCATTCCTTCCGGTCCACCGACGCCGAGACCGCCAGAGACGATGCGCTCGGCATCGGACAGATCGACATCGTGCGGATCGGGCGGAAGGGTGCGCAGCGTCCGATCGCGGAACGAGGACGCATCGAGGTCCGGTCGCACCACCTCCACATCGGCGCGGCGACCTGCCCGACCCTGACCCACGCCGCGGACGCCCGGCCACAGCATCACCATCACCGCCGTCCCGCGCGCCCAGATCTGGCGCTCGTGCAGCTTACCGTTGTGGCTGACCCGGAACACTTCCGGGTAGCCTTCGTCGGTGACCTTGACGCGGATGCACGCGGTCGACATCGGGATCCGCCAGCGGGCAGACAGGCGCGGCAGCCACGCCCGGCCATAGCCGCTGTCGGGAGCAAGCATGAAATCCGGTTTCGCCGCCTGCAGGATCGGCGCCAGGGCTGCCAGCCAGCCGTCGGCGGTGAACTGCGCCAGCGCCGGGTGATCGACGACCGTCACCCGGTCTGCCCCGTGGGCGGCGAGCTCGCCGGTCATGGCCTCCATATCCGCATCGGGGAAAGACCCCGGGAGGAGGACATGCACAGGGCTCGCGACGCTGTCGGCCACGTCACGGGCTTCCTCCACGCATTCGAGCGTCGCCTGCGACAGTTCGTCGAACGCCGTCTCGGCGACGACGACCACGGGTCTCGCCATCAGACAGCCCTCCCTGCCTTTTCGCCTTCGATGATCGCGGCGTGTGCCCGGCGCGGCGCCACGCAGTCGCCAATGCGATGGAGCTCCGGCACCCGGCCCTTGAGCTGGGTGTAGACGGAGCAGTTGGACCGCCGGTGAACCGAGAGCACGATCGTATCCGCGGGCGGAAACTGAATGATCTGGCCGCTATAGTTGTGCAGCGCGGTGACCACCCGGTCCTCGATGCTGAGCACCGAGTGGTTGGGCGTACACCGGATGCCGAGCCGGCGCGCCTGCCGGTACCAGTTCTCCAGGTCGAGGGTCACGCCCAGGTCCTGGCCGACGTAGAGCGTCTGCGTGACCACCTCGACCTCGCAGCCCTGATCGGCCATGAACTCCGCCGTGCTCGTCGCCTCGTGGAATCCCAGCCGGTCGATCAGCAGCACCCGTTTGCCGGGCGTCACCCGACCGGAAAGAATGTCGGTGACGTCGGCGACAGCCGGCCCGTCGGCACCCGGGATCGAAGCCCGGTCGGGGCTGGAACCGGTCGCGACGATCACCGCGTCGGGGTGCCCGGCCAGGACCGTCTCCGCATCGGCGGTGACGTTGGTGCGCACGTCCACGTCGAGGGTCTCGACCTCACGCAGCAGGTTGCGGACGATGTCGCCGAATTCGGCCCGGCTGGTGACCCGCACCGCCCAGACGATCTGTCCGCCCAGCCGGTCCTCCTTTTCCAGCAGCGTCACCTTGTGGCCGCGCCGGGCGGCGATGGCGGCGGCCTTCAGTCCGGCGGGACCGCCGCCAATCACCGTCACCCGCTTCGGCTTCGCCACCCGCTGCAGGGTGCCGGCACCCATGGTCTGCTCGCGTCCGGTGGCAGGCGTCTCGATGCAGCCGAGCCAGCGGTTGAGGCCCATCCGGCCGACGCATTCCTGGTTGCACGACAGGCACAGCCGGATGTCGTCGGCCTGGTTTTCGCGTGCCTTGCGGCCGAAATCCGGGTCGGCGATCTGCGCGCGCACGACGCCCACCAGATCGGCGTGGCCTTCCGAAAGGATGCGCTCGGCCTGGATCGGGTCCTTCACCCGGCCCACCCCGATCACCGGCAACTGCACCGCCTTGCGGATCGCCGACGGGATGAACATGGCGTAGTTGGGCGGGATGCGCATCGACGCTTCGATCATGTAGAGCGTCTGGGTGGCGGTGCCGATCGAGGTGTTGATGCAGTCGATCAGCCGGTCGCGCTCAAGCAGGACGGCGAGGTCGACCGCCTCCTCGATGGTGATGCCGTCGCGGATCAGCTCGTCGCCGCACAGGCGCACGCTCAGGACGTAGTCCCGGCCGACCGCGAGCCGGATGGCGCCGATGATCTCGCGCAGCAGGCGCGCCCGGTTCTCAAGGCTCCCGCCGTAGCTGTCGGTTCGCTTGTTGGTGCTCCGCGAGAGAAACTGGCGGACGATCGAGGAGTGCGAGCACTGCAGCTCGACGCCGTCGAACCCGCCGCGCTTGGTATGGCTCGCAACCGTGGCGTAGCCCTCGATGATCTGCCGGATGTCCTCCAGTTCCACCGCCTTCGGCACTTCGCGGAACAGCGGATCGGCGATCGCAGACGGCGCCCAGGCCGGCAGGCGGGTGAACATGCCGCTGGCCTGGCCGCCGTTGTGATTGATCTGCGCCAGGATCGGCACGCCCTCGGCATGCACCATCTCGGTGATCCGCCGGTAGCCCGGGAGCACCGCCGGATTGAAGGCGTGGATCAGCTTCTCGTACGGATGGTCGGTCGGGTGGGTCGAATGTTCCTCGGTGATGATCAGGCCGACGCCGCCGCGCGCCCGCTCCCGGTAGTAGTAGCCGTGCCGGTCGCTCGGCATATAGTCCTCGGCGTAGTTGGTGAGATGGGCCGAGAACACGATCCGGTTCTGGACGGTGATGCTGCCGAGCTTGAGCGGCGTGAACAGCAGGCGCGATGGAGCGGTCATCTCACACCCCCCTCCCGGCGCGATATCCCTCGAGGATCGCCTGGCTCATGTAGCGGGGCGCAACACAGTCGCCGGCGCGGAAGACGCGCAGGCCCGCCTCCTTGAGCGCGAAGTACAGATCTTCGTCCGGCATTTCGTGGACCACGGGGACCACGAGATCGACCTCCTCGATGCAGATCGGGTGGTGGTCGAAGAGATCGACACCTTCGACCCGATGCCCCGCTACCTTCTGCACCCTGACCTGCGGGCGGAAGACGATCCCCTTTCCCGCGGCGCGTTGGTTCCAGGGCGTCAGTTCCAGAGAGGCGGTGAGCCGTTGGCCCACGAACATGTCGCGGGTCACCACTTCCACCCGCCAGCCCTGCTCGGCCAGCCGTTCGGCGACGCTCATTCCGATCTGATCGCCGATCGCATCCAGCACCACGACGCGTCCGCTTGCAGCAGGCATCCCGTTTCCCATCACCTGGCGCGGGGTCAGGACCGGCATGCCGTTCTCGAAGGCGACGGTGGGTACAGTTCCGGGCTTAGCGCCCACGGTGACGATCACCGCATCCGGCTGCTCGTCCTGCACCAGCTTCGGTGTCACCCACACTCCGGTACGAATGGCGACGTTCAGCTTGCGCACCTGTGCCTCCAGCCAGTCCGCTGCAAGCGCCAGCCGATCGCGCCCCGGTGCGCGGGCCGCCAGCCGCAGCGTCCCGCCCAGCCGTTCATCCTGTTCCCAGATCGTGACTTCGTGACCACGCAGGGCGGCCACCCGCGCTGCCTCCAGGCCGGCCGGACCGGCGCCAACCACCATCACCCGGTAATGAACGGGCGCCCGGGTCAGGGGCGCAAATTCCGCCGTTCCCTCGTAGCCGGCCGCAGGGTTGTTGACGCAGCTCAGCCGCGGGTTCTGCACCAGGCCCACGACGTTGTCCTGGCCGGACAGGATGCAGGGGCGGACTTCGGCGAGGTTGCCCTCGCGCACCTTTGCCGGCAGGTCGGGGTCGGCGATCAGCGCCCGGGTCATCTCGACCGCGTCCGCCTGGCCGCCTGCCACCAGGCCTGCCGCCATCGCCGGATCGACGATGCTGCCTTGCGCGAACACCGGAACAGGGACCGCCAACTTGATCGCGCCCGCCAGATGCGCCGCGAAGCCCGGAGAGGCGTAGAGACCGGGCCGCGTGAGGTGGCCGCTGAAGATGCTGCCGCTGGTGACGCTGATGAAGTCGATGAGGCCGTCAGCGGCGATCGTCCGGGCGATCTCGGCCGCGTCTTCCGGCTTGATGCCGGCCCAGGGCGCGTACTCGTCGGCGCTCAGCCGCAGGCCCACGATCCGCTCGCGCCCCACCTCGGCCCGGACTCCCTGCAGGATCTCCCGCAGGAAGTGCAGGCGCCCGCCAAGGTCGCCGCCGTAGTCGTCGCTGCGCTGGTTGGTCAACGGCGAGAGGAACTGCCGGATCAGGCTGTCCTGGCCGGCGTTGATTTCGACGCCATCCAGCTCGCCGGCCACAGCGTAGCGGGCCGCCTGGACGAAGCCTTCGATCACCGCCGCGATGTCCTCGGCTTCCATCTCCTTCGGCATCTCGCGGCTGTTGACCTCGGGCACCGGCGACGGCGCCCACAACGGCGTCTGCGAGTAGTGGCTGCTGCCCTGCATGCCGCTGTGGGTCAGATGCGCCAGGACAAGCGCGTGGTGGCGATGGACGACGTCCGCCATCAGCCGATAGCCGTCGACCACCTTTTGGTCGTAACCGAAGATCGCGTACTCGTAGGGCCAGTCGGACGGATGCACGACGCTGCCTTCGAGCACGATGGTGCCGGCGCCGCCGGCAGCCCGCGCGCCGTAGTATGCGGCGTGGCGCTTCTCGAAAACGTGGTGGGTGGCGAAGTTGGTCTGATGCGCGGCGAACACGAAGCGGGTCGCCGCCGACCGGCTCCCCAGAGACAGGGGAGCGAAGAGACAGCCGAAATCGTCCTGTCGCTGCTTGATCATCGTCCCAAGGTCCTGCGCCGGCTTTCCCGGCGGCCTCGTTGTTGGCCCGTTTCTTGTTTGCACTGCGTCTTGCTGACGCAGCGCCTGCTTACGCTCGCACCGTCTCAGATGCGCTCCGGCCGACAGGCGCCAGCGCCACCATCGCCGGGGCCGGATCGGAATTTTCGAACACGCAGTCGGGGTCGGGCGCGTCGAGCGACCGGCCGGTGAAGTGCTTCACCGCCATGCAGCCGCCATGGCACTTGCTGTAGGCATTGCAGGACTGGCAACTGCCGCCCACCTGCCACTCCCGGAGATGCGCAAACAGCGGCGACGTGCGCCAGACACCGGCGAAGCCGCCCTCCCGGCGGACGTTGCCGCCGGAGAACTCCGGCGCCAGCATGAAGGGGCAGGCATACACCTCGCCCACCGGATCGACGCAGCAGACGATGCGCCCGGCGCCGCACATGTTCAGCCCATCCATCGGCTGCCCGTACGCCGAAAGGTGGAAGAACGAGTCGCCGGTCAGCACGTCCGGATGCTGCAGCAGCCACCCGTAAAGGCCGCGGTTCTGCGCGTGCGTTGGCCGCAGCGCTTCCCACACGTTGACGCCGCGCCCTGACGGGCGGAGCCGGGTGAGCCGCAGCTCGGCACCGTAATGGCCGGCGAGCGCGTAGAGGTCGTCGATTTCGGGATAGTTGTGGCGGGTGACCGTCGCGTTGATCTTGAACCGGAACCCGTGTTCGGCAAGCCGCTCCATGGCGCGGCGGGCGCGGGCGTAGGACCCCTCTCCGCGCACCGGATCGTTGGTCTCCGGTGTCGCCCCGTCGATGCTGATCTGCACATCGAGGTAATCCCGCGAGGCAATCCAGGCGGCGGCCGCGTCGTCGATCAGCGTGCCGTTGGTGCTGAACTTGACACCGACGCCGCGGTCGAGCGCATGGTCCATGAGCTCGAAGAAATCGCGACGGCTCATCGGCTCGCCACCGCCGACGTTGATGTAGAACACCTTCATCGCGGCCCACTCGTCGATCAGCCGCTTGGCTTCGGCGGTGGTGAGCTCATCGGGGCGGCGCTTGCCTGAAGACGACAGGCAGTGGACGCACTGCAGGTTGCAGCCGTAAGTGATCTCCCAGGTCAGGCAGATCGGAGCGTCGAGACCCTTGCGGAACACCTCATAGCTCATGCCACGTCCTCCCGTTGGTTATTGCAGTTCGGCTGCCTGGTGCGGTCGATCACCAGCCAGCCGCCGTGATGCTCGAAGTACCGGTGCGATCCGTATCCCTCCGGCAGGAGGGCCAGCAGTGTCTCCCGATCGAAGACCTGGCGATGGCCGAACCGCGGGTCGGGCACGGCCTCGAAGGGAACGGCGAGGATCAATCGCCCTGCGGTCAGCCCCCACAGGGTCTCCATCGCCTGGAGCGTTTCGTCCGGCGTCAGGTGTTCGAGCAGATGGATGGCGGTGACCACTCCGAAGCCGTTGCCATCCGGATCGAGCGCGCCCGCGGTCTGCCTTCCCAGGATGTCGGCGTTGACGAACGAGACGCCCGGAACCAGACGCTGCCGGCGATAGTCGTCTGCGAGCGCCACGAGTGCGGAGTTGAGGTCGCAGCCGACGATCCTGCGTGCAGGACGGCCATCACGTTTGCCCCCACCGGCCAGGAACAGGGGCAGGAAGCCGAAGCACGTCGCGACGTCGAGAATGCTGCCAGCCGACACGTCCGAGACCAGCTCCGCCACCCGGCCGTAGATGGAACGGAAGGTTGCGATAAAATCGCTGCTGCCGTTGGCGGGCGTTGCGGATGCGGGTGTCCGGAGCGCTGCCAGCGTGTTGTCGTAGAACCGGTGCCAGGCCCGGCGTTCGTTGCTGTCCATCGAGCGGACGATCGCGCCGACATAGCGTTCGAACGTCTCATTTTCGCTGTAGGCGTAGCCGGACGGCGGGAACGCTGAAGGCGGGCAAACGCGGGCGAGCAGCGGCAGCAGTTCGTCGGCCACGTAGGCGGCAACGTTGTTGTTGATTTGCTCGGGCGTGAAGTCGTGGACGACGAGAACGTCTTCGGGATCGTTCTCCGCCCGCCCGCCATCGAGCGTGTAGACCGTGAAATGGCGGCTGCGCCCCAACGGTGGCGTGCTCGTTCCCAGGGTGTCGATCAGCATCCGGTGGCGCTGGCGGGAGAGGGTGAGCGGACTCATCAGCGTTCTCTCTGTCGCCATGGTCACGGCCGCCCTCCCGCCGCGGGGCGGCGGATCAGGTCTTCGGCAACCATCCCCAGATGCTTGAGATTGCGCACCACCTCGGTGCGGTGACAGACCGGCTCGTAGAGCGGCATGTCCGAACTGCCGAGGCCCCAGCTTCCGCGCGGCTCGGGCGACAGCCAGACAAGCTGCTTGCACCGGCGCCGAATCTCTTCCAGCGCCCGGACGTTGGGCGGATTGCGGTTGCCGCGACCGTCGCCGAGGACGATCACGGTCGTCTCGTTGGTCACCACCGACAGGTGCCGCTGGCAGAAGATGCCGAGCGCGCGGCCGTAATTGCTGTCGGCGTCGCAATCGATCAGCCCGCCTTCGAAAATGGCGGCGATCGCCTCGTCGATGCTTCGCTGTTCGAAGTACTGACTGGCGTCCACCAGGTCGCTGACAAACACGTAGCTGCGCACCTGCTCGAACAGCGACTGCAGGCTGTAGACCAGATGCAGCATGAACCGCGCCGTATTGCGCACCGACAGGCTCACGTCGCAGATGACGACGATCCGCGGCCGTTCCTTGCGCTGGCTGGTGAGCACGGGGTTGAACGGGATCCCGTCGTAAACCATGCTGTTGCGAAGCGTGCCGGCGACGTGGATGCGCCCGCGGTGGCTGACGTATCGGCGATAGGACCGTCCGCCCCGCATCCGCCGCCCGAGCCGGCGGACGATCTCGTCCATCTCCCGGCGCTCGCTTTCGCTGAAGCGGTAACGGTAGGCCGAACGGACCGGCTCCTGGTGCGCATCCTGGCCGCGCTGCAGCGACATTTCGCGCTCGATGTATCGCTTCAGCAGTTCCGGCAGGTTGGCGACGATGCCGTCGATCCGACCCGCCAGGTGCCGGAGCAGCGTTTCGTCCACCTCCAGATCCTGCAGGTCGTCCAGCAGCGCCTCGACGGCGTTGACGACCAGATCGTCGTCCAGCCGGAACTGCCCTTCCGCAAAGTTCAGCCCGCCCGGTGCCGCGATGTTCTTCACCCGGCGCACCCGGATCTGATGCGTCACCCGCTTCATCACCTGATCGAGCAGCCCCTTGTTCCGGTTGAGGATCAGTCCCTGGCTGAAGGCGGAGAGGCTGAGCTGGTTGGGGCTCTGGTGCGGGTTGAACCGGGTGACCATCCGCTCGGGATCGAAGAAATCGCGGATCGGAACCGGCTCGCCGTGCGCGTGCTCGCCGTCGGTGGCCGGCATGCCGCGCTCGTCCTCATCGAAGACGATCCGCTCCGGCTCCTCTGCGTCGCCGTCGTGATGATGGGAATGCCCGTGGCCGTGGGTGCTGCCACGGTCGGCGGTCGGCAGGCGGAAGAACGCGTCGAACAGCTCGTCGAACAGGGGGATGTCGTGCGCGTCCTTGATCAGCGTACTACGCAGGACCGTCTGTACCGTGGCGCGGTCGGCGAGCCCGGCGCACGCCAGCGCCTGCATGGCGTCGATTGTCTCCGACGGCGAGATGCGCACACCGTTGCGCCTGAGGAGAAAGACGAAGCGGTTGATGGACGCGTCCATCAGGCCCCTCCGGTCTTGCCGTCGATGCGCCCCCTGTAGGTACTGAAATACCGCGCCGTGTGTTCGAGATTGCGGGTCTGCATGTCCTGCAGGTCCGGCTCGGCCGGCCGCAGCGGCGGTCGCAGCGCTTGCTCCTGGCCCCGATGCCCCTGCGGATGGTGGTGATGGCCGGATCCGTGATGGTGATGGTCGCCCGGGCCGTGATGATGGTGGTGGCCGTGGTCGTGATCGTGATCGTGATCATGATCATGAGGATCGTGGTCGTGGTCCTGCCCGTTGCCGCCGGACAGCAGCCACGTCACGTGCTCGCTCACTTGCTGCGAGTCCCGGTCATACTTGACCAGGAGCTGCAGGGTTTCCTCGATCAGATCACGCGTCAGGTGCTCGGCATCGAGCAGCACCAGCGCCTGCGCCCAGTCGAGCGTTTCGCTGATGCTGGGCGCCTTGCGCAGGTCCAGGCTGCGGATGCGGCGGATCACGTCCACAACCTGGGCCGCGAGCGTTTCGCTGATCGCCGGAACCTTGAGGCGGACGATCTCCAACTCCCGCCGCTCATCGGGATAGCCGATGGAAAGGTGCAGGCAACGGCGCTTCAGCGCGTCGCTGAGGTCGCGGGTGTTGTTGGAGGTGATGATGACGTAAGGCGGCCACTTGGCCCGGACCGTGCCGATCTCCGGCACACTGACCTGGTAGTCGCTCAGCACCTCCAGCAGGAACGCCTCGAACTGCTCTTCGGCGCGGTCGATCTCGTCAATCAGCAGGACCACCGGCTCGTCGGAACTGATCGCCTGCAAGATCGGCCGGCGGACGATGAAGTGCTCGGAGAAGAACACGTCCTCCTGCCGGCGGAGCTGTTCCACCGCGTCGCGGAGATCATCGGTCGCGGCAAAGAACGTGCTGATCTTATCGCGCAGGATCTGCGTGTAGAGGAGCTGCTTGCCGTACTCCCACTCGTAGAGTGCGCGCGTTTCGTCGAGCCCGCCGTAGCACTGCAGCCGGATCAGCCGCCGATCCAGCGCCTGGGCGACCACCTTCGCCAGTTCGGTCTTGCCGACACCCGCCGGTCCCTCGATCAGGATCGGCTTGCACATCTTGAGTGCGAGGAACGCTACGGTGGCGAGCTTCCGGTCGCAGATATACTCGTGCGCGGCCAGCTGCTCGATCGTTTGATCGATCGTCTCGAACATCGCCGATCCCGTTCTCCGGGCTTGCCTTCCCTGCAAAGGCGAGCCCGGAGCCCTGAAAGTGTTGTAGTACCCGGCTTCATTCTGGCGGAGATGAGCCGGTTCAGTAGTACGAGCCCGTCAGCGCGTGTTTCACCACGGGTGCGACGGCATCGTACGTGACTTCGCGAGCGTTGCCCGGTGTCGAGCCATCGCCCAGGAGATGCTTGGTGAGCCGATCGACGTCGCGATCGTCTCCGGCGATCTTCTTGCCTCCCCACTCGGCATACTTGCCAAGGCCCATGCGGGACTTGGTGTAGTTCGGTGTCGAGCAGAAGTTGGCCGGAACACCCACATCTTTGCTGAGCCGGATGGCTGCTTCCAGTGCCCGCTCGGCGGCGGTCACGTCGGTCAGGCCGTCCACGTTCTCGCCCATCGCACGCGCGATGTCGCGGAAACGCTTGTAGTTGGTCGGCATATTGTATTCCCAAACGCGCGTAAGCGCGATGGCGTTATTCAATCCGTGATGGGTATCATAGTAGGCGCTCACCGCGTGCGACATCGCATGGATGATGCCGAGGCCACCGCTGTTGAACGACTGGGCCGCCATGTACGACGCGTACATCATGTTGTAGCGCGCCTCGTAGTTCAGCGGCTCCATCACGGTTCGCCGCAGGTTCTGTGCGACGACTTCAATGGTCTTCAGCGCGCTACCCAGGCTGGGCAGAAAGTCGATGCGCGACACGTAGGGCTCGGAGGCGTGCGCCAGCACGTCGAAGCCGCAGAACGCCGTCAGATCCTGCGGCATCGAGAAGAACAGCACCGGATCGTTGATGCCCAGCGTGACGGGGCAGTTGTCGTCGAAGCCGAGCCACTTGTAGGGCGCCTTCTCCGATGTGGTATCGGTAATCACGTAGGCCCAGCTGGTCTCCGAGCCGGTGCCGGCGGTGGTGTTGATCGCGATGTGCGGCGGATTGTTTGGATTCTCGGATTTGTTGAATCCGTCGAATTCATTGATATTGCGGCCGTCATGCGCAACGACGATGCGCGCCCCCTTGGTCGCGTCCGTCACGCTGCCGCCGCCGACTGAGATGAAGCTGTCGCACTTCTCCTTCACATAGAGATCGGCCATCTCCATGCAGTTGTAGTCCTTGGGATTGGATTCGATCTTGTCGTAGAGGACGACGTCCACTCCTTGATACTTGATCTTTCCCATGACGTCTTCGACGATACCAGTTCCCCGCAGACCCGAGGTCGCCAGCAGCGAGCGCTTGAAGCCGAGCTTCTTCGCTTCCACGCCCACCATCTCGTATGCGCCCGGCCCGAGAATGCCGCGCGGCATGCGATGAAATTCTTTAATGGGAAATTGCCAAAGCTTTTCGACCTGCATGACGTCTCCTCCTCAGCCTCTTTGTCTGTTCTCGAAATGACTGCTTCGAGAACTTTGGTTCGAAGGTGTTTCCCACCCTTCGCCGGTCGTTCGGACAGAAACAAGGATGCCATGACTGTTCGCCTCGGATCGCCTCTACTTTAGTCTACCGACTTTGGTCGCAACGACAGAAAGGCTCTGGTCGACAAACTGACGGTTTCGTCAGGCAATGGAAGCGAAGTTGGCGGTATTCATGCCTGCGATGAGAATCCTATCTCTGCGCATCGCCTCGCGCACCTTCGCGTGGAGGTTTAGGGCAGCAGTATCCAGAAGCAGCAGGTTGAGCACGCCCTGAGCGTGCTCGATGACGTGGTGGTCATGGCGAAGGAACCCGGCCAAGCAACTTTACCCACGGATCGTCTTCCTCGTCGGCCGACGGCACTGTTGGCACCGGTCATCATCGCGTCAGCGACGCCAATCTCGGCGCCATGCGCTGCCGGCTCAACAATGTCGCCGGGGCCACCACCTATGGCGACCGAGCGTGGTGCTCCAAGGACGACTGGGACAACCAGTCGTTCGTGGTGATGGAGAAGCTTAGAGCGGTTTTGGAGCGGGTTGAATCGTTGAGGATTCCCGAGGGGCTGGTTTTGTGATTCAAGCTGCATGCTGGATCAGGGAGGCCGGCATGCATGGCGAGAGCGCTGTCTCTGGATCTTCGGCGGCGGGTGGTGGCGGCGATTGCGGGCGGGATGTCGTGCCGGCAGGCGGCGGTGCGCTTCGGGGTGAGCGCGTCCAGCGCCGTCCGCTGGCAGGCGCTGACGCGGACGGGCGGCACGCCGGCGGCGAAGCGGCAGGGGGGAGATCAGCGGTCCCGCCGGATCGAGGAACATGCGCCGTTCATCCTGGGGATGCTGGAGGAGACGCCGGACATCACGCTCGCCGAGATGCAGACCCGGCTCGCAGGGGAGCGCGGCGGCCGCTTCAGCATCGCCGCGCTGTGGCGGTTTCTCGCCCGCCGGCGGATCACGCGCAAAAAAAGTCGGCGCACGCAGCCGAGCAGGATCGGCCCGACATCCTGACGCGGCGCCAGGCTTGGTTCGATGCCCAGCCTGATCTCGATCCCGAGCGCTTGGTCTTCATCGACGAGACCTGGGCGTCCACCGCCATGGCGCGTACCCACGGACGGGCGCTGCGGGGAGCGCGCCTGCGGGCCGGCATCCCGCACGGGCACTGGAAAACGACGACGTTCGTGGCCGGCCTGCGGCTGTCGGGCATCGTCGCACCCATGGTTCTCGACGGCCCGATCAACCGCGTCAGCTTCGAGGCCTACGTCACGCACGTCCTCGTCCCCGAGCTGCGCCCGGGCGACATCGTCGTCATGGACAATCTGGCCAGCCACAAGGCTCCGGCCGTGCGCGCCGCCGTCGAGGCCGCCGGTGCCAGGCTGCTCTTCCTGCCGCCCTACAGCCCGGACTTCAACCCGATCGAGAACGCGTTCGCGAAGCTCAAGGCCCTGCTCCGCAAGGCCGCCGAGCGCACCGTCGCAGGCCTCTGGGCCGCCATCGGCACCCTCATCGACCTCTTCACGCCGACCGAGTGCGCCAACTACTTCGCCGCCGCAGGGTACATCCCAGAATGATCGGAAAATGCTCTAAGAGACCCTTTCGCTTAGTATTTCCAATAGAACCTTGGCCGCCGGCCCCGAAGACGCCGGGTTTTGACCCGTGGTCAACAGGCCGTCGGTGACGACGTAGGGCTCCCAATCGCCGGCCTTGGAGAAAAGACCGCCCTTCGCCTTCAGCTCGTCCTCCACAAGGAAGGGCACGACGCTGCTCAGCCCGACAGCTTCCTCCTCGGTGTTTGTAAAGCCGGTGACCTTCTTTCCCTGGACCAGTGGCTTGCCCTCGGGCGTCCTGACATGGCGGAGCACACCGGGGGCGTGGCAGACAAGCGCGATGGGCTTGCGGGCCGCCAGGAACGCCTCGATCAACCTGACCGAATTCTGATCCTCGGCGAGGTCCCACATCGGGCCGTGGCCGCCAGGATAGAAGACCGTGTCGAAGTCGCCCGCCGAAACGCTGTCGAGGCGAACCGTGGTGGCGAGTTGTGCCTTTGCGGCCGCATCGGCTTCGAACCGGTGGGTGAGGTCGGTCTGGAAGTTCGGCTCGTTGCTCTTCGGATCGAGCGGCGGCTGCCCGCCTCTCGGCGAGGCGAGCACGATCTCGGCACCGGCGTCCTTGAACGCGAAGTACGGTGCCGCCAGTTCCTCGAGCCAGAAACCGGTCTTTCGGCCGGTGTTGCCGAGCTGATCGTGCGAGGTAAGAACCATGAGGATCTTCATGAACATGACCTTTCGCCAAGATCGATACGTCCGCTCCACTGACGACGCGGCTGCAACGACTGCGCTGTGACCGCTTCGATCGCGCGCCTCGTAATCGATCGGTTCGCTCGTCTCACGACGCACTCTACTCGACGGCGACTTCGACGAGCTTGGTCTCGACAGAGATATTGCCGTGCGTTGCGCGGGAATACGGACACACTCGGTGCGCCGCCTCGATCACGCGTTGCGCGACGTCTGGATCCACGCCAGGGAGGCTGACGTTGAGCCGGGCTGCCAGATCGTAGCCTTCCCCGTTCGGACCGAGGTCGACCTCGGCGTCGATCGCCGAGTTGGCCGGCAGAGCCACCTTCATTTTGTGCGCCACGAGTTCCATCGCCGACTGGAAGCAGGCCGACCAACCTGCGGCGAAGAGCTGTTCAGGATTGGTACCGGTGCCCGCCGTACCGGGCCTCGACAGCTTGACCTCCAGGTGGCCGTCGTCACTGCGTGACGCGCCGGTCCGTCCGCCGGTGGTATGGACTTTGGCCGTATAGATCACTTTCTCGGGTCGATTCATGGCATGCTCCTGATCTTCTCCCAGGGGAGCGCTGTAGCCGCCTGCAGGTACTTGGCCTGCCGACCACGCGGCTAGTTTTGGAGATGTGACGTGCGGCTTGCGAAGACTAGAGCGGTTTCCGGCCGCCGAGAATCGCGAGGGATTCCCAAGGGGTTGATTTTGTGATTCAAGCTGCGTGCTGGGGATGGAGGCCAGCATGCATGGGGCTGGGACTTTCGATGGATCTGCGCCGCCGGGTGATCGCGGCGATCGAGGATGAAGGAATGAGCTGCCGCCAGGCGGCGGCGCGGTTCGGCGTCGCGCCGTCGACGGCGATCCGGTGGCATGCGCGACGGCGCAAGACGGGGAATTTTGCGCCGAAGCCGCAGGGCGGCGACAAGAATTCGCACCGGATTGAAGCGCAGGCGGGCTTCATCCTCGGCCTGTGGGAAGAGCAGCGCGACATCACGCTGGTCGAGATTCAGCGCCGGCTGGCCGAACGGGGCACGCCGGTCGGCATCGGCACCGTCCACCGTTTCTTCCAGCGCCACGGCATCACGCGCAAAAAAAGACCGGGCACGCGACCGAGCAGGACCGTGCGGATGTCCTGATGCGCCGGCTGGCATGGTTCGAGGCGCAGCCCGATCTCGATCCGGACCGCCTGGTGTTCATCGACGAGACCTGGGCGTCCACCGCCATGGCACGCACCCATGGCCGCGCCCCGCGCGGTGAACGGCTGCGCATGGGCGTGCCGTTCGGCCACTGGAAGACGACGACGTTCGTCGCCGGCCTTCGACTGTCGGGCATCGTGGCGCCCATGGTGCTGGACGGCCCGATCAACCAGCGGGCCTTCGAGGCCTATGTGGAGCAGATCCTCGTGCCCGAGCTCAAGCCCGGCGACATCGTGATCATGGACAATCTCTCGAGCCACAAATCGCCCGCCGTCCGCACGGCGATCGAAGCCGCCGGCGCCGAGTTGCGGTTCCTGCCCCCCTACAGCCCGGACTTCAACCCGATCGAAAACGCCTTCGCCAAGCTGAAGGCCCTGCTCCGCAAAGCCGCCGAGCGCACCATCGACGGCCTCTGGCGCACCATCGGCACCCTCATCGACCTCTTCACACCAGCCGAATGCGCAAACTTCTTCACCGCCGCAGGCTATGAGCCAGAGTGAGTGGAAACCGCTCTAGTGACTCGCGCCGAGCAGCGTCATCGACCGGATCGCTCGCACCGCTTCCTCCTAACGTGTCCGGGCGGCGGGCGGTGGCAGCGGCACGACCGGTTTCGGCTGGTCGATCGGCCGCTTGACGACCAGGAGGGCGGCGGTGGTCACCAGCGTGCCGGCGACGATGGCAACCGCGTACCAGCCGAGGTGGCTCACCGCATTGGGGATGGCGAGGACGAACACGCCGCCGTGCGGCGCGCGCAGGCCGCAGCCGAAGTACATCGAGATCGCGCCGGCGACGGCAGAGCCCGCGACCATGGACGGGATCACCCGCAGCGGATCCTTCGCCGCGAACGGGATGGCGCCTTCGGTGATGAACGAAAGACCGAGGATCCCCGCAGCCTTGCCGGCTTCCTGCTCTGCCTGGGTGAAGCGGTTGCGGCCGAGGAAAGTGGCCACACAAATCCCCAGCGGCGGAGTCATGCCGGCGGCCATGACCGCCGCCATCGGCGTAAATGTATCGCTGGTCAGGAGGCCGACGGAAAACGCGTAAGCCGCCTTGTTCACCGGGCCGCCCATGTCGATCGCCATCATCCCGCCGAGCAGCAGTCCGAGGAGCACCGCGTTGGTCGTTCCCATACCCTGCAGGAAGTGCGTGAGGCCCTCCATGATCGCACGCACCGGTTCGCCCACGACGTAGACCATCAACAGGCCCACGACGAGCGTCGACAGCAGCGGGATGACGAGAACCGGCTTCAGCCCCTCGAAGTGCACGGGCAGCCTGATGTAGTCGCGCATCCACCTGGCGACGTAGCCGGCGAGGAATCCCGAGACGATGCCGCCCAGGAAGCCTGCCTGCAGATTGACCGCGAGCATGCCGCCGATCAGACCCGGCGCGAGACCAGGCCGGTCGGCGATAGAATAGGCGATGAATCCGGACAGGACCGGGATCATGATCGCAAACGCGGCACCGCCGCCGATCTGCATCAAGGCCGCGGGGAACGTGCCCTGTTCCTTGAACGCCTCGATGCCGAAGACGAAGGACAGTGCGATCGTCAAGCCGCCCGCGACCACAATTGGCAGCATGTACGATACGCCGGTCAGCAAATGCTTGTAGGGGCCTGTCCCCTTATCCGCGGGCTTTGCTTTCGGTCCTGCCGTTGCCGTCGCGGCGGGCGTCGGCACGGTGGCAGCGGGGGCGGCAAGCGCCGACTCGATGACCCCGGGCGCCTGCTTGACGGCAGAGCCCACGGACGTTTGATAGAGCGCCTTGCCGGCGAAGCGGGCGAGGTCAACGTGGGTGTCGGCGGCGATGATGACGACGTCGGCGTCGGCGATCTCCGTCTCGGTCAGCTGATTTTTCGCGCCAACCGAGCCCTGCGTTTCCACCTTGATTGTGTGGCCGGCCGCCGCCGCCGACTTCTTCAAGGCCTCTGCGGCCATGAAGGTATGTGCGATCCCGGTGGGACAGGCGGTAATCGCAACAAGCCGTTTTCCTTGGGCGGCCGATGCTGGCTGGGCCGGAGATACACTTGGAGAGTCGGCAACGGCCGGCGCGGGCGCCTCCTCCTCGATCGCAGCGGGCGGGGCGGTATCGATACCGGCTTCAGACAGGGCGGTCGCGATGACTTGCCCGGTCTCGCGGATGGCGCGGCTGGTCGAGGTTTCGTAGATCGGCAGTGCGCCGAAGCGATCGCGTTCGACATGGATATCGGCGGCGAGGATGACGACATCGGCCGCGGCCAGGTCATCGTCGTTCAGCGGATCGGTGGTGCCTTCCGCTCCCTGGCACTCGATCTTGATCGTGTGGCCGGCCAGGCGGCCGACATTGCGCAGTGCTTCCGCCGCCATCAGGGAATGGGCAATCCCGGTGGGGCACGCGGTCACGCCGATGATGTTTGCCATTGTGTTGTCTCCTCCGCCTCAAGCCGCAATGCGTCGCGTCGTGACCTGGTGGGCGTAGGCCTCGATCACGTCGCGGGGCGGCAGTCTTGGTCCGATTTCGCCGAGTGCTCCGAGCGCGAAGGCTGTGGCAAGCCGCGCGCACTCCTCGACGTCATGGTGTTGCAGCTCTGCATGGATGATCCCGGCGACCATTGCGTCGCCGGCGCCGACGGTGCTCCTGACGCGGACCGGCGGTGGCGCCGCGTGGACCGCGGCGTCAGCGGTCACGAAGATGGCGCCCCGGCCGCCCATCGAGACGGCGACAAGTCCGATGCCCCGGCGAACGAGATTGCGGGCGGCACCGACAATCGACCACTCGTCGGTGAGGGGGTACCTGACCAGCTCTGCAAGCTCATCGATGTTGGGTTTGATTGCGTCCGGTGCGGCCTCGATGGCGCGGACCAGCGCCTCGCCGCTGGTATCGAGCACGACACGACAGCCGCGAGCCTTCAGTCGCGTCGTCATGTCCCGGTAGGCGGTGGGGGCAGCGCCCGCCGGCAGGCTGCCGGAGAGCACGAACACCTCTGCTCCCTCTTCGACCAGAGCCTCGATTTCGGCACCGACCGCGTCGATGTCGTCGCTCCCGACGGAGACGCCGGGGAAATTGATGTCGGTGACCTGATGGCGCGCGTCGTCGATGACCTTGACGTTCACCCGGGTATGGCCGCGGACGCGGACGAAGCGGTCGATCAGTCCCTTTTCGGCGAACAGGTGGAGAAACAGCTCCTGATTGTCGGCGCCGAGCACGCCGGTCACCGCGATGGCGTGGCCGAAGTCTGCGAGAAAAGACGCGACGTTGACGCCCTTGCCGCCGGCATCCGATTGGTCCCAGGCTACGCGGTTGACCTCGCCGGCGGTGAAGTTGGGAACGCTTGCCGTCTGGTCGATCGACGCATTCAGCGTCACCGTGGCGATGTGGGGAGCGGGGGTCATGGAAGGGATCCCTGTTGCTTTTTCACGGTGGAGGTCATGCCAGCGCCCGCACTTCGGCGGCGGTCCGGCAGGCCAGCGCGCGTCGGGCCAGCGCCTGCGTCTTCTCCCGGGACAGGCCGCGGATCTGCGCCTTGACGGCGGCGATGCTGGGGATGCTGACGCTGAGTTCGCGCACGCCGAGACCGGAGAGGATGACGACGCCCAGCGGATCGCCGGCAACGCCGCCGCACGCACCGACCCACTTGCCGGCGGCATCGGCCGCGCGTACCGTCTGGTCGATCATCCGCAGGACCGCCGGATGCAATCCGTCCGCCTGCTTGGCGAGCTGCGGGTGAAGTCGGTCCATGGCGAGGACGTACTGGGTCAGGTCGTTGGTGCCGATCGAGAAGAAGTCCACTTCCGGAGCGAAGACATCGGCCATTACCGCCGACGACGGGACCTCGATCATCATCCCGATCTCGACCGGATCGGCGCCGAGCGAACGCCGCACGTCTTCGGTGATCTCCTTCGCCTTCTGCAATTCCTCGAAGGTGGCGATCATCGGATACATGATGCGGACGGGTCCTGTCGCCGCGGCGCGGAAGATGGCGCGGAGCTGGGTGCGAAACAGGTCCTTGCGGGCGAAACACAGGCGGATGCCGCGTTCCCCAAGGAACGGGTTCATCTCCGCCGGCATCTGCAGGTAGGGCACTTCCTTGTCGCCGCCGATGTCCAGCGTGCGGATGATGATCGGCAGGCCGTTGAGCGCCTTGGTCATCGCCGCATAGGTTTCGAACTGCTCGTCCTCGCTGGGGGCGCTGTCCCGCTGCAGGAACAGGAATTCGGTACGCAGCAGGCCCACACCCTCGCCGCCCGCTTCGACAGCGGCAGCCGCCTCGGGGACGTCGCTGATGTTGGCGACGACCTCGATCCGTGTCCCGTCGGTCATGATCGCCGGCTTGTAGCAGGCCTTGCGTTCGGCCTCGCGCTGCGCCTGGTGGTCGACCAGCGCCTGGCGCGCCTGCGCCGTATCCGCCTCCGTCGGCCGGACGACCAGCAGTCCGCCGTTGCCGTCGAGAATGGCGGGCGTGCCGTCCGGCAGATCGAGCACCGAGTCACCGGCACTGACCACCGCCGGAATATCGAGCGAGCGGGCGATGATCGAAGTGTGCGAGGTGGGGCCGCCGCCGGCCGTACACAGGCCGAGCGCGAACTTCGGATCGAGCCGCGCGGTATCAGACGGCGTGAGGTCCTCGGCGACGAGGATCACCGGCTGGTCCGGAAGCTGCGGTTCGTCCTCGATGGTTTCGGCGAGCAGCTTGAGGACGCGCCTTCCAACGTCGCGCAGGTCGGCCGCGCGTGCTGCCAGCACCGCGTCCTTCATCGAAGCCAGCACCCCGGCCCGCTCCTCGTAGACGTGCTGCCACGCCCAGCCGGCACTGCGTTGCTCGCGGACCAGGCCGCGGGCTGCGTCCAGCATTTCCGGGTCGTCCAGGAATTCGGCGTGCGCCTTGAAGATGCCGGCCTTGGCCGGGCCGGACTTCTTCCAGACTTCGTTGAACAGATCGTCGAGCTCGCGCTTGGCGCTTTCGATCGCCCGGTCGAGTTTCTTCAGTTCCGCCGCCGGATCGTGCGCGGTGGCTTCGACAACGATCTTGGCGCGGACGAACTGGCGGATCGGGCCGATGGCGAGGCCGGGAGACGCAGAAATGCCAGCGGCAGTTCGGGCCTCGTAGCGGATCGTCTGCCGCGCATCGACGATCGGCATCGCGGCGTCGGCGGCCGCCTGGGCCTCGTCTTCGAGGCCTTTCTCCATTGCCGCCTTGAGCGTTTCCAGCGCCTTGGCGGAGTCGGCGCCCTCGGCCGTCACGCGCAGCTTCGCGCCTTTCTCGGCACCCAGCTTCAGCAGCGAAATCAGGCTCTTTCCGTCCGCCACCTTATCGCCGTGTCGCACCCTGACCGACGCCTGAAACGACTTCGCCAGATCGACAAAAGCCGTGGCGGGACGCGCGTGCAGCCCGTGCGGACTGTCGATCGTGACATCAAAGCCGTCGCCGAGATCCTTCTCTGCCGCCGCCACCGCTGGGGCAGCAGGCGCGGCTGCAGCGCTGACGATACCGCCCGAAAGGCGTGCCGCGATGCGAGCGGCATCCGTGGTCTTCGCAAGCTGGGCCGCCTCCTCGGGTTCACTCAGGACGTCGGTCAGGTTGGCCAGGATTTCGAGATGTTCATCGGACCTGGCGGCAATACCCACCACGAGGTGGACGGTCTCGCCGGGGTTCCATTCGACGCCACCCGGCACCTGCAGAACGGCGACCCCGGTCCTGAGGATCAGCTCCCGGTCCCTGGGAATGCCATGGGGAATGGCGATGCCGTTGCCGAGGAAGGTGTTGGCGATCTTCTCCCGCGCCAGCATGCTGGTGACGTATCCTGGCTCGATGTTGCCGGCCTCGACCAGGAGTTCGCCGACTTGGCGGATGGCTTCGGTCTTGTCGTTTGGATTGCCGCCGACGCGGACAGCCTTGGCGTCGAGAGCGAGCATGTCTTAGGTCCTCCCGATGGGATTTTTTGGATCTGCGGCGAAACCTGGGGAACGCGAGTGCCTATTCCATCGCCTCCAGCTCCATGCCCTTGGTTTCCTTGATGAAGGCGATCACAAACAGGAACGACAGCGCGGCGAACCCGGCATAGAGACCGTAGGCGACGCCGAGGCCGAGGTTGTAGGCGATGGGCGGGAAGGTCGTTGAAACGGCGAAGTTGGCGATCCACTGCACACCGGCCCCAAGTGCCAGTGCAGAGGCGCGGATCTTGTTGTTGAACATTTCGCCGAGGAGTACCCAGACCACCGGGCCCCAGGAAAATCCAAAGCAGAAGACGTAGATGTTGGCCGCCAGCAAGGCGACCAGTCCGCCCCCGGAACTCAGTACCGGAAACCCCTCGGCATTGACCGGCGAGACACCGAATATCCAGGCCATCGCACCTAGTGTGATGGTCATGCCGATCGAACCCAGGATGAGAAGCGGCTTGCGGCCGAAGCGATCGATGAAGGCGATCGCCACCAGCGTCGTGACGATGTTGGTCAGGCCGGTGATCATGGTGATCAGCAGCGCGTTCTCTTCGGTGAATCCGACGATCCGCCACAGCGCACTGCTGTAGTAGAAGATGACGTTGATGCCGACGAACTGCTGGAACAGCGACAGACCCATCCCGATCCAGACGATGGGCAAAAGGCCAAAGCGGCCGCGCAGATCGGCGAGGCTGGGCTTGTGCTCGCGGCGGACCGTCTGCGCGATTTCCTCGACCTTGACCGAGGCATGCGGTCCGATCATCCGCGCGAGGACTGCGCGCGCCTCGGCGTGGCGTCCCTGGGCGACCAGGAAGCGCGGCGACTCGGGGATGACGAGGGCGAAGATGCCGTACATGATGGCAGGCGGCACTTCGGACCAGAACATCCAGCGCCACGCCTCGAAACCGAACCAGAACGGCGCACTTGCCGATCCGGCGACGGATGCGATGCCATAGTTGCCCAGCAGAGCGGCAAATATACCGACGACGATCGCCAGCTGCTGCAGCGAGCCGAGCCGGCCGCGCATTTCGGCGGGAGAGCATTCGGCGATATACGCGGGAGCGATGACGCTCGCAGCACCAACGCCGATGCCGCCCAGCACCCGCCAGAAGATGAAATCATAGAGGCCGATCGGCGCGCCGGAGCCGATGGCGCTGATGGTGAACAGGATCGAGGCGATCACCATGCAACGGATGCGGCCGATGCGGTCCGCAAGGGGCCCGACAGCAAAAGCGCCGGCCGCCGACCCGAGCAGGGCGAGCGACACCGACAGGCCGATGCCGAGACTGGAAGCATTGAATTGGCTCTTCAGCGCCAGCACGGCGCCGTTGATCACCGCCGTGTCAAAACCGAACAGGAAGCCGCCCATCGCCGCGGCGGCGGCAATAAGAATCACGTAGCCGGCGTTCGGAACGACGACCACTGGTTGTGCACTGGTTGTCGCCATTGGATGTACCCTCCCGAAATCTGCTCTTTGAGCTGAACTATTTGATCCAGGCTCTAGAAGTTGATACCAGTTTCGAAGCCAATCACAAACGCATTGTCGACGCTGTCGTATCCTTTCGGATTTATCACGTACTGAATATCTGGTCTCACGTAGAAATATTGTGTGAACTGTACCTGATAGTTGGCTTCAAGAATAGTTTCGGCATATTGTCTTGGAAGCCCCGCATCTCTTTGAGCATCGCGCAGGTCACTGCTGTAGAAGCCGCTGGCAACTGCGAATGCTGCTTTGTCCTTAGGACGGGCGTCGAACAGCCCCTCGTAGATGAGGCCGCCAGAGGCGAAATAGGGAAAAGTGTTCCTGTCCTCTTCCGTGGCCGCGACGAAGACCAGGAATCCGTATAGCCCTTGCGAGTCCTCCGGTCGTTCGCGGTACAGCATCTGATCGACCAGAGTATAGACACCGCTGTTATCGGTCCGGCTTCGCGAACCGTTGACGTCATCAAAATCGCCGGTGTGATAGTAACCGCCGATCTTGTATGCCGCCGGAAGGTCCAACAGTCCTTGTTCCGGCTTGTATCCGGCTTCCGACAACACGAGGACACCGTTGTCACCCAGGGTGAAGTTGGTGCCGTTCTGGTTTTTGCCGTCCTGCCTCCAGTCGCCATCGTAGACACCGACTTGCACGTACGTATCGGACGTCGGCTCGACGCGGGCGCGACCGCCCCATACCGCCAACGGATAGGCGGTAATTCCCGTTGGCATGTTGAAGAACGGCGATGGCGGCTGGCCGCAGATGGCGTTGCTGACAAACTGGCAATAGAGCGGTGAGGTCAGAAAGTCGTCGGTTGCGGAGAGTCGCCCGTAAGCAAGGTTGAGATGCCCGTTGAAGAGGTCGTGCATCATTTCGAGCTCGACCAGTCTCCAGTTCTGACCACCGCCGTAAAGCTGCTGCACGCTGAAGTCGTTATCGATGTCCTGTCGGCTCAAGCTGCTGCCGGAGCGCTGTGAACCACGCACCCGAAATGCCGAATTCGGAAGATTGACCAGCTTCTCCAGATCGAGATCCATTCCCATCAGGACGTTGTGAACGTAGGTCGCGCCCTGGCTCTTCCCGCCGACGGGATTCGCCATGAATTCCATCGCGTAGCCGAGTTCGAATTCGATGCCCTTCTCGGATAACGTGTTGCGCAGGCTACCCCAATCTCCGGTCAGGTTGGTATCCCGGCTGTATTTCGGCGCCGGACGCTCGGGAAGGGCCGGGGGCATCTCCGGCACTCCGGTTCCAGGGGCTTGCGGTTCATCAACTTGTGCCGAGGCCGGAACAGGCGCAACGCCGAGCAGGCCAATCGCCGCGGACAGAAGCACCAATAGCCCCGTCTGTTGCCGCCGTCGGTGCCGATGCGTGGCAGGGCCGCGGCAGCACGATCCGATAGCTTCGGAGGCGGACGGAGAGGTCGACGATGCTGACGGTGTCACGGCGCTTGCTCCCTTTGCTGCGAGATCGTGGCTCGCGTTGAGGAAGATCACAGCGAGTCGAAATGAACCGGTCATCTCACCAAACGCCCGGAGACTTGAAATAATTGCAACACGACGAGCGGAGGGAGCACCACGACGCAAAAGCGCGACGCGCTGCAGGTCATCGAGGCAAAAAAAGGCAGGCGCCGGGGAAACGCCTGCCTGAAATGAGCCGATCGCAGCGATCGGCCCGGGCGTGGGAGGAGCTTCTATCCAAGCGAAACCATGTGAACGGATGATTTCAACCGGAGCCGTCAGATCGTAAACTTTGTCATGTGAAACTGTTGCGGGGTTTCGGCGTGACCATCGGCGTCGGTGCGGTGATCGGACGACGCGCGGTGCTGAGAATGGCCGCGGCAGCACTGCTCGTGCCCACGACCGCGCGCACGACGGCTGCGTCGGTGCCACCACTTGTCGTCATCACCCGGGATACCGAAGCGATCGCCGGGCCGGCGCAGCGTCACGGCCGGAGCTTCGCCGACGCGACCGGCGTGCCGGTCGATGTTCTCCGCGCCCCCTTCGACCAGCTTTACGATGACATCATGGTCGGCTTCATCACCGGTCGCAGCGACTACGACGTCGTGATCGTGCCGTCGACGTGGCTGCCCGACCTCGCGCCCTATCTGGCGCCCGTCCCCGATTGGTTTGTCGAGACGGCCAACTTTGCCGACATCTATCCACCCTACCGCGACGTCATGATGCGCTGGCAGGGAGACTGGAAGGCAGTCACCATCGACGGCGATCTGCAGATTGGCGCCTACCGAACCGATCTGTTTGCCGATCCTACGCATCAGAGCGCGTTCGCGCGCGCGTACGGCCAGTCTCTGGCGCCGCCCGAAACCTGGGACGACTATCGACGCATCGCCGAATACTTCCACGGCCGCAAGGATGCCGCGGGGCGGACACTTGCCGGAACGCTCGAGGCGTTTCGGTCGCGTGGGCAGCGGTTATGGACGGTGTTCAGCCGCGCGGCCGCTTACGTCAATCATCCGGACCGACGCGGCGCGATGTTCTTCGATCCGGACACGATGACGCCGTCGATCGACAATCCAGGCTGGGTGCGGGCGCTGCGCGAATACATCGGCGTGAGCGCCTTCGCGCCGGCGGATGCGTTGCGCATGGACAGCTACGAGGTCCGGACCCGCTTTGTCGCCGGGGGAGGGGCGATGAACATCGACTGGACCGATACCGGCGTGCTGGCCTACGACCCGCACGCCTCGGCGGTCGCGGGCCAAGTCGGCTTCTTCATCCTGCCGGGGAGCCGGGACGTCTGGAACCCGTTGACGCGACAGTGGGATCGGTTCGACCGCGTTCGTCATGTCCCCTTCATCGCGTTTGGCGGCTGGATCGCCGCCGTGCCGGCCGACCGGCGTCGCATCGACGATGCCTGGCGCTACATCGCCTGGTTCGCCGACCCTGCACGGAGCTCCACCGATGTCATGGACGGAAGATCCGGCATCAATCCTTATCGCTACGCACATCTCGCCAGCGGTGCGCCCTGGCTGGGTGTTTTCGGAACGGCGGAAGCGGCGTCCGCCTACCTCGGGGCGATCCGCGCGAGCCTGGACTCGCCGGATGCGGTGGGAGACCTGCGCGTCCCGGGCTTCCGCGCCTACGCGGCGGCGCTGGACGCTTCGATCGAGACGGCTTTGATCGGCGAGGCCACGCCGCAGGCAGCGCTGAGTACAGCCGCCGCCAACTGGGAACGCATTACCGACCGGCTGGGGCGGCAGGGGCAACGGCGGCAGTACCGTCAGGCGATGGGTCTGGACGCATGAAGACCCCGCGCCAGTTCATGCGCGGCAGCATCCAGCAGCGGTTGTTCCTCATCCTCGCGGTGGCGTCGGCACTGGTGACCATCGCGAGCCTGCTCGCCATTCTGGTGATGCTCCAGGTCCGCAGCGAATTTGAGAGCGTTTCTGCCCGCGAGTTGCCGGGAACGACGGCTGCCCTTCGCCTCGCCCAGATCGCGGAACGACTGCAGGGGCGGGCACCGGCGCTGATCGCCGCCGAGGACGACGATCCGCGTGCGGCGATGATCCGACTGATTGCAGTCGACCTCGATGCCCTCGTTGACGAGGTCGGGAAGCTGAAGGCGGCGGAAAGCGGAGATATGGATCTCATCGACAGCATTTCCGCCAATGCCCAGGACCTGCACGAAAACCTGACCGCGATCGGCACACTGCAGGCGACGCGCTCCGAATTGACGCAGCGCCTGAAGCAAGGTCTCGTCCGGACGCTTGAGCTGCAGGACCGGATCCGGCAGATCCTCGGTCCGTCCATCCTCGCCATAACGGATGCGGTCGGTCGCGGCGTCGCGCGAACCGAGCAAGAGGCCGATGCAACCGGGACCGCAGAGGCCTTTGGAGCTTCGTCGAATGGTATATTCATCGCTGCGGTTGCCACGCAGGCGCCGCTGCGTGAAGCGGAACGGCTCGCCGACTCGGCCCTCAACAACCTGTTGATCGCAATCGAAGCGCGGGACGAGGGCGACCTCGACGCAACGCGCGATCGCTTTCGTCGCACGCTGGACGAGTGGCAAGGCCTGCTCCCCACGATGCCCGCCGGGTTGCGGCAACCGCTGGATCGGGTGACCGCCGCCCTCGCAGCCCAGAGCGACGGGCCCGATAGTATCTTTGCAACTCGTCGCGAGACGTTGCGGACGCTGCGGCGCGCGGACGGTCTTGTGACCGAAAACCGCGAGCTTGCCGACCGGCTGTCGGCGCAGGTGGACCGACTGGTCGCATCGGCCGGCGCGGCCGTCTCTGCGGCCGAACGGTCGATCGATGCGACGATCGTCCGCCGTACCTTGCTTCTGGCCGGATTGAGCATCACGGCCATCGTCACGGCAGTGCTGATTTCCTATCGCTTCGTCATCCGCGATCTTGGCGCCGGGATGCGCAGCATCACGGTGGCGATGATGCGGCTGGCCGCTGGCGAGCATGACGCGACCGTTCCGGCCACGCACCGCCGCGACGAAATTGGCGATCTGGCACGCGCGTTCGCCGTCTTCCGCGCCAACGCGCGTCGCGTGGTGACGCTCGATCAGCAACTGGTCGAAAAATCCAATCTTCTGGTGGCCACCTTCAACAACATGAATGACGGGTTCAGCGTCTACGATGGAGAGGCACGGCTGGTCGCATGGAACGCACAGTTCGTCCACCTGTACGACCTGCCCGAGGAGACGCTCGCTCCAGGAACGCCGCTCGACGATATCCAGCGGGTCGTCATTCAGCGCGGGGCAGTGTTCCGCACCGTGCCGGGTCAGCAACTCGATCCCCGGGAGATGTCCGCGCGGCGGTTCGTCAGAGCGCAAACCTTCGAGGTCGATCTCGGAGCCGGACGTACGATCGAACTGCGCAGCAATCCCATTCCGTCCGGCGGCTTCGTGACCATTCACATCGATGTCAGCGAGCGCAAGGCGATGGAGGCTCAGCTTCGCCAAGCGCAGAAAATGGAAGTCGTGGGACAGCTCACCGGCGGGCTCGCTCACGATTTCAACAACCTGCTCGCGGTGATCCAGGGCAACCTTCACCTGCTCGAGGACCAGCTTCAGAGCCAGCCGGAATTGCAGGAACGGGCGGCCTGCGCGATTGCCGCCGGCGAGCGGGCCGCGATGCAGATTGAACGGCTGCTCGCATTCGCCCGACGCCAGAAACTGCGACCCGCGGTCGTCGACGTGAGAGCGCTCATCGACGGCGTGATCGACTTGCTCGAATACAGCGTCGGCACCGAGGTGGCGGTTCACATCCAGTTGGCCGACGCGTTACCGCCGGTGCGGGTCGATCCGGGTCAGCTGGAAAACGCCCTGCTCAACTTGGCGTTGAACGCTCGCGATGCGATGGACGGACGCGGCACCCTGACCATCGGTGCCAAACCAGTCCATTGCGCGGAGCCGGCTCCCGGAGCCTTTGTCGAACTCAGCGTGCACGACAGCGGGCGCGGCATGCCGCCCGACGTCATCGAACGTGCGATCGAACCCTTCTTCACCACCAAGGCACCGGGCAAGGGCAGCGGTCTCGGCCTCAGCATGGTTTACGGTTTCGTTCGCCAGTCGGAAGGAACGTTCCGGATCGACAGTGCTCCGGGAGCGGGCACGGCGATCGTCTTCACGCTTCCCGTCGCCGATGCGCCCGCTGTCGCCGTCACTTCGTTGGATGTTCCGTCGAAAGGAGCCGAACCTCTGCCTCGGCGACGGGGAAGGGGCGAGACGATCCTCGTCGTGGAGGATGATGCCGCCTTGCGCGAGAGCGTTATCGCTCAGTTGACGAACCTCGGATATCGCGTCGTCGGTGCGGACGGCAGCGAGGCGGCTCTCGACCGGCTGCGCAACGATCCCTCGATCCGTCTCCTCTACACCGATGTCCGCCTCGGCCACGGCGCCGATGGCTTTGCGCTGGCACGCGCGGCGCGCGCGCTGTGCCCTTCGATCAGGGTGATCCATACGTCTGCTGAACGACCCGCCGCGCTCTCGTCATTGGCGGGCGCTCCGGGAGAGGAGGAATTCCTGCAAAAGCCGGTGCCGCCAGAGGCCCTCGCCGCGGCGTTCGCCCGTGCGCTGCATTCCCCGGGCGACGCTCAGACGTCTTCGACGAGCGTATCGAAAACGTAACCGGCGCCCCGTTCGGTGCGGATGAGGTGCGGCGCGTGCGGGTTTGGTTCGATCTTGCGCCGCAGTCTGAGAACGAGGACGTCGATCGTCCGATCGAAGACGTCACCGCCGCGGGATCGCGTCAAATCCAGGAGCTGGTCGCGCGACAGGACCCGCCGCGGCGCATCGACGAAGGCCTGCAACAGCAGAAACTCGGCGTTGGTGAGCGCCACCAGGTTGCCGTCAGGTCCCATCAGTCGGCGGGCGGTCAGGTCCAGAAGGTAGCCCGCGAACCGCCGGCAGCGATGGCCGAGCGTCGGCGTGGACATCGCCTCGCCCGCTGCGCTTTTCGCGCGACGGAGCACGGCCTTGGCCCGCGCCACCAGCTCTCGCGGATTGAACGGTTTGACCACGTAGTCGTCAGCGCCCAGTTCGAGACCGACGATGCGATCGATGTCGGTGCCGAGACCCGTCAGCATGATGATCGGCACATCCGAGGTCAGTCGCAGCTTCCCGGCGATGGCCAGTCCATCGCTGTCCGGCAGGCGAATGTCGAGGAGAATGAGATCGGAACGCCCCTGGCGCAGCCGCTCCGCCAGTTCCTGGCTATCCGCCGCTTCATCGACGGCGAAGCCCTGGGATTCAAAGGCGTGGCGGACCACATCACGTACCTCCGCATCGTCGTCGACGACCAGGATGCGGCCCAGCGCGTCTTCGACACGCGCGTCTTTGTCGGTGCGATCACCACGACCGGCTTCTCTCTTCACTCTGACCTTCCCTGGATATCCTCCTTAGCGCCTGCCGCGTAACCCCTTTTTAACCAGGGGATTGGTAGTTGCGACTCGTCGCCCGAGCGCTGACCGTTGGCCACAATCACCGCTTGGGCGCCGGTGCGTCCGGATGCGAACATGATCGTTCATCCATGTTACGCAGCCAAACAACCGCTGCATATCGGGAAACCCCACTGGCGCGCCTTTTCTTCGTGACGAGACTTGATGCCTGGTCCGAAGCAGCCATGTTGGCACTGTCACGGGCTGTCAATCGGCGCGGAAACGGGACCCCGGATCGGCATGCAAGAGGGACCCCTCTGCCGCGTGTCGTTGCGGGCTTGTCCAGGTAGCGAACAGGAGGGACCCGCGCGTGTCGCGCAGTGCCCTCACCAGCGACGGAGCGGCGCGCGCGGGAGGTGCCTGTTTGCCCACCTGGGCAAGCCCCGGGGGTGGGGTCCGGGGAGGGGGGCGGACCTCGGCTCAGGCGCGGTTCTTGAAGCACCAGCTTTCGTTGCCGGTCTCGATGATCTCGCAGTGATGGGTCAGGCGATCAAGCAGCGCGGTGGTCATCTTGGCGTCGCCGAAGACACTCGGCCACTCGCCGAAGGCGAGGTTGGTGGTGACGAGGATCGAGGTGTGCTCGTAGAGCCGGCTGATCAGATGGAACAGCAGCTGCCCGCCGGTCTGGGCGAACGGCAGGTAGCCCAGCTCGTCGAGGACGACGAAGTCGAGGCGGACCAGGTGGTCCGCCAAGCGCCCCTGGCGGCCGGCGCGAGCCTCGCTCTCCAGCCGGTTGACGAGGTCGACGACGGTGTAGAAACGGCCGCGGGCGCCGCCGCGGATGCAAGCGCGGGCGATGGCGATCGCCAGATGGCTCTTGCCGCTGCCGGTGCCGCCGATCAGCACGGCGTTGCGCTGCTGGGCGAGAAAGGCGCCGGTGGCGAGCTCGCGCACCAGCGCCTCGTTGATCGGCGTGCCGTCGAACTGGAAGTCGTCGATGTCCTTGGCCAGCGGCAGCCGGGCGATCGCCAGCTGGTACTTGATCGAGCGGGCCTGCTTCTCGGCGATCTCCGCCTTCAGCAGGTCGCCGACGATGCGCGGCGGCTCGTGCTGCCGTTTGATGCCGGCCGCCATCACCTCGTCGTAGGCGGCCCGCATGCCGTAGAGCTTGAGCGCGCCCATCAGCTCGAAAACCTCAGTGCGGTTCATCAGCCCGCCTTCCGCAACCGGTCGTAGCGGGCGCAGTCGGCGGTCGGCGCATGCCGCAGCGCCGAGGGTGTCAGGATGGTCACCGCCGGTCCGGGATCACGCTTGCGGGCGAGGATGTTGAGGATGACGTCGGCGGAGTGGACGCCCTCGGCGAGGGCTTCGCCGCAGGCGGCTTCAACGGCCGCGAGGCCGTCGGCGAGCACGGCCGAGAGAATGGCCACCATCTGCCGGTCGCCGTCGGCCGAGCCGCGCAGCTTGCACCGCACCCGCTCCAGGTTCGCCGGCAGCACCCAGTCCTTGAACGGCGCGCCGTTGCGCAGCGCCCCCGGCTTGCGCGCCAGCACCGGGACGGAGTGCCAGGGATCGTAAATGCACTGGCCGCGGCCGAACGAGCGGGCGTGCTCGCCGACGATGGCGCCGTCCTGGCGGATGACCAGGCGGTCGGCATAGGCCTGGACCTCGACCGGCCGGCCGACGGCGCGCGAGGAGACCGAGTACTTGTTGTTGTCGAAGCGGACGAGGGAGGTCTTCGAGACCGCGGCGGTGACGGCATGGAAGCCATCGAAACGTCCCCTCGAGCCATTGGCAATCGGCACCAGGTGCGCCCGCTCCGCCTCGAACGCCTGCCAGATCGTCCGGTCGGCGATCTCCGGATGCTTGTGCGCCTTGGCATGGGCGACGCAGCGGTCGAGCAGCAGCGCATTCAGCTCCTCGTAGCTGCTCACCCGCGGCCGCGGCGTGAGGAAGCGCTCGCGCACCAGGCCGACCTGGTTCTCGACCTGCCCCTTCTCCCACCCCGACGCCGGCGTGCACGCCACCGGCTCGATGAGATAGAGGCTGCACATCTGCAGGAAGCGGCGATTGAACCGGCGGTCCCTGCCGACGAACACCGCGTCCACGCCGCTCTTCATGTTGTCGTAGATGCCGCGCGTGCAGGTCCCCTCGAAGAAGGCGAAGGCCCGCCACCGGTCGCTGCGGGATCGGACCTCGCAACGATGCGCGGCGGTGCCGCGCGGGGGCGTTGAACACCATCTCCTGGGTCTCGCGCGGATAGGCGCGGACGAACAGCATGCGGCTGTGGCAGAGCCGGACATGCGCCACCTTTACCGGCACCGTCACACCATTCATCCGCACGATCTCGTGGCTCCAGTCGAACTGGTACGCCTCGCCCGGCGCGAAGCTCAGCGGCACGTAGGCCTCCGCCACTGCCGCTCCGCGCTGCCGCCGCCAAACCTTGGCGTACCGCCGCACGGCGTCGTAGCTCCCCTCGTAGCCCAGGCCGCGCAGTTCCTCGAACACCCGGATCAGCGTCAGCCGCTCCCGCGGCGCCTTCCGCTCGTTCGCCAGCAAGATCGCGTCCAGCCGCCCCCGCCACGGGCCGATCCGCGGCAACGGCTGCGTGCCACGCTCATAGCGAAACTCCGTCGCCTCCGAGCGGATCACCTTGCGCACCACCTTCCGCGACACCCGAAGCTCGCGGCAGATCACCTTGATCGGCTTCTCATGAACGAAAAAGGCGCGGCGGATCTTCGCGATCGTCTCCACAACCAGCATCCCGGCCCCGGCTCCCCTGTCCCTCAGGGGAGCCACTGTGAACCCTTCGCTCCGGGGGTCCCGATTGGACGCCGATCACCCCGAATACGGGGTCCTTATTCCATGCCGATTCACACTCGCATTGCGTCGCGGGGTGATCGGGCTCATCCGGATGTGGCGTCGCTGACAAACGGACGCGCAGATAGCGACCACAACGGACCGACGCTTTCCTAACGAATTGAGATCGCTTCCCGCCACCCGCCATGTCCGCTTGTTTCATATCGTGACCGTGACCTGACCCCCGTCATTCATCCAGCTGCAACCAGAGGCCGACCGGTGTTGTCGCGCATCAGCGCGTGTTGAGCAACGGGCGGGGTTAACCCCGCCCGTTGCTTTTCGAGTTCAGCGGCGTAGGCCGCCGGGGTGGCATAACCGAGCGAGGAGTGCGGCAGCTCGGTGTTGTAGTCGTCTGCCCAGAGGCTGATGATCGCCCGGGCCTGGCCGATCGTGAAGAACAGGGTCTCATTGAGCAGTTCGTCGCGCATGCGACCGTTGAAGCTCTCGACGAACCCGTTCTGCGTCGGCTTGCCGGGCGCGATGTAGTGCCAGTCGATGCCTGTCTCGCCTGACCAGGCCAGCACCGCGTTCGAGGTCAGCTCAGTGCCATTATCGCTGACGATGGTCTTCGGCGCGCCGCGTTCGGCCACCAGATCGCCAAGCTCGCGTACGACCCGCCGGCCGGAGATCGACGTGTCGACCACCGCCCGCAGGCACTCGCGCGTCACATCATCGACGATGTTCAACACCCGGAACCGCCGGCCAGTCACCAGCTGGTCGTGCACGAAGTCGAGGCTCCAGCGCTGGTTGGGGAGCGCCAGCACCGGTGCGGGCGCTCTTGCCCCTACGGCGCGCTTGCGGCACCGCCTGCGCCTCACCGTCAGACCCTCCTCGCGATAGAGCCGTTGGGTCTTCTTCCGGTTGATCAGAACGCCGTCGCGGCGAAGCAGGATGTGCAGCCGCCGGTAGCCGAACCGCCGACGCTCGGCCGCCAACTCGCGCAGCCTTGCTCGAAGCTCGGCGTCGTCCGGCTGCGTGGGCCGGTAGCGCATGCTCTTCCGGTCCGCCCCAACCACCCGGCACGCCCGCCGCTCGCTCATCCCCAAAGTCGCCTGGAGATGCGCGACCGCTTCCCGCTTCGCAGCGGGCGCTACCATTTTTTTGAAAGCAGGTCCTTCAGACCTGCGTTGTCCAGCATGGCGTCGGCCAGCAGCCGCTTGAGCTTCGCGTTCTCCTCCTCGAGCGCGCGAAGCCGCTTCGCCTCCGACACCTCCAGCCCGCCATACTTCGACTTCCAGGCATAGTAGGTCGGGCTCGACATACCGTGCTTGCGGCACAGCTCGGTCACCACCGCACCCGCCTCGGCTTCCTTCAGGATGCCAATGATCTGCTCTTCCGAAAACCGCTTCCGCTTCATCCGTCCGTCCCTTCTATCGGGCGGACTCTAGCTCCAAATGGAGGAAAAATCGGGGGTCAGGTCAGATCCGGCTGCGAGTGCTCCCGGGGCCACTCCGAAAAAGATGGTCGAGGCGATGCTGGACGGCTGGCGCAACAAGTACGGCGACATGCCCGACGTTCCCGAAATGCCGATGAACAGCGAACCCGCCGCACCATCGACACTGGCAACCAGCGGCTCGCCGGAGGTCGTTGCCGCGACGACTCGGTAGGTCCTTTTCGCATTCCGATTTGCCGTTCCGGAGGTGCAAGCCATGCAACGCATCGATTTCTTGGCTCTGCCGGCCGCCGTTGTGATCTTGATGTGCTCGGTTCTGCCCCCTGCCCGCGCCGCCGATCACATGAACCTGGACGAGGGCCTGCCGGTCACTATCGAGGACGCCTTCCCAATCCCCTATCGACAGCGGGAGGTGCAGGCGCTGGGACAGTATGAGAACGTTCGCGATGACCCAAAGGGGAATGACCTGTTCATCATTGAGCCGCGCGTCGAGGCGGGCCTGTTGCGAAACTTCCAGGCAGAGGTTGGCGTTCCGTACAGGCTCGGCAATGCCAGTGATCGCGACAGCGGCGACGTGAATATCTCCGGGCTTTACAACTTCAATGCAGAGACATTGGTCCTGCCTGCCTTCGCCCTGAAGGCGGGGGTAGGTGTTCCCTTTGGGCGTGACAGCCAGGGCGCCGAGACCATCCTGAAGGGTATAGTCACGAAAACGTTCGGAGAAACGTGGGAGAACCGTCGTGTCCACCTCAATGCCGCGTGGCTCCACAAGTTCAACCGGAGGACCGAGGACGAGCGCCGCGACGGCTACCTGATCGGCATCGGCTACAGTCAGCCGGTCGCCTCTCACACCGTGGTGGTCGCCGACCTCGCGCGCGAACACCAGATCGACGAAGATCGCGAGGCCAACCTGGTCGAGGCGGGCGTGCGGTGGCAACTCACGCCGCTCACCGTGGTTTCAGCCGGGGTTGGTGCCGGTTTCCTCGACGAGTCGCCACGGTTCCGGGCGCTCATCGGCATCCAGCACTCGCTGACCCTGCTGCCGCTCTGCTAAGGGGCATGTAGTGGGTACGGCATGATGAGAATGATGGCGCAGAGCAGCAGCACGTTACGCCAACGCCGGTCCATGATCGGCGGCGTGCCAGCCCTGCACGCTCCGATGCGCAATCCGCTGTCCGGCGATGCGGAGGTGATCATCCGCGCCAGCCTGCCGCAGGCGGCAGAAGCGACGCAAAAGTAGCGGGAGAGACGCGTGCACGACCACACGCACCAGAATGCGCATGCCGCGGATCGCCAGCCGCCCGGAACTGCCGAACATGGAACCATCGACCCCGTCTGCGGCATGAGCGTCGATCCGCAGACCGCCGAGCATCGCACCGAACACGCTGGCGAGACCTACGTGTTCTGCTCGGCGGGCTGCCTCAGCATGTTCCGCGCCGATCCGCAGAGGTATCTCAGGCCGGCGGCAGCGGCTGCCAGGGAGGCGCCGCGAACGGCGACCCAGGGACCGGCCGACGCCATCTACACGTGCCCAATGCACCCGGAGATCGAGCAGCCGGGTCCCGGCAGCTGTCCGATCTGCGGCATGGCGCTCGAGCCGAAGACGGTGTCAGTCGAGGAGGGGCCGAGCGCCGAGTATCTCGACATGCGCCGGCGATTCTGGATCAGCGCGGTGCTGGTCTTGCCGCTGGTGGTCATCGCGATGGGGCGGCACGTCCTTCCCGCCCGCTTCGACATCATTGCCGCCCAGTGGCTGGACTGGTTCGAGCTCCTCCTGGCGACGCCGATCGTCCTGTGGGCCGCCGCACCGTTCTTCGTGCGGTTCTGGGCATCGCTGCGGACGCTGCATCTCAACATGTGGACGCTGATCGGCCTCGGCGTTGGCGCCGCCTACGCCTTCAGTATCGTGGCCACGGTGGCGCCCGGGGTCTTCCCCGACGCGTTCCGCGGACCGGAGGGCGAGGTCGGCGTCTATTTCGAGGCAGCAGCGGTGATCGTCGTTCTCGTGCTCTTGGGGCAGGTGCTGGAGATCCGCGCCCGCGAGCGCACCGGAGGTGCGATCCGCGCGCTGCTCGACCTGGCACCGAAGACGGCGAGGATCGTTCGCGCCGACGGCAGCGAGGAAGACGTGCCGCTGGAGAACGTGAAGGCCGGGGACCGGCTTCGAGTCCGCCCGGGCGAGAAGGTGCCCATCGACGGCGAGGTGCTGGAGGGCGGCAGCGCGGTGGACGAGTCGATGCTGACGGGCGAACCGGTGCCGGTGGAGAAAGTGGCCGGAACAAAGGTCACCGGCGGCACTCTCAACGGCTCGGGGTCCTTCGTCATGCGGGCCGAGCGGGTCGGCAGCGAGACGATGCTCGCCCGGATCGTCGAGATGGTGGCGCAGGCGCAGCGCTCGCGGGCGCCGATTCAGAGGCTGGTCGACGTCGTCGCCGGCTACTTCGTCCCGGTCGTGGTCGGCATTGCCGTGCTCGCCTTCATCGCCTGGTCGGTGTTCGGGCCGGCGCCGGCGATGGCATTCGCGCTCGTCGCCGCAGTCTCGGTGCTGATCATCGCCTGTCCGTGTGCGCTCGGGCTCGCCACGCCGATGTCGATCATGGTCGGCACCGGTCGCGGTGCGCAGATGGGCGTGCTGATCAAGAACGCCGAGGCGCTGGAGCGCTTCGCCAAGGTCGATACGCTGGTCGTCGACAAGACCGGCACGCTGACCGAAGGCAGACCCAAGGTCGTGGGCGTCGCCGCTGAAGCGGGCTTCGACGAGGACGGGCTGCTGCGACTGGCCGCCAGTCTGGAGCAGTCAAGCGAGCATCCGCTCGCCGCCGCGATCGTCGCCGGAGCGCGAGAGCGTGGGATCGAACTCGCCGGAAGCGAGGGCTTCGAGTCGTTCACCGGCAAGGGCGTCTCGGGCACGGTCCAGGGCCGGCGGGTGGCACTCGGCAACGCGCGACTGCTGGAGGCGCTCGATCTCGACGCTGCGGCGTTGGCCAAGGATGCCGACCGGCGCCGCGGCGAGGGCCAGACGGTGATGTTCGTGGCCGTCGACGGCGCAGTCGCCGGCCTGATCGCCGTCGCCGACCCGATCAAGCCTTCGACGCCACAGGCGCTGAGGAGCCTGCGCGAGGACGGCGTGCGCATCCTCATGCTGACCGGCGACAACCGGACGACCGCCGAAGCGGTGGCCGCACGGCTCGGGATCCGCGAGGTCGAGGCGGAGGTGCTTCCGGAGCGCAAGAACGAGGTGATCCGGCAGCTGCGCGAACAGGGCCGCGTGGTCGCCATGGCCGGCGACGGCATCAACGACGCGCCGGCGCTGGCGGCAGCCGACGTCGGCATCGCCATGGGCACCGGCGCCGACGTGGCGATGGAGAGCGCCGGGGTGACGCTGGTAAAGGGCGATCTGCAGGGTATTGCGCGCGCCCGGCTGCTGAGCGAGGCGGTGATGCGCAACATCAGGCAGAACCTGTTTTTCGCCTTCATCTACAATGCCATCGGCGTGCCGATCGCCGCCGGCGTTCTGTATCCATTCTTCGGCATTCTGCTGAGCCCGATCATCGCTGCGGCGGCGATGAGCCTGAGCTCGGTCTCGGTCATCGCCAACGCGCTGCGCCTGCGCGCCGTCCATATGCGATGAGGAGGAGCGGTCGCAGGCCGAACTGCAAGGGGTACCGACCTCGAACGCAGGTCCTCCTGCCGCCGCACGTGCAGTGGGGAAACTCGGGATAGCTGCTGCCTCATGTTTCAGGGAACAATCCACTCCCCCGCCTGCTCAAGACGGACGGGATCGGCCTCGGAGAAGCGGGTGATATAGGCTCCCTTCGAGGTGAAGCGCTGGCCGGGGCCGATGCTGAAGCGGGGGAAGGCCTGGGGCGCTGGGGCGTTGCCCATCCAGGGGTAGTTCTCCGTCAGCTCGACAAGGTACTCCCGCAGGTGACGGCCGCGCATGCGCATCATGCCTTCGGAGAGCAGGGCGCACGCTGTCAGGGTGTTCCCCTGCAGTCGTTCGTCGACGGCCGGCAGGCCGTGCTGCGCAAGCCAGGGGCGCAGGTTGTAGGCCATGCGGCGCTCCCAGCGGAAGGGCGGGTCGTACGGGTAGACCATGAGCGCGGACGGACGCCAAGCAGCGGCGAGCGGCGCCTTCTCCTTGCCTCCGAGCACACCGGAAATCATAACGACGCCTGCTTTCGGCGGCGCGACGGCAGCGGTGAACGCCGCAAGGTCCGGCTCGCGCAGCCAGAGGACAAGCGCGTCGGTGCCGGTGAGGCCCCGGGTGAGCAACGCCGCAGTGGTTTGATCGGTGTCGGTCAGCGCACGATCCTCGACCATCAGGCCCGAGCGTGCCAGCGCAGTCCGCAGCGCGGCGGCGGCACGCCCTCCTGAGTCCTCCGGACGGCTCACCTGGATCACGCGTGCGATCCCGCCCCCCTCGCGCCGGTCCTCCAGGTAACGAGCCACCACCTCGGCTTCCAACAGGACTCCTTTGTAGAAGTAGAAGCTGTACCGGCCGCCGGTCGGGGTGCCGGGCACCTCGACGTTCGGGAACAGGCAGGGCAGCCGGTTCGCCTCACAGAACTGCTCGACTGGGAGCCACTCGTCGCGGCCCAGCCCGGACGCCATGGCAAAGACGGGCTGGCGCTCGTAATTGCCCTGAAGCTGCTGCCGCCATGTCTCGGGCGGACCCTCCAGATCCCAGACGTGCAGATGCCAAGCCTGATAGCCCTCGGGCGCATCTTCGTTCGGCTCGGCGTGGCGCTGGGTGGCGCAGGCCTGCAGCACGCCGAGGTAAGCCTCGCGATCAGCCGGATGCATCCCCGGCGCCACCACCGTCGCAAAGTGCGCCTCGCGGCCGCTGACGCCGGGCGACGGTTGGGCAGAGAGCCGCCGGAGGTAGGCAATCAGCGCCCGCATTGCGTCGTCGGACAGGTCGTAACGGGGCATGAGGTAGTTGAAGGCGTCCCCGGTGGGCGAGACGCCCTCGCGGATCGCTCGAGCGAGGTTGATGTCGTCGTACGGCGGGCGGCGTCGGAAGTGGAAATCCTCGAACTGCATTCCGGGTGCCAGCCGGGGCGTCCGGCCGAGGGTGCGGGGCTGTTCGTTGCGGAACAGGGCAGGCGCGCTTACGGGAGGGGCCGGAATGGCGCCTTCCGCCAGCCCCATTCCGCTGCGTTGGTGGCAAAGTGCGCAGGCGACTTCGCCTCCAAAGGCTTCCAGGCCGCCGGAACGCACGCCGCGCACCGGCGCGCCTCCGGACAACTCGCCATCTTCGTAAAGTAACCGGCCGATCAGGGCCCACTCGGCTCCGATGCCAGCCCCGAGCCTTCATGTTCGGCGTTTTCCCGGTGGATCTGCAGTAGCTCGCGCAGGTTCTCGATGCCGAAGGCGGTGAACGCGGTGGTG
>Ga0209573_1000815_pt1 | contig 56449 bp, 45 predicted proteins | sample TNRBio252014_DNA_FD_185870 | JGI IMG/M metagenome (GOLD analysis project Ga0209573, IMG submission 185870) | Wastewater treatment Type I Accumulibacter community from EBPR Bioreactor in Madison, WI, USA - TNR Reactor_6/25/2014_ DNA (SPAdes)... | ecosystem: Engineered > Bioreactor > EBPR >...
GTTGATCGAGTTGATAGCGCACCGCTTGGCGGTCATGGCGGGATTTGAAGCGGGGATAACGCCCGCGCTTCTCGAAGAAATTCTTGAGCGCCTGGTCCTGATCGATCAGGGTTTGGGTGAGACCACACGCCGCCGAATCGGCCAGCCACGGAAATTCGCCGCGTTTCCATTCGGTGACTTGCCGTCCCAGCGAAACGTAGGTGTGCCGCTCCTGGCGCTCTTCCCACGCTTTGCTGCGCAAGTCCAGACAACGGTTCCACACGAACCGGGCGTTGCCGAATTCAATCGCCAGTTGCCGGCGCTGGTCAGCGGTCGGATAGAACCGGAATTTGTAGGCTTTGAGTCGGGAAATTATGACGGGTATTGTACTAAGATACTTAGCGCAATACTACAGGAGAATTTCAGCGTTGAACAAGCCAGAGTCTATTACCATCCGGGTATCCGCCGAATTCAAGGCGCGGATTATCAAGCAGGCGCAAGCACAAAACCGCAGTATCACCTCCTATCTGGAATGGCGGGTGATGCAGGACGCCGCCCGAACCGAGCCCAAAAACCGGCGCGGTTAACAGGTCAAGAGCCGCCGGGCGCTCTGCTCCGGGAGTGGTGCGCATCGCCCGAATGGCTGGCGCACCACCAGGCCCGACGCATCCGCTCAAGCCGGCGGGGCCGTCATCCATCCATGGATTCCTTCAAGGATGGATACCCGCCGAGCAGAAACAGCAGATACACCACGCTTTCCGCCCGCTCCGGCAGGGGATAGCGGTTGATGAGAAAGCCGATGGCGTTGAGCGCGACGATGGCGCCGATCCACAGCGCCGGCCAGAGCAGAAACCGGCGGTTAAATTTTCCGTCGCGATACAGCCAGGTTCCAGCCACGGGGGCCGTGACCACCAGCAGGATCAACGCCGACGCCCACCATCCCAGGCTGGAAAGCCAGTACAGCAGACGCAGCGCTACCCAGGGTAGATACAGCACGGCGGCCAGCCACGTTGCCGGGCGCGGCATGGGATCCTGCGCCAAACTGGCATGGCGCTGGACATTGCCGGGCGCCAGGATGCTGACCAGTCCCGCCGCTAGGGCGATGACCAGCAGCACAGTCCAGAAACCGCGCGAATCCCGCCGCATAAACAGCGCATAAACAGCGCCGCCACTGAGGATCATGCCGGTCAATAAAAGGGAAATTTCATTCGAGCCGACGATAGCGATGACCAGCCCGCTGGAAACCGCAAGCAGGGTGATGCACAGCCGGCGGCCGGTCGCCGTGGTCTCGCGCCAGAGCAGCAAGCCCAGCAGGACCACCAGCAGCGTATTAGGCAATTGGTAGGTGAAACTGCCGCCGACCCAGTAGAAGGTCTGGGCCGGATCGGGAACGCCCGCGATAAACAGCACGGTGACGACGCCGCCGGTCAGCGCGCTGTAGAAGAGCGGAAGCTGGCCCTGGGCGATTTTCGCGGTTAAAAAGCTGAAACTCAGCCACGTTCCGGCCAGCAGCAGCGCCGGTGGATAGGGATAGACCTGAAAGGGATCTCCGGCCTGCATCAGCGCGGTCCAGGTCGCATTCAGGGTGTAGCGGCCCGCCCAGTGCTCATACCAGAAGGCTTGCGCGTCCCAGAAACCCAGTTGACGGGCCTTGGCGGCAAAGCAGAAATCATCCGCCGCCGGCGCGTTGAAAACCGCCAGCGCGATAAACAGCCCGATAATCGCCGTCACAACCACGGCCAGCGCGTGGGTCAGCAGGCGTTCAACACCGGACAGCGGCGGCAAGGCGAACCGGTGAGCGGCGGACGCGGGCGAATTCATGCGGCGAACGCCGGTCCTTGCACCAACAGCGTACCGGTGCGGCCCGGTACGGTTCCATCCTTGACCTCATGCCGGGGCAACGCTTCCAGCGCCAGCGTATCCGCCAGGGTTCGCAATGCGCCTAGTTGATAGCCCTGGGCGCGCCACCCGTTCAGCAGGCGGTCGAAAATCGGCAGGAATTTCAGTCCTTCCAGTTCGGCGTGCAAGGTGAAGACCTGCCCGGTTGCGGGCGCCTTTTCGGTCAGCGCCAGCAGGCGGTCGGCGACGTGATCGGGCGTGATTCCGTCCACGCCGATCAGTTCGTCCAGCGTCGGCAAGGTGGTCGGCAACTGTGGACAGTGAATCGTTGCGCCGTCCACCACGGGCAGGAAGGGGTGAGTACCGCGCCCGTCGGAGCAATGGGAAAATCCCAGCTCTCTGGTCAGCCGCAGCGCGTACCCGTTCATCTGCCAGCCCGCCGCGCCATGTACGGTGGCCGCCGCACCGAAGATTTCGGCGTAGCGCTCGACTGCCCGGCGCATTTGGCGAAGAGTCCAGGCGCGGTCGGCTCCAGCGGCCTGATCCTGCCAATCCACATGATCCCAGCAGTGGATGCCGGTCTCGAAGCCAGCGTCGCAAACCTGGCGCATGACCGCACCCGCCCGCCGGCCAATGTCCGGGCCGGGCAGCAGCGTTCCATACAGCAGGGTTTTCAATCCATAGTGCTCCAGCACCGAGGTCCGCTGGACCTTGCCGAGAAAACCGGGCCGGAACACCCGCCGAATCGCCCAGCCGGTATGATCGGGACCGAGGCTGAACAGGAAGGTGGCATCGATCCGATGGCGTTGTAGCATCTCCAGCAGGCGCGGCACGCCCTCCAGCGTCCCGCGCAGGGTATCCACATCCACCTTCAGCGCGAGTAAAGGCGCGGCCATGGTTCAATCCACCAGCGTGCCGGCGTCGGCGACATGGGCGCGATAGGCTTCGAAAATCAGCCGCAGGGCGTCGTCCATGGTCACGGTCGGCTGCCAGTCCAGATCGACGCAGGTATTTTCGATCTTCGGCACCCGCTGCTGTACGTCCTGATAGCCCTGACCGTAGTAGTGGGCCGCGGTGGTCTCGATCAGTTGCACCTTGGCAGCGTTGTCGCGGTATTCCGGGTATTCCGCCGTCAGTTCCAACATCCGGGTTGCCAGCTCCCTCACCGACAGGTTATTGCGCGGATTGCCGATGTTGTAAATCTGGCCGCTGGCCACGCCGCGCTCATTGGCGATGATCTTCATCAAGGCGCTGATGCCGTCATCGATATAAGTGAAGGAGCGCCGCTGTGCGCCGCCGTCCACCAGTTGAATCGCCTCGCCCCGCGCAATCTGGCCCAGAAACTGGGTGATGACCCGTGAACTGCCCTCCTTGGGCGTGTTGATCGAATCCAGGCCCGCGCCGATCCAGTTGAACGGGCGGAACAGGGTGAAATCCAGCCCCTGCTCCATGCCATAGGCCGCGATCACCCGATCCATCATCTGCTTGGCGCAAGCGTAGATCCAGCGCGGCTTATTGATTGGTCCGTACACCAGCGGCGACTGTTCAGGATCGAATTCGGCGTCGGCGCACATCCCGTAGACCTCGGAGGTCGAGGGAAACACCAGCCGCTTGCGGTATTTGACGCAGGACCGCACCACCGGCAGGTTGGCTTCGAAGTCGAGTTCAAAAACCCGCAGCGGTTCCCGCACATAAGTGGCGGGAGTCGCGATAGCAACCAGCGGCAGCGCTACGTCGCACTTCTTGACATGGTATTCGATCCATTCCCGATTGATGGTGATGTCGCCCTCAAAAAAATGAAAGCGCGGGTGACCGAGCAGATCGCGGATCCGGTCATCCTGCATATCCATGCCATGAATTTCCCAGGCGGTGGTCGCTAAAATGCGTTGGGACAAGTGATGGCCGATGAAGCCGTTGACGCCAAGGATGAGAATTTTTTGCATCGGGGATAACAGATTCCGGGTCGGTTGCCAGGGCGTGATTATGACGAGCAAATCGCGGCTTTTCACCCCTGCCGGAAATTTACCTTGCCGTGCATCCGGAAACCGTGGCGGGGCTGGACATCGGTCTGGCCCGCGCGAACGGCGGGTCGATTTGCCAGCATGTGCGCGCGCATGATGGGATGGACAATGACGTTTCGACGAGACGGAACGCAACGTGGGTGATCGCTTCCGGCCTGGTGGCGTGCTGCACCAACCGTGAATCTGGCGGCAGCGCCCGACCTTCGGGTTCCAATTCCACGACCTTGAATTCAAACAGCCAGATCTGTCCGTTGAACTTCAGCGTCAGCTCAATCCGACCCTGACTCGTGGCGTCCTCCGGGGTCAAGTCCAGCCCCAGCGCGGCCAGATGGCTGTAGAACACGCTGGCGTAGTAACCCTCATAGCGGGCGATGACGTTGCCGGTATGCCAGTGATGGGGAATTCCGGCGAACAGGTTGATCAGATGCGCCCGCAGCGCGGTAAAATCCCCGGCGACCAGCACGTCATAGAGGCGACTGGTCATTTCGCTGGCCCGCCCCGGTTCGCCGAGCAACACCTTGGACAGGCTATCGTTGAGGGCGGTTTCCACTTCCAGATTGGGATAGCCCAAGGTGTATTCGAGCCGGGCGCCGATACGCCGGGAACCGGTGAAGGTCAGATAACCGGTCTGCCAGAGCAAAGCTTCCGGGGCCAGATGATCAACATCAAAGGCCGACAGCAGCGCCTCATCCGCCCGCAACCGGGCCAGCGTCGGAGTGAAAAAGCCGCGTTCGGTGAGCAGGTCCACCAGAAACGTCGGCGTCCCGGTCTCAAACCACCAGGTGCGGAATTCACGGGCGTCAAACAGCAGCAGCAGATCGAAAGGGTTGTAGACGGCCTCGCCGGTCCAGTTATAGCCGTTGTACCAGGCGCGAATTTGCTCCCGATCCAACCCCGGCAGTTCCGGGGCGAAGACCGTATCCACGTCCTGCTCGGTGTAACCGCACATCGCTGAATACCGGGCGTCAACTGTGATGTCCTTCAAGTTATTCAGCCCGGAGAAAATACTGACCTTGCTGAATTTGCTCACCCCGGTCAGGAAGGCAAAGCGGAGGTGCGCCTCATTGTCCTTGATGACCGAGTAGAGATTGCGCAGCCCATCGCGGACGGCGCGGGCGGTTTCGGCATCGGTCAGATTGTCCAGAATCGGCTTGTCGTATTCATCCACCAGCACGACGACCCGTTGACCCGCGGCCGCGTTCGCTTGCTCAATCAGTTCGCTGAAGCAGCCAACGATATCTGTAGCATCGCGGCAGGTTAGTCCCAGCGCCCGCTGGTTACGGTAAAGCAGGTCGCGAATCCGTTGGTCCAGTTCGGCGCGACTCTGCACGATCCCGCCACCAAAGCTGATGCGGATCACCGGGTAGCGCGTCGTCCAGTCCCAGTGAGGATGAATCGCCAGCCCCCGGAACAGCGGTTCGTTGCCCGCGAACAACTCGGCCAGGGTGTCCAGCAACAGCGATTTGCCGAAGCGGCGCGGGCGAGACAGAAAGTATTGGCCGCCCTGATCAATCATCTGCCGGATGAACCCGGTTTTGTCCACATAGTAATAATCGGCTTCGCGGATCTTGGCGAAGGTCTGGATGCCAATGGGCAGTTTGCGGCGCTGCATGGGACAACCTCAAAAACCGGATAAAACGGGCAGATGAGTTGGACATTGCGGAAATAGCGCCGCTCAGTCTCCCAGCCGCCACGGGCCGGGGCCGAGCCGGTGCGCCAGCGCGACCGGAGCAGTGGGTTCGCCGGCGATTTCCAGCGCAAGGACGTGCAGCGCACCACCGCCCCCACAGTGGGCGACCAGTCGGCCATCGCTGAGTTCCAGCAGCGGCGCCGGCATGAGCACCGCATTCGCCGCAATCACCCGGGTGCGCAGAATCCGCGCCGGCTGGCCGGCTATCTTGGTGAAAGCGCCCGGATAAGGGGGGGCGACCGCCCGCACCAGGTTGTGAATACCGACCGCTGATCCGGTCCAGTCAATGCGTCCATCCTCTGGCTTGCGGCCAGAGAAGTAGCTGCCCTGACGCAGGTTCTGCGCGATGCGCGGCGCGTTGCCGGCCAGCAGCGCCGGCAGGGCGCGGTGCAAAGTCAATTCAGCGGCGAACGTGACTTTGTCAAGCACATTCCGCGCGGTGTCATCAGGCAGAATCGGCACTGCAGTTTGGCCGACGATGTCGCCGGCGTCCGGTTTCGCCACCATGTAGTGCAGCGTCGCGCCCGTTTCGGTCTCACCGTGAATGATCGCCCAGTTCACCGGGGCGCGACCGCGATATCTCGGCAGGAGTGAGCCGTGCATGTTCAGCGCGCCGCGCGGGGCGATGGTCAGCAACTCCGGCGTGAGCATCTTCCGGTAATAGAACGAGAACAGGAAGTCGGGGTTTAACTGGCGGATGCGCTGCATGACTTCTGGCGCACTGGGATTCTCTGGCGTGATCGTCGGGATGGTGTAATCCGCCGCTGTGCGGGCAACGCTGTCGAACCAGATTTGCTCAGTGGGGTTGTCCTCGTGGGTGAGGACCAGCGCTACTTTCACCCGGTGCGCCAGCAGCACGTTGAGGCAACGCACCCCAACGTTGTGATACGCGAAGACGACCGCGCTTGGCCTGGAGTCCTGACCTGCGGGGGGAGAGGTCGGGGACAGGGGGGTTGCCGGTTGCAGGATCATGTCAGTTCGCCTTCCTCACGCCGTTCCAGAATCGCCTGAATGGTAAAGCGCGGCCGCTCGCGCACCTGCTGATAAATCCGTCCTACGTATTCGCCGAGCAGACCGATGCCGAACAGCAGAATGCCCATCAGCAGAAAGTTGATGCCGAACAGGGTGAACAGCCCTTCCGCTTCCGGGCCGACGATCATCCGGCGAATCGCCAGATACGCCACGAATCCGGCGGAGGCCAGCGACAGCGCGATGCCGGCCAGCGAAAACATTTGCAGCGGCGCTAGCGAAAAGCCGGTGATCAGGTCGAAATTCAACCGAATCAGCTTATAGAGTGAATATTTCGATTCGCCGGCGGCGCGTTCGGCGTGAGTCACCATGACCTCGGTGGGGTTCGCGGCGAAGGTATAGGCCAGCGCCGGAATATAGGTGCTGACCTCGCGCGTGGAAGCAATCGCCTTGACGATGGATCGACTGTAGGCGCGCAACATGCAGCCCTGGTCGGTCATGCGGATCCGGGTAATCCGCTCGCGCAGCCGGTTCATCAGCTTCGACGCGATATGCCGCCACCAGCGATCCTCACGGGTCTCGCGGATGCTGCCCACATAATCATGCCCTTGATCCATCGCCGCCAGCAGTTTGCCGATTTCCTCCGGCGGGTTCTGCAAATCAGCGTCCAGCGTCACCACCCGCTCGCCCCGGCAATATTCAAAGCCGGCCATGATCGCCATATGCTGGCCGCAGTTGGCGTTGAACAGAATGACCCGCGTCACGTCGGGGCGAGCCAGAAACTGGTCTTTCAACAGCGCTGCCGAATGGTCACGACTGCCGTCGTTAATGAACAGCACTTCGTAGCTCACCTTCAGTGCGTCCAGCGCCGGATAGAGCCGGGCAAACAGCGCCGACAAAATATCCTGCTCGTTGTAGACCGGAATGATAACCGACAGCAGCGGGGCGCTCATCGCAAAGCCTCGCCGACCGCCGCACAGACCCGTTCCACATCAGCGCGGGTCATGGTCGGGAATAGCGGCAGGGTCACTGTCTCGCGGGCGATCCGCTCGGTGTTCGGCAGTTCGCCCTCGTGATGGCCCTGGCGGCGAAACAGCGTGGTCAAATGCGCGGCTTCGTAAGACAGGCCGGTACCGATGCCGCGTGCTTCCAGCGCCGCACGGAATTGCTGACGGTCCCTGCTCATCCGCTCCAGCGGCAGCAGCGGGGCGAACAGATTCCAACTGTGGCCGGCTTCGTCGCCGGGATAGCCGGGATGCGGCAACAGGCAAGGCGGATCGGCGGGAAACAGCCGGAAGTAATCGGCTACAAGTTCGCGGCGGCGGGCGTTGAATTCTTCCAGTCGCGCCAGTTGCCCCAACCCGATCCGGGCGTTGACATCCGGCAGGTTAAACTTGCCGCCGGGTAAAGCCACATCGCGCGTTCCATCCGCCAGGCGGATGATCCCGTGAAAGCGCAGCGTTTCCACTTCACGCGCCTCGGCCTCATCATTCAGCACCAGCGCTCCGCCTTCAATGCTGGTCATGTTCTTGTTGGGATGGAAGCTGAACACGGTCAAATCGCCGAAACTGCCGATGCGGCGTCCGCGCCAGCTCGATCCCACCGCCAGCGCGGCGTCTTCAATGACCCGCAAACCCTGCCGCTTCGCAATCTCGTAAAGCCGCTCCATGTCCACTGGCAACCCGCCGAAATGGGTGGGCATGATGGCTTTGGTGCGCGGCGTAATGGCCCGCTCCACGGCGTCGAAATCGAGATTGCGGCTGATGAGTTCCACATCCACGAACACCGGCGTCGCGCCGACCTTGGCGATCATGTTGGGCGCGGCGAAAAAGGTTTGCGAGGGGGTAATCACCTCATCGCCGGGACCGATCCCGCACAATTGCAGGGCTACTTCCAGCGCGGCGGTGGCCGAATTCAGCACCCGCACCGGTCGCCCGCCCAGATAATCCGCCAGCGCCGCCTCAAATTTTTTCACCTGCGGCCCGGTAGTGATCCAGCCAGAGCGTAGCACCTCGGCCACGCCATGGATCGTGTCCTCGTCCAGCGTCGGGCGGGCGAAGGGCAGATAGGGAAGTGATGCCATATTACGATCTCGCAAGCAGATAAACGCCGACGATAATAAAACCAATGCCGAGCCACCGCCCGCTGCTCAGGAGTTCACCGAACAGGTACCAGGCGGCGAAGGCGTTGACGACATAGCCGATGGACAGCATTGGGTAGGCGATGCTGACCGGTACTCGCGACAGCGCCAGAATCCAGACCAGCACGCTGATTCCATAGCAGGCGAAGCCGCTGAGAAAATAGGGATGAGTCGCAATCGTCCCGGCCAGCGGCAGGGCATTGGCGACGGTGGGGGTAATGACGCCGAGCGTGTTGGTTCCCGCTTTCAGCAACAGTTGCGCGGCGGCGTTGAGCATCACCCCGGTCAGAATCAGGGCGAAACTGGCGGCGGTCACTGGCGACTCACGATGACCCGGCGCGGGTCGCGGCCCAGAACCCGCATCGGCAAATTTTCAGCAGCAAAGCGCGAGTAATCATCGGGGTGCATGATCGCATAACCCTGATCCAGCCCCATCCAGCGCAATTTCCAATCCTCCACCCGGGCGATGCCCTTGGCCGGTTCCGCGTCCAGGCCCAAGCCGAATTCACCCGTATATTGCACCAGAGTCACCGGACGCTTGAGATAGAACGGCAGGGTCTGATCGTGCATCTGGAGGCTGTAGAACGGGAGATTGCGATCCAGTGGGCCGTGTTGCGCTTCGATCTGGCGGACGAGGTGATAGGTCGAGGACAGCCGGGACTGGGTGTCGTGACCGTTCATTGCCAGAATGCCCGCGGTTAAACTGCCAAAGGCCAGCACGACGATGGCGGTGGAACGAGCCTGGATGCGGAACAGTCCCGCCGCCGCGCCCGCGCCAGACGTGAACGCGGCGACCGAGGCCAGCACCCAGGGCACATAGTCGCGCACGATTTCAAAGGGTGACGAGTCCTTGGCGAAGGTTTGCGCCAGGCGTTCGCCGCCCAGCAACAGCGCCAGCAGCAGCACGCCACCTGCCGCCGCCATGATCCAGGCGATGCGGCTGAGTATTTCCGGGGCCATCCGCTGCATCTCCACCGCTGCGAACAACGCCAGCGCTGGAAAGACCGGCAAAATGTAGGATGCCAGCTTGGAATGGGAGGCGCTGAAGAACAGGAAGATGAATCCCGCCCAGATCAGCAGCAACCGCTGCGGCTGCAAGGGTTTTCCCCCCGGTTCCTTGCTGACTTCAGTTTCGGCCCTTGCCCCCGGCTCTTCTCCCGCTAGCAGGAACGGGGAATCCGTGCGCCGCCAGCCGGCCCGCAACCGGATGGCGATGAACGGCAACCACGGCATGGTCCCGAACAGCAACAGGGGAACGAAGTACCACCACGCACCCTCGCGGCGATGCGCCGGGGTCAGGAAACGGTCGAAGTGTTCGTGAATGAAGAAGAAGCGGGCGAATTCCTCATTGGTCAGCGACACGGCGATGAACCAGGGCGCGGTGATCAGCAGGAACAACGCCAGGCCCTTGCCCAGATGCAGCCGGGTCAGCCGCCGCCAGTCGCGTTCCATCAGGATATAGAGCACCAGCACCGCGCCGGGCAGCACCGCGCCGATCAGGCCCTTGCTCAGCGTCGCCAGCGCCATCGCTGCCCAGACCGCCAGCATCCCGTTGCGATTCTCCTGGGGCGTCGCGCCGGGGCGCTGCGCCCACAGGAAACTCAGCAGGGCCAGGGTCAAAAACGCGGCCAGCCCAGCATCCAGCGTGTTGATATGCGAATTGACGACGAAACCGCTACAGCCGCCCAGCGTCGCCGCTGCCGAAAGCGCGATGTCTTCGTCGCCAAACAGTCGGCGCACCGTCCAGAATATCAGCAACACACAGGCGAAGGTGGTGGTCGCCGGCCACCCGCGCGCCGTCCAGTGATGCTCGCCAAAGATTCGGAACGCCGCCGCCGTCGCCCAGTATTGCAGCGGCGGTTTTTCGAAATACTTCAAATCGTTCAAGCGAGGCGTCACCCAATCCCCGGACAGGGCCATTTCGCGGGCGATTTCGGCGTAGCGGCCCTCATCCGGGCGGGTCAGCTTGCGGTATTCCAGGTTACTGAACCAGACGGCGGTGAAAATGACCAGCAGGCTCAACAGATAGACACGAGACAGCGGGCGTGACGCGGGGGAACTCGGGTTGAAATCGTTCATGGCGGGCGGCTACTTAAGAAAATTGTAGCCGAAAGTGAACATCAGGCCGGCGCCGCCCAGCAGATTGAGCTGCACGTTGAAATCGCCGTACTGATAGCCGAGCGAGGGCACCGCACCGGGCGCCACTCCGTTATTGTTGAACGGGATTTTATCCTCGTAGGGTTCTTTGTAGCCGAGCAGCAGGCCACCGGTCAGCTTAAAGTACAGATTCTTGAACAGCGCGCTGTCGCTGACGAAATCCAGCGGCCAGGATTTGCCGAAATAGAAATATTGGCACTTCTGATCGAAGCTGTTGTTGAAGTAGGCCGCGCCCGCCACCCAGCGTGACGACGATTGCCACTCCAGCCCGACCAGCCAGGAAAAGTCAGCGTGTTCCGGGTCGGAATTGAAATGAATGACGCCGGGCGCCGCCTGGATCATCAAGGTATCGCCTTCCTCGAACAGCCCGGCCCGAACATGGCCCGCCGCGAGCAGCGCCCACGCGGCGAACCAGAGCAATCCACGGAGTTTTATGTAACGGAATGACATCGGAGACCTGAGGTTGGAACCAGGGTTGAAGCGGATGGGCCGCGCGGCGAGCCGAGGATTGCGGTGATCGCGGCGGGGACGCAGCGATTATGCGGGATTGGAAGCGCCTTGACCACGCTCTCAACGGGAGGCGTACCGGGTCATCGTCAGCAGGACTTTCGCTTGCTTACCTTTATCTGTCATACCCGCGAACGCGGGTATCCCATCTTTTCATGGAGTTACTGGATTCCCGCTGATGCGGGAATGACGGAAAGCGAAAATCCTGATCAGAAATCCTGGCCGCCAGCCAGGACCGGCCTCCCGGTAGCGCGCCTTCAGCCGAATCTGTTTCAGTATCCAGCGACGCTCTCTGTCGCTACGTTTGTTTATCCTATTGTCTAAACTGGCTTACAATGATTGCAGCGATGTCAATGTTTGAAGCTCAATGCTAGGAATCGATCCGGCTGTTCGGCAATCCGTATGAAGAAGTACATCGCTGAGCGGGGATACGAGAGGCGATGAAGTTGTTTGGCGAACAGGCGGGGGCGGTCGCCCGGCAGCACATCATTTCCGACCTGAAGGAAGAAGGCTGGACCGAGCGCGATCCCTTTCCACGGGATGAAGCTCATTACGTCAAGGGGTTTTTTTAACCCTTCATTGCGAGTCATGCCATGCTCAATAATCCCAAGGCTTTCGTTGTTGCTTTGCGCAAGGGGGTAGCGGGTCTTTATTAGGACTTTCGCTTGGAAGGGTCTCAATCACTATATATGGTATATATTTCGCTAATTATGCAACTATATGTAGGGTACAAGCGAAAGTCCTATTTATGAAGTCTTCGATTTGGCCGCCGAGCGTCCATGCGACAATGAGCGTCGTGGCTACTACCGCTCGGTGGATGAGTTGGAGGTATCGGCAAACCTGAACGAGGCCCGCTGACCGGATTGCCAAGCGGTTGCAATACCTCTCCCAGTAGAACTCAGTGCGGATACTGGGTCATTTCCAGATAGCCCTGGCCGCTGACTGTCCGCTCTCCCGCTTGTCCGCTGACCGCGACCGCCCCTTCCCAGTAGCGCACCGTCAGCCGCATTTCCTGATCAGCCACTTTCGGCGTGATCATCAAATCCAGTTTCTCGGCGGGCAAGCGCAAGCGCCAGCCGGCGGGATAGCGGTCGCGGGTGTGGGGACTGACCCACTCGCCGAGCGGTTGCAGTTCCACGTCGCTTGCGCGCAACCGCCGCGTCTGGCCGTCGACTTCAACCAGCGCCCCGGTGCTGAACGGATCCATGCCGCCATCCTTGCGGCGCAACCGGTAGAACATTAAATCCCGCCCGTCGTCCAGTTGCAGCGCGAACCAGTCCCAGCCGCTCTGCTCCGGCCCCAGCGCGCTGGTGCTCCATTCCCGATCCAGCCAGCTTGCGCCGCTGACCGTGAACCTTTGTCCAGCGACGCCGACCGTGCCTTGGGTCGGCATCCGGGTGTGAGAGTAGTAATAGGAGGCGTTGCCCGGTTCAGCGCTTTTCTGGCTCAAGCCCTGGTCGCCTTGCAACACCATCGGTTTGCCGGCGTCCAGCGTCAGATCGAGGGTAATTTCACCCTCTTGGGCGTGGATGCGCAGCGGAAAAAGGGTGGTTTCCGCACCGGTCAGCGCCCAGTCCTCCAGCCAAACGCGAAACGGGGTGGCTTGCGCGCCCGCCAGTCCCAGCGCCCCCCGGCTGAAGCGCTCGAAGTGGTAATGGCGGTTGCCGGCGACATCCGTCAGCGCGAAATGGCCCATGTAAACCTGGTTCGTGCGCCAGGCCGAATCCGCCGGCGCTGTAGTCGGCGACAACGCGATACGAAACAGGGTCAGTTGATAGCCGAACCGCCGGCCCGCAACATCGGCCAGATGGCCGGTCACATACCACCATTCATTGCGAAATGCCGGATGCGAGCCGTGGTCGGCGGGGAAATCGAAGGGTCGGGGTTGATAGGCCCGTTGATAGCCGGCGTTATCGTCTCCGCCCAGGGCCGAACTCACGGCGACAGCGCCGGGCGATTCGGATGACGGCGGCAACAGACGATAGCCGATCAGGCCGATAATCAGCGCCGCCAGCAACCCGCCCGCCCATACTCCATAACGTCTGCTTTTGCTCATCACACTCGTAAAACCCCTTTCGGAGGGAACGGCGAAAACCAAGTTCGGTACACTGACAGGCGACAGTTATCGATGAGTTTACCGGCGCCCTGCTAAAAAGGCGCGCACCGTCTGTTCAGCGGCGGCGGCGAGATAGTCAGCGCCGGAGGTCATTGCCTGCGCCAGGCTGACCGGTCCCGGACATAGGCTAAATACCGCGTTGATTCCCAGTTCGTGCAGCGCGTCCAGGCCCCTGCCGACGCTGCCGGCAATGGCGATGCAAGGAACGCCGTGGGCGCGGGCGCGTTCCGCTACACCGGCTGGCGCTTTACCAAACGCAGTCTGAACGTCGATTTGCCCCTCGGCGGTGAGCACCAGGGCTGCGCCACGCAACTGCTCATCCAGCTTGACCAAATCCAGCACCAGATCGACGCCGCGCCGCAGTTCCGCCTTGAGAAAGGCTTTTAATCCGGCGCCCAACCCGCCCGCCGCGCCCGCGCCCGGCAGGTCGCGCACGTCCAGTCCGAGATCACGGTCGATGATCGTCGCCAGGTTCGCCAGACCGGCCTCCAGCATCCGTACTTGTTCCGGCGTTGCGCCCTTCTGGGGAGCGTAAACGTGCGCCGCACCACGCTCGCCGAGCAGCGGATTATCCACATCGCAGATCACTTCGATTCGCACCGCCGCCAGCCGGGAATCGAGACCGCTCAGGTTGATGCGCTCGATCATCCCCAGCGCGCTGCCGACCGGTTCGACTGAATGACTGTTTCCATCCAGGAATCGCGCCCCCAGCGCCGCCGCCATGCCGATGCCGCCGTCATTCGTCGCGCTGCCCCCGATGCCGACGATGAGATGGACAATGTCCAAATCCAGCGCGGCCTTGATCAGTTCGCCCGTGCCGAGCGTGGTGGTCAGCAGCGGATTGAGGCGCTCTTTCGCCAACAGCGCCAGGCCGCTGGCCGTCGCCATTTCGATGACCGCCAGCCGGCGCGTGGGGACATGGCAGAAGGCCGCCGTCACCGGATCGCCGAGCGGGCCGCTGACCAGCGCCGTTTGCTCCACACCGTGTAAGGCATTGAGCAGCACATCAATCAAGCCATCGCCGCCGTCGGCGACCGGAACCTGTACGATGTCAATATCCGGGCGGATTCGCGCCACGCCGCGCGCCAGCGCTTTCGCCGCTTCGGCAGCGGTCAGACAGCCCTTGAGCGCATTGGGCGCGATCACGATTTTCATTATTCCGTCCTTATCGGTCGAAAGGCTCCGTGATGTCATCCGGCCTTCACGGAACTGTCATTTCCCGGCAACCCCAGCGCATGAAAATCACTAATTAAGTCAGGTTTTCTGCCATGGGGAGTTTTTGACAATGAAAGCGAAGCTGTTGACGGTGGCGTACTTGTCCGCGCTGGGGCTGGCAGGTTGCAATGATAGCGATAACGATCAGCGAACGACGGCGATTCAATCGGTGGATTTTACCGAGACCCCGGCGCCGGCTACGACTGACGAGTTGGCCAAGACCTACACCCGGTCGGTCGCCAAAGTGACTTACGCGGATGGGCGGGTGGAAGATAAACCACTGACCTATAACGTCCTGTTCAGCGTCAAGGACCCGGTGGCCGAGGTCAACGGCGTCAAATATCCCGCCGGGCAACTTTATAACTACCAAATGGAGCCGCTGCTCGATCCGCTGGGCAACCCGGTAGTGGCGGAAACCCCGGACGCCAACAGCCTGCTCAAGGTCGATGGCAAGCTGTTTCTGGTCACTCATTATGAATATGACTGGATTCTCAGCGACGGCTCGGTGGCCTTTACCACGCCGGGTTGGTATACCCGGATGCCCATGTCCATGACCTTGAGCGACATCGCTCAAGCCGGCGATGGTCAATTGACCGCGACCAAGGTCAGGCCGATTGATTTTTCCGGGGTCAATGGCATCTGGATTCCCTGTTTCGGTTCGCAGACGCCGTGGAACACCCATCTGGGTTCCGAGGAAGACTACGATCTGATTTATAACCCGCTGGATTCCAAGAACTATGGCGTGACGACCGCTGGCCTCAAGGCGATGCGAGAGCTGTATTTCAAGGGCGAGCGTGAGGCCAATCCCTACCATTACGGCCTCATTCCCGAAGTCACGGTTAAGGCCGATGGCTCCACCAGCGTCGTCAAGCATTATGCGATGGGGCGCGGCACCTGGGAGCAGGCGCTGGTCATGCCGGATAGCCGCACTGCCTACTTGGGCGATGACGGCGCTTATGTGCAAATGACGATGTTTGTGGCCGATAAAGCCGCTGATCTGTCCGCCGGGACCCTGTACACGGCGAAATGGACGCAAACCAGCGATCAGAGCGGCGGCAGCGCCGATTTGACCTGGATTCGGCTGGGTCACGGCGCGGACGCGGAAATCAAGGCGCTGGCGGAACGGCTGACTTTTAACGATATTTTCGACGCCGTAGCGCCCAGTGAGGGGCAATGCCCAGCCGGATATACGCGGGTGCGCGCCGGCTCCTCTTCCGACGAATGCCTGACGCTCAAGCCCGGCATGGAGCAAGCCGCCGCGTTCCTGGAGACGCGCCGTTATACTGCGCTGCTCGGTGGCACGACGGAATGGACCAAGATGGAAGGCATGGCGATCAATGCCGCCGACCACAAGCTGTACATGGCCATGTCGCGCATCGAAAGCAGTATGCGCTCCGATCCCACCGAGCCGGCGGATCATATCCGCCTGCCGGAAAACAAGGCCGGCGCGACCTATACGCTGGAGTTGAAAGCCGGGATCAAGGACACCCAGGGCAACGCCATTAATTCCGACTGGGTGGCGACCCGCATGTCTGTAGAGCCAAAACTGCTCGGCAAGCCGATGGCCACTGACGCCCTCGGCAACACCGCCGATGTCAACGCCATCGCCAATACCGACAACCTGTTCTTCTCGCCAAAGATGCGCACGCTGTTCATCGGCGAGGATTCGGGAATGCACATCAACAACTTCGTCTGGGCGTACAACGTCGATACCCAGAAGTTGACCCGCATTCTGAGCCTGACCGCCGGTGCGGAATCCACCGGCTTGCAGGTGGTGGAGAATCTGAACGGCCACGCCTACATCATGAGCAATGCGCAGCATCATGGCGATTTTGCAAGCAGCATTAACGCTGATCTGAAAACCCGACTGACGCCGCGCATCGACAAATTTGATGCGCCGGTCGGGTATATCGGCGGGATTCCGGGACTGTAAGCGGTTCTGGCTGCACGTCAATCAAGCTGGCGATTCAGCACATCGCCGGCTTTTTGTATTTTTCGCGGGAGCATTGCCGATGAACAACCGGCGCTACTTTCTCAGCCCGATCATCAGTGTGTTGACTTTGAGTGCGCTGTTGAACGGATGCAGCGACAGTTCAGGTTTGGCGAACGCGCAGGTCGCAACGGCGGTCGGCACTCCACGGGGCGATTTTCGCAGTCCCATCACCTTTTCCAATCCCTACGCCCATATTCCCGCCCAGTGCCATATTGAAACCTCACGGGGAACCCAGAACGCCTGCCTGTTCTGTCATACCAACGGCGTTTATAAAGCGGGACTGGGCAACAATTTTCCGCAGGCGGGCGCCGAGCCGCGCTTGGGCAATCTGCAACTGGAATATTCCTTCACGCCGATCAGTCCGTTTACCGCCTCGCCGAGCCGCAATCCCTGGGAGAACACCCTGACCCCGGAGAAGCTGCGCGAAGCGGTGGCGGCGCTGGGCCTCGATCCGCAGACCTGGGACATGGAAGCCTATGTCCGCGAAGAGAATTGGCGGGCGGCGTTCCAGCGGCGCCCCGGCGATCCACGGGATTGGGACGGCGGTGGCGGCGACGCGCCATTCCGGCTGTTGCCCGGACTGGACCCGGCGGACTTGCCCGCCGACGCGGATGGTTTCGTCCGCTCCGGCGTGCCGGGCAACGGCTTTTTTCAGGATAGCGCCGGGCGCTGGATCACCGGCTGGCGGGCGGTGAATTTCATGCCCTACGGCATTTTCACCCCGATGAGCGGCTCGGTGTCCGGGATTTACATCCGCCTGCCCAAGCCGTTCATGCAGCGGGAAGACGGCAATTTTGATCTGGTGGTGTACGCCCGGAATCTCGATCTGCTGGAGCGGGCGATTCAGGATCGTCTGCGTGCCGAAGACGGCGAGTTTTACCAGGGCGCAGCGCGAACCGTTGCGCTGGAGCGCGGCCTGTATCCGGTCGGCGCGGAATTCACCCATCCCCTGCATTATGTGGATGTGGCGGCGGATGGTCGCGATCTGGCGATGAGTCCCTATCCGGGAACCCGCGCCCGCCGGGTCAAGGAAATCCGCTACATGTACAAGTGGAAGCCGTTTTATCCGACCCAGTTCCGCCCCGGTGTCAAGGAGGAAGGCGCGCCGGTCTATGGCAACGATGAACAGGGCTGGGTGGACAATGGCGTCGGCTGGTATCTGGCCGGCTATATCGAGGATAAAAGCGGCGCGTTGCGGCCCCAGAATCGGGAGGAACTGGCGCAGTGCATCGGTTGCCACAGCGGCGTTTCCGCGACGGAATTTCCCATGTTCACCTCCGGGACCGGCAATACGGTGGATTCCACTTGGGCATTGCCGCGTAAATTCCCCAGTGAATTAGGCTGGCGGGAAATGGATTACCTGGGCTATCTGGCTAAAGCCGACGCTGCGCCGGATGAAACTCCAGGCGCGGCCCGGTTGGGCGATCCGTTGAACCGGGGTTTGAACAAGGGCGAATTCCGCCACTTTCTGGATAACGTGGTCGGCGTCAGTCTGTACGGAGACATGCCCGCCGCCATTGAGCGATTCCTGACCGAGACGATTCAGCCCGCGCAGGGCTATTCCGCCGCCTGGCCGGCGCTGGAGACCGCCAGCGCAGCGGGTTTTCAGCACAGTCAGGCGTTGCGGCAAACGCTGTTGCGGGAATTCACGGCGCGGGGCGCTTATTTGACGGCGGACGGCGCGATTCGCGGCGAATTGCTGTATCCACCCAAGGCCGACGCTTTAGCCGCCGCTGGCCGCTATCGGCAGGTGGTCATCACGCAACGCTATGTCAAGGGCAAGGACGTATTCCCGGCAACGCCGGTGACGTTCCGCTATTTTCGCCAGGAAGGGGAGGGATTCGCGCATCAGGATGGCCGGCCGTATCAGACCGGCGAGGTGATTACGGATCGACCGGTGGATTTGGAAAACCCGGCGCTGATCACCTATGGCGTGGGTATTGCGGAAACGCTAATTGATCCCGACCGGCTGTTTGAACAGGGCGGGACCTATTTTCCCGACTATGCGCCGTTGCTGATAGAGCCGTTGCAGTTCGAGGTGGTGTCTGGCAATTAACGCTTTGTTCAAACGTAATACCCATTCTCAATAGGTTTTCGTTATTCCCGTCCTCGCGAACGCGGGGAACACGGGAATCCAGACAGCCGCTGAACAACGGGATACCCGCTTTCGCGGGTATGACGAACGGGGTCGTTTTTGATCTGAAAAAGATAAAATCTATCGGTAAACGGTTAAGACTTTCGCTTGTACCCTACATATAGTTGCATAATTAGCGAAATATATACCATATATAGTGATTGAGACCCTTCCAAGCGAAAGTCCTAACGGTATAAGCGTTCGGTCCCCCTCTCCCCCAACCCCTCTCCCGCTTGCGGGAGAGGGGGGTGAACGGTTTCATTCAAAAGATGGTTAATCCCTTGTCATAAGCTTGCAGTTTTTTTGTGTTAGGTTCTGGTTTTAAATGATGAATACCGATTAAGGGCCTTCATGAACCGGGAATATCACAAGTGGTATAGCCATCGTATTCACCGCGATATGGAACTGCTGGTATTTGGTCATGCCGGCGCCAAGGTGCTGGTGTTTCCGACCCGCTGCGCGCGGTTTCACGAATACGAAGACATTGGACTGGTAGCGGCGCTGGGCGACAAGATTGAGCACGGTCACTTGCAGTTATTCTGTGTGGACAGCATCGATCAGGACAGCTTTTACTGTTTCTGGAATCGTCCGCAGGACCGCATGTACTCGCATCTGCAATATGAAGCCTACCTGCTTCATGAGGTACTGCCCCTGATGTGGAGCAAGAACCACCATCCTTGCGTCATCGCGCATGGATGCAGTTTCGGGGCGTTCCATGCGGTCAATTTCGCCTTTCGCCATCCGCATTGTTTCAGCAAAGTAGCGGCTTTTAGCGGCCGCTACGATTTGACTCAGCCGGTTGAAGATTTCCGGGGTCTGTTCGACAGTCATTACGATGAACTGATCTATCTCAACACGCCCAGTCATTTTCTGCCCAACATCCACGATCCGGGACTGCTACAGCAGTTGCGGCAACTGGATGTCGTGCTGGTGGTTGGCGATAGCGATCCTTTCCTGGGCAACAACCAGCAATTCAGCAACGTGCTATGGGATAAAGGCATCTGGCACGCCTTGCATGTTTGGCAGGGCCGCGCCCATAGCGCCTCGGCTTGGCGCAAGATGGTCAATCTATACGTCTGAGTTAAGCGGTACGCAGTGCGTACCCTACAGCAGGATGATCGACGTAGGGTACGCACTGCGTACCTTTGGTCCGGTCCGAACCGTTCACGAAATGGCTTAACTTAATGGCAGTGACGCTCCCGCGTGGGAACGCCGGTCAGACGTAGGGTACGCATTGCGTACCTTTGGTCTTAATGGCAGTGACGCTCCCGCGTGGGAACGCCGGTCAGCCGCCTCCAGCGGCCCGAAGGATCCCCAGGCCACGCGACGCGGGAGCGTCTGGACCTGCTCCCACGCGGGAGCGCGGGAGCCAGGTAAAACAACCCTGGCCCTGCTACCCGAATACCCCAGGGAGCGGTGGCGCACCGGTCGCCCATCCCGGATTCGGCGCAGTCTCCGGCCAGCGGCGTGGTTCCCGGACCGCTACGACCGCCTGTTGTTGGTTCCAGGACAGGATTTCCAGCGATCCATCCAGGCGTTCCACCAGCGCGGTGCAACTCTCCACCCAGTCGCCATCGTTGCAGTACAGCACGCCGTTGAGGTCGTGCAAGGCGGCGTGATGAATATGGCCGCAGATCACGCCGTCCAATCCGCGCCGCGCCGCTTCGTGGGCCGCCGCCGCTTCAAAACGGGCAATGTAGGCCGTGGCGCGACCGATGCGCTGCTTGAGGAAATTGGCCAGCGACCAGTAGGGATGGTTCCAGCGCCGCCGCCAGCGGTTGTACCAGCGGTTGAGGAACAGCAGCAGGTCGTAGGCCCCGTCGCCCAGCCAGTTGAGCAACGGCCCGCCGCAGCGAACCGCACTGTCGCACTCGTCGCCGTGAGTGACCAGAAAGCGGCGACCGTCGGCGGTGACGTGAATTGCCTCCGGGGCGATTTCGATGTCGCCGACCCGCAGGCCGAGATAGTCGCGCGCCACTTCATCGTGGTTGCCGGGTACATAGATCACCCGAGTTCCGGTCCGCGCCTTGGCCAGGATGAGTTTCAGCACCTCGCCATGGGCCGCCGGCCAGCGCCCGCCCTTGCGCAGACTCCAGAAGTCGATCAGATCGCCGACCAGATACAGCCGCTCGCAGTCGCTCTGGCGCAGAAAGTCGAGCAGGAATTCAGCCTTGCATTCCTTGAAGCCGAGATGAACATCGGAAATCCACAGGGAACGGAACCGTAGGGATTCCATGGTTTCAGCCACCGGGTTGCTGCCCGATGAAACGGAAATAGCGCCAGCCGCCGCCATAGGCGTTGCCCAGAGTTTGCGCGACCGGCAGGCACCGCGCGTTCAGACGCGGCAGCAGATGACCGTCCAACCGCACATGATTGACGCCCATCCATCGCTGGAAAGCGGGGAAGCGGGTGTCGTGGAAATCCACCACCGCCAGCCGGCCGCCCGGCCGCAAATCCCGCAGAGCGGATTCCACCGCCTGTTCCCAGCCGGGATTGATCATCGACAGGCAATAGGAAAACACAATCAGATCGAATACCGGCTCCGGGTACAGCGGCCGGTCATAGCGTTGTTGCCGGAGGGTGATCGACCGCTGGTTCCGCTTCAGCTTGCGCCGCGCCCGCGCCAGCATGTCCGCCGACAGGTCCAGGCCGGTCACGGCGGCCTCGGGAAACTGGCGAGCCAGGCGCAGCAGGTTGCTGCCCGTACCGCAGCCAATTTCCAGAATATGGCGCGGTGGAGAGGGGAGGCGGGCGATAGACTGGATCAGCGCCGCCCGCCCGAACAGGAAACTCCAGCGGGTCGCGTCATACAGCCGGGCGTGCCAGTGATAGTAGCGGCTCAGGGCGGCGGCAGGATCCGCCGGCGCGGCGTCCAGAACCCGGTCGGGCGTATTCATGCCACCTCCGCGAAGTGCAGGCTGCCGTAGGTGCCGACCCGATCCTGGTAATGCAACGGTTCGGTCAACGTCGGGAAGAAATGCAGCGCCCGTTGAACCCAGTCCGGCAGGAAGCTGACATCACCGCCCGCCGAGCGCAGCAGAATCCGGCTGCCGGGGCGACTGTTGGCCAGAATCAGCCGCCATTCTTCCTCCAGCGCCTGGGGCTGATGCCAGGCCAGCCAGTCCTGATGATCGAGCAACACGAAGTGACTGTACGCGCCGGGATGGGTGCGCAGGAAGTCGCTGACCGTGGCATCGTGGCACTGCACCCGGTCGATGTGGGCTTGCAACCGGGGGAAATTTTCTTCCAGAAGATAGTTGGGGCAGCACCACTCGGTATAGGAACCGGTGAGATAGGCTCGCCAGAAGTAGTTGTCGTGGATCAGCACTCCGGTCAGGACGTGGCGCAGCTTGTCGCTGATGTAGCCGATGATGCCTCCGGGGTACTGCTGCTCGATCAGGCGGATTTGCGGGCGCGGCACGCCGAGCATGGCCAGAGCGGTCGGTTGCCGCAGCAGCCAGGTGCTGAACCGGCCCCACAGAGCCGGCTCAATTTTTTCGTACAGGGCGCGCTGTTCGGCCAGGGTTTGGGCGTCCAGCAGATCGAACAGATCAGTGCGCAGCTTGCGCCCCGACATGAGCAGTCGCCGGGTGACCAGCCAGGCCACTGCCCCGCAGGTGCCGTGATAGTAGAACGAGCGCTTGCGGTGGGCCGGGTCGAAATAGGCGATTTTCTGATCCCAGAACGCCGCCGCATAGGGTGGCAGTTGGGGCCGCAACGCCTGATACAGTTCCCGGAAACGGGGATGCGATCCCTGGCGGAACATGTGTTCCAGGTCGCCGAAATCGCCGCGCGCGATCAGCGCCAGCTTGAGTTGAAATAAGGCGTTCTGGCGGGGATTCACGTCCACCGCATGAATTTCCGCCGGCGCATCCAGCAGATAATCCAGCGCGTTGCAGCCGGCGCTGGTCAGCACCACCACCTTGCTGTGCTGATCCAGTCCCAGCAGTTGCCGGTCGATGCGCGGATCTTCCCAGCACATGTTGTAGATGAGATAGCGCTGGTGAATTGTTTTGAACAGCAGATCGTGGGCGTGATTGCCGAGTCGGGCGCTGAGTTGCTTGACCATGCGACCTTGAGCCAGGGTTGGGGAAACGACTGGCGGAGGAGTTTGGGAACGGCGGGTAACAGGATCATTGCGCCACTATGACCGTTTCGTGATGGGCGCGCAGGGGGCGATGACGCTCCCCGCGCAACCCTATCTTCATGCCTTATACCGTTTACCGATAGATTCAGGACTTTCGCTTTTCGTCATTCTCGCGTCTGCGGGAATCCAGTAACTTATTGAAAAGAATGGATACCCGCTTTCGCGGGTATGACGAAAAAGGCAGGTAAGCGAAAGTCCTAAGATTTTATCTTTGTTCAGGCCAAAAACCACCCCGTTCGTCATACCCGCGAAAGCGGGTATCCCGTTGTTCAGCGGCTGCCTGGATTCCCGTGTTCCCCGCGTTCGCGAGGACGGGAATGACGAAAACCGATTGAGAATGGGTATTATTTCTCTTTTCGAGACTCAACCGTTTGCTTCTGCCGCTGGAACTCCTGGTACACCACATCGAGCATGATCTCGCCAAAGACTTTCTGGATGCGCTCGTTGCCCATGACTTGACCGGCCATGGCCTGATAGTGATCCAAGCCCTCGATCACATTATCCATGAGTACGTGCTGGAAATCGCCCAGGGCGAACTGTTCCTTACTGTTCATCGCGGCCTGCTGGGCCAGCGTTTCGTTTTCCAGCATCCGGCCCTTGATGTGGTGGGCGTATCCCAAAAGATCGGCGTCCGAAAGTTCGCCCTCGAACAGTTGGTTGAGTTTCTGGATCAACTCCGACAGGTAGGCGGTTTCCGGCTCGCGAACCCTGCCGCTCCCGACCTCGGTCATCGGCGCGAGTTTCTCCTCCTCGCCCAAATTGAGCCGCCGTTCTTCGAGCGCATCCAGCCGGTAATGGGTGAGCTTCACCGCGCTCAAGTCGATGGGTTGGCGCTCGACCTCCTGCGCGAGCCACGGCAGGAGGTGAGTGAAGAACACGCTGCGTTTTTCCAGGTCGGTATCGCCGTAGTTAATGATCTGCGCCAGGAAGTCGTACAGCCGGATGAAGCTTGAGAGGTCCTTCCTGAACACATCGAGCGCGTCCAGGGCTTCCCGGTCACTCGCATCCAGCGCCCGCCGTCGCCGGTCGCGATAGCGTTCCACCGCTGGCGCGATAGGGGCTTGCAGGTCTTTCTGCCGGCTCTTGGGGTCGTAAAAGACGGTCGCAAAGATATCGACCTCGGACGCCGTATAGAGGCGCGCGTCGTCCAGCTTGGCTTGCAACCGGTGAATGAGGTTGGGATCAGTGACGGCGGTGAGTTGCGCGGTTTGGTAGTACGGCGCGAAGGCCGCCAAAATCTCCTCTGGGTCGTTGACGAAATCCAGGATGAAGGTCTCGTCCTTGCCCGGAGCGATGCGATTCAACCGCGACAGCGTTTGTACCGCCGCGACGCCGGCCAAGCGCTTATCGACATACATCGCCACCAGGAGCGGCTGGTCAAACCCGGTTTGGAATTTGTTCGCCACCAGGAGAATCCGGTAGTCGTCGCCGGCGAACGCCTCGCGCAGGTCGCGTCCCTTGAGGCCGGGATTCATGTGGGCTTCGCTGAACGCCTCCGGGCCGCTCTCTAGGTCGAACACTTCGCCGGAGAACGCCACCAGGGCCGCCAGATCGGTATAGCTGCGCTCGTGGAGATAGCGATCCAGAGCCAGTTTGTAGCGCACGGCTTCCTTGCGCGACCCGGTGACCACCATCGCCTTGGCCCGCCCCGCCAGCTTGTGCGCCACCTTCCGGCGGAAGTGTTCGACGATGACCGCCACTTTCTGGCTGATGTTGTGCGGATGGAGCCGGACCCAGCGCGTCAGTTCCTTCAGGCCCCGCGCTTCGTCCACTTCCCGGTCATCCAGTGTGCGGCCGTCGTGCGCTAGTTGGTACGCCAGTTGGTAGGGGGTGTAGTTGCGCAACACGTCAAGAATGAAGCCTTCCTCAATGGCCTGCTGCATCGAATAGACGTGAAACGGCTCCGGCAGACCGGACGCCCCGACGCGCCCGAATAACTCTATCGTCTTGGCCTTGGGCGTCGCGGTGAAGGCGAAGAAGCTGACGTTGGCCGGTCGCTGCCGCGCCGCCATTTCCGCGAGGAGCAGCTCCTCGGCGCTGACCTCCTCCCCTTCCTCGATCTGCTCAGCCGTGAGCACGCGCCGCAGGTTGCGGGAGGCCGCGCCGGTCTGCGAGGCGTGCGCTTCGTCCACGATGACGGCGAAGGCCCGTTCTTTGAGGCTTCCCTGTTCCCGGATGCTATCCAGTACGAAGGGAAAGGTCTGGATCGTGACGATGATGATGGGTTTGCGGTCCAGGAGCGCCTGGGTGAGTTGCGCCGACTTCACCCCGTCACGGGTGATCTTGCAGACCACCCCTTCCTGATGTTCGAACTGGTAGATGGTGTCCTGCAACTGAGCGTCCAGCACGGTGCGGTCGGTAATCACGATCACGCTGTCGAACAGCTTGCGGTCGGTCGCGTCGTGCAGGCTCGCCAGCCGGTGCGCGAGCCAGGCGATGGAATTGGACTTGCCGCTCCCGGCGCTGTGCTGGATCAGGTAGGACTGCCCCGCTCCTTCCCGCGCGGCGGCGTCGATCAGCCGGTTGACCGCTTCCCACTGGTGAAAGCGCGGGAAGATCAGGCTTTCTTTGACCTTGTTCTTGCCGTCCGGTCCAGTCTCGGTGCGCTTTTCCAAATGGAGGGTGCGCCCGATCAGATCGAGCCAGCTTTCCCGCGCCAACACCCGTTCCCACAGGTAGCCGGTGCGGTAGCCCGTCGGGTTCGGCGGATTGCCGGCCCCACCGTTATTGCCCTGGTTGAACGGCAAAAAGGGGGTCGCCTTCCCTTTGAGTTCGGTCGTCATGAACACTTCGTCCGTGCTCACCGCGAAATGCACCAGAGCGCCGCGTTTGAAGGTCAAGAGCGGCTCCGTCTTCCGGGTCTGCGCATCTCTGGGCAGGCGGTCATAGCGGTACTGGGCGATGGCGTCTTGAACCGACTGGGTAAAATCGGTTTTGAGTTCCAAAGTTGCGGTCGGGAGGCCGTTCACGAACAGTACGAGGTCGATGCTGTTTTCGTTGGACAGGGAGTAGCGCACCTGCCGCACCACCCGGCAGCGCACCTTGGCGTACTTCGAGGCGATCTCGGGATTAAAGCCGTGGCTGGGCTTGAACTGACAGAGTTGGAAGCGGGCGTTTTTGTCCTTGAAACCGTGGCGCAGGAGCGCGAGCGTGCCCCGCTCCTCCAGGAGCGCCGCCACCCGCCGGCACGCGCCCCGCTCCGCTTCGCCGCCGTAATGGGCTGAGAGCTTCGCCCATTCCTCGGGCTGGGTATCTTGCAGCCACCCCGTCAGGTCGTCGGGATAGAGCGCCCGTTCGCGGTCATAGCGTGTCGGGTCGCCTTCCAGCCAGCCGTGGGCGGTCAGATGGGCGACGATGTCGGTTTCAAAATATCGTTCCTGGTAGAGCAGTGTCATAACGCTACCTCCCCTCTCCCGCTTGCGGGAGAGGGGTTGGGGGAGAGGGCGCGAGAGTCTGTCGGATCCGCTCCAGCACACCATCCAGCTCCTGCATGACTTCATTGTTCCAGAACCGCAATACGGTAAACCCCTGACTTTCCAACCAGAGTGTTCTTGCCTGGTCGTATTCCACCTGGGCGATATGTTGCCCACCATCCAGTTCAATGACCAAGTGATGTTCTATACAAATGAAATCAACGATATAGATGCCTATCGGTTTCTGTCGCTTGAACTTCAGGCCCATAAAGCGATGCGCCCGCAAGTGATGCCATAAATGTTGCTCTGCTTCGGTCTGATGACTGCGCAGGGCCTTGGCATTGTCCAGCAACACCTTCATGCGCCCGCTCCCCCACCCCTCTCCCGCAAGCGGGCGAGGGGCTTTTCATCGTCGGATTGGAAAATCTCGCGCACGTCGATTTTCCCCGTGACGGCGGCGGAAATGAGCGCAGTGCGGCGTTCCTTGAGGAGGTCGATGGCGCGGCGGGCTTTGGTGATGAGGGTGTCGATCTTGGTGGTTTCGCAGTCGAGGAAAGTGGCAATGGTTTGTTGTTCTTTCAAAGAAGGCAATGCTGTTTTTAGAGAAATAAGATCACTGGAATTGATGGCTGGATAGCTCACTCCTACCGATCTCGAAATGATCAACTCGATTAGATAATGCGCCTTAAATAAATAGGCTGCAAATGCCGGCAGAAAACTGCTATTTGGTCTGATAACAGCAAAACCTGTTGAGACTACCAAGTTCTCATTCGGTGATTTTATAGGAGCAATGGCTTTAAGATATGTGCGAACAGTCGAAACAATAACATCCCCATCTTTCACAAGACGACGCGCTCTTGATGGAGCGTTTTTAAAAATCATCTCTTCGGTTTTTATAATACCATCTACTTCATTGACGCTGGAAATATCTACATAATCTATTTCGTATTCATCCGGTGTCTTCTCGGTTAAAACATCGTCATTACTTGATGCAATCCGTTTGATAGGTTTCACCTCCCAATGCTCCGGCACTTCCCCCAACCACTCCACTCCGCTTTCCTTCATCGGCGCATCGGAGTTGAGTCCCTTGGTGACGGCATGGGAAATCAAGGCGATACGCTTTTCCCCTAGGAGATCGATCAAGCGTTCCTGCTTAGCGATCAGAGTGTCGATCTTGGCGGTTTCGCGGTCGAGGAAGGCAGCGATGGTTTGTTGTTCTTCGATAGGTGGTAATGGAAGAACAAAATTTCCATACCGCTCTGCACTGACATTCTGAATCGTGGCTTGAATCTGCTCGCTGTTGATGTATTGCCAATAAAAAGAAGATTGGCAACAAGCATATAGATAATCTGGATTCATTGAATTCAGATTCAGTCTGGCTCTAATTAGATAGCCCGCAAAACAGCAAACACCCCATGAAGTTTTGTAAATAAAGCTTTTTCCGACCGTTGCGCCACTTCTCGCTAGAAGCACATCACCTTCTGTGAGAAGATAAGGCTTTGCAACTTCCAATGGTAATGATCTGAATGTATCCTCTCGTAACTTTCCATCTGTATCGATATCCGTTATACGGACAAATCTTGGATTACTAGGTGTGTCATCATCAGAAGCCTCATTAGCACCGTACATCAACGGTTCAATAAGTAGTCGTTTAAGCGCGCATATTTTCCAATGCTCCGGCACCTCCCCCAACCACTCGATCCCGCTGTCCTTATACGCCGGGTACGGTTTGTATTTCATCGCGGTTTCCACACTCATCCGGTGATCTCCTTGAGGAGTTCCATGATCTCGCGGCTCACCGTTTCCAAATCGCTGTCGATGGCGGAGAGCGTTCGGGGCGGCACATACGTATAAAAATGCCGGTTGAACGGAATTTCGTAGCCGATGCGGGTTTTGTCCTCGTCAATCCACGCATCGGGCACATGCGGCTGCACCTCGCGCTTGAAATAGGCGTGGATGTCCTCCTTGAGCGGCACGTTCTCGGTATCGCGCAACTCCGGGTCCGGTTCGGGCCTGCCTTTGGCATCGGTACACGCCTCCGCCTCCGGGTCGCGTTCGGAAAGCGCCTGCCACAGCGCCTTGGTCTGCGCCGGACTCAACGCGAGGTGATGGGTCGCCAACGCCTTTTTGAGGTCTTTGAGAAACGCCGGGCGGCTCCGGTAAACCCGTTCCCCGTCCAGACTCATCAAGGCGTCCACGAGCGCCTTCCGCTCCCCTTCCGAGAGCTTCTTGATCTCCCGCACCGCCGCGAGCCGTTCCAACCGCTCCGGACTCGTCTGGAAGTTGAGCCGCAAGGGCCGCTCCACGGTGATCGTCCGGTAGCCGAAATCGGCGTTGTCGAACACTTTGGCGCAATCGCCCACCTCGAACGCGCCGTAAAGCGTAGTGATCCGGTCGATGTCGCCCGCGCCCAATTCCTTGCGCTTGGAACCCAACGATTTGCGCATCTTCTGGAAGCACTCTGCGGCGTTCACCAACTGGATTTTGCCCTTCCGCTCCGGGGCCTTGTGGTTGGTCAAAACCCAGATATAGGTAGCGATGCCGGTGTTGTAGAACATGTCGGTCGGCAGCGCGACGATGGCCTCCAGCCAGTCGTTCTCGATGATCCACTTGCGGATATCGGACTCCCCCGATCCTGCCCCGCCGGTAAAGAGCGGCGAGCCGTTCAACACGATGGCGATGCGGCTTCCGCCCTCCTTCACGTCCCGCATCTTCGAGAGCAGGTGCAGGAGAAACAGCAAACTGCCGTCTGACACGCGCGGCAACCCCGCCCCGAACCGTCCGGCAAAGCCCCGCCGTTCGTGCTCCTGGCGAATCTCGCTCTCGACCTTGCGCCATTCCACCCCGAACGGCGGATTGGAGAGCATATAGTCGAAGGTCTTGTCGGGGTGGCCGTCCTGGGTGAAGGTGTTGCCGAAGATGATGTTGCCGATGTCCTGCCCCTTGAGGAGCATATCCGCCTTGCAGATCGCGTAGGACTCCGCGTTCAGTTCCTGGCCGAACACCACCAGCCGGGCATTCGGATTCATCGCCCGGAGATGTTCCTCGGCAATCGAGAGCATCCCGCCCGTGCCCGCCGCCGGATCGTAGAGACTGCGCACCACGCCGGCCTGGGTCAGCGCCGCGTCGTCGGCGATGAACAGGAGGTTGACCATCAGCCGGATCACCTCACGCGGTGTGTAGTGCTCCCCGGCCGTCTCGTTGGAGAGTTCCGCGAACCGCCGGATCAACTCCTCGAAGAGCAGCCCCATGTGCGCGTTGTCCACCACACGGGGATGCAAGTCGAACGCGGCGAACTTCTGCACCACCCGATAGAGCAGGTTCGCCCCGTCCAACCGTTCGATCTGTTCGAAGAACTGATACCGCTCGAAAATATCGCGGGCGTTCGGGCTAAAGGCGTTGATATAGCTCGTGAGGTTCGCCTTGATGTTCCCCGGATCATCCAGGAGCTTGCGAAAATCCAGGGGCGAGGTGTTGTAGAAACTCTGTTTGGCCTTGCGGGTGAGGAACGGCGCGACCGGCACGCCCGCACCCTGGCGCTTCTCGTACTCCTCCAAAACGGCCGCCTTGGTGTCCTCCAACACACCATCCAGCCGCCGCAACAGCGTAAACGGCAGGATCACCTTGCCGTAATCCGATTGCTTGTAGTCGCCCCGCAACAGATCGGCAACCGACCAGAGAAAGCCCGCCGTGATCGTGAAGTTCATAGGTTCCAATATGATGATGGGGGTCTGCTTATTATGTCACCCCTTTGTTATATATCCTACCCCGCTTTCCCCGAGAAGGAAACTGAAACCGGTTCCCCGTCTCGCCCGTCCATCCACCCGCTCCCGCCAGGGAGGGAGAGGCGGATGACATCCGCGCCGCCTCGGTCGCCGGTGCGGCGGCGCGGTGAAACGGAGAAAAAAACGGGAGCATTGCGGAATCCGGTGGAACCCGCCGCTCGGGAAAGGCTGGAAATAATGAGTTTCTAACTATCTGATATTAAAATAAATAAACGAAGTAATTAGTCAAATTGACAACATTTTAAAAAATCACTGTTTTTTTATGATGATTATCAATCAGTTACGAATTTTGAAGAAAACGCGCGTTAAAAATTATTTTTATATTTATAATCAATATGATATGAATAAATTATCCGATATTTCCGGCGCAGGGATAGACAATCGCTGAGGAAGGTGTGGTAGGCTTCGATCATGACGTTTCCCCAAGTTCGGGACATTCCCGCCCTCCCACGAGGATCGGGGGTCTCCACGACCCAACCAGAGAGGTTCTCTCGTGAGCGAACACAACAAACGCCATGTTCTGCCGCACCGGCCCCATCGGATTCGCGCCGGGTTCTCGTCCATCCTGTTGACCGCCGCCTTGGCGTTCTCCGCCGTCCCGATTGAGGCGAGCGCGAATGGCAAGCAGGTGGGTACAGCGTCCTGGTACGGACCGGGATTTCACGGCAAAAAGACTGCAAGCGGTAAACGCTTCAACCAGCACGCCCTCACCGCCGCCCATCGGAGTTTGCCCCTCGGGACGCGGGCCAAAGTCACCAACCTGCGAAACGGCAAGGCGGTCACGGTGACGATCAATGACCGGGGTCCCTACTCCGGGGGCCGGGTCATCGACCTCTCGCGCGCCGCCGCGCGCCAACTGGCGATGAACGGCACCGCCCCGGTCCGCATTGTGGCAATACGGTAGTCCGAAGAGAGGTAGTCCTGCGCGGTGTAGTGATTGGTCATGTGGCGAAAAATAACTTGCCGGTCATCGCCAGTTCCACCCGTTCCCGCGCCGCCTGCGCAGTTTCGATGTTGGCGTACAGCGCCCGGTAGCGCCCGCTCCGGTTCAGATGATTGGCCAGCGCCAACAGGCAGGTGGTCTTACCGGTCTGGCGGGGAGCGTGCAGCAGGAAATATTTTTCCTGTTCGATCAAGTTGAGGATTTCTTCCAGATCCCAGCGCTGTAACGGCGGCAAGCAGTAATGTTTGTCGCTGTTGACTGGACCTTCGGTGTTAAAAAAACGCATGGCGCGTCTCCTGTGGACACTCAGGATCATATCCCCCGCCCCCCGGCGTTTCGATGACGAATACATCGCCGGCCTGCACCGCCACCTGCGCCGTGCTGGCCAACTCCTCGACCCGACCGTCGGCCCGTTCCACCGCGTTGCGCCCGACCCGGCCCGGTTCGCCGCCATTCAAGCCGTAGGGCGGAATGCGGCGATGACCGGACAGAATCGCAGCGGTCATCGGCTCCAGGAAGCGAATCCGCCGGATCGCGCCATCGCCGCCGCGCCAGTGGCCCGCGCCACCGCTGCCCTCGCGGATGCAGAACTCCTCGACCCGCACCGGAAACCGCCATTCCAGCACCTCGGGGTCGGTCAGCCGCGAGTTGGTCATGTGGGTTTGCACCGCCGAAGCCCCGGCGAAACCCGGTCCCGCGCCGGCCCCGCCACCGATCGTCTCGTAATACTGGTGACGGTCATTACCGAACGTGAAGTTGTTCATCGTCCCCTGGGCGGCGGCCATCACGCCGAGCGCGCCATACAGCGCATCGACCACGCATTGCGAGGTTTCCACATTGCCCGCCACCACCGCCGCCGGCGGGCGGGGATCGAGCAGGGAGCCTTTGGGGATGATGATCTCCAGCGGGCGCAGACAACCGGCGTTGAGCGGGATGTCGTCGTCCACCAGGGTGCGGAACACATACAGCACCGCCGCCAGACCGACCGCGCGGGGCGCGTTGAAGTTGCTGGCCTGCTGCGGCGAGGTCCCGGTGAAGTCGATCCGGGCCGAGCGCCGTTCCCGATTCAGGGTGATGGCGACCCGGATCGTCGCGCCGTTGTCCATCTCGTAGGCGAACGCGCCATCCCGCAGCCGGTCCAGCGCCCGCCGCACCTGTTCGGCAGCGTTGTCCTGGACATGGCCCATGTAGGCGTTGACCACCGCCAATCCGAAGTGGGCCACCATCCGCCGCAACTCCTGAACGCCCTTCTCGTTAGCGGCGATCTGGGCCTGCAAGTCAGCGAGATTCTGCTGCGGGTTGCGGACCGGCCAGGGTCCGGCGGTCAATCGTTCCAGAAGTTCCCGTTCACGGAACCGCCCGCCGCTCACCAGTGGAAAATTGTCCAGTAACACGCCTTCCTGATCGATAGTCATGCTGTCCGGCGGCATCGAGCCAGGGGTGATGCCGCCGATGTCGGCGTGATGGCCGCGCGCGGCGACGTAGAACAGCACCTCCCGCCCGGCTTCGGCGAACACCGGCGTGATGACCGTGATGTCGGGAAGATGCGTACCGCCGCTGTAAGGCGCATTACTGGCGTACACGTCGCCGGGCTGGAACCGGCTGCCCTGCGCCCGAATGAGCGCCTGCACTGCTTCGCCCATCGAGCCGAGATGCACTGGAATATGCGGAGCGTTGGCGATGAGTTGGCCGCCCTGGTCGAACAGCGCGCAGGAAAAATCCAGCCGTTCCTTGATATTGACCGAATGCGCGGTATTGGCCAGGGTCACGCCCATCTGCTCGGCGATAGCCATAAACAGGTTGTTGAACACTTCCAGCAGGATGGGATCGACGGCAGTGCCGACCGCAATGTGGCGCGGGCGCGGCTGGTGGCGGGTCAGCACCAAGTGGTCGAGCGTGGTGACTTCGGCTTGCCAGCCCGGCTCGATCAACGTGGTCGCGCCAGTTTCGCTGATGATCGCCGGACCCTTGATGCAGTCGCCGGGCTGTAAAACGTCGCGTCGGTAGAGCGGGGCGATGGCGTCGATGCCGGCGACATGCAAAGGGACGGTTGCGGTGGGTTGCGGAGGGGCAACGCGAGCGCCCTTTCCATCGACCCTCACCCCCAAACGCTCTCCCGCTTGCGGGAGAGGGGAGTTGCCGCCGATCACCTCAACCGCCGCCGCCTCGACGATGAGCGCCTTGTCGGGCATGATGAAACCGTAGCGCTGGCGGTGAGCCGCTTCAAATCGGGCTTGCAGTTCGGCCAAGTCATTGGCGGCGATACTCAGAGCGCTATCGCTGCCGGCGTAGCGCAAGCGGACGGTGCGGACGGCGTGGATGTGATCGGCGGGAAGGTTCTGAGCCTGCATCTCGATCCGCCCGACCTGTTCCAGTTCCGTGAAGACTCGCTCCAATCGGGGCAACAGTTCCACTGCCAGCGGCGCTTCCACCGCGTGTTCCTTCAGTAACCGGGCATCGGCCAGACCCATGCCGTAGGCCGACAACACTCCGGCGAACGGATGAATGAAGATCGTCGGCATCGCCAACGCATCGGCCACCGCGCAGGCGTGCTGGCCACCCGCGCCGCCGAAACAGCACAGCGTGTATTCGGTCACGTCGTAGCCGCGCTGGGTGGAAATCTGCTTGATCGCATTGGCCATGTTCTCGACCGCGATTTTCAGAAAGCCCTCGGCCAGTTCGACCGAGGTGTACACCTTGCCGGTGGCGGCGCGAACCTCGACGGCGAGGGTTGCAAAGTGCTGGATCACGATCTCCCGGTCCAGCGGCTGATCCTGGCCGGGACCGAACACGCGCGGAAAGAACGTCGGCTGAATCCGTCCCAGCAGCACATTGCAGTCGGTCACGGTCAGCGGCCCGCCGCGCCGGTAGCAGGCCGGACCCGGATGGGCGCCGGCCGATTCCGGGCCGACGCGCAGCCGGCTACCGTCAAAGCGGCAGATCGAACCGCCGCCGGCCGCGACGGTGTGGATGTGCAGCATCGGCGCCCGCAGTCGGACGCCGGCAACCTGCGTTTCAAACGCGCGCTCGTAGTCGCCGGCATAGTGGGCGACATCGGTCGAGGTGCCGCCCATGTCGAAGGTGATGATCCGGTCGAAACCGGCTTGGGTGGCGGTGCGGGCGGCGCCGACGATGCCACCAGCCGGACCGGACAGAATGCTGTCCTTGCCCTGGAAATGGCGGGCGTCAGCCAGTCCGCCGTTGGACTGCATGAACAACAACCGGACGCCGCCCAGTTCGCCGGCTACTCGATCCACGTAGCGGCGCAGAATCGGCGACAGGTAAGCGTCCACCACCGTGGTATCGCCGCGCCCGACCAGTTTCATCAGCGGGCTGACTTCATGCGAGACCGAGATCTGAGTAAAGCCGATCTCGCGGGCCAGTTCCGCCGCCCGTTTTTCGTGTTCCGGGTAGCGGTAGCCGTGCAGGAACACGATAGCCACGGCGCGAAGGCCGGCGTGATAAGCGTCCTCCAGCGGCTGGCGGGCGCTTTCAGGATCGAACGGAACGATGATTTCCCCTTGCGCCGAGACCCGTTCAGCCACTTCCGCGACCTGCTCGTACAACAATTCCGGCAGCACAATCTGGCGGGCGAACAGTTGGGGCCGGTTCTGGTAGCCGATGCGCAGGGCGTCCCGAAAGCCCTGGGTGATCAGCAGCAGAGTGCGGTCGCCCTTGCGTTCCAGCAGGGCATTGGTGGCGACAGTCGTACCCATTTTCACCGCCGCGATCTGCTCGGCGGGAATCGGCAGATCCGCCGGTATGCCGAGCAACTCGTGAATCCCGTGCAGGGCGGCGTCGGCGTAGTGTTCCGGGTTGTCCGACAGCAGCTTGTGCGTCAGCAGGCGGCCATCGGGGCGGCGGGCGACGATGTCGGTAAAGGTGCCGCCCCGGTCGATCCAGAATTGCCAGCGGGCGGAGGTGGGCGAAGGGAGAGCGGTCATGGGGAGTATTCCGGTGGACGGCCGCCTGAGCCGCGTTATTCGTGAAAGAGCGAAGCTCGGTTCGTCCGTTGATCTATCGCCCAAGCAACATTCTATTTGAGACCAACCCGTTTTTCCCGGCGCTGATCGGGTCAGGACCGCCGCTGGCACCGCGCTTGGCGTTGCAGGGTTGACAGGTTGATTCTGCTGTCGTTATATAAATAAAAATATAACGAAGAGCAGCGCAGGAGATCCCAATATGCCTAAGCCTCTTGAATTTTCAGGCCGGTTCTGGCTGGACCGGGAAGGCCATGGTTATCTCGGCGCAGGTCGCATCGAGTTGCTGGAGCACATCGGCGAATGCGGTTCAATTTCGCAGGCGGCCAAGCGCATCGGGATGAGCTACAAGACCGCCTGGGATGCGGTGGAAGCGATGAACAACCTGGCCGACCGGCCGCTAGTGGTGCGCGCGACGGGTGGCAAGGGCGGCGGCGGCACGCAGCTTACCGAGTATGGACAACAGGTCATCGTCGGTTACCGGCTCATGGAAGCCGAGCATCGGCGGTTCCTGGCCCGCATGGCGGCGGGCGTGCAAAACTTCGATCAGATCAACAACCTATTGAGAGCGATCAACATGAAAACCAGCGCCAGAAATCAGTTTCGCGGGCAGGTCAGTGATCTGGAAAAGGGAGCGGTCAACAGCAGGGTGAAGGTGAACTTGGGCGAAGGGCTGGAAATCTTTGCCATCGTCACCAACGAAGCCGTGGACGAACTCGATCTGGCGGTGGGCAAGGAGGCGCTGGTGCTGATCAAGTCGAGCTTCGTTCTACTCTCCCCGGACGAAAACCTGCGGATCAGCGCCCGCAACCGGCTGTGCGGCACGGTGCGGGAGACCACGCCGGGCGCGGTCAACTGCGAGGTCAAGCTGGAATTGCCCGGCGGGCGGACGTTGACCGCCATTATCACCAAGGAAGCGCTGAACGAGTTGGGCTTTACTCCGGGACAACGCGCCTGCGCCCTGATCAAGGCGTCGCACGTCATTCTTGCGGTCAATGACTGATTTTACCATTCTCACTGCCATCGCCTCAAAATCACCCTTGACGGAGACCGCATTATGCAATGGATTCGACGCTTGATCGTTGCCGCGCTGGCGACCTTGGCCACTAGCTTGCTCGCTCCAATGGCGATTGCTGGAAACTTGACCATCGCCGCCGCCGCCGATCTCAAATTTGCCATGGAGGAGATCGTCACCGCCTTCCGCAAGGCCCATCCGGATGACAAGGTCGATGTCATCTTCGGTTCTTCCGGTAAGTTCAATACCCAGATCCAGCAGGGTGCCCCCTTCGATCTGTATTTTTCAGCGGACATTGCCTTCCCGCGCACGCTGGCGGAACAGGGTCTGGCGGCCGGTCCGGTCAAACCTTATGCCATCGGCCGGATCGTGCTCTGGAGCAACGTCCGCGACGCGAGCACCATGACGCTCAAGGATCTCACCAATCCCGCCATCGGCAAGATCGCCATTGCCAACCCCCAACATGCCCCCTACGGTAAACGGGCCGAGGAGGCGCTGCGTTCGGTGGGGATCTGGGATCAGCTACAGGACCGACTGGTGCGCGGGGAAAACATTGCCCAAACCGCCCAGTTCGTGCAGACCGGCAACGCGGAAGTGGGCATCATCGCGCTGTCCCTGGCGCTCAATCCCGCGCTGGCTAAGGAGGGCGGTTACCACCTGATCGACGACCGTCTGCATGAGCCGCTGGAACAGGGCTTCATCATCACCCGGCGCGCTGCGGATAATCCGCTAGCCGCCGCTTTTGCCGACTTCATGGGCAAGACGGAAGCCCGCGCCATCATGATCCACTACGGTTTCGTCCTGCCCGGCGAGCAGATGGAGAAATAGCGCCGTGCTCGGCGAATTCCATCCCGCTCTGGGCAATGCGGATTGGGCCGCCGTCTGGCTCACCTTCCGATTGGCTAGCCTGGTGACGGTGATCCTGATAGTGGTGGGGACGCCTATCGCCTGGTGGCTGGCCCGCACCCGCTCCAAGTGGAAGGGAGTGGTCGGCGCGGTGGTGGCCTTGCCCCTGGTGTTGCCGCCGACCGTGCTGGGCTTTTATCTCCTCATAGCGATGGGTCCCCACGGACCGGTTGGCCAGTTCACCCAATGGCTTGGCATCGGACTGTTGCCCTTCACCTTTCCGGGCCTGGTGGTCGCTTCGGTCTTCTACTCGCTGCCCTTCGTGGTGCAGCCGGTGCAGAACGCCTTTGAGGCGGTGGGCGAACGCATGTTGGAGGTGGCCGCCACCTTGCGCGCCAACCCGTGGGATACCTTTTTCACGGTCGTTTTGCCGCTGGCCAAGCCCGGCTTCATCACCGCCGCCATTCTCGGGTTCGCTCACACGGTGGGGGAATTCGGCGTGGTGCTGATGATCGGTGGCAACATTCCCGGAAAGACCCGGGTGGTGTCGGTGCAAATCTATGATCATGTCGAAGCGATGGAATACGCCGAGGCCCATGTGCTGGCCGGTGGGATGTTATTGTTCAGCTTCCTGGTGCTGCTCGCCCTTTATTCGCGCAAGGGCGCGGTGTCCTGGAAATGACCACGCTAGAGGCGATCCATGCCCGGTTCCAGGTCATCTGGCCGGGTTTCACCCTGGACGTCGATCTCGATCTGCCTGGGCGTGGCGTCACTGCGCTGTTCGGGCATTCCGGTTCGGGCAAGACGACGCTGTTGCGCTGCATCGCCGGACTGGAACGGCAGGGTAGCGGGTCTCTGCATTTCAAGGGTGAAGTTTGGCAGGACCGTGAACGCGGCGTTTTTCTGCCCACTTATCAACGGCCGATTGGCTACGTCTTCCAGGAAGCCAGTCTGTTTCCGCATCTGTCGGTGCGGAAGAATCTGGATTACGGGCGCAAGCGGGTGAACGGCGGGCATAAGGTATCACTCGATCACGCTGTGGAACTGCTGGGCATCGGCCACTTGCTCGACCGGATGCCCGACCGGCTGTCCGGGGGCGAGCGCCAGCGCGTCGCTATCGCCCGGGCATTAGCGACCAGCCCGGAACTGTTGTTGATGGACGAACCGCTCGCCTCACTGGACCTCAAGCGCAAGGGTGAAATCCTGCCTTATCTGGAACGTCTGCACGACGAGTTGGAAATTCCAGTGTGCTATGTCAGCCACTCGCCCGATGAAGTGGCGCGGCTGGCCGATCATGTGGTGTTGCTGGCTGAAGGCCGGGTGAGGGCGCAGGGCGGCTTGCGGGAGACCCTGGCGCGGCTGGATTTGCCCACCGCCTTCACCGAAGATGCGGGCGTGGTGATCGAGGCCGTGGTGGCGGATCACGACGAAGCCTATCACCTGACCCGGCTGGATTTTCCGGGAGGCAGCGTGGTCGTGGCGCGGCGGCCGGAAGCCGTGGGACGCCGGCTGCGGTTTCGCGTTCATGCTCGTGATGTGAGTTTGGCGCTGGCTCGCGCCGAAGGAACCAGCATCGCCAATTTGCTGCCCGCGACCGTGACTGAGATCGCCGACGCCGACACGCCGGCGCATGTGCTGGTTCGGCTGGACGCTGGCGGTACGCCCCTCATCGCCCGCATCACCCGCCGTTCCCGCGATCACTTGCACGTGATGCCTGGCGCCCCCCTGTGGGCGCAGATCAAGGCGGTGGCGCTGCTGGGGTGATGGAAAAAAACCGATCAACGATTGCCGGGAATCCTCTCCCATGTATCGATGCGCTCTGTCCGATGAAGCCCTGAATCGCTTGCTGGCCGACGATGCGCGGTAGTCTTGCACAGTGTAGCGATTCGTCATGTGAAGAAAGATAATTTATTGATTTTCAAGGATTTTTACCACCGGTCCACTACTTTCTACAGGACTACCCACTTACCTCGAATGCTTTCCAGGTCTAGCCGCAGGCGGACTCAACCACTACCTTTTGCAGGACTACCCTCATGACTATTTTGATCCTCATCCTCCTGTTCGCGGTCGGCGCGATCTTTGTGCCGCGACTGATTCCGGAAACCCGAACCACGCGCGGCGGAGCCGTATCACTGAGCTGGCTGCGTACCGGCGTGCGCTTGACCCTGTCGCTGGCGGCGGTGTTCATGGTGCTGGCGACCTCATTCGTGATTATCGATCAGGACAAGGTCGGTCATCTCAAGCTGATCTATGGCGCGAGCACACTGCCACCCGGCCATATCATCGCCATGAATGGCGAAGCGGGTCCGCAGGCGGAAATTCTCGGCCCCGGCTTTAACTTCAAGCCACTGCTCAACCTGCTGTATGAAGTGGAGCAGTTGCCGGTCACCGAAATTCCCGAAGGCTATTACGGCTTTATCGTCGCCCGCGACGGGGCGCCGCTGCGCCCCGATCAATTCCTGGCCGACGCCTGGCGCGACGAGCAGCGGATGCTCGACGCCAGCTACTACCTGACGGAAGGTCAGGGGCAGAAGGGGCCACAGTTGACGGTGCTGAAGCCGGGCCGCTACCGGCTGAATCAGTATCTGTTCGATGTTCAGACCAAGGGCGATGCGCTGCGTGCGACCTCGGTGCCGGCGGGTTTCGTGGCGGTGATCAAAGCCAATGTGCAGGAACAGCCTGTCGCGGCCTGTCAGCCGATCCGCGATGCGCACACGGAAAAACTCTCGGTGCCGCTGGTGGCCAAGGGTTGTCGCGGGGTCTGGAGCGAGCCGCTGCTGCCCGGCACTTATTACCTCAACAAGCGCGCCTATGAAGCGGCGCTGGTCGATACCCGGATTCAGACCTGGCAATACCAGGGTGGCTATGTCCGGCGCCGCATTAACCTGACCCTGAATCAGAACGGTCAGATCGAGCAGACGGCTGAGCGGGAAGATGTGGTGACGCCGCAAAATGCCGCCGACGTGGCCGTGTTGCTGCGGGTCGAGGGCTGGGAGATTCCGCAGGATTTGCGGGTGCTGGCCCAGGTGACGCCGGAAGATGCACCGTTCGTGGTCGCTTCAGTCGGTGACTTGCAGGCGGTTGAAGACAAGATCATGACCCCAACGGTGCGCAGCATTGTCCGCAACGTGACCGGCTCCTATGTCGCCCCGGCGGCGAGCGCGTCAATGGGCGACAGCCTGCAAGGGGTGCGGCGAGTGCTGGATTTGCAGGATAAGCGGCCGCAACTGGAAGAAGCCGTGCTGGAGGCGTTGATTCCCGAGGCGCGCAATGCCGGCGTTTCCATCCGCGAGGTGCGCTTTGGCGACCCGGCGCTGCCGCCGGAGCTGCTACTGGCCCGCAAGCGCGAACAACTGGCTCAGCAGATGATTACCACCTTCCAGAAAGAGCAACAGGCTCAGGAAGAGCGGATCAAGACCGAAAAAGCGCGGGCCACCGCCGAGCAACAGCCGGAACTGGTGCGGGCGGAAATCCAGGTCGAAGTCGCCCGGCAGGATCGCACCGCGGCGCAGTTGCGTGGCGAGGGCGAAAAGTTGCGCTTGCAGGAAATCGCCACCGGCCAGCAGGTCCAGGCCAATGTTCTGGGCCGGGAGCTGACGTATCAGTTGGCGATGGTCAAGGAGGTGCTGGCGTTTATCGCCGCCAATCCCGAGGCGGTGAAAGTGCCCAGCGTGCTGGTGGAAGGCGGGGATTCCGGTTCGCTGCCGGCGGCGGCGGCGATTTTCGGGTTTCTGGGCAACAGCACCGTCGCCCGGGGCCTCGGTCAGGCGGCGGGCGCGCCACCGCCGGCCCCGGCCAAAGCGCCCTGAAGGATTGAAACCGGATCGAATCCGAAAATCAGGGAGCGGGCAGCCGGGTGGAATCGAGCACAACGACCAGGGATTCGCCCGTCGGACCGGCCAGACCGGCCAGCGCGCGCACACAGGGCAGCGTTAACCGCGCCGCCAGGAGTGGCGGCAGCGGGTACAGGGCGGCGGCGGTCAGGTGGCAGTGGACTACGGGTTCGTCCACCTGCACCGCCTGTTCGCCGGTGGGGTGAGACAGCCACAGCAGCCGGCGTTGCCGGGTCCGGGTTCCCGTTGCGGCGGAAGACAGTCCCAGCAGCGCGGCCAGCTCCACAGTCTGGCCGTCTTCCGCCGCCGTCAAGGCCCGTATGCGCCGGTTCAATGGGCTTGGTAACGAAGCCGTCGGCTCCGACTTCGAGCGCCTTGAACTGGCGGTTGGCATCGGTCTCGGAGGACACATAGATGATCGGCAGGCTGATGCGACCGGGCATTTGCCGCAGCACCCGCGCCAGATCCGGGCCGGAACAGTCGGGCATGTACATGCCCATCAACACCAGATCGGCCTTGAACGCATCCAGCATCGCCAGCACCTGCCGGGGTTCGGTCGCTACTTTGACCACCATCCCGGCTTCTTCCAGCACCATGGCGTGATAGCGGGCGACCTCCGGTTCATCGTCCACCACCAGAATCCGAAACGGTTCCGGGGCCGTGCGGTGGGTCAGGAAGTCGAGGATTTCGACGATCTCGTTGGCTTTCACCGGCTTGGTGCAGTAGGCGCTGCCTCCGGCTTTAACCGCCTGCAACCGCGCTTCGAAATCGTCCCGGCTGGCGATGAACACGCTGGACGCGACCTGGCCGGTACGGGTGTTCAACTCGGCCAGCACCTGGGGACCGGCGTGGATGCCCTCGGGGAACATCACGTCCATGATCACCGCAGCGGGCGGTTTTTCTTCCACCGCCTGCCGTAGAACGTCCAGGCGGGTGAAGGGCGTGACCTGGTAGCCGAAACAGCTCAGTTGGGCGGTCAGTTGCTGGACTTGCACCGGGTCGTCATCGCACAGATAGATCCATTTTTCCCGCCGTCCCCCGCTTTCCTCGGGATGTTGACGCGGAGCGGGAACCTCGAATCCACATTCGCCATCCGGGCCGGCCGATCCCGCCGCCTCACGCGCCTGCTGCTCCAGCGCACCAGTCACCGCGTCCAGTTCAGCCAGCAGGGTGTCGAAGGTTTCGCCGCCGCCCTCCAGTTCTGTCCTCACCGCCTGTTCCGCCTGCCTGGCCAGAGTGCTGAGCGACTGCAAGCCAAATGAAGCGCTGGACCCTTTGAGGGAGTGAAACAGCAGATGAAGTGCTTTCAGCGCCTGCTGCGGGTCGTTGCCGGTAGCGAGCTGAGCGATCTGCTCCCGCGCGCTGTTCAATCGTTCTGGCAATTGCGACAGGAACGACTCACGCAGCCGCGCCTTGCGCTGCTGGAATGAGAGGAATTTGGGGTCGGATGGCATTGCGCCATCCTTTTGTGGCGGTTTCAAGGCGATTTTACAACAGGTTTAATGACTTCAGGCGGGCGGCGGATGGGCATACTGCTGCAACGCCGCCAGAAACATCCCTTTGCGAATGGGCTTGGTCAGATGGCCGACGCAGCCGGCGTCCAGACTGCGCTGCTCGTCTTCCTTCAAGGCGTTGGCGGTCAGAGCGATGATCGGCGTCGGTGAACGGCCCTCGGCGCGTTCCCAGTCGCGGATCAGGCGGGTGGCGGTATAGCCGTCCATGATCGGCATCTGCACGTCCATGAACACCAGATCGTAGTATCCGTTCTGAAACCGCTCGACCGCAATCGCGCCATTTTCGGCGGTATCCAGCCGATGCGGGGTGCGCTTGAGATAGGCCCGGATCAGCATCAAATTGTCGGGCGCATCGTCGGCGATCAGGATGGACAGGCCGTCCTGCCCCGGGTGATCGCCGGGCAGCAGGCGGGCACGGGTTCGAGGGACCGAAACGGCAGGTTGGACGCCACTGACGCAAGCGGCCAATTGCTGGACTGCGGCCCACAGGATGCGGCGCTTGATGGGCTTCATCACACAGACGATTCGCCCGCCCGCTGTTTCCGCCAGTTCGTAGCAGCGCCGTTCCCCGGAACCCAACAGAATCACCGCCAGTTCCAGATCGTCCGGCTTTCGCCCCAGCGCGTCCAGCAAATCCAGACCGTGACCTTCCGGCATCTGCGAATCCAGCACCAGCAGCGCGTAGGGGCGCCCACCCGCCCGCGCCTGCTGCAACGCCGCCTGCGCGGTGGCAACGGTGTCGGCTTGCTCCACGCGCGCCCCGGCCAGGGTCAGCAATTCGGCGACGATCTGGCGATTGATCGGCACATCGTCCACCACCAGGGTTCGCCAGCCGTCCAGAATCGGGGCGAACGGCGGTTCGGCGCGGGTGGCCGGCGGCGCCAGCTTCAGCCGGAGGGTGAAGTAGAAGGTGCTGCCCTGGCCGGGCTGGCTCTCCAGCCCGATGCGCCCGCCCATCAGTTCCACCAGCCGCCGGCTGATGGTCAGGCCCAGACCGGTGCCGCCGTACCTGCGGGTGATAGCTCCGTCGGCCTGGGTGAACGCCTGGAAAATCTGTTGCTGCTGATGGGGGGCGATGCCGATGCCGGTGTCGGTGACGGCGAAGCGCAGGCAACCCGGTTCCGGGCGCTCAGGGTCGTTGTCCACAGTGAGGATGACCTGGCCGCGCTCGGTGAACTTGATGGCGTTGCCGACCAGATTGGTGAGAATCTGGTAGAGCCGCTGGGGGTCGCCCACCACCGCCAGCGGCGCCTCCGGCCCGATGCGCAGAATCGGTTCAAGTCCCTTCTTCAGGGCGCGCGTCGCCATCAGGTCGATTTCCTTGTCCAGCAGGGTTTCCAGATCGAAGGGTTCGTGATTGAGCGTCAGCTTGTCGGCCTCGATCTTGGACAGATCGAGGATATCCTCGATCAGCGCCAGCAGATTTTCTCCGGCGTTCTTGAAGACATCGACATAATTGCGCTGCTCGCGACTGAGCCGGGTTTCGGCCAGCAGATCGGCCATGCCAATGATGGCGTTCATCGGGGTGCGGATTTCGTGGCTCATGTTGGCCAGAAACTCGCTCTTGGCGCGGTTGGCGGCATCAGCGATTTCCTTGGCGCGCTTGAGTTCCTCGGTGCGCGCTTCAACCCGCTTTTCCAGATTGTTCTGATAGGCGGTCAAGCGGATATTGTTTTTCTCGATGGTATCGAGCATCTGGTTGATCGCGAAACCCAGTTGGGCCAGCTCATCGGTTTTCCCGGAGAGGAAGCGCGTGCCGAGTTGACCGGATTGAACCTGGCGGGCGACCTCGGAAATCTCCCGGATCGGCCAAATGATCTTGCGCGCTATCGCATGCAGCAGAATGCCAAACAGCGCGATCATGACCAGAGCGAACGACAGCAGGGAATGCTGAATCCGGGCGCGGATGTCCTGACTGGCCTGGAATTCCTGCTGATTGCTTTCAATCGCCTGGGTCGAGATGCGCGACAGCAGCACGGTCAGACCCAGGGTCAGCTCGTCGAATTTCTGGTTCAGGCCGCGAATCTCGTGATCCAGGGCGAAATCGCGGCGCAGCAGTTCCTGGTAACGCGCCAGGTAGGAGCGCAACCGGGCGTCATCGCGCAGCGGCGACTGTTCGACGTTGCGCAGCAGGGACTCGAAAGCGAGGGTCAGACTGCCGAAGCGGACCTCCGAGCGACCCAGGAAATAGCCTTCCTGGAAGCGGTTCAGGTTAAACAGCGGCTTGTAGAGCGGGCTGCTGTCGGGCTGAAAAAACAGGGTCGAGGCCAATACCTGATAGTTGGAGTCGAAGTTGGTCTTGTTCAGCCGCTGCTGGGTCTTGAGCTGGGTCAGGCGGCTGAACAGGGTTTCGTATTCCGCGAACAGCGTCGCGATGTCGGCCATGGTTTTCGCGGTCAATGCGCTGGAAACCCGGGGGTCCATCTGGCGCAGGCTGTCCCGCGCTTCGTTGAGCAGCACCGCAAAGCGATGTTCGGCGTCCGGGCGGTTCTGTGAGAGCGCCGCCTGTTCCCAGAAGCGGATTTCCCAGAACCGCCGCTCCAGGTCGCGGGTGGCCCGGTCAGTCAGAGTGGCCCGTTCAGCGCGGGCGGCGCTCGCCGACAGTTGATCCAGAAACAGCACCACCCCGGTGTAGCCGACGCCCAACAGCACCAGCAGCAGGCCAGCCATCAGAAAGAAGCGTTGTTTTACCGTGCCAGAGGTCATGGAGCGATGGGCAGTTAGCCGTTTGGGTAATGCCGGCGGGCGAGGAGCATAAAGAGTTACGAGGGACTCACTTTCCCGGCGCCTCCAGCAAATCCAGTTCGACTGCGATGGTGGCGGGAACCGGTTCGTTCCGCAGGATCCGGGTCGCGACGTCGACTGCCAGCGCGCCCATGCGCTCCGGATTCTGAGCGACGGTGGCGGTGATTTTACCCTCGCGCAGCGCCTGTCGGGCTTCGGGGATGGCATCGAAGCCGATCAGCAGCGGCGGCTGGGCGGTCGGGGTTTTTTGCAGGGCGTCCATGGCCCCCAGGATCATGCGGTCATTGTGGGCGAAAATGGCGTCGAAGGTTTGCCCCTGGGCCAGGAGGCGCTGGACCGCGTCACGGGCCTCGTCGCGGTTGAAGTTTGCGACTTCGCGGGCCGTGATGCGCAGGCTTTTGTGGTGGGCGATGGCGTCGTTGAAGCCCTGACCGCGCTCGTGGCTGGCCGAAGCGCCGGGAATGCCTTCCAGCTCAGCGATGGTTCCACCCGCGCTCAGCCGGCGGGCGATATACTCGGCGGCCAGGCGACCGCCGGCCACGTTGTCGGAGGCGATATGGGCGACGACCTGACCACCGTCCGCGGCGCGATCCACGGTGATGACCGGAATCGCGGCGCGATTCGCCAGTTCAATGCCCGGACGCACCGCCTGCGCGTTGGTGGGATTGATGATGAGCGCGTCCACCTTCTGCTTGACGAAGTTCTGAAGGGCCACCAGTTGCTGCGCATCGTCGTTGCCGGCGTCGGCGAACAGCAGTTCGATCCCGTGCAGCTCGGCTTGACTGCGCGCGCCGGCGAGCAGGGTGATGAAGAAGGGATTGCTCAGGTCCGACAGGGCCAGGGCGATGCGTTTGCCGAAGGTTTCGTAGGTGATCAGATCGAGCGGCGTTTCCTGAGTGGCTGGAATTTTTTCACCCTGCATGGCCTGATGCGCCAGCGCCACGCCGTAGCGGCCCATCTGCTCGGGATGCTGTTCGACGGTGGCGTGCATCCGGCCATTGCGCAGCTCGTTGCGCGCCGCCTCAATATCGTCATAGCCGACGACCAGCACTTTACCGGTCAGATTGCGCAAATCCAGCGCTTGCAGCACCCCAAGCGCCATCTGATCATTGGCGCAGAACACAGCGTCTGCCGGGCCGTATTTTTCCAGCAGGCCGGACATTCGGGTAAAGGCGTCTTCGGTGTGCCAGTTGGCGCTGACCGATTCGATCAGTTCGACGCCGCCGGCGGCGGTAACCGCTTGCAGAAAGCCCGTCTTGCGCAATTCGCTGTTGCGGGCGCCGCTGATGCCTTCAATGACAATAATGCGGCCTTTGCCGCGCAGTTGCCGGCGTACATAGTCGCCCACCAGCGCCGCGCCCTTGGCGTTGTCAGCGCCGACAAAGGGAATGGCCAGGCCGTTTTGGGTCTGCGTGTCCTGATCCAGGGGATTGTCGATGTTGATGACGACGATGCCCTGATCTACAGCTTTTTTGAGCGCCGGGGTCAGTTTGCGCGAATCGGCGGGCGCGATGACGATGGCGCCATAGCCGCGCGCGGTCAGGTTATTGATAATGCCGGTTTGATGCTCGATGTCCGTTTCCATCTCGGTGCCGAAGACTTCCAGCACGAGATGGTTATCACGGGCGTAATCCTTGGCGCCCCCTTCCATTTTGGCGAAAAACGGATTGGACAGCGCCTTCATGACCAGGGCGATCTTATCGTGATTGGCGCTGACGGGGGGAGTTTGCGCCCGCGCTGGCAGCCAGGAGGTCCCAGCGATCAGCAAGCCGAGCAACAGTACCGCGAGCAGGCGGTTGGGTAAGAGGTTCATGGTCAGGGATCGGGAGGGTTGAGCGGTCGTAAGAATAGGGGGTGGGCAACGGGCCGGAATACCAATGAAAATGATACAGGACTTTTGCGCACGATTCGGTACGAACTCACGGCGTCAGCAACCGCCTGCTGGCGAATCAATATGCCGTTCTCTTTAGCCGCCGGCGGAATGCCAGGAAAGCAATAGACTTAATCATGGAAAATGGGCCAGAACTCTGCGCCACCGCGTTCAACCGCCATCCTGCTAACGTCATGTCCACTTTAATCGTCAATCCATCGCTGGAAATGAGTTTGCGATTCAAGGCGTTGCTGGAAGCTGCCGGGCATCATCCCGTTACGCCGGCCGATTCGGCGCGGGACGCCGAAGCCCATTTGCGCCAGGCCGCTGCTGACCCGGAGGGCGGTTTTGATCTGGTGCTGCTGGATGCGGCGCTGCCCGATGGCGACGCCGAGGGGCTGTGCCGGCGGATCAAGCAGGAACCGCAGTTCCAGAATACCGCAGTGGTGGTGACAGCGGGTCAGTATGATCCTGGAGTGTTACAGGCGGTCTTTCTGGCCGGGGCCAGTGATTACGTGGTTTTATCATCGGATCTACGGGAACTGCGGGTGCGGATCGAGGCAGCGTTGGCTCGGGTCCGCGTTATCCGGGACTTGCGCTGGAGCGAGAGACGCCTGCGGGATATTACCGCGACTCTGGGCGAGGGCTTGTTCGTCATTGATCTGGAAGCCCGGCTGGATTTCATGAACGCGGAGGCCGAACGATTGCTGGGCTGGTATGAGGCGGAACTGCGCGGGCGCGATATCGCCGCCTGCATTCGCGCGCGCGACCGGCGCGGTGATCTGATCGCTGCGGAACAGTGTCCCATCCGGCAAAGCGCCCTGCTGGGGATTCGCTACCGGACCGATGAGGACGTGTTCTGGCGCAGAGATGGTTCGCCGCTGGTGGTGGCCTATGGGGTCAATCCGCTGCTGGAGGAAGGACGGCGGGTCGGCTCGGTCACCGTGTTTCATGACCTGACGGAACAGCGGCGCCATGAAACCGAGCGATTCCTGGCCGCCAAGGCGATTGAATTCAGCCCTGAAGGAATTGTGGTCACCGCCAGCGCGCCGCCGCACGCGATTCTCAAGATCAATCCGGCTTTTACGGCGATTACCGGTTATACCACCGAAGAAATGCGCGGGCAGAGCGCGTACAGCCTGTTCAACTGGCGTGACGACCCGCATTTTTACCAGCACCTGCTGGAGGAACTGCGGGTCCAGGGCGAGTGGCAGGGCGAGATCTGGACCCAGCGCAAGAGTGGTACGGCCTATCTGGCGTGGCTGCGGATCGCGGCGATCCGCGATGCGAACGGCCGGATGACGCAATACATGGCGATTTTCAGCGACATCACCACGCGCAAGGAAGCGGAAAAACGGCTGGAATATCAGGCGACCCATGATCCGCTGACCACCCTGCCGAATCGAGCCTATTTCACCACGCAACTGGAGCGCGCCACTGACCATGCCCGGTTGCTGGGGCAGCGGGTGGCGGTGCTGTTTGTTGATCTGGACCGTTTCAAGCCGGTGAATGACCGGTTCGGCCATGCGGTAGGAGATCGGCTGTTGTGCGTGGTCGCCAAGCGGTTGCTGAACTGCATCCGTTCCAGCGATATCGTGGCCCGGCTGGGCGGCGATGAATTTGTGATTGCGCTCACCGGGATGAAAGGGACCGCTAGCGCCCGGCGGGTGGCGGAGAAGGTGCTGGAAAACCTGGCACGGCCGTTTTTGATCCATAATCAAGAGCTTTTGATCAGCGCCAGCGTCGGCATCAGCCTGTTCCCGGACGATACCGGCGATGTGGCGGAACTGGTGCATTACGCGGATCAGGCGCTGTACCGCGCCAAGGAGAATGGGCGCAACGACTACCGATTCCACCGGGAATGCGCTCTCGGTGCCGACGGTGAACCGGCAGCGGATGGGACGTGATTTACGCCTGATCTCCTATACTTTAAGAGTAACCGTTCAGTCCCCTCGCCCGCTGGCGGGAGAGGGTTAGGGGACTGAATGATTAAGCAGATTGACTTTCGCTCAGGTTCTGGAAGCAGGTTCATGGTCCCACTGCTCGGCGAATTCGACTGCCGGCTTGACGCCAAGGGGCGCATTGCGCTGCCAGCAGCGCTGCGCCGGCAGTTGCCGGTCGAGGCCGAGAGCCGCTTCGTGGTCAATCGCGGTTTTGAGCAACACCTGGTGTTGTACCCGCTGCCGGAATGGCGGCGCGTCACCGCCGAACTCGAACGCCTCAATCCGTTCGTCAAGAAGCACCGCGAGTTTATCCGCTATTTCCATCGCGGTGCGACGGAACTGGAGCTGGATGGCGGCGGCCGGTTGCTGTTGCCCCGGCGGTTGCTGGATTACGCGGGCATCCGTGACGCTGTGATTCTGCTGGCCTACGCTCATCGGATCGAGTGCTGGGATCCGACCCTGTACGACCATCTGCTGTCGGATGAGCCGGCCGATTTTGCCCGCCTGGCCGAGGAGATCATGGGCGGGGCGGGGCGTGCGGAACCGGAGGAGACGCGCTTTCCCGCGTTCCGCGAGCCGCCGCCGTCCGGATCGCGGCATTGATGCCGGGGAGGTCATGGTGCTGCCCCAGCTTCTATCTCGTCGCCACCTTGCGCCACCCGTTTCTGAACGAAGGCGCGCACCGTCGCCCGCCTTCAGACTTCATGGCAACCCCATACCGACATTTCCCATCCTCAATGAATCATACCCAACGGCTTTACATCATCGGCGCTGGCCCCGGCGGGCTGGAGCATCTCAGTCCCGCCGCCCGCGCGGCGCTGGAATCCTGCACCGACCTCGCTGGTCACGGTCTGTATCTGAACCTGCTGGGCCCGCTCGCCGAGGGCAAAACCCGGCATAAAACGCCGATGGGCGAGGAGCTGGCCCGCGCCGCGCTGGCGCTCGATCTGGCCGCCAGCGGCCGGACCACCGCGCTGATTTCCAGCGGCGACGCCGGTATTTACGGCATGGCGACGGTGGTGTTCGAACTGCTGGCGCGCACGCCGAAACCAGAATGGGCGGCCGTCGAGATCGAGGTTATTCCCGGCATTTCCGCGATGCAGGCGGCGGCAGCGCGGGTGGGCGCACCGCTCGCTCATGATTTCTGCGTCATTTCCCTGTCCGACCTGCTGACGCCGTGGGCGCTGATCGCTAAACGGATTGATCTGGCCGGTCAGGGCGATTTCGCCATCGCCTTCTACAACGCGGTGTCTAACAAACGTTCCTGGCAGTTACTGGAAGCCCGGCAAACATTGCTGCGTTACCGCCCTCCAGAAACTCCGGTCATTGTCGCGTTCAACGTGACGCGCAAGGGTGAACAGATCACCGTGACCACCTTGGGCGAACTCGACCCGGAACCGCTGAACATGCTGTCGCTGGTCATCGTCGGCAACAGCGAAACCCGGCGGGTCGGCTCTTGGGTTTACACGCCGCGCGGTTATCACGCCAAACTGGAACCGGCGCCAAGCTGACGCTTAATACAGCATCGCTTCCCGACGGATCGGCTCAAACGCCGCCCGTTCCCGCGCCCAGTCGGCCATCAGTCCAGCCAGATCGGCGTTCGCGTCCAGCGCCCGCCGCAGTCGGTCATCTCCCGCCAGCAGGTCAATGGCGGGGATGTCGGCCACGAATTCATAGGGCTTTTCCCGCCAGGCGAAAACCTCCGGGGCGATGCGCTTGACACTTTGCAAAAAGGCGACGCCGGTGGCGCACGCATCAAACCGTGAGCGGTCGGTGAGATGAATCTGTACGCCGCCACAGGTGTTCCCGGCGTGCTTCTGAAACTGGGGCCGGAAATAGAGCGGGCGAAACCGGCAACCGGTCAAGTTCTGTCGGAACAACTCGGCGGCGAGCGCCTCGGGGTCAATGCCCGGCGCACCGGCCACCTCGAATGGCCGACAGGTTCCGCGTCCTTCCGACAGTTCAGTGGCTTCCACCAGGCACAGGCCGGGATACACCAGCGCCGTATCCACCGTAGGCATGTTGGGCGAGGGGTAAACCCAGGGCAGACCGGTGTCCTCGAAGTACATTTCGCGCCGCCAGCCGCGCATCGGCACGACCTCCAGCTCCCCGGCTACGCCGCGCCGCTGCTGCACGTAGCGGGCAATCTCGCCGGGCGTCAGGCCGTGGCGATTGGGCAGCGGATGCAGGCCGACGAAGGATTGAAAGCCCGGCTTAATCAAGTTGCCCTCGGTGGTCAGGCCATCGAGCGGATTGGGCCGGTCGCACACCAGCACCCGCACCCCGACCGCGCCGGCAGCGGCCAGGCACAGCGTCAAGGTCCAGACGAAGGTGTAATAGCGCGCGCCGACATCCTGCAAATCGATCACCAGCGCATCCAGGCCCTCCAGGTGCTCCCGGCGGGGCGTCAGACTGGCGAATGTCGCGCCGTACAGGCTGTAGACCGGTACGCCCAGGCGGGGATCGAGCGGCAGATCCTCGACATCTTCCATATCCTGCGCCTCGCCGCGCGCACCGTGTTCGGGACCGAAAATGGCGCAAATTCGCGCGCCGGTCGCCGGCAACAGGTCCAGGGCGTGGCGCAATTCGGCATCGACGCTGGCCGGGTGGCAAACCACGCCGATCCGCGCGCCGCGAATCTTTTCGGGATATTCACTGATCAGGGTTTCCAGGCCGGTCTGGACACGGGACATGGGCGTTCTCGCTGAGGTTAAACTGAGGGATCGTCATTCTAACCGCCGAAAAGCCCATGCCCATGCCTCCATTGCACTGGCCGCCGCTGCGCAAAGCCCACGTTGCGCTAATCCTGCTGGCGTTTCTGCTGCTGCTGTTCGGCCTGACCTTGGCCGATGCGGCCTGGCGGACGCGAACGGCGCCTGCCGCCGCTGACCGCGCGCTGGTGCGGGAACTCGGCCTGAGCGATCTCAGCCTGTTCACCGAGGCGCGCTATACCCGGCATCCGACTCAGGCCGACCGGCACGCCCCGTTTCAGGATCATCCGGCGGCGCTGGAGCATTTCCCCACCGGTTCGCTGCTGCTGCCGTTGCCTCACGCGCCCTGAAGCAGGGGCACCGCCTGCGCCATCTGGTACAGCCCGAACAGGATGACCAGTGTTCCCATCCCCTGACGCACCCCTGTCCGGCGCATGAAGCCCGCCAGTGTCGCCGCAAGCGCGCCCATCGCCAGCAGCGCCGGCAGCGTCCCCATACCGAAACACAGCATCAGCGCTGCGCCGTTCAGCGCGCCGCCCGCGCCCATCGCCCATACCAGCACGCTGTAGACCAGCCCGCACGGCAACCAGCCCCAGATCAGACCGATGCCCAGCGCCTGGCCGGGCGTGCGCACCGGCAGCCAGCGCCGGCCCAGCGGCTCGATCCGTCGCCATAGCCGGCCACCGGCCCGTTCCAGCCGCGTCAGTCCACTCCACCAGCCGGCCAGATACAGCCCCAGTACGATCATGAAGCCTCCAGCCAGCAGTTGCAGCGTCAGTTGCGCCCGATGCACCGCGACCAGATGAGTCGCCCACGCGCCGACCCCGCCCGCCAGCGCTCCGGCGGTCATGTAACTGAGCAATCGGCCCAGGTTATAGGTCAGCAGCAGCGGCAGCCGCCCACGCCAGGGCTGGCCGGGTGGGATCGGCAAGCCCAGGGTCAGCGCCCCGACGATGCCGCCGCACATTCCGAAGCAGTGCGCGCCGCCGCTCAACCCGATCAGGAAAGCGGCTAGAAAAGTCGTCGTTAACTCCATAGTCTTTGGCCTGCTGGCGAGTGGCGAGTGGCGAGTGGCGAGTGGCGAGTGGCGAGTGGTGAGTGGTGAGTGGCGAGTTGGAACAGTGCGCTGCTTCGCGATGACTCTGACGCAGTACGCCGTAAAACCGGCGGGGGACGGGTCTTTATCAACCAGGACTTTCGCTGGCCTAACTTTTCCGTCATACCCGCGAACGCGGGTATCCCGTCTTTTCCGAGAGTGGCTGGATTCCCGCTGATGCGGGAATGACGGAAAGCGAAAGTCCTGTTGCTGGAAGTCACCTTTAAGGAAACATTACCCATGTCTGAAGACCTCTCGCTACAACGGCTCTCTGGTTCCGATCTCCAGGCGCATCTGCCCGAACTGGCGCGGCTGCGCATCCAGGTGTTCCGCGAATTCCCCTATCTATACGAAGGCAGCGCCGCCTATGAAGAACAGTACCTGCAAACCTATGCGGCTGCGCCGGACAGTGTGGTGGTGTGGGTTTGGGACGACGGGCGGGTAGTGGGCGCGTCGAGCGGTCTGCCGCTGGAAGCCGAAACACCGAATGTGATCGCGCCGTTTCTGGCGCATGGCTATGATCCACAAAGAATTTTCTACTACGGTGAGTCGGTGTTGCTGCCGGAGTACCGGGGGCGCGGGTTGGGAAAACGCTTCTTCCAGGAACGCGAGGCGCATGTTCGCGCCTTGGGCCGGTTTGAGACCGTTTGCTTCTGCGCGGTGCAGCGACCCGCCCACCATCCGCGTCGCCCTGTGGATTATCAGCCTCTGGATGCGCTGTGGACCCGGCAGGGGTTTGTCAAACACCCGGAATTGTGCGCCACGTTCTCATGGCGCGATCGGGATGAGGCGGCTGAATCGCCCAAGCCGATGGTTTTTTGGTTGAAGTCCCTGCGTTGAGCCAAACCTTCATCCTCAGGACTTTCGCTTTTTGTCATTCCCGCGTATACTGGAATCCAGTAACTTATTGAAAATAATGGATACCCGCTTTCGCGGGTATGACGGAAAAGGTAGGTAAGCGAAAGTCCTAATCCTCAACCCCTCACCCACCAGCAGGCGAGGGGCAGAATCTGAAGTTCAGACTTCCGTCACCGATGGCAGCCCGGACAGCGCCATCGCCAGTTCCGCTTCATCATAGTCCTGATCGGTGAGCTTGCCGGCGAAGTAGTCCATGTACGCCTGCATATCGAAGTGGCCGTGGCCGCAGAGATTGAACAGGATCGCTCGGCTTACGCCTTCTTCCTTGCAGAGCAGCGCTTCGTCAATGGCGCCCTTGACCGCATGGTTCGCTTCCGGGGCGGGCAGAATGCCCTCGGTGCGGGCGAACAGGACTCCGGCTTCAAAGCAGCCCAGTTGGTGGTAGGCGCGGGCCTCGATCAGCCCCAGTTCCTTGACATGGCTGACCAGTGGCGCCATGCCGTGATAGCGCAGACCCCCGGCGTGGAAACCGGGCGGGGTAAAGGTCGACCCCAAGGTGTGCATCTTGGTCAGCGGGGTCAAATGCGCAGTGTCGCCAAAGTCGTAGGCATAAGGGCCACGGGTCAGGGTGGGACAGGCGGCCGGTTCGATGGCGACAATGCGCATCTTCTGCCCTCCGCGTAGTTGCGCGCCGAGGAACGGAAAGGCAATGCCGGCGAAGTTGGAGCCGCCGCCGGTGCAGCCCACCACGACGTCGGGGTAGTCATCGGCCATTTCCAGTTGCGCCATGGCTTCCAGTCCGACCACGGTTTGATGCAGCAACACATGATTCAGCACCGAACCGAGGGCGTATTTGGTGTCATCGCGCTGGGCGGCCACTTCCACCGCTTCGGAAATGGCGATGCCGAGACTGCCAGGATGCTCGGGCCGCTGGGCCAGAATCGCCCGGCCCGCCGCAGTGCGCTCCGAGGGCGAAGCCGTGCAGGTCGCACCCCAGGTTTCCATTAGCGCCCGGCGGTAGGGTTTCTGATTGTACGAAACCCGTACCATGAAGATCTCGACGTCGATGTCAAACAGCGCGCCGGCAAAGGCCAGCGACGATCCCCATTGCCCGGCCCCGGTTTCGGTCGCGATGCGCTTGACGCCTGCTTCCTTGTTGTAAAAGGCTTGGGGGACGGCGGTATTGGGTTTATGACTTCCGGCGGGGCTGACGCCTTCGTACTTGTAGTAAATCCGCGCCGGGGTGCCGAGCGCCTTCTCCAGCCGGCGGGCGCGATAGAGCGGACTGGGTCGCCATTGCCGGTAGATCTCGCGGACCGGTGCGGGAATTTCGATCTCCCGTTCGGTCGCAACTTCCTGCTGGATCAATGTCATCGGGAACAGAGGCGCCAGGTCGTCCGGCCCGACGGGTTGCTGGGTGCCCGGATGCAGAACCGGCGGCGGCGGCTTGGGCAGGTCGGCGACCAGGTTATACCAGCAGGTGGGCATCCGGCTCTCGTCGAGCAGGTATTTGACGGTTTCAGTCATGTCAACTCCTGAAATCAAACCGCGGGAGGCGATCTTGGGAAGGCGGTGAGGGTAAGCAGCGTGCCGCCGGGGACGCGGGCGGCATTCTAGCGCAAGTGCGGCCTGTAACCCCAAACTCCCCGTCCGCCCTGTTTTCTCCTCTCCACTGCGCTGGATAGCGCAAAGCTTTTGTGATGTCTCATGGCAAAGCATTGCGGGTCTATCTATATTGATTAAGGGTATGTCCCATTGTGTTTCGTCATACCCGCGAACGCGGGTATCCCGTCTTTTTAGTGACTGGATTCCCGCTGATCCGGGAATGACGGAAAGCGAAAGTCTTGATCTTCAATAAATTGAGGCAGGAGAACGCATGATGCTACATCGCCATACTTTACCGGCTTCAGCCCTGCTGCTGAGCTTAACGGCTTTTTGCAGCCTGCCCGCTGGAGCAGCCACCTTTACCGTCCTCAACCTTAACGACAGTGGGGCCGGTTCGCTGCGCTAGGCGATCATCGCTGCTAATGAAAACCCGGGCGCGGACCTCATCAACTTCGCTCCCGCAGTGGTCGGAACCATCGCCCTGACCAGCGGAGAAATCAAGATTGAGGGTACCGCCACTGTTAACGGCCCTGGGGCAAACAAGTTGATCGTCAGTGGCAGCAACGCCTCACGGATTTTCAAGATCGACTCCGGCGCGGTGGTGAACATTAGCGGGTTGAAGCTTGCTGACGGCACCGCGTCCGGTGATGGCGGCGCGATTGACAACGATGGAGGCCAACTGACGCTGCGCAACTGTGTGCTGTCCGCCAACCTGGCATCCAGCGATGGCGGTGCATTGAACAATGAAGGCGGCGACGTCGCGCTCATCAACAGTACGGTTTCAAACAACTCAGCAGTCAATTGCGGAGGCTTGCGTAACCGCTACGGAGTCATGACCCTCACCAACAGCACCGTGGCTGACAATACGGCGTCTGGCGCTGCCGGCGGTATTTGCAGCGCCCGCAATACCAGCGGTGCGGTCCTAAAGGGCACCCTGACGGTCGAAAATAGTACGATTTCGGGCAACACAGGCCCTGGTGGTTATGGTGGCGGCATTCGCAATAACGAAGGTATTCTGACAGTGGTCAACAGTACGCTGTCGGGTAATTCGACCGGCTACCCTGGCGGCGGGGGCGTGTATTCCTATGGCAGCCTGGCCACGGTCAAGATCACCAACAGCACGCTGTCGGGCAATGCTTCTACCGGTAGTGTTCCAGACATGGATTTCATACCAAAACCCCAAATTCATATCGGTTGATAAAGAGGCCAATAACGATGTCATGCATTTTGTCGAGTTTAGAAAAACAAATCGTCTTTCTGACTAATCTTTTAATGCGTGTCCGTAGGGTGAGGTGTTTCCGTTCAATCTTTTGAGTATTCGCCTTACCGATCGTATGCTGTTCGGGTGGCAAGTGGCGTTCGTAGGCTCCCCAAGCATCCGTGTA